>Ga0209156_10002815_pt1 | contig 13468 bp, 12 predicted proteins | sample GraSoiAngelo_124_FD_185881 | JGI IMG/M metagenome (GOLD analysis project Ga0209156, IMG submission 185881) | Grasslands soil microbial communities from the Angelo Coastal Reserve, California, USA - 14_0927_05_20cm (SPAdes) (version 2) | ecosystem: Environmental > Terrestrial > Soil > Grasslands...
GGCTGCTGCAATGGGCCGCGGGGTCGGCCATGACGGTGGCGGGCGAAGGCGGCACCGGGTTTTGGACGGACGTGTACATGAGCGGCACGACGTTCTTTACGCTCGGCCTCGGTGACGTTGTGCCGCGCAGCGCCCTTGCGAAGACCCTCACGGTCGTGGAGGCGGGCACCGGGTTCGCGTTCCTCGCGGCCGTGATCGGTTACTTCCCGGTCATCTACCAGGCGTTTTCGCGCCGCGAGGTGGCGATCTCGCTGCTCGACGCCCGCGCCGGCTCCCCGCCCAGCGCATCGGAGCTGTTGTGGCGGCACCGGAGTGATCCCGGCACCGCGGCGCTGGCCGAGCTGTTGCGCGAGTGGGAGCACTGGGCCGCGGATGTGCTCGAGAGCCACCTGTCATATCCGCCCCTCGCATACTTCCGCTCGCAGCACTACAACGAGTCGTGGCTGGCCGCGCTCACCACCGTCCTGGATGCGAGCGCGCTCATCATGGTGGGGCTCGAGGGGTGGTGCACGCGGCAGGCGGAGCTGACATTCGCGATGGCGCGTCACGCCGTGGTGGATCTGGCGCAGGTGTTCAGCACGCCGCCGCGTAGCCCCGGCGAGCGGCTGCCATCGGCGCAGCTGGCGCGGCTGCGCGAGCGGCTCGCGGTCGGCGGCCTGGCGCTCAAAGGCCGCCCCGACCTCGAGCAGCGGCTCACCGAGCTGCGCCATATGTACGAGCCTTATGTCGAGGCCCTGTCCGGGTACCTCGCGCTCCCCCTGCCGCCCTGGATCCGCGAGCGCGAGCGCCCCGACAACTGGCAGACGAGCGCCTGGGACCGGGTAGTGCAGCTGCCCGCCCGTCGACCGGATGCCGGCGGTGAGGGAGAGCATTTCTGACTCCCCGTCACCCCGGGCTCGCGCCCGGGGTCAGTGAACCCTCTCAGGGCGGCGTGCTGCCCATGCGCACGCCGAGTTCGTCCAGGTGTTTGAGCATGTCCGCCGGGTCCTGGTACACGCGATATGCTCCGGCGCGCTCGAGCTCCTCCTCTCCGTACCCGCCCGACAACAGGCCCACGCCGAGGGCACGGGCGCGCCGCGCCGCCAGCAGGTCCCACACGCTGTCTCCCACCACGACCGATTCGTCGATCGGGACGCCCAGCCGCTCCGCGCCCGCGAGGAAGAGATCGGGGTCGGGTTTGGCGTGCTCCACCTGGTCGCGGGTCACGATCGGGACCCCGGCGGGAATGCCGAGCGTATCGAGGTTAGGCTTGGCGCTTTCCATCCGCCCGCTCGTCCCGATCGCCCAGGGGACGCCGGCCTTGGTGAGATAGGCGAGCAGCTCCCGCGCCCCGGGGAGGGGACGCACCTGCGACACCTGGCGCGCGTAGGCCTCGGCATGGACGCGGCGGATCTGCGCCGCCTGTTCCGGCTTCAGGTCGCGTCCGGTCTCGCGGAACAGCGCGTTCACGAACAGGCCGCCGCTCATGCCGATGCGGCGGTGGATGCGCCACACGGAGAGCTCGATGCCCACGCTCTCGAGCGCCTCGCGCCAGGCGAGCACGTGCTGGTACACGCTGTCGACGAGCGTGCCGTCGAGGTCGAACAGGAACGCCGGGCCCGAGGGCATTGCCTTTGTGCTACGCCTTGGCGTGACGTTCTTACTCGACGCCTCTTTTCATTTCAGCAGCATGTCGTGTGGTCTCGCCTCCCCCGTCGACAGGTGCTCGAAGTCGACGTCGAATTTCGGGTCGAGCGTCATGCCCTTGACGCCCACGTCGATGAGCCGCACCCGATACGGCACCTTGCCGTCCAGGTTCGAGAGCAGCGAGTTGCTCACATACAGGCGTTTGTTGTCGGGCGTGAGCTTCATCATCTGCGCCTGGGGGAAGGCCACGGTGCTCACGAGCTTCGGCTGCAATGGATCGGCGATGTCGTATTGCTGCACCGCCCCGCCGCCGAACAGGGACACGAACAGGAACTTGTTGTCGTAGGAGATCCGCATGTCCGCCGGGATCGCCGTGTCGGCCAGCTTGATCACGCGCGTGAACGCGAGCTTCCCGTCGTTCCCCACCTCCCAGTGCCACACGCTGTTCCCGAAGGCGCAGTTGATGAAACCGCCGCGCGCCGCTGCGCCGTGCAGCCAGCGCACCTCGAGTGGGGCCTTGTCGAGGTGCTCGGTCTGGAGGACCTTGCCGGTTTTGTAGTCCCACGCGACGACTTCGTCGCCCACCTGGTCCATCGGCGTATTGCCGGCTTTGACCGCGTGCGGATGAGCCCAGCTCGACGTGACGATGAGGTTCAGCTCCGGCTTGATGCCCACATCGTACATGTACTTCGGGGCGGGGAGGGCCTTCACGAAATTACCGTCGTTGTCGAGCTGCACGAGCGCTCCCGGCGCACCGCCGTCCTTCGCGCCGAGCATCGCGATCATCACGCCACCGGGCACGGCGTAAAAGGTGTGCGGTCCGGAGTAGCCGGTGCTCGCGGCCAGATCGGGCACGGTCTTGACGAGTTTGGGGTGCTTCGGGTCGGCCCCGACGTCGTAGATGAACAGCCGGTTGGAGAACAGTCCGCCCGCGAAGATGCGGTCGGCGTTCACGGTGTACCCGAAGTGGTGCGCTTCGTTGGCGGGAGCGCTCGTCGGGACGGTCGTGATGACCTTGCCGTAGCTCGACGACGTGGGGCTCGCGTCGATCACGGCGAGGAAGTCGGGATCTTTCTGGTCGGCGTCGCTGGTCCAGACGTACAGCAGGGACTCGTGTTGGTCGGGGCGGAGGCCCCGGACGAAGACCGACTCGTCCTCCGGGCCGCGCTGGGGTCTCGTCACAGCCGCCGGCAGGGCGGCGAGCAGCAACAGGAATGCGGTGCGTTTCACGATGCTTCCTCCGGATCGCTGGTTCCACCGAAGCTACCCGCCCGGCATCCCGCTGCAAGGCGAGTTGCACCCGCCCCGCCGGCGGGCATATTACCATCCCCCCAGTCACACGAGCCCGCCATGAAGCGCACGATTACGCTCACCGTGAACGGCGCGCCGCGAAGCGTCGAGGTGGAGCCGCGAGCCCTGCTCGCCCTCGTGCTCCGCGATCAGCTCGATCTCACCGGCACTCACATCGGCTGCGATACCAGCCAGTGTGGCGCGTGCACCGTCCATATAGACGGGCGGGCGGTGAAGAGCTGCACCATGCTCGCCGTGCAGGCGGAAGGACACGCCGTCACGACCATCGAGGGCCTCGCGGCGAAAGACCGGCTGCACCCGCTGCAGCAGGCGTTCTGGGACAAACACGGCCTGCAATGCGGCTTCTGTACGCCGGGCATGATCATGACGGCGGCCGACCTGCTCGCCCACAACCCGAAGCCGAGCGAGGCCGAGATCCGCCACGCGCTCGAGGGCAATCTCTGCCGCTGCACCGGCTATCAGAACATCGTCGCCGCGGTCCAGCTCGCGGCCGGCGCGCGCTAGGAGGGCCCATGGCGACGCTCTTCGGCTCCGGCATCAAGCGCCGCGAGGATCCGCGGCTCATCACCGGCAAGGCGACCTACACCGACGACGTGAAGCTGCCGGGCCTGCTGTACGCCGCGATGCTGCGGAGCACGTACGCCCACGCGAAGCTGAACCAGGTCGATGTCGCGAAGGCCAGGAAGGCTGCGGGCGTGGTCGCCGTGTACACCGGTGCGGACGTGAAGGACAAGCTCAATACCGTCCCCTGCGCGTGGAACGTGCCCAACTGCGATCTCAAGGTGCCGCCCCACCCGGTCCTTGCGGTAGACAAGGTACGCTACGTGGGCGACGGCATCGCCATGGTCGTGGCCGAGTCGCGCGCCGCCGCGCGCGACGCGCTCGACCTGATCGACGTCGACTACGACGCACTCGATGCCGTGGTCGACCCCGAGAAAGCGGCCGCGAAGGGAGCGCCCGAGCTGCACAAAGAGGTGCCGGGCAACATCGCGTTCACGTGGAAGGTGGCGGGCGGCGACACGGGCAAAGCGTTCGCCGAAGCAGCGGTCAGAGTCGAGCAGCGTATCGTGCACAACCGGCTGCTCCCGACCGCCATGGAGCCTCGCGCCACGTGCGCGAGCTACAATGCCGGCACTGGCCAGCTCACCTGCTGGATCACGAGCCAGAACCCGCACATTCATCGCTTTCTGCTGTCGGTGATGACCAAGCTGCCCGAGCATCGCATCCGCGTGATCGCGCCGGAGGTGGGTGGCGGGTTCGGCAGCAAGATCCCGGGCTACCCGGACGAGGCACTGGTGAGCTTCGCGTCCATGGAGCTGGGGCGCCCGGTGAAATGGACCGAGGACCGCTCCGAGAATTACAAGGTGACCATCCACGGCCGCGACCACGTCGAGTACGTAGAACTGTGCGGCACGAAGGACGGCACGATCACGGGACTCCGGACCCGCGTCTACGCCGGGCTCGGCGGCTACGCGTCCACGGCGGCTCCCGGCATCCCCACCATTCTGCACGGCCTGATGTACTCCGGACCCTATACGATCCCGAACATCGAGGGGACGATCTACGGCGTGTACACGACCACCACGCCGGTCGACGCCTACCGCGGCGCCGGTCGCCCGGAGGCCACGTTCCTGCTCGAGCGGATGATCGATCTGTACGCCCGGCAAATCGGCATGGATCCGGTCGACGTACGACGCAAGAACCTGATTCCCAAGGACAAGTTCCCCTACACCGTCGCCACCGGGATCACCTACGACTCCGGGAACTACCAGGGCGCGCTCGACAAGGCCCTCCAACTGATCGACTACAAGAAGGTCCGCGCCGAGCAGGCCAAGGCGCGCAAAGAAAAGCGCTATCTCGGCATCGGCGTCACGACCTACTGCGAGATCTGCGGGCTCGGTCCCTCGCAGGTGGCGGGCGCCGTCGGGTTCGGCGGCGGGTTGTACGACTCGGCCATCGTGCGCGTGTATCCCACAGGCGTGGTGCGCGCCTACATCGGCGGCAAGCCGCACGGCCAGGGCGAGGAGACGACCTTCGCGCAGATCGTGGCGGACGAGTTCGGGATCCCCGTGGAGAACGTCGAGGTCGTGGCGGGCGACACGGAGGCCACGCCGCAGGGGTGGGGGACGTACGGCAGTCGCACCACGGCGGTGTGCGGTAGCGCGGTGAAGGTCGCGGCGCAGCGCGTGAAGGAGAAGGCGAAGAAGATCGCCGCGCACCTGCTCGAGGCGAGCGAGGCGGACCTCGAGTGGAAGGAGGGGAAGTTCGTCGTGAAGGGCTCGCCTGACAAAGGAAAGAGCTTCGGGGACCTGGCCCTCATGGCGAACGTCGCCTGGAACATGCCGCCCGGTGTCGAGCCCGGGCTCGAGGCGACGGCCTTCTTCGACCCGTCGAACTTCGTGTATCCGTTCGGCACGCACATCTGCACCGTCGAAGTGGACGTCGAGACGGGCGAGGTGAAGATCCTTCGCTACGTCGCGGTGGACGACTGTGGGCCACAGATCAATCCGATGATCGTCGAAGGCCAGGTGCACGGCGGCGTGATCCAGGGACTCGGCGAAGCGCTGCAGGAGATGGCCGTGTACGACGAGGATGGCCAGCTGCTCACCGGCACCATGATGGACTACGCGGTCCCCAAGGCCTCGCAGATGCCGAAGGTCGAGACGGCGCATACCGTGACCCCTTCGCCCGTGAACCCGCTCGGCGTCAAGGGCGTGGGGGAGACCGGGACGATCGCCTCCGTGCCGACGCTCGTGAATGCCGTGTGCGACGCGCTCGCCCCGCTCGGGGTCACCCACATCGACAAACCCCTCACTCCGGCCCGGGTGTGGGCCGCGATTCAACAGGCGAAGGGAGGTACGCCGTGATCCCGACCTCCTTCGAATACGTGCGCGCCAAGAATCTCAGCGACGCGCTCAAGGCGATGGGGAAGAATACGAAAGTCATCGCGGGCGGGCACAGCTTGCTGCCACTCCTCAGGTTCCGGTTGGCGCAGCCGGACATGCTCATCGACATCGGTCAGCTGCGAGAGCTCAAGGGCATCAAACGGTCGGGCGGCGGGCTGAAGATCGGCGCGGCGACCACGTATCGTGAGCTGCTCGAATCCAAGGAGCTCAAGGCGCTGTATCCGCTCATCGCCGAGGTGACCGAGCATATCGGCGACCTCCAGGTGCGCAATGCGGGAACGATCGGCGGGGGCCTGGCGCACGCGGACCCGGCGGCCGACATGCCGCCCGTGATGCTGGTGCTCGACGCGACGTTCGTGCTCCAGTCGAAAACAGGGAAGCGCTCCGTGCCGGCGCGGAAGTTCTTCAAGGGGCCGTTCACCACCGCCTTGAAGCCCAACGAGCTGCTCACCGAGATCCAACTGCCGGCGCTCCCCAAGGGGGTGGGCACGGCCTACGCGAGTTTCGAGCAGGCGGCGTCGGGCTACGCGCTCGCGGGCGCCGTCGCGTTGATCGCCATCGCCAAGGGCTTGATCACGCGCGCCGACCTCGCGTTCACCGGACTCGGGGATGCGCCGTTCCTCGCGCCCGCCGCCGCCAAGCTCGTCGCCACGACGGGCGACGCGAGCCTGATCGATCAGGTGGCGCAGGCCGCCGTGGCGGGCGTCGAGGCGAACGACGACGTGCACGCGCCGGCGGCGTACCGGCTGCATCTGGGGCGCGTGGCGGCGCGGCGGGCTCTCACCCAGGCGCTGGCGCAGGCCCAGCGGCCCGGCTAGTGCGGCTCGACTTCGCCGGGGCGCCCGAGATCGCGGCTCCCCCGGACGTGGTGTGGAAGCGGCTGCTGGACCATGAGTTCGTTGCGTCGGTGGCCCCGGGAGTGGAGTCGGTGCAGGCGGTGGACGACCGCCACTTCAAGGTCGTTTCGGGGTTCGGGGTCGGCACCGTGAAGCTCACGTTTCAGCTCGACGTCGAGCTGTCGGACGTGCAGCCGCCCCGGAGCCTCAAGATGTCCGCCCGGGGCAAGGCGCCGGGCTCGGGCGTGGACGTGCGTACCACGCTCGAGATCGAGCCCGTGCCGCCGAACCGCTCCCGGCTCAAATGGCAGGCGTCGTCGGAGGTTCGCGGCACCGTCGCGAGCGTGGGCGCCCGGCTGCTCAAGGGCACGGCCAAGAAGCTCACCGAGACGTTCTGGGACAAGTTCGCGGCGCGCGTCGGGGAGAAGGACACCACGTAGGGGCGCAGCATGCTGCGCCCCTACATCAGGTTGCATGCCGGGTGCATCTTACTGGCATGCAGCCGTTATCGATCGACTCCGTCCAAACCGCCTTCGCGGCCGAGCGGTACGTCGCCGATCGCGACCTCGCCACCGCGGTGTACCTCTCCCTCACGCTCGATCGCCCCCTGCTCATCGAAGGCGAAGCGGGGGTCGGGAAGACCGAGGTCGGCCGCACGCTGGCCGGTGTCCTCAAGACGGAGCTCATCCGGTTGCAGTGCTATGAAGGGCTGGACGTCGCCACGGCCGTGTACGAGTGGGACTATCCCCGGCAGATGCTCGAGATCCGGCTGCTCGAAGCTCGCGGCGAGGCGAAGCGGGCCGCCACGCGGGACATCTTTTCGGAGGAGTTCCTCATCCGGCGGCCGCTGCTCCGCGCGCTCGAGAATTCCCGCCCCGAGCCGCCGGTACTATTGATCGACGAGATCGACCGCGCCGACGAAGAGTTCGAGGCGTACCTGCTCGAGGTGCTCGCCGACTTCGCGATCACGATCCCCGAGATCGGGACGATCAAGGCCCCCCCAGGGCGGCCGCCGCGCGTGATCATCACCAGCAACCGCACCCGCGAGGTGCATGACGCGCTCAAGCGGCGCTGCCTGTATCACTGGATCGACTATCCCACGCCGGAGCGCGAGCTCGCCATTCTCGAGCAACGGCGGCCCGACCTGTCCAAGACGCTCGCGGCCGAGGTCGTGGCGTTCGTGCAGCGACTGCGCTCGGCCGACCTGACCAAGGTGCCGGGGATCGCAGAGACCATCGACTGGGCCGCCGCGCTCGAAGCGCTCGGCGGTAAGCGCCTCGAGGTCGAGCAGGTGGAGCGAACCCTGGGAGCGCTGCTCAAGTATCAGGAGGACGTGGCGGCGCTGAAGGGTGGTGGCGCCGCGAAGCTGCTCGACGCAGTGCGCGCGGGAACCCGATGACCTCCGGCAACGCCCTTCTCGGCAACGTGGTTCTCTTCGGCCGCATGCTCCGGCGCGCCGGCCTGTCCATCGACGCGGACCAGACCCGCCGCTTCGCGGACGTGCTCGCACTGTTGGGCTTCGACCGCCGGGGCGACGTGAAGGCGGCGGGACGGGCGCTGTTCGTGCGACGGCGCGAGGACCGGGCCGTGTACGACGCGGCGTTCGACCTGTTCTGGCGGCGCAGCACGGCCGTGGGCGCCGTGTCGCAGGCGCTGCCGCGGTTGCGCCAGCAGCGGGCGCCGCGGGCGGACGTGAGTTTCGGGGCCGACGCTCCACCGGGGGTCGATGTCACGGACGTCGTGGAGGAGACGGTGCGTGTGGGCGCGAGCGGACATGAACGCTTGCGTAAGGCGGACTTCGCGGACTTGACGCCGGCGGAAGCGCGGGACGCGGGGGCGATGGTGGCGGCGCTCCGGCCCCGGCTGCCGCTGCGACCGTCGCGCCGGCCTCGGGTCGGCCCACGTGGCCGGCGGCTCGCCGGCCGCCGCATGCTTCGGACGTCGCTCGGCACGGGTGGCGAACCGCTGGCGTGGCGGTTCTGGCAACGCAGTACCCGACCACGCCCCATCGTTCTGGTATGCGACATCTCGGGCTCGATGGAGCGCTACAGCCGTTTCCTGTTGCGTTTCGCCCACGCCCTGGGGCGATCGGGCGCGCCGGTTGAAGTGTTCGTGTTCGGAACCAGACTCACGCGCATCACGCGCGAGCTGCGCCTGAGGGATGCCGACGCCGCGCTGGAGCGCGTGGCCGAGAAGGTGGTGGACTGGAGTGGGGGAACGCGCATCGGCGCGAGCCTGCGCGAGCTCAACCGCCGCTGGGTGCGACGCACGATGCGGAGCGGAGCCGTGGTGATCATCGTGTCCGACGGTTGGGAGCGCGACGACCCGGCGCGGCTCGCGCGCGAGATGGCGACCCTGCGGCGCTCGTGCCGCCGGCTGATCTGGCTGGACCCGCTCGCGGGCAGGCCGGGCTTCGAGCCGACCACGCAGGGGCTCGTGGCGGCTCTGCCGTATGTGGACGAGCTCGTCGCGTGCGCCAATGTTGCATCGCTCGAGCATCTGGCGGAGAGACTCCATGAAGCAGTGGCTTGAAACGCGCGAAATCCTGGACTTCCTGAGCGCTGCCCGCACCGCGGGGAAACGCGTAGCGCTCGCGACCGTCGTGCGGGTGCGGGGCTCGGCGTACCGGCACGAGGGTGCGAAGCTCGCCGTCGCGGGCGACGGGAGCAGCGCGGGAAACGTGAGCGGCGGTTGCCTCGAGCAGGACGTGCGTGAGGTGGCGCTGCAGGTGATCCGCACGGGCGAGCCCCAGCTCCGGAGCTACTGCTCCAGCGCCGACGAAATCGCGGCCTGGGACCTGGGCGTGGGGTGCGAAGGACAGGTGGATGTCTATGTGGAGCCGGCGGACGCGCGGCCGAGGGAGCGAGAGCTGCTGGACAGTCGCCGCTCGTTCGCGGTGTGCACGCTGCTCGCCGGGAAAGGGGAAACGGGAAACGGGAAACGTGTTGTGGTGTCCGTCGACCGCGTCGAAGGGGATTTTGGGTCGACCGCCCTGACCACCGGGGTCGCCGCCAAGGCGCGCGAGCTGCTCGAAACCGGAGAATCCGGGATCCACGAGATCGCCGGTCGATCGATCTTCTTCGACGTGCTACGTCCGCCACCGCAGCTGCTGGTCCTGGGTGCCGGTGACGACGCGCGGCCGCTGGTCCGGCTCGCGGCCGATGTGGGGTTCCGGGTCGTGGTGGTCGATCGGCGCCCGGGCTATCTCACCGCCGAGCGGTTCCCCGGCGCCGCGGCGCTGGTGCGGAGCGGGGGCGACGAGCTGGCCGAGGCGACGGCGCTCGACGTCGAGTGTTACGCCGTCGTGATGAACCACAACTTCGCCGACGATCAGGCGTACTTGCGCGCGCTCTTGAAGACGCCGGTCTCGTACATCGGTCTGCTGGGCCCGCGCCAGCGCACCGATCGCATGCTGCGGACCGTCGCCGCGGAGGGCCCGGTGGACGAGGGCCGCGTGTACGGCCCCGTGGGCCTGGACATCGGGACCGACGGCGCCGAACAAGTGGCGCTGGCGGTGATCGCCGAGGTGCTCGCGGTGCGGTCCGGCCGGCGGGCCCGGTCGCTGCGGGAGCGCCTCGCTGCCATCCATGCTCACACCGACTGAGCCGCTGCGAGTGGGCGGCGTCGTGCTCGCCGCCGGCGCCTCCCGTCGCATGGGCAGGAACAAGATGCTGCTCGAGCTCGAGGGCGAGCCGCTGGTGCGGCGCGCGGCCCGCCGGGCGCTGGAGGCCGGACTGACCCCCGTGGTGGTGGTGCTCGGCCACGAGGCCGACCGGGCCCGCGCCGCGCTCGCGGGGTTGCGGGTGGAAATTGCCCTGAATCCCGATTTCACCGGGCCCACCAGCCGTTCGCTGCACGCCGGACTCGACGTGCTGGGGGAGGATGTCGGGGGGACGGTGGTGCTGCTGGCCGATATGGTGCACGTGACCGAGGCCGCGCTGGCGGAGCTGGTGCGCCGGGCGGTCACGAGCGCCGCGCCGCTCGTCGTGTCGCGCTACGGCGACGTCATGGCACCACCGCTGCTGTTCCGACGAACGCTGTTCGGCGAGCTGCGCGCGTGGACGGGAGAGGGGTGCGGCAAGGCGGTGGTGCAGGCGCACACACACGAGGCGCTGTACGTGGACCGGCCGGCCGCGGTGCTGGTGGACGTGGATACGCCGGAGGACTTCCAGGCGGCTCAGAACAGCTCCAGCTGATCGGCCACCAAGCTCCTCAATTTCTCCAGCAGCTTCACCATCGCCCACGTGTCCCGCTCGCAATAGCGCAGCAAGGCGTCCCGCAACGCCGCCCGCTCGCCCGCCGGCAGCTCGGCGCCCTGGAGCATCAGTCGCTGCAGTTCCACTGTCGCCATCTCGCCGTCCTGCACCTTCAGATCCGCGTACGACAGCCCCGGCACGAGCGCCGGCAGCGTCTTCTTGATGCTGAACCCGCCCCCGAAGTCGGGATGGTAGACGTGGTTGCGAATCGCGGGCAGCAGGTCCACGACGCGCTTCTCGATCCGCTCGAGCTGTTTCGCGAAGCGTGGTACGGACTCCCGCAGCTGCTCCATGCAGTCGCGCTCGAAGCTCGCGTAGTACGCCACGACCTTCCTCGCTCCGGCGCACGCCTCGACCAGCGCTTCGGCGAGCGCCGGCCGCGGATCCTCGGGTCCGTCCGCGATCCATTGATGATGTACGAGGCCGCGGTCCCGTTCCTCCACATGCGCGCTGAATTGCACCGGCACCTGCTGCCACGGCCGGCACCCCGGCCAGCGCGGGATCGCGAGGCTCACCGTCTCGAAATCGAGAAACGCGAGCGGTGACGCGAATTGGGCGAGCGTCTTCGTGAGCGTGGGCTCTACGACCATGCGCCCGCTCTGCACCGCCTTCACCTGGCGCGCGTGAATCACCGAAAGCTCCAGGTCCGACGGCAGATCGTAGATCGTCGCGTACCCGTCGGCCTCGAGCTCCAGCGCCCGCTTGCGCTCGATGCGGTACAGCTTGCTGACATGGTGGTCGGGGAGCTTGGGCCAGCAGCGCGCGAGGAAGGGGCAGTCGTACGGGTTCGTGCAATGCTCGCCGATGGGCACGTCGGGCAGTGGTCCCTCGAGCATCCGCCGCTGTGCCGCGAGCTCGTCCGGCACGCCGATCAGCACGGACTCGACGAGCGCCGTGACGTCCTCCCGCACGAACAGGTTGGACAGGTCGGGGTAGCGGCATGCCGGGTTGAGATGCATCACCTCGGCACGCTCCACCTGGAGCCCCGCGCGCCGCAGCACGTGCACTTGGACGGCGGCATCGGGCAGATGCTCGGGCTTGCGGCTGTTGGACGCCTTGACCTCGATCACGCCGTAGCCCCGGGACGTGCGCTCCAGGATGTCGACCCCCACATAGGTCTCGTCCGCCAGGAACCAGGCTTCGTACATCGCCGGCACGCCGCGCTGCAGGGCCTCGCGCGTCGCCGCCACCTTGTTGTCGTACTGGTACTGATGGAACGGGAGATCGATGAGCTCGCCCCCCGGGACGTGGCGCCGCGCCCGCTCGCCGACTTGCCGCCCCTGGGCCAACAGGTTCTGCTGCCCTGCGGATGGGGACAGCTCCGGCGCCTCGGGCTCGTGCACCCGCCACCACAGCTGCTTGTGACACTGGAGGCCCGAGAGATAGCGCGATTTGGAGAGGCGGGAGGGTTCGGAGGGCATGATCGAACAGTAACCGATAACTCGCTACCGCACGGGTACTTCCCACTTGCCGTGAAGGCGGCCGCTTGACGCCGTGCCGGGTCGCTCCGTATAGAGGAGCTTGGAACCCGGCGGAGGAACGATGTCGCTACGCGTTGTGCTGGCCGACGACCACGTCGTGTTGCGGCAGGGCGTGCGCGCCCTGCTCGAGCGCCACGGCCTCGAGGTGGTGGCCGAGGCATCCGACGGCCGGGCGGCGGTCGAGGTCGCGCGGGAGCTCGAGCCGGACGTCGCGGTGCTCGACATCATGATGCCGCTCCTGAACGGCATCGATGCGGCGCGCCAGATCGTGGAGGCGTGCCCCGACACTCAGGTTGTGATGCTCACGGCGCTCGAGCAGGAGCGCCTGGTGACGGACGCGGTCCGCGCGGGCGCGCGGGGGTTCGTGCTCAAGACGCAGGCGGGCGAAGACCTCGCCCAGGCCATCCAGCAGGTGTCACGCGGCGGGTTCTACGTGGGGGCGGGCGTTTCCCAGGCCGTCGTGGATGCCTGCCGGGCCGCTGCCGCGGAAGACCGCGGCCGGCTGACCTCCCGGGAGCGCCAGGTCGTGCAGCTCGTGGCCGAGGGCAAATCGACCAAACAGGTCGCCGCGCTGCTCGCGATCACCCCCAAGACCGCCGAGTTCCACCGCACGCGCGTGATGAAGAAGCTGAACGTGCACGATGTCGCCGGCCTCGTCCGGTACGCGATCCGCGAGGGCATCATCGAGCCTTGATGCCCGGAAGCGCCCCGGGTCTTCTCCACGCCTGACCTAGGGTTTTGCCCGGTTCTTCCCCGGCCGTCCCGCAGCGACATTCGAGCGCACCAGCAATGACCGGGCGCCCTAGTCGGTACCGCACGCCCTCATTCGAGAGCACGAGCTTGCCTCAGCGCGCGCCCTTCATCCGCATACCTGTCGTAGTCGTCGCGCACGCCGGCACGTGGCTCACCCGGGCGCTCGACAGCATGCTCGCCCCGCAGGGATACCGGGTCCTGTCCATGTCGAGCGGGCGGGAGCTGCTGGAGCACGCGGCAGACATGCGGCCGGACGTGGTCCTCATGGACGCGAACCTCCAGGACCTGGACAGCATCGT
>Ga0209156_10002818_pt1 | contig 13460 bp, 10 predicted proteins | sample GraSoiAngelo_124_FD_185881 | JGI IMG/M metagenome (GOLD analysis project Ga0209156, IMG submission 185881) | Grasslands soil microbial communities from the Angelo Coastal Reserve, California, USA - 14_0927_05_20cm (SPAdes) (version 2) | ecosystem: Environmental > Terrestrial > Soil > Grasslands...
CGATCGCGTCCTTTATTCCGGCGACGAGCGCGTCGGGATTGATCGGTACGTTTTGTCTGCCGAGATTAAATCCGATATTAAGACCCAGGCTGTAACTGACCTTGTCCTTTTGATCTTTAAACGGTGACGATTTCTCTTGCCCGAATAGCGGTAACACGAGCGAAAATACGGCCAGAATAAGAATGAGACGTTTCATAAGATGGAATTTTCCAGCGGGCTTGCTTTAAGTCGAGCGCCGCAGGAAGGGGCACGCTAATGGATAAACTTTACTCGTCAAGAAAACAGCGCGGCCAACAAGACATCCAAGCTCGCTTTCTCGCTGCCATAGCCTTCGTCGCATGCCTTGCCGGTGGCCCACAGGCCGTTCACGCGATCACGCTCTCGCAGAGTGATGCTCTTAGGATTGGGAAGAAGATCTGGCAAAACGAATGCAATGGAAGCGTCGCTGGTCTCACCTCGTGGAATGAGGGTGAAAACTTCGCTTCGCTCGGCATTGGTCATTTCATCTGGTATCCAAAAGGCCAGCGTGGTCCGTTCGAAGAAAGCTTTCCGAAGCTTGTAATCTTTATCTCGAGTCGCGGCGCGAAATTGCCAACGTTACTTTTAAGAATCGACGAGACTCCGTGTCCGTGGAATTCTCGGGCCGAGTTTTTGCATGCTCAGCACACGCCGGAGATGAACCAATTACGCCGATTTCTTGCTGACACCGTCGATGTTCAGACCGAATTTCTCATTGCGCGGCTACAGAGCGCGCTTCCGAAGATGCTAGTGGAAGCGGTGCCTTCCGAACGTGCGCATGTACAGGGCCAATTCGAGCGTGTCGCAGACACACCACAAGGTTGTTACGCACTCGCCGATTATGTGAACTTCAAGGGTGAAGGAGTCTTGCACACTGAGCGTTATCGGGATCAAGGCTGGGGCTTGCTTCAGGTTCTCGAAGGCATGCATGAGACAGGGCGTGGCGCGACGGCGGTCGAAGAATTCTCCCGATCGGCAAGAGAGGTTTTGATTCGGCGCGTCCAAAACGCCCCCGCTCAGCGGCATGAATCACGATGGTTATCTGGTTGGCTTCAGCGCGTAAAGAGTTACAGTCGCGACTAATTTATGCGACCAACCCTCCTCAGATATTTCTCTGCACTGCTGGCGGCCGCGCTGACATACGCCGCCAGCGGTCAGATACGTTCCGGACCAACGCAGCCACAACCTTTGCGCAAAGCTTCCCAGCTCATTCAGAAACAAGAGCCGCTCAAGATCAACCACTCTTTACTGAAACAAGCCACGCCTGATTCCGTGCACGTTGTGATTTCTCTTCCAAAACAGCGCGCCTATCTCATGATTGGCGAGCAAATCGTCATCGACAGCCCTATATCGTCTGGCAAGCGCGGGCACACTTCACCCACGGGACATTTACCCGTGCTCGAAAAGGACCCGAATCATCACTCCAGTCTTTACGGTGACTTCGTGGACGGCTCCGGGCGTATCGTTCGCGCCGGTGTGAGTGCGCGAATTGATTCGGCTCCAAGCGGAACCCATTTCGTAGGCGCAACAATGAAATGGTTCATGCGACTTACCGGCGATGGTGTGGGCATGCACGTCGGGATTCTGCCGGGATATCCTGCCTCGCACGGTTGCATTCGAATGCCATTTGATGGAGCGAAGTTATTTTACGATCGAGTAAAGGTTGGTACGCCTGTCGACGTGGGTGACTACTGATTCGATCTTGATATTAATTTCTTGCGCAGAAGATCGAAGGCGGCTTGCGCCGCGAGTTCCTTGAAGGTTTCACGATCGCTCGGGAAGAAAAACTTCCTCGCGATTGTCTGATCCAACGACGCGAGCGCGACGTAAACGGTGCCGACTGGTCTCCCTGGTGATCCTCCGGTTGGTCCTGCTATTCCGGTGGTTGAAAGAGCAAATGTCGATCGTGTGCGCATTCGCGCGCCTTCTGCAAGCGCACGCGCGACTGGCTCACTGACTGCGCCGTAACGCTCGATCAATTTGAGATCGACACCGAGCGCGTTAACCTTCGCCTCGTTTGAATAGACAATGTAGCCAGCGAGAAGAACTGCGGAAGCGCCTGGCATATTCGTAATTCGATTCGCGACCAAACCGCCAGTGCAAGACTCTGCCAGGGCAAGTGTCTCTTTTCTTTTTGTAAGAAGTTTTATAATTATCTTTTCCAGAGCAGCTTCGCTCGTTGAGTAGATCGAGTCTCCTAGCGTAGTTCTGATGATTTTGTCCGCTCGCTCGATCGCTTCCGCCTTTCCGAGGATACGCACAACAACTTCACCTGGACGCGCGCAGTAGCCGAGCTCAACTCCTGGAATCGCGAGGACGCGTTCGCCGATAGTTTCTTCCACGAGCGATTCACCCATGTCTGCGATCTTATAGAGCCGCTGCTCCATTAGGAGCGGTTCTCGGACAATCGAGTGTAAGATCGGCAACACGGATGTCCTAAACATGGGCTGAAGCTCGCGCGGTGGCCCCGGCAGAGCAAAGAGATGGGGGGAAGGAATGCGTGGGTTGATGTTTGCCTTTAAATATAATCCCGATGCGCTTCCGTTTTCGTTTGGAAGAATCAGCGCGCCGACAGGGACATCAGCTTGCCGTGCGATGCGTGACGTCCATTTGATCCCGCGCGCTGCAAGCCTCTGACTGAGCGAAGCCATCAGATGCTGATCCTGACACATCTCCAATCCAACCACATCCGCGATGATTTCCCGCGTGATGTCATCCGTAGTGGGGCCCAATCCGCCAGTTACGAATAGAATTTCGACGCGCGAAAATAAGTCGATCAGAGCATGTCGAATCGCTTCACCATCGGGAACCGTGCGTCGCTCCTCAATGCGCAAACCCAAAGGAAAAATCTCACGCGCAATGAATGCAAGATGTGCGTCGTGCACGTCCCCCAGTAAAAGCTCTGTGCCAGTATTTAGAATGACGGCGCGCATAGCGATAAGTGATTCGTTAAAAAAGTTACAAGGTTACAAAAGAAGCTGTAACCCTTTTAACTCTTTTAACATCCCGAACGCTTTCGGGGCTAGGCCGCGTCTTTATCCTGTTTCCTGCGAATGAGCGGGAGCCTTCTGCCTTCGACGACGGCGCGATTGATCGTAATCTCCGCGATGTCTTGCGGCTTCGCGGGCTTTCCCGGCTCCTCGGGTTCACCAGGTACGGTATACATGATGTCGAGCATGAGACGCTCAAGCATCGACCGCAGTGCGCGGGCGCCAGTCCCTTTCGTCACTGCCTGCCCGGCCAGAGCTCGCAATGCATCTTTTGTAACCGTTAACCGCACGCCTTCCATCGCGAAAAGCTTCGTGTACTGCTTAATCATCGCGTTCTTCGTGTCAGTCAGAATCGCGACCATTTCAGCCTCGGTCAGCGCGTCGAGACAACTGACAACTGGTAGCCGCCCGATGAATTCCGGAATCATCCCGAAGGCGAGCAAGTCTTCCGGCTCAACATTGCGGATGGCTTGCTTCCGCAACGCTTCCTCAACTTCGAGAGTCGGGCTGCCAAACCCCATCACTTTTTGACCGATCCGTTTCTGGACAATTTTTTCGAGCCCGATGAAGGCGCCGCCGCAAATGAAGAGGATCTTCTCCGTGTTAACCTGAATGTATTCCTGATGCGGGTGTTTACGGCCGCCTTGCGGCGGAACGTTGCACGTGCTGCCTTCCAAAATCTTCAAAAGCGCCTGCTGAACGCCTTCGCCAGAGACATCACGCGTTATGCTCACGTTATCGGTTTTGCGACCGATCTTGTCGATCTCGTCGATGTAAACTATACCGATCTCCGCGCGCTTCACATCGTAATCGGCATTTTGCAAGAGGCGCAAAATAATATTCTCGACGTCTTCACCGACATAACCCGCTTCGGTAAGCGTGGTCGCATCGGCGATGCAGAATGGCACATCCAGAATTTTCGCCAGCGTCTTGGCCAGCAGCGTTTTTCCCGAACCGGTTGGACCGATCAGCAGGATATTGCTCTTCTCAATTTCAACTTCGGCTAATGGATCGGGTTGAAATGCGGCGGACGAATCGGGCATCGCGGACGTCTGCAAAACACGCTTAAAATGGTTGTGCACGGCCACTGAAAGCGTTTTCTTCGCGATTTCCTGGCCAATCACATATTGATCCAGCGAGCGCCGAATTTCCGCCGGTTTTGGGACACGAATGCTTGAGGACTGGCGCTTCGCATCCTCGTTGAGTTCTTTGTCGAGAATGCTTTTGCAAACGTTAATGCAGCTGTCGCAGATATAGACGCCCGGCCCGGCGATTAACTTGCGGACCTCGGCATGGCTCTTGCCACAAAACGAGCACATTGTGAGGTTGGAAGCGCGGGCCATATCTGTTTTCTAAAGGGAGGAGTTCTTATCCCCCGGCTTTGCGCGGTAAAGCAGCTTCGGCAACAGCCACCGAGCGATCTCCAGGAGGCGGCGTCGCGCCATCAAGCAGTTTCACTTCTTTGCGAGACTTAATCACCTCATCAACAAGACCATACGCCTTTGCTTCTGCAGCCGACATATAATAGTCGCGGTCAGAATCCAGTCGCACCTGCTCCTCGGATTTACCGGTATGTTGGGCGATGATGCTGATGAGGCGTTTTTTTAGCTTGAACATGTAATCCACCTGGCGCTCAACGTCGCTCGCCGCCCCTTGCGCGCCACCGGAAACCTGATGGATCATGATATCGGAATTCGGGAGAGCGAAGCGCTTGCCTTTGGTACCAGCGCAAAGCAAAACCGCAGCCATGCTTGCGGCCATGCCGAGGCAATAGGTCGTCACATCGCACGTAAGAAACTGCATCGTGTCATAAACGGCAAGCCCTGCCGTTACAGATCCGCCCGGCGAGTTAATGTAAATATTGATGTCCTTCTTTGAGTCCTCCATTTGCAGAAAAAGCAACTGCGCGATGACCAAATTGGCGATGTGATCGTCCATTGGAGTTCCAATGAAAACAATGCGGTCCTTCAGGAGCCGCGAGTAAATGTCGTAGCTGCGCTCGCCCCTGCCGGTCTGCTCCACAACCATCGGAATCAGCACGGATTGCGACAAATTTTCATTGGATACACTCATGATTTTTCTTCCACAACAGCGCCTTCTTGTGCGTCCTGGATGCTAACATTTGCCTTTAGGAAATCAAGAGTCTTACCGAGCAAGAGCTGTTCTGCCAGGTTATTGAGCCCATCGTGTTCCTGCAGCTCCCTGCGCATTTTGTCCACGGAAATGTCGTAGCGCGCAGCCTCTTCGCGGATGCGCGCATCGATCTCTTCACGAGAAACTTCGATCTTTTCACGCTCGGCGATGCGGCTCAGAATAAAGTTGGTTTTCAATCGGTGCGCGGCGAGAGAGCCTGCCCCTTCCACCAGTTCCTTCTCTTTGCCTTTCAGCATATCGTCAGGCACGCCGCGCTCGCGATTGCGATGCACCAGTTCGTTCAAGGCGCGCCGCGTTTCATTTTTTAAGAGCGGGGGTGGTAAATCAAAGGCAGTATGTTCCTGAAGAAACTTGAAGATCTGCGATTCTTTCGCCCGCTCCACCTCGTGTTCTTTTTCGTGCTCGAGATCGTGTTCGATCATCTGGCGGAGGTCCGCAACTGTTTTTCCAGGCACAAGCCTGGCTGCAAACGCCTCATCGATCGAGGGAAGGATCTTTTGTTTGATTTCGTTTAAGGTCACGGCGTAATCCGCGATCTTTCCGGCAAGCTCGGTCACGGGAAACTCCGCCGGAAACTCAACCTGCACGCTACGTGTCTCGCCTCGATTCATGCCAATAATCTGCTCGCAAAACCGCGGCAGAAAATTCTCCGGTGCAAGGCGGAGCCAGAACTTTTTGCCACCGTGCACGTTTTTGCTCGCGTTCGGCACAATTTCCCGAATTGGTCGCCCTTCAATCGCGCCTTCAAAATCGATCACCCCAAAATCTTCCATTTGCAGTCCGCGTTCCGGAACATCGACAAAATCAGCCGATTGCTCGCGCAAACGTTCCAGCGCAAGATCGACATCTTCCTCCGCGATCTTTATCGAGGGCAATTGCACCGGAATATTTTTGTATTTTGGCAGCTCAAACTCGGGCGCCGTCACTACCGTCGCGCGAAAGCGCATCGATTTATCTTCCCCGAATTGAACGTCCTCCAGGTTCGTCAATGAAACCACTCGCAATCGTTTCTGCTCAATTGCGTCGTAATAACTTTTTGAGACGAGCTTCTTCGTCAGTTCATCATGTATTTCCTTGCGAAACCTTTTTTCGATTACCGAACGCGGCGCCTTGCCGGGCCGGTAACCGGGAATCTTGGCAAGCCGGGCAAAACTGCTGGCGATCGCATCCCATTCTTTTGAAACCTCCTCGGGCGGCAATTCGATGCGCAGCGTGGAGACAGAACCCGGTTGCGCTTCAACGTCGATTTTCATGAAGAATCGTACTGTAGCGGCGCTCTATGAGCGTCGCATTTAATTTTTGGCCGACGGTCGCAGACCGCCGCTCCATACGTGCTCCCCTCGGACATAAACGGAATCTGCTTGGGAGAATCCAAACCAGTACGCTAGTTCGCGGTAATCTTCGCAATCGAAGATCGAGAAATTGGCGAGTTTGCCCGGCTCAAGCGAACCGATCTTGTCGCCGCGGCCAAGAGCGTAAGCAGCGTTGATGGTCGATGCAGCCAACGCTTCCGCCGGTGACATCCTCATTTGCGTGCAGCCCAGCGAAAGCATCATTGGCATGGACGGGCTTGGTGATGACCCAGGATTAAAATCCGTCGCAATGACAACTGCGAGTCCTGCTTCGATCATTTCACGCGCACGCGGGTAACATGTCGATCCAAGCGCATACACCGATCCCGGCAGCAAAACCGGCTGGACGCCGGCAGATTTCATCGCCGCGATTCCGCGCTCGTCCGTCTTTTCCAAATGGTCCGCGATCGTTGCTTTCAATTCTGCGGCCAGTTTCGCGCCGCCAGAATTGGTCAGTTGATCGGCATGGATACGCAGTTTGAGTCCAAGCTTTTTCGCCGCGATCAAAATCTCCTTGGACTGGTCGATATCGAAATAACCGCGCTCGCAAAATACATCACAAAACTCGGCGAGCTTTTCCTTCGCGACTCGCGGTAGCATTTCGTTAATCACCAGATCGACATATCGCTGTGGTAATTGTCGATCATCGTACGGAATGGCGTGCGCGCCCAAGAACGTTGGAATAAATTCAAGCGGCGTTTCGTCGTTTAACCGCCGAATCACGCGCAAGATCTTTAGTTCATCATGCACCGTCAGCCCATAGCCCGATTTCGCTTCGACCGTTGTCGTTCCGCACTTCAAGAACCAACTCGTACGCTTTTTGGCTTGCTCGAAAAGATCGCTATCGCTCGCAGCGCGCGTCTTTTCTACGGTTGACCAAATTCCACCACCCGCCGCCGCAATTTCCTCGTAACTGTCGCCTTGGGCGCGGCGTTCGAAATCGTCGAGACGATCTCCAGCAAAAACTGGATGCGCATGCGCATCGATAAAACCCGGAAGCACCACACGCCCACGCGCATCTGCTACTTCACACTCGTCAGGCAAATTGCGAGCGATTTCGTCCGAACTTCCGACCGCCGCGATGGTTCCGTCGCGAATCAACATTCCGCCAACTTTAATGATCCGGATAACGCGCATCTCGTGTCCAACGTGCGGCCTTTTTGGACCCGCTAGCGTGACAAGCTGCGAAGCGTTGAGAACGGCAAGAGTGCGCATGAAATCGTTGAAGAGCCAAAGCGCTAAAAATCTAAAGCGGATTTGCCTTTGTCGCTTCAACCATTCAATGGTTTAACGCTTCAACCAAGCTTCTTTTCCACGACGTGATTGATTTCTTTGAACTGGGAGTCCGATTCGGCGCTGATCTGTTGAAGCTTTTTCAGACGCGTCGATTTGAATTTCTCATCTTTCAACCCGGCCAGATTAATTCTTACATTGAGCGCTGCTCCCTCAATGGAAGCACGCAACGCCAGAAGGCCAACCCCTACATCCGAAATCGAAGGCGGATTTCCTTTTTCCGCCATCTCTGCGAGAAGTGGATAGGACTTGGCAGCCGTCTCCATCACACGCAATGGAATCTCCGCCGCATATTTATTTGCGGATTCGATCGCTGTTGTGCGCGCGGCTTTTTCTTCCGGCGACTCTTTAGGCAACGCGAATGCGTCTATCACCTTGTTGAAAGCAGCCGTGTCTTCATCGACCAGAACCAGCAATTCATCTTTCAGTTGTTGCGCCTTAACCGCCCAATCACTGAAATAGCGAAGTTTATCATCCCAGCCACGTTTCCCGGCTGAGAGGTTGGCCACCATTCCGCCCAGGGACGCACCCAACGCCCCCATCAATGCTGCGACCGAACCGCCACCCGGCGCCGGAGAATCGTTTAGCGTTTCATTGCAGAACTGGCGCAAGTCCATTTTCACGAGTGATTTTGTTGAGGCGGCGCATTCCATTTTGAATTCAATCACTTTTTCTTTCGGATCAAAAGGTTTCAGCTCGCTCAATCCCATCGAGCGGATCGCAATATCGATCAGCTCCTTTTCGGAGGCGCCTTCCGACCATTTCTGTTTACGGAGAAAATATCTTCCGGCGTCCACCAAACATTTCTTGGGAACCATACCGACGATTTCTGATCCGGTGGCGCGCAAGCCTCGTTTGCTGGCCGCTTCGGCGCAGGCATCGAACGCAGCATGCAAAGGAGTCTCCTCAATATTCGTTAGGTTCATGGAGACTTGGACGATTCCATATTCCTCTACAAACCACCCGATAGCCTTCACATGTTTCAACATGCCGGGGATATGGGCAGGTCGGCCGTTGGCATCCAGCACCGGTTTTCCAGAGGGTGTGCCGTCTTCCGTTTTGATCCTGCCCTGCTCTCGGACATCGAACGCGACGGAATTTGCCCGTCTCACCGCTTTCGTGTTCAGATTCACATTATAGGCGACCAAAAAATCCCGTACCCCGATCACCGTCGCGCCTGACTTTTCATTGAATACGACAGGGCCGAAATCCGGTTTCCACTCAGGTTGTTTGATTTTCTCGAAAAAACCTTCGTATTCACCCGCACGAATAACCGAGAGATTTGAGCGGGATTTATCTTTCGCCGCTCTTTCATACAGATAGACTGGGATATTCAATTCGTCACCGACGCGCTGCGCCAGCTGGTGTGCACAAGCAATTGCTTCTTCCCAATTGACATTACTGACTGGAACAAATGGGCAAACATCGGTTGCGCCCATGCGAGGATGCGCGCCTTTCTGTTTTCGCATGTCAATGAGTTCCGCTGCCTTCTGGATGGCGCGGAAAGCGGCCTCCACCGCCGCTTCGGGACTGCCGACAAAGGTCACAACCGTCCGGTTGGTCGTCGCTCCAGGATCGACATCCAGCAGAGCAACGCCATCCATCGATTCAATCGCGCCGGTTATCTGTCGAATGACATCCAAATCGCGTCCTTCAGAAAAATTCGGCACGCATTCGATCAGTTTTTGCATATTCTTTTAATCTCGCACTTGCGGCTTCATCGGGATGTCGATTTTGTGCTTGGCGGCAAATTCAATCGCGCCCGAATAACCGGCATCTGCGTGCCGCAGAATTCCCATCCCGGGGTCGCTGGTAAGAACGCGCTCAAGCCGGTGTGTGGAGTTTTCCTTGCCATCGGCAACGACGACCATGCCGGCGTGCTGCGAATAGCCAATTCCCACACCGCCGCCGTTGTGGATCGAAACCCAGGATGCGCCGGCGGCTGTGTTGATCAACGCGTTGAGTAATGCCCAATCGGCGATGGCGTCGCTACCGTCGAGCATCCCTTCCGTTTCGCGATTGGGCGACGCGACCGAACCGGTATCGAGATGATCACGTCCGATGACAATCGGCCCTTTAATTTCACCAGTTTTCACCAACTCATTCATCGCCACGCCGAATTCGGCGCGCTCTCCGTAGCCGAGCCAGCAAATACGCGCGGGCAATCCTTGAAATTGAATCCGTTCTTTCGCAAGCTTCATCCAGCGGGCCAGAGTTTGATTTTTGGGAAATAATTCGAGCGCGAGCTGATCGGTCCGCGCGATATCTTCGGGATCACCACTTACCGCAACCCATCGAAATGGCCCCCTGCCTTCGCAGAACAGCGGGCGAATATATTCGGGAACAAACCCCGGAATATCGAATGCGTTCTCAATCCCGGCGCTTTTCGCCTGAGCGCGAATGTTGTTTCCGTAATCAAAAGTGACCGCGCCTTTCTTTTGCAGCGCGAGCATGGCCTCGACGTGAGTGGCCATCGAATGCATCGCCTTGTCGATGTAATCCTCGGGATTTTTTGCCCGCAATGCGAGCGCCGCCTCGAGTGAGATCCCGTGCGGCACGTACCCGTTCAAAGCGTCGTGCGCGCTGGTTTGATCAGTGAGCACATCCGGAACGACCCCGCGCTTTACCATTTCAGGCAGAACATCGGCGCAGTTGCCGACCAGACCGACTGAAATTGCTCGTCGATCTTCGCGCGCGCGATCAATTAAGGTGAGCGCTTCATCAAGCGACCAGGCGATTTTGTCGCAGTAGCCGCTCTTCAATCTTTTCTCGATCCGCGCAGGATCAACGTCGACGCCGAGAAACAGCGCGCCATTCATGGTGGCGGCGAGTGGTTGCGCGCCACCCATGCCACCAAGGCCGCCCGTGAGAACAAATTTGCCTTCGAGCGATCCGCCAAAATGTTTGCGGCCAGCGGCGGCGAACGTTTCGAATGTTCCCTGAACGATCCCCTGGCTGCCGATATAAATCCATGAACCGGCCGTCATTTGTCCGTACATGGTCAGCCCCAGGCGCTCGAGACGGTTGAATTCCGTGTAGTTAGACCAGTGACCGACGAGATTGGAATTCGCAATCAAAACCCGTGGCGCTTCGTCATGTGTCCGGAATTTTCCCACCGGTTTCCCAGATTGGACGAGAAGCGTTTCATCATTCTCCAGTTCGCGCAGCGATCGAACAATCGCGTCGAAGGCTGCCCAGCTTCTCGTGGCCCGGCCCGTTCCGCCATAAACAACAAGGCGGTCAGGATCTTCGGCCACGTCCGGATCGAGATTGTTCATGAGCATGCGCATGGCCGCTTCCTGGTGCCAGCCTTTGCAGGTTCGCTTGTTGCCGCGTGGCGGGTGGACTATTCGCTTTCCGCTCATAATGGTTCGTAACTGCTATCGAAATCGCCCCGGCGAATTGCTTCAGCCACCCGCGTGATGTCACCTGAGAGCGAACGATCCTGCGTCAGAGGCGGGGCGGTTTTCCTCAGTGTGGTGAAGGCGCGCTCCACGCCAACACCAGCCTTGAGTGGGCGCCGATGCTCGAGTGCTTCGGCGCCCGCCAGCAATTCAATCGCCGCCAAATTTTCTGCAAGATCGACAATCGCGCGGAGTTTCAGCGCTCCGGTCATTCCCATCGCAACGTGGTCTTCTTTTCCACCCGACGTCGGAACACTGTCGACGCTGGATGGATGGGCGAGGACTTTTGCTTCGTTGAGCAGAGCGGCCGCAGCTACATGCGCAATCATAAAACCGGATTCCATGCCGGGACGCCGGGCAAGGAACGCGGGCAAACCTTCGTTCATATCGGGATTGATTAGCCGCTCAATCCGGCGCTCGCTGATGCTCATCAAATCCGTCAGCGCGATGGCAGCATAATCAAATGTGAGCCCAAGCGGCGCGCCGTGAAAATTGCCGCCGGAAATTACATCGCCACTTTCAGAGAAAACCAGTGGGTTATCAGTAGCCGAACCCGACTCGATTAGCAGAACGTTCTCGCAATGCGAAAGCGCGTCACGGATCGCGCCGTGCACCTGCGGCATACAACGCAGACTGTACGCGTCCTGAATGCGGGGGTCGTCCTTGAGATGTGACCGTCGAATGTCGCTTCCCTCCAAAATCGACATAAGGTGTTTAGCTACCTCTCTCTGGCCGGGATGGGGCCGGGCATTCTGCAAGCGCGGATCGAAAGCGGCAGGAGTGCCCTTTAGCGCCTCCAGGCTTGTTGCGCCAGCAACATCGACAACGCGAATGAGCCGCTTGGCACGGAGAAGTGCGAGCCCGCCGACGGCGTGCATCGCCTGTGTGCCGTTGAGCAGGGCCAGCCCCTCTTTTGCCTGCAACTCCACTGGCTTTAGTCCAGCCCGACCGAGCGCTTCGCGGCTCTCCATTCGTTCGCTTTTGAAAAACGCTTCTCCTTCCCCGATTAGACTCAGCGCCAGATGCGCGAGCGGAGCGAGATCGCCGCTGGCGCCGACCGAGCCTTTTTCTGGAATGACCGGCGACACACGCCGATTGAGCAGTTCACAGAGCGTGTCGATAATTTCGAGACGGATCCCGCTGAAGCCAAGGGCAAGCACATTCGCGCGCAGCAGCATCATCGCGCGCACCTCGGGTTCCGAAAGCGGACTGCCAATTCCGCAAGCGTGACTGCGAACAAGATTGAGCTGGAGCTCAGCTAAAGCATCGTGCGGGATGCGAACATCGGACAGTTTGCCAAAACCCGTGCTGACACCGTAAACGATGTCGTCGCGCGCAACGATATCTTCGACGACTCTACGCGAAGCATTGACGCGGGGACGTGCAGATGAGGAAACCTTCACGGGCGCTTCTCCGAACGCCACCGTGGCGATCTCGGTCAGCGTCAGCGTTTGGCCGTTCAATTCCATCGCGGCAAGTTAAACGTCGAACGCTCAATTTCCAACGTTCAACGTTCAATCTCAATTCTTCCGATGGTCACAGACCGTCGCCATAGAAAAAGAAAGAGGCCAGGTCGTGTTCGACCTGGCCTCTTTGCGCAAAATTAACCGCAGACAGCAAGCTCGGCCGCCGAATCTATTTCCCGTATGTGGTCGGAGCTGGGGCCACTACTTCCTTGTGTTGCGCACAAGCACCTAGTCCCAAAGCAGTGACCAGTAAGGCCACAAGCATGATCATTTTTACAAATTTCACTCTATCTCGCCTCCTTTCCCAGCAGGTTGCTGCACTGTTCTAGGTGGGGAAGTTCGCGGGCGCAACGCTTTTTTCCATTTTTTGCGTCTCTGAACTGCGAACGTTTATTTCTCTATTATTACGTGTGTGTACCCTTGTCGACAAAGCATAAATAACTCTGCGACGTCAGCGTTTTGCATCCGCACACAGCCGTGGCTGTCTCCGGTACGGATTTTGTCTTCGTGTTTTGTGGCATGAATGTAAATGAAGCGGTTCGCGCCTATTGGTGTGGTGCTCGTCCAAACCATCGAGCCATAAGATCCGCGACATTACAAATCCTCTGTCGGAGGAAGCGGATCGGCTGACAATAAACTCAGCCGCCGGATTTATTTCGCGTAACCGGTCGTGCCAGCACCGGTGGTCACTGCCTCCTTGTGTTGAGCACAAGCCCCCAGACCCAAAGCCGTGACCAATAAGGCCACGATCATGATCGTTTTCATTAATTTCACTCTATCTCG
>Ga0209156_10002822_pt1 | contig 13447 bp, 6 predicted proteins | sample GraSoiAngelo_124_FD_185881 | JGI IMG/M metagenome (GOLD analysis project Ga0209156, IMG submission 185881) | Grasslands soil microbial communities from the Angelo Coastal Reserve, California, USA - 14_0927_05_20cm (SPAdes) (version 2) | ecosystem: Environmental > Terrestrial > Soil > Grasslands ...
CGAGCGAACGCTCTCGCGAGCGGAACGGAAGCAGGCCTACGTGGCGCGGGCGGTGACCTTCGCCAGTTCGTACGTGGAGAACCTGGGCAACGGGAAGTTCGCTCTCCGGTCGCTCCCCCTGCAGGTCCAGATCGCTCCCATCTTCGGCATGCTGACGGGGGATTACGACGGCGACGGCAACCTGGACGTAATGCTCGTCGGGAACTCGTACGCGGTGGATCCGCAAGCGGGCTGGGACGATGCCTCGATCGGCGCCGTCCTCCTCGGGGACGGCACGGGGCAGTTCCGCTACATGAGCGGGGCCGCGAGTGGGTTGTACGTGGACGGTGATGCGAAGGCGATCGCCGAGCTCGTGTTAGACGACACGCACTCGCTGGTGCTCGTCACGCAGAACGACGACAGTCTGAAGCTATTCACGCAATCGCGCTACGGCCGCACGCGCAACCTTCGCGTCGGCGCGCTCGACGCCTACGCCGTGCTCACGCTGGCGGATGGCACGACCCGAAGAGAGGAGTTCTATTACGGCTCCGGGTACTTGTCCCAGTCGTCCCGCTTTCTGCGGGTCCCGCACCAGGTCACGAGGGTCACCGCATACGACTCCCGGGGGCGCAACCGAGACCTCTACCGTCCTCTACCGTCCTCTACCGCCCTCTACCGTCCTGTACCGCCTCAGTAGCCCGTGTTCTGCTTCAGCTTCGGGTTCACGTCCAGCTCGCGCTGTGGAATCGGCTTGAGCAGGTTCCGCGGCTGCCAGTTGGTATTCGACTCGGGGAACCCGAACGTCACGGCGGTCGGGAGGGTGATCAAGCCGGCGCGATGCCAGCGGACCAGGTCGTCGTAGCGGTACGCGTCCTCCAATGCCAGCTCGACGCGCCGCTCGTGCGCCAGGTACGTCACGAACCAGGTGTTCGTCGCGCCCGACGCCGGCACATCGGGCAGGACGCCCGTCGTATCGGTCGTATTGTTGACGATCCGGTAAGTCTGGCGCGCGCGGGCGCGCACCTGGTTCACGAGCGCCGCCGCCCCGGGCACGTCGTTGTTGCCGAGCAGCTTCGCCTCGGCCAGGAGGAGGAGTACGTCGGCCAGGCGGATCAGCCGCAGGTTGTCGGTCGACAGGTTGTTGGGGAACCGGTTCGGATCGAACGGCCGGTCGTACTTGGCCGGCGTATGGCCGGTGCGAGACCACAGGCTATCGTACACGACCATGGCGTTGTTCGTGCCGCAGGCGCAATACGACTCGCCCCCCGAGTACATCGTATAGAAGCGTCGCGGATCACGCGCTTCGAACTCCGCCGCGAGTGAGGCCGTAATGTCGATCTGCCCGTAGCCTTCGCCCCACGCCTTCGGTGCGCACCCGCCGCCGGTCCCGTAGTAGCACGACGGGCTCACATAGATCGGCCACGCATGACCGGCCGCGCCCCCGAGGTCGGTGGCTCCCCACGCGTTGATGTTGTCGCCCACGGTGGCCTGGACCTCGAACAGTGACTCCGAGTTGTTCTCGGTCCCGTCGCGGAAATTGTCACCGTAGTCCGGCACCAGGTTGAATGGGCCGGCGGCCGCGGCGGTCAAGTGCGTAATCGCTTCCTGATACTTGGCCGGTTGATTGAACCACTGCGCCCGGTACACTTCCACCTTCCCAAGCAGGGCCAGGGCCGTGTAGCGCGTAGCCCGGCCTTTCTCGGCGCCATAATCCGTGGGGAGGTTGGTCGCGGCGAAGTCCAAGTCGCTCTCGATCAGGTCCCACACCTCACCCGGCTGCGAATTGCCGACCTGCGTGGCAGCGATGCTGGTCGGCACCGACGTGACGATCGGGACGTCGCCCCAGTTGCGCGCGAGCAGGAAATACCACCAGGCTCGCATGAACTTCGCTTCCGCCTCGTAGCGCGGCTTCTTGGTCGGGTCGGCGAACTTCGTGGCCTTGGGGAGCTGGTCCAGGACCACGTTGGCGCGCATCACGCCCTTGTAGGCGGTCGCCCAGGCCCAGGTGAAGTCGACGTTGTTCGCCGACCAATTGAAGACATCGTTCTCCCGATTCGGATCGCGGTACTGCACGTTGTCGTCGGGCAGGAGAAAGCCGTCCCACCACCCCGTGCCGAACTGATCGTACGTGAGGTTGAGCATCGTCGAGTAGGGCGCGAGCGTGGCCGCGTCGAAGTCCTTCTCGGTCTGGTAGAACGTCTGGTCCGTCAACGTCCCCAGGGGCTCGGTGTCGAGGATGTTGCAGCCGAGCACGACTGCGATCCCCAGCGACGCGGCGATCACCAGCGCAGTCCGTTTCATGTTCGCCTCAGTCCTAGAACGAGGTGGTCACGCCGACCTGGAACGTGCGGGGCAGGGGAGTGTTCCCGAAGTCCGTCCCCGCCTGCTGCTGGATACCGTTGCGCGATCGGGAGTAGTCGATGCTCGTGGTAAACTCGGGATCGAGGCCGCTGTATGGCGTCAGGGTGAACAGATTGGTCGCCGACACCCACACGCGGGTGCTGTTCAGGCCCCACAGGCCCGGAGGAAGGGTGTAGCCGATCTGCGCGTTCCGCAGCCGGAAGTAGTGGGCGTCCCTGATCCAGCGGTCCGACTGGCGGTCGTTCTTGTTCGGGTCACCCACAATGGCCCGGGGCACCGTGTTGCTCGGGTTCGTGGGTGTCCAGTGGTCCAGCACCGCCACCGACCGATTCCCTCCGCCGCCGCTCACCGACTCGAGCAACATTGCGGTCGTGTCGAACTTTTGCACGCCGCCCACGCCGGAGAAGAACAGCGACAGATCGAAGTGCCGGTAGGTAGCGTTGAGGTTCAGGCCGTAATAGAAGTCCGGGATCGCTTTCCCCAGATACGTGCGGTCACGTGCGTCGAGCGTGTCGTTGCCGTCGAAGTCCTGGAAGCAGAGGTCGCCGGCCTGAGGCCGGTTGTTGCCGATATTGAGATCCGGCGGGGCGGCGGCCGCGGCGGCGGCCGTCTGATAGATCCCGCACGTCTTGTAGCCGTAGAAGAAGTCGATCGGATATCCCACGGCGGTGCGATAGATGCTGTTTTGAGAATAGTCCTTAAGGCCTGGCGCCAAGGCAACCATGGTGTTGCGCACGGTCGTCAGGTTTCCCGACAATCTGACGTCAACCCCGGCCGGAAGGGTGAAGCTGTACCCCCCCTCAAGCTCGGCCCCCGTATTGCGGACGAGCCCGCTGTTGACCGGCGCCGTGGCGGCGAAGTTGCTAAACGCTTCACCCGTCGAGAAGCCTGACGTAAACGACACCGGAACGTTCACGAGGAAGTTTTTCGTGTTGCGCCGGTAATACGTGGCCGAGAAAAAGAGCCGGTTCTGGAACAACCCGGACTCGACGCCGAAGTCCACGGTCTCGTTGGTCTCCCACACGAGGTTCGGATTGACGAACCCCCGGGGAGCCGGCGCCTTGACCACCGTTTGCCCGTTGAGACCGTAGTCGGGCGTGATGATGACTTGGAACAGGTGCGGGTACTCCGCACTGGGCACGTCCGAGTTCCCGAGCTGGCCCCAGCTCCCGCGCAGCTTCAGCTCCGAGATCCACGGCACCTTGAAGAACGGCTCCTGGCTGATGCGCCATCCCGCGGACACCGCGGGAAAAGTGCCCCAGCGGTGCTGGGGCGCGAACGTCGAGGCGCCGTCGCGCCGCAGCGACAGGGTGGCGAGATATTTGTCGGCGTAGTTGTAGCTCAAGCGGCCCAAGAAGCCGAGGAATGCCCGCTCACCTGCCCAGCCGCCGGGCGGCCCGAGCAGGCTGTTCCCGGTCGTGGGCACCGTGGTGAACGCGGGATCGAAGGTGATCAGGTTCGTCGTCCCCACCGACGTCCCGTCCCACTGGGACTGTTGCATTTCGGTCCCGCCCATCAGGTTGAACCCGTGCCGCCCGATGGCCCGCACGTACGTCACCGTGTTGGTCCAGACGAGCGACGTAGCGTCGGACCGGTTTTCGGTGTCGAAATCGCTCCGGTCGAGGCCGATTTCCGCCACGGTGTAGCTCGGACTGAAGCCGGTGTTCCGCGTGACGCCGTAGTCCAGGCTGGCCTGGGAGCGCAGGGTCAGCCCCGGCACGGGATTGAGCTCGGCGAACAGACCGCCCAGCACGTGCACGTGACGGTCGCGCAGCTGGACCAGCTGGTTCAGCGCGGGCTCGTTGCCGAACGTGAGGCCGGCGTTGGTGGCAAACTCGGCGTTGCCGGTGTAGCCGTACCGGTTGCCCGGGACCGAGCCGTCCTGGTCCCGATAGCGGAAGAAGGGCGGCAACCGGAGGGCGTTCACGAGCAGCTGGCCGTTGTAGCCGTCGTTCTGCCCCCGCAGCGTCCACGCGTCCGAGATCCCGAAGCTCTCGCCGAAGCGCACCCGATCGTTCACCCGGTAATCGCTGTTCACGCGAAAATTGAGGCGTTTGAAATTCCACTTGGAGATGATCGGATCCTGGCGGTAGTAGCCGGCGGACACGTAGTAGGTCGTTCGGTCGCTCGCGCCCGAAACCGATAGAGACTGATCCATGAGCGGGGCATTCGGGACCGCCACTACGTCCTGCCAGTCGGTGTTGCGCGTGAGGAGCTGCGGCTTCCGCGCCAGGAGCCAGTCGCTGAACTTCCGGTACGACGAGCTGTCCGCGGTGTAGCGGAACTGGGCGTTGTAATTGTCGAACGATTCCTGCCCGAGATCGAACCATTGCGCCGAGTTCAGCATCTGGTAGCGCTTCGGAAAGTTCTGCACGCCCGCGGACATCCGATACTCGACCGTCGGCTTGGCCGCGCGGCCGCGCCGGGTCTGAATCAACACCACACCGTTGGCCGCCTGCACGCCGTACACCGCGGCGGCCGACGCGTCTTTCAGAACCGAGATGCTCTCGATGTCGTCCGCGTCGATTGTCCGCAAGGGACTGCTCGTCGGGTCGTCGGCCCGGCCCACGGGGAGCCCATCCACGATGAACAGCGGCTGCGTGTTGCCCACGGTGCCCACGCCCCGGATGCGGACCGCGACGGGGGCGCCGGGATTCCCCGATTCCTGCTGTACCTGAATCCCGGAGACCCGACCCTGAATTGCCACCTCGGGGCTCGCCGCCGGAATCTGGCGGATGTCGTCGCTCGAAATCGTGCCGACGGACTCGGTGAGCGTCGCCCGCGACTTCTCGCCGTAGCCCACGACCACGAGCTGGTCCAGCTCGATGGCCGCCGGCGACAGCACCGCGTCGACGACCGCCTGGCCGTCGAACGGCACCTCCCGGCTCGCGAAGCCGATCCGGGAAAAGACCAGCACGCCCGACGGGGCGGGTGCAGCCAGCGTATAACGGCCGGACGCGTCGGTGCGCACGCTGGCCGAGCGGCCCCGCAGTCGGACGTAGGCACCAGCGATGGGCTCGCGGCTGCCGGCTGCCGTCACGCGACCGGAGATCTGCTGCTGTTGCGCCCGCGCGGGCGCCGCATAGAAGAGCAGGAGCGCGAGCACCGGAAGCCACTTCACGATGAATTTGGACATAGGTCTCCGAAGCTTCCCAGCAGCGGGAGTGGGCCCGTGAACCACAGGGAAAAGCCTCTGCTGCATCGAACTGCGGGCTGGCACTCGACCGCGCCGAGCCCGGCGTACATTCGGAGAGAATCGGTTCCCAGCCGGTGGTGGCACCCGGGGTAGCGTCTCAGCCTGGGACGTGCGAACTTTATTCCAATCATTTTGACAATGCAAGCCCCTCGATTCACATGGCTTTTGCCGCTGGTGCTGCTGGCGTCGCAGGGGACGCGGCCGCGACCCAGCGACGCGATCCGTCTCAATCAGCTGGGCTTTTATCCCGACGCTCCTAAAACCGCGTTCATCGTGGGCGACGCGGGAGAAACGTTCGACGTCCTGACCGCCGACCTGAGAGACACGGCCTTCACCGGCCGGCTCGGCCCGCCCCCACGCACCGCCCTGTCCTCGGACACGACCCGCGTCGCCGACTTCTCCCCCTTAAGAACCCCTGGACGGTACGTCGTCCTCGTTCCGAGGCTCGGGGCTTCGTACCCATTCGCGATCGGGCCGCGGGTCCACGAGGAGCTCGTGCGAGCCGCCCTGAAGGCCTTCTATTTCCAGCGGGCATCACTGGCGCTCGAGCCGCGCTACGCCGGCAAGTGGAGTCGTGCCGCGGGCCACCCCGACACCCAGGTGCTCGTGCATCCCTCCGCCGCGAGCGCCGGCCGACCGGCCGGAACCGTGATCTCGTCGCCCGGCGGGTGGTACGACGCCGGGGATTACAACAAGTACATCGTGAATTCCGGGATCACCGTCGCCACGCTGCTCTCGCTCTACGAGGACTTCCCCGCGTATGTGCGCGCGCTGCGCGTCGACATCCCGGAGTCGGGCGATGCCGTGCCCGATCTGGTGCAGGAGGCGTTATGGAACCTGCGCTGGATGCTCACGATGCAAGACCCGTCCGACGGGGGCGTGTACCACAAGCTGACCGAGCCACGATTCGAGGGCTTCGTGAGCCCGGCGGAGGCGAGGTCACCCCGCTACGTGGTGCAGAAGAGCACGGCGGCGGCGCTCGATTTCGCCGCGGTCATGGCGCAGGGAGCCCGCGTGCTGAGACCGTTCGAGCGCGCGCTGCCGGGGCTTGCCGATTCCGCCCTCACCGCGGCGGTCTGGGCGTGGAGCTGGGCACGGCGCCACTCCGACGTGTTGTACGACCAGGAGCGGCTCAACCAGCAGTTCGAGCCCCACATCGAAACCGGTACCTACGGCGACGGGGACGTCCGGGACGAATTCATCTGGGCCGCGACGGAGCTTGGCGTGACGACGCGTCAGGACAGTTTCTTCACGGCCGTCTCCCTCTTTCCCGACAGCGCCGCGCCGCTGCCCAGCTGGCGTCAGGTCCGCACGCTCGCGTACTACACGCTGGCGCGGTTTCGCGCTCAGCTCCCGGGCGCGGTGGCGGGCGACCGAACCCGGCTGGAGCGCACGCTGATTCGGGCTGCGGATGACTTGGTGCAGCGGGCGAGCGGGACCGCCTACGGCACCGTCATGGGCGGCGCGACGGCGGACTTCGTCTGGGGGAGCAACTCCGTGGCGGCGAATCAGGGGATCGCCCTGGTCGTGGCCTACCGGCTCACCGGTGATCGCTCCTACCTGCGACACGCCCTTGGCAACCTGGACTACATCCTCGGCCGCAACGCAACGGGATACTCGTTCGTGACCGGTTTCGGTGCGCGGACGCCGCAGCATCCGCACCACCGGCCATCGGCGTCGGACGGGATCGATGCGCCGGTCCCCGGGCTGCTGGTGGGCGGGCCCAACCCCGGGCGCCAGGACGGCTGCGCCTATCCGGCCACCGCACCGGACAAGGCCTACGTGGACGACGTCTGCGCCTATGCCTCGAACGAGGTCGCGATCAACTGGAATGCGCCGCTGGTGTATCTCGCCGCGGCGCTCGAAGCGTTGCAATACGAGGCCGGATTCAGCCCGGCGCAGCGCTGATGGTGCCCCGCGCGATTTCATCAAGTCGATTTACAAATGGCGGTCGCGACGTTACACATCTACGCCAGCCGATGCGGGCACCGCCATGCTAACGGGCACCAATCTCGTCTACACCAGGCAGTACAACCTCCGCATCGTGCACGAAGTGGTGCGGCGCTTCGGGCCGTTGTCGCGCGCGGACATCGCCCAGCGGACCGAGCTCACGGTGCAGACCATCTCGAATCTGGTCAAAGAGCTGGTGGCGCTCGGCCTCTTCTTTGAGACCGATCGTCGGCGCCAGAAGCGTGGGGCGCCCTCCAGCGTGATCGGAATCAACCCGGAAGGCGCCTTCACCCTCGGCCTCGACCTCGACCGCGATCACCTGACCGGCGTGCTCGTCGATCTGGCCGGAAGGGTGCGACAGCGCAAGCACGTCGATCTCGATTTCCCGACGCCAACGCAGGCGCTCGATCTCATGGTCGAGACCGCCGAGTTGCTGATGGCGGCGGAGGGGCTCACACCGGAGGAGGTGTCCGGCGTCGGTGTGGGCGTCCCGGGTCCCATGCACCGCGCCGAGGACGGGCAGGGGTACGTCGTGAACCCCAAGTCGTTTCCCGGCTGGCACGATGTGCCGCTTGCCGCCTGGCTGCACGAGCGCGTCGGCATCCCGGTGCTGCTCGAGAACAACGCCACGGCGGCCGCCATCGGCGAGCGGTTGTACGGCGCGGGGCAGCAGTTCCGGACCTTTTTCTACGTCTATATCGGCAGCGGTCTCGGCGGAGGCGTCGTCATCGACCGCCAGGCGTACACCGGGTTCACCGGCAACGCGGGCGAGATCGGCTACCTCCCGAGCGTCCTCTCCGGCGATCCACTGGGCGTGGACGAAACGCCGCACGTCGGTACCCACTTCCGCCTGCCCCGGCTGTATCAGCGCCTGCGCGGCGAGGGCAGCGATGTGCGCACGCCGGACGGCCTCGACCGTCTGCTGTCCGAAGGCAACGCGACTCTCGTCGAGTGGATGGACGACGCCGCGGATCATTTGACGGGGCTGGTGTTGGCGGTGGAGTACGTGATCGACCCGGAGGCGATCTTTTTCGGTGGGCGACTTCCCGAACGGATGATCGCGGGGTTGATGGAGCGCGTGGCCGTTCACCTCCCGAAACGGCGCATTCACGAGAAGCTCGCCGGCCCTCGCCATCTCCTCGCGACCGCCGGAGCCGACGCGGCCGCGCTCGGCGTTGCCTCCTTGCCGATCTACGAAGCGTTCGCGCCGGCGCCGCAGGTGCTGCTCAAGAAGACGGCCGCGCGCGCATGAGCGTGGCCCGATCCGGCGTCGGCCGCCGCGCCCGCTCCTGCGCCGCGCTCGCCCTGGCCGCGAGACTCGCGACCGGGTGCAGTGACCGGCGACCGGCCGTGGGTCCGGGCGACAGGGGAGGAGTCACCGTCGTCGGACAGGTGGACGTCGCGATCGATGCCGGCCAAGATCGTGCCCCAATCAGCCCGTACGTCTACGGCTCCAATCAGGACTATGCGGGCAACGTCTGGACCGTGCGGCGCTTCGGAGGGAACCGCACCACCGGCTACAACTGGGAGACGAACTTCTCCAACGCCGGCGCCGACTACCTCCACCAGAGCGACCTCTACCTCGTCACCAACGCCGGCCTCCCCGCGTCGGACGCCGCCATTCCGGCGCGGGTGGTCACGTACTTCCACACCCAGTCGCTGAACATGGAGGCGCAGTCCATCATCACGCTGCAGATGGCCGGCTACGCGGCCGCCGACGCGAACGGTCCCGTCTCGGTGACGGAGACCGCCCCGTCGGCACGCTGGGTGACGGTGCAGCCGCGCAAGCCCACGGCCTTCGTCACCACGCCGGACTTGGCGGACGGCGTCGTCTACATGGACGAGCTCGTCAACCTCCTGGTCCAGCGCTTCGGCGGCGCGGCCTCGCCCACCGGCGTACGATGGTACAGCCTGGACAACGAGCCGGAGCTGTGGCCGTATACGCACCCGCGCATCCACCCGGATTCTCTGCGGGTCGCGGACCTCGTGAGCCGCTCGATCGCTCTCGCCGCGGCAGTGAAGGACGTCGATCCGGCGAGCGAGATCCTCGGCCCGGCGCATTACGGGATCGCCGCTTACGTGTCCCTGCAGGACGCGCCGGACTGGAATGCCGTAAGGGGGAGCTACGACTGGTTCATCGACTACTACCTGGACCACATGCGGCAGGCGGGCGACAGCGCGGGAAAGCGATTGCTCGACGTACTCGACGTGCACTGGTACCCCGAGGCACGCGGCGACCACCGCATCACGGAATCTGACGCCACGACCGAGAAGGACGTGCAGGCCCGACTCCAAGCGCCCCGCACGCTCTGGGACTCCACCTACCACGAAGACAGCTGGGTGGCGCAGTATCTCAGCGCCTTTCTTCCCATCCTTCCCCGACTGCAACGCTCGATCGAGCGGTACTATCCGAACACGCGGCTCGCAGTCACCGAATACAATTACGGAGCAGGCGGCTCCATCTCCGGAGGATTGGCCCAGGCCGACGTGCTCGGCGCCTTTGGCAAGTACGGCGTCTTCATCGCCACCCTCTGGGGCATCAGGGCCGCGGACAGCTACACCGCGGCGGCGTTCCGCCTGTACCGTGACTATGACGGCAGGCTGGGCGCCTTCGGCGACACCAGCGTGCGCGCGACCACGAGCGACGTCGCGAACACGTCCATCTACGCCGCGATCCCGGATCAGGACGCGTCCGTCCTGCATGTGATCCTGCTCAACAAAAACCCCGGGGCGCTGGACGTCCGCTTCCGGATCGCTGGCGGCCAGTCGTACACGGCAGGCGACGTGTGGGGATTCGGGCCCGGCAGCCCCGGTATCACGGAGCGGGGGAGGATCGGCGGCATCACCGGGAACGCCTTCCATTACGTGCTGCCCGGAATGACGGCCGTGCACCTCGTCCTCCGTTAACGTGAGCACCGGCGTGGGCGAGCGGATCGGCTATGCCCTCGGCGACACGGCGGCGAATTTCATCTGGCGGGCCGTCATCGTCTTCCTGCCCTTCTTTCTGACCGATGCCGCGGGGATCGGCCCGGCCGCGGTAGGGGTGCTGCTCCTGGTGTGCCGTGTGTGGGACGGCGTCGCGGATCTCGCCATGGGCCTGATCGTCGACCGCACCCACACGCGCTGGGGCAAGTTCCGGCCGTGGATTCTCTGGTCGGCGGTCCCACTCGCCGTGCTGGGCGTGCTCACCTTTTCGGCGCCGGCGCCGGACGCGACCGGCCGGCTGGCGTACGCCTACGTGACGTACGGTGCGCTGGTCGTCTGCTACACGATGAACAACGTGCCGTACAACGCCCTGATGGGCGTCATGTCGGCCAGCCCGATCGAGCGGAGCAGCATTTCCTCCTACCGTTTCTTCTTTGCGTTCCTCGGCGCATTGTTGCTTCAGGGGTTCTTCCTGCCGCTGCTCGGTGCGCTGGACCATCCCCGCGCCGCGCCCGCAGCACGGTACACGGCGGCGATGACGGTGTTCTCAGGCCTCGCCCTGGTTCTGTTCGTGGTCACGTTCGCCACGACGCGCGAGCGGGTGCACCCACCCGTCGCGCAGCGGTCCAGCGTGCGGCAGGACGCGGCCGATCTGCTGCGCAACCGTCCGTGGCTCGTCCTGTTCGGCGTCGGCATTCTGTTCGTGACGTTCACGACGCTCAAGAACGGCGCGATCGTCTACTATTTCACCTATTATGTCGGCAACGCGGGGCTGGCCGGGCCGTTCATGGTGGTGGGCCTTCTCGGCGCCATGGCCGGTGCCGCCGCCACGGGCACCCTGGCCGGCTGGGTCGGCAAGCGTCGCCTGATGCTGTGCTCGCTCGGGCTGGGGACCACCGCCAGCGCGCTGCTCTACGCCGCGAGGCCGTCCGACGTCGGGCTCATGTTCACACTGGGCACGCTCACGGAGCTTTCGACCGGGCCGATCGTGACCCTATTCTTCGCCATGCTCGCCGATGCCGCCGATTACTCCGAATGGTGCTACCACCGGCGGGCCACCGGGCTGTGCTACTCCGCCGGCACGGTGGCGATGAAGTTCGGGGCAGGCGTTGGAGGAGCGCTGACCGGGCTGCTCCTCGCTGCGTTCGGGTACGTCGCGGCGAGCGGCGTGACCGACGCTCGCCAGTCCGCGACGGCGCTGCATGGGATCCGGCTGCTGATCAGCGTCCTGCCGGCCGCGGTCGCCCTGCTCACGCTCGCGACCTTCCTCTTCTATACCCTCGACGAGCCGCGTCTCGCGCAGATCGAACGAGACCTCGCCGTCCGTCGGCTGCGCCTACAGGTCATGCGGCCGTGAAACCCGCTATGGTCGATTGCATCGTGTTCCTGCTCGCCTGGTACGCGCCGGCAGCGGCGCAGACGGAGCCCCACGCCCAGGCGCAGCCGCGCATCCTCGGCGACCTGGTGGACGTAAGCGAGGAGTTCGAGCAGCCGGATCAGGTCCACTTCGTCGCCGGCCGCGTCACCCAGTTCGATCCGGCCACAGGGGGGGGCGTGCTCCGCTGGGACCGCTACATGCGCCAGCCCAGCTACTCGTTCAACAAGATGGACATGGTGCTCGCGCGCGCCGGCTCGAACGAGTTCCCCGGGACCGAGTACGACCGCGACCCGGCGCTCCCCTTCGAGATCACGTTCGTCACCCCGCGTACCGTCCGGCTGCGCTTCTTCACGCGTGACCTGCCGCCGGCCGCGCGCCGCGACACCGATTCCCTCATGCTGGCCGGCCCCGTGCCCACCGACCGGTCGTGGAAAGTGGAGGGCGGCGACAGCGTCGTGCGCTACAGGAGCACCTACGGCGAGCTGCGGCTCATCAAGAACCCGTGGCACATCGAGTTCTACGACGCGGCCGGCAAGCTGCTGACCCGCACCCAGACGCTGGGTGACCCCGCTTCGTTCCAGCCGTACGCGCCGTTCTCTTTCATCCGGCGCGCGCGGGACCTGGGCCGCAGCACGGCCGCCACCTTCGAGCTCCAGCACGACGAGAAGATCTTCGGGACCGGCGAATCGTTCACGCGCTTGAACAAGCGCGGACAGAAAATGATCATGTACCTGCGCGACGGCCAGGGCGTGCAGAACTACCGCCAGTACAAGGCGGTCCCTTTCTTCTTGAGCAGCAACGGCTACGGCATGTTCGTGCACACGAGTGCGCCCGTGACGTTCGATTTCGGCCATGATTTTGATCAGCACACCGTCATCTACTCGGGCGACGAGGTGATGGACTTGTTCGTGTTCATCGGCCCGCCCAAGGACGTGCTGAGCGAGTACACGGCGCTGACGGGGCGCAGTCCGGTCCCGCCGCTCTGGTCGTTCGGACTGTGGATGAGTCGGATCACGTACAAGGCGGAGGCGGAGGTGCGCGACGTCGCGGCGAAGCTGCGGCGCTACCTGATCCCGAGCGACGTGATCCATCTGGATACCGGTTGGTTCGAGACCGACTGGCAGAGCGACTACCAATTCTCCACCACGCGCTTTACGAACCCGCGCGCCATGATCGCGGACCTCAGCAAGATGGGCTTCCACGTCAGCCTGTGGCAGTACACCTACTTCACGCGCAAGAACAAGATCTGGAGCGAGCTGCTGGAGGGCGGCTACGCCGTCCGGGACGAGGGGGGCCGCATCGCGCCCGAGGACGCCACGCTCGACTTCTCGAACCCGGACGCGGTGCGCTGGTACCAGGGCAAGCTCAAGGGCCTCCTGGACCTGGGCGTCGGCGTGATCAAGGCGGACTTCGGCGAGGGCGCGCCGCTCACGGGCGTGTACGCCTCGGGGCGCACCGGCTGGTTCGAGCACAACCTCTACCCCGTGCGCTACAACAAGGCGGCATGGGAGATCACCAAGCGCGCGACTGGAGACGGCATCATCTGGGGGCGGAGCGCGTGGGCCGGAAGCCAGCGCTACCCACTGCATTGGGGCGGTGACGCGGAGAACACCAATTCGGCCATGGCCGCGACCCTCCGGGGCGGGCTGTCATTCGGC
>Ga0209156_10002823_pt1 | contig 13443 bp, 10 predicted proteins | sample GraSoiAngelo_124_FD_185881 | JGI IMG/M metagenome (GOLD analysis project Ga0209156, IMG submission 185881) | Grasslands soil microbial communities from the Angelo Coastal Reserve, California, USA - 14_0927_05_20cm (SPAdes) (version 2) | ecosystem: Environmental > Terrestrial > Soil > Grasslands...
AGCAAGCCCGGAACGCCACCCTGGAGGCTGTGCCGGCGGTATTCGTCTGCGACCGTGACGCGAAGCTCGGCGCTCGCTTCACCCGCGTTCCGGCATCGTCAGGGGCGCGGGTCGTGCGGATTGCCCCCGAGGCACCGGACATGAACGCGTTCGCCGAACGGTTCGCGGGCACCCTGCGCCGGGAGCTGCTCGACCACGTCCTCCTCTTCAGCGAGGACCACCTCCGACGCCTCGTCGCCGAGTTCGTGCGCTTCTACAAGGAGGCGCGTCCGCACCAAGCTCTCGCGCAGCAGCAGCCGATTCCGCGTCCTTCCGAGCTCGAGGGCCGCATCACGGGAATCCCTGTTCTCGGGGGGCTCCATCACGACTACCGCCGAGCCGCGTGATGCACGCGAGCGAACCCCACCGCCCGACGCGCGGATGAGAATTGTAGCCATCACGGGGATCGCTCACGGGCGCTCCACGGCCGCGTCGTCTCCACGGCTTCCGTGCGTCACCGGCCTGCGATAGGGTTCGGCCATGGACGAGATGGCGAATCGAGCTCCCAGACGCGCGCGAGGGGGACCGGGCGTCTCTTCCACTGCGATCCTCGTCGCCCTCCTCGTCCGGCTCGGCCCTCCGTCCGCGCTGGCCGCGGCGCCGCAGGAGCGCGTCCGTCAGACCCTCGATGCCGTGTCGGCGGTGCTGAACGACCCGCAGCTGCAGGGATCGGCCAAGGAACGCGACCGGCGCGAGCGGGTCGGGAAGGTCATGCGCGACTCGTTCGACTTCCGGGCGATGGCTCGGGAGTCGCTCGGATCTCACTGGGCGAGCCTCTCGGCCGAGCAGCAGGACGAGTTCGCCGGCCTGTTCGGACAGCTCTTCGAGCGCTCGTACAACCGCTTGGTGCTGCGCTTCCTCGGCGACAGCACGACGACCTACGGCGCGGAGTCCGTCGAGAAGAACGGCGCCGTCGTGCACACGACGCTGGTCCGCAAGAACACCGACGAGCTCCCCGCGGACTACCGCCTGACCTCCGCGGGTGGGCTCTGGAAGATCTCCGACGTGGTCGTCGATGGGGTGAGCCTGGCCGGGAACTTTCACGCCCAGTTCGAGAAGACGATCCGGACCGCCTCGTATGACGAGCTGGTGAAGAGAATCCGGACGAAGCTCGCGGAGGAGCGCTAGCTAGCTAGGCCGCTTCGTCCGACACGGCCCCTCGAGCCGGCCGCCACTGCTCGACGGCCGTCGGCTCCACGGTGACGCGGGGCTCGGCCCAGCCGAGCAGGACGGGGAGCACGATCAGCGAGGCGCCGAGGGTCGCGATCATCCCGAGCGTCAGGAGTAGCCCCAGCCCGAAGATGCCACGGTGGGCGGCGATCATGAGGCTTCCGAAGCCGGCCACCGTCGTGAGGCCATTGAACAGCACGGCGAGAAAGGTACCGCGCGGAAGGAGCGGCCCACCGTGCTCACGTCCTTCGACGTAGCGCAGCACGACGTTGACGCCGAACTCGGCGCCCGCTCCGACCACCAGCGGGAAGCCGAAGAGGTTCCCCAGGTTGAAGGGGAGACCGAAGAGGAACATCAGGCCGGCCGTCCAGAGCGTCCCGAGCCCGAGGGCGATCATCGCGAGCGCGGTCTCGCGCGCCCGCCGGATCGTCAGGGCGGTCAAGACGCCCACCAGCAGGAAGGCGTAGAGCGTGCCCTGCTTGTAGGCCCGCTCCATGTAGCGGGTGGTCTCGAAGCCGATGACCGGGGTGCCCGTCACGTCGGGGTCGACGGTCCGGAGCTCGCCGACGAACTGTTCCGCGCCCGCGCGATCCCAGATGTCGACCTTCGGCTGGATCTGCAGCAGGAAGCGCCCGCTGCGCCCGACGAACCTCCGCCGGAGCTGGGGCGGCACGTCGTCGAGCGCGATCGGGGTCGGGTGGAGATTCTGCTTGAGCCGCCGGAGCGTGTGCGCGAGATCGCCCCGGAGCCGGTCCTGGAGAGGGAGGAGTGCGGGGGCGACCGCGGCGGGATCGGCCCGCTCGAGCCTCCGCACGAGAGCCGCCGTCTGGTCCCGGAGCGAGACGACCTGGTCGCGATCGTGACCGGCAGGCGCCTCGTCCGCCGCGAGATCGAGGCGGCGCTGGAGCGTCCGGAGCGCGACCAGCAGACGGCCGGCGTCGACCGTCTCCGGCGGTCCTACGGCGACGGCTTCCACGACCGGCGCGAGCTCGGCAAGCACCTGCGCCTTCGCAGCCTGCTCGGGCGGGATCAGCGAGAGCACCGATTCCACTTCGGATACCGATGCGAGACCTTCGAACGCTGCCGCCCGTTCACGCAACTCGTCGAGCGACCCGGCCGTCGAGAGCGCGACGAAGCTCGACCGGCCGGCCGCGCGGAGGATGCGCTCCTCCCAATCGACCGACTCGGTGCCTCGTGCCTGGAGGTTCAAGAGGTTGTAGTCGAACCGCACGCCGTGGAGCGCGAAGACGGAGAGCGCGGTCGCCACGCCGGCGAGCGCGAGCACGAGCCTCGGCCGATGGGTCATGGCGTCGACGAAGCGCACGCGGGCATGCCCACCGTCTCGGCGCGGCACGTCTGAGGCGTCGCGCCGGGACTTCACCAGCAGGACGAGCGCCGGGAGCAGCGTCATCATGGCGAACCACGCTACGATGACGGATGTGCCCGAAATGAAGCCGAGCTCCTGGATCCCCGGGAAGTCGGTTGCCATGAGCACGTAGAACGCGCCCGCCGCGGCGAGCGCTCCGCCCAGCATCCCCGGTCCGGCCCGCATCGCCGTCACCTCGAGCGCCTCGCGCGCGGGTCGGCCGAGGGCGATCTCCTCGGCGTTGCGCAGGAGGAGGTAGACCCCGTAGTCGGTGCCGAGGCCGACGACGATCGAGAGGAACATCACGGAGAAGATCGAGAGGTGGCCGACCACGAGCGTCACGATGCCGAGCGACCAGCAGAGGCTCAGCGCGAGCACGGCGAGCAGCACGATCGGCATGCCGCGCCCCCGGAAGGCGACGGCCAGCACGGCGAACGTCAGCACGAAGGCGAGCACCGTCGCGCGCTTGCTGTCCCGGAAGGCGGCCGCCATCTGGTCGTTCGAGAGCACGGGGGCGCCCGTGAGGCCGGCGCGCACGCCCGGGAACTCGGTCTGTACCCGTGCCATCGCCGCCCGCAGCGGTCCGATCGCGTCGCGGTAGGCCGTGAAGCTCCCGTGCTCCCGCCGCGCCTCGACCAGGACGAAGAGCAGCCGCTCGTCGTCGGAGAGGAAGTAGCCGGCATCCCCGTCGCCCCGCTTCAGCGAGAAGAGCGACCGCCACGGCGAGCGGTAGGGCACCCGTCGATCGAGCCGCGTCGAGATCTGATCGAGCACGTCACGGGCGGCGCCGAGGTCGACGTTCGCATCCGCGTCGTCGAGCCCCAGGTCGAAGGCGTTGCGGACGAAGGCCGTCACGACCTCCGTCCGCAGGCCGTCGACCAGCTCGTCGAGCGTCGGCCGCGCCGCGAAGGCGGTGAGGAACCGTCGATGATCGACGACGTCGTCGGCGAGGTCGGCGAGGTCGTGACGTGAGAGGTAGAGGAGCTCTCGGCCGCGGAATCGGCCCGGATCGATCCGATACGTGACGTGCGCGAACGTGTCTCGGTCCTTGCGCAGCTCCTGCGCGAGACGACGGGCGTACGCCTTCGAGCGCGCGACGTCGTCGGCTTCGACCGCCACCACCAGCTGGTCGAGACGCGGGAAGTCGTCGGAGTACTCCTGCTCACGCTGGACAAAGGGCTGGCCGTGCGGCAGCAGATCCCGTCCCGAGGTGACGAAGCCGAGCTGGCGGACCGTGTAGGTGAGCGCCGCGACAGCGCCGAGCACGCCGAGCAGCACGGTCACGAGCGGCCGGGCGCACGCAAGACGAACGAGTAGCCTGAGACCCCGGCCACTCGCTCCCGACGCCGTGCCAGAGGTCGCGACGAGCGACCTCATCGTGCGGCGGTCTCCTTCACTGGCGGCGGATGCCGCTCGGTGTGGCGCGCCTCGATCGCCTGCTCGATCGACCCATGGCGGCGCTGGAGGTAGCCGTTGCGGACGGCGCTGTAGAGGTCGAGGGCACTGTCCTCGACGTCCTGGAAGAGCTCGAGGTTCAGGGAGCGCTTGTTGACCTGCTTCACGACCGACATCCCCGTCGTCGCGAGGAACGGCGTGACGTACCCGACCGGATCGAGGAGTCCGTCCACGCCGTACCCGATACCGTCACGGACGGTGAGCGGCTGGAGGCTGGGGAGCACGAGGTACGGCCCGGGGCCCCAGCCGTACACGCCGAGGGTCTGGCCGGTGTCGGCGTCGCTGCTGTCGATGTGGAGCTGCGCCTTCGCGACATCGAGGAAGCCGACCACACCGATCGTGGTGTTCACGCCGAAGCGCGCGACTTCGCGACCCGCGCCGCGGAAGCGACCCTGGAGAAGGTTGTTCACCAGGCGCCTCGGCATGCCGAGGTTGTCGAAGGCGCGATCGAGCCCCCGCTTCCCGACGTCGGGGAGGGCCTTGTTCCATCCCTTGGCGATCGGTTTCAGGAGGTGTCGGTCGAAGACGTCGTGATTGAAAAAGAACATCTTCTCGTTGAAGTGCTGCCATGGGTCGTAGTCGTTGGATGCTCCGTCCTCGATGTCCGAGGCGGCCGGGGTCTCGTCCGCCCGGGCGGCACCCATGAGAGAGGTGCTTCCCAGCACGACGAAGAGGGCGAGGAGCCACCTCGCAGCGCAGCCGGACGTGGAGGACCTTCCGGGTCGCGCCTCGCCGTAGAGGCTGCCGTCCGGTCGGACTCCGGCCGAGTAGGTGACCGTGTTCCGGGTCTCGATCCCCAGGAGCTTCCCGGTGCCCTGCACCGTGACCTCGATCCTGGGGCCGCCGTCGACCGAGATCACGCGGCGGACCATCACTTTTCCCGTTTCCTCCGCGATCTGTTCTCCCAACATGCGTGTCTCCTTTTCCGCTTCGTCGGTGCGGACTCGCCACACCGCCTCTCGTGAAGAGGGCGTCCAAGAGTCCCGTTCGCAGCGGCGTCCATCTGGTGTCGGTGGGTTGATCCCGGGCGCAGGCGAGCATGGCTCACCCCTTTCCCGCCAACCGCCGCGCGCAGATGCGCATGCGCCCCTCAGCGCGGCTCGATCGCCGTCCGGACGGCGGCCTGAAGGTCGGCGATGGAGAGGGGCTTCTCCAAGAACGCTGCGGCCCCAAGGGCCCGCGCCTCGGCCCGCGTGTCCTCATCGGCGAACGCCGTGATCAGGATGAAGGGCACGGGGCAGCGCGCGCGCTGGAGGGCCGCCAGCACGTCCAGCCCACACAGCTCGGGCAGCTGGTTGTCCGCGATGACGGCGTCGTAGGCGCCCTCGTTACGAACGGCGATACCGCGCGCCGCCAATCTGTGCTCGTCCACCGCGGCAGAGAGGTGCTCCAGGAGCTCGGCGCCATCGCACGCCTCGACCACTTCGAAGCCCTGTCGCCGGAGAGTCGCGCCGAGCAGACGCCGCGTATCGGCGTCGTCCTCCGCCAGCAGGAGCCGTCGCTGGCATGGGGCGGGCTCGGGCGCCTCGAGCAGGATTCCACCGGCCGTCTCGGGAACGCCCGAGGCCTCCGCCTGCCGATTGACCTTGTGCCGCTTGCCGTTCGCGTGACTCGGAGAGTACCGAAGATGTCCGAGCTTATGGGCCCGATGATTCGCCTCCCTTCGAGCCTCGGCCATGCCACGCAGGACGGAGTAGATGTAGACTGCAAGGCTGGCGCACGTGAAAACGTGCGCAGGGGCGAGTCCATCAAGGAATGACATGATCCGCCCGCGACTTGCCTTGCGCCGGCCCGTCGGCCTGCGCGATGGCGAGTGCGTCAGGCACGTTCGAGGCGCGGTCGCCAAAGACGGCCTGGGCGGCAGTCTGGCCGTCGACCTCCGCGCGCAGGTCGGGGATTCCCCGGAGGGCCCGCATTCCGATGCGCCGTAACTCGTCGTTATGCATGTCTCGCCCGTGGGGAGGGTAAGCGTCTCCGCCCGGTCCACCGAGCGACTGCCTGAGCATGCGACGTGCCAATTGTGCAGGGACGCGGAATGGCTACGTCTCGGGTGGCGCGCCAGTGGGGGAAGATTTCCCCCGAACGCGGATCCGAGAAGAAAAGGCTCGCTATGGTGGGGGCTTAGAACGGAGTGGGGCATCCCGCCGCAATCGCTGGCGCCGGGCGCCCTGGATACTCAGGCGCCGGTTGTGGTTTCATCTCGCAACCGGCTGGCCCGGTCGGGCGCTCTTCCTCGAGGTCGTGCGCCGGCTGCGCACCCCAGGTGCCTCGCCGTAAGACCGTCGTGCTTCGCTGCTCACCCCGTTCGTGCCTTGACCCGCGCCACCAACGGCACCCGTGCACCCCTTGATCTCGCTACCCGGCGTGCGCCGCACGCTACGAGGCTCATCCGTGGCGATTCCCGGACACTTCACAAATGATTCGGGCGAGGCGCGGCTAGGAGGGAGGTTCGCACCCTCGAGCCGCGGCGCCTCCGCCGAGGCAGGGCGGCGGCGGTGCGACGGCCCGCGCGGCGTGGCGCTGCACGGTCTCGAGGAGCGTGCGGCGGTCGATCGGCTTCGACACAAAGCCGTCGCACCCCACTGCGAGACAGCGCCCCCGGTCGCCCTTCGTGGAGTGGGCCGTGAGGGCCACGATCGACCCGCGGTAACCGCTGGCGCGTAGCCGGGCCGTGGCGCCGTACCCGTCAAGCTTCGGCATCTGCATGTCCATGAGGATCACGTCGAAGGGCGTGCCACTCGCCGCCGCCTCGGTGGCGAGCTCGCAGGCGCGGAGGCCGTCCTGCGCCTCGGTGACCTCTGCGCCGGCCTTCCTGAGATAGAAGGCGATCAGCCGCTGGATGTCCGGCGTGTCCTCCGCCAGCAGGATGCGGCCGCGGAGGACGAAATCGCGGTCCACCGCCGGAGGTGTGGCGTCCTCCGCAGCGGCATCGGCCGAGCTCTCGCCCCCCATGAGCTGCACTGGTGAGCACGCCTTGCGTTCGAGGGGCATCTTGCCCGCCCCAATCTTCGAGAGGTCGAGGACGTTGTCGAGGACGCGCAGCAGGTGCTCCCCGTTTCGGCGGATCGTCTCGAGGTATTTCCGTCGCTCGGCCTCTGACGTGCCCGGGGCCCCGAGGAGGTCCACGTAGCCAAGGATCGCCGTCATCGGGGTTCGAATCTCGTGGCTCAGGTCGGCGAGAGAGCGCGTCTTCAGGCAGGCAGTCTGGAGTGCGGCGCGCGCCTTGGCCAGCTGCTTGGCGCGCTTCTCCACGGTCTGCACCTTCCGCGCCAGATCGCGGTACGCCTGCTCGAGCGCGCGCTTCTGGCGCTCGAGTTCCCTTGGGAGGGAGACCTTCTCGTCAGCAGGCGTTCGGGCGCACGCGCGGGCTCGCCAGGGTGGGCGATCAGGCCCCGGGGCAAGCTCGGTCATGCCGCGCGCTCAGTGGCGCCGCGCCGGAGGGCCGCTGCGCGCAGATGAGCATGCGCCCCCCTCAGTGCGGTTCGATCGCCGTCCGGATGGCGGCCTGAAGGTCGGCGATGGAGAGGCGCTTCTCCAAGAACGCTGCGGCCCCAAGGGCCCGCGCCTCGGCCCGCGTGTCCTCATCGGCGAACGCCGTGATCAGGATGAAGGGCACGGGCAGCGCGCGCACTGGAGGGCCGCCAGCACGTCCACCCCGCACAGCTCGGGCAGCTGGTTGTCCGTGATGACGGCGTCGTAGGTGCCCCCATTACGAACGGCGATGCCGCGCGCCGCCAATCTGTGCTCGTCCACCGCGGCCGAGAGGTGCTCGAGGAGCTCGGCGCCATCGCACACCTCCGCGCCGAGCAGACGCCGCGTATCGGCGTGGTCCTCGGTCAGCAGGAGCCGTCGCTGGCATGGGGCGGGCTCGGGCGCCTCGAGCAGGATTCCGCCGGCCTTCTCGGGAACGCCCGAGGCCTCCGCCTGCTCCTCCGCCCAGTCCACGAGCGACTGCTCAAGCACGCGACGTGCCAATTGCAGGGACGCGGAATGCCTACGTCTCGGGTGGCGCGCCAGTGGGGAAGATTTCCCCCGAACGCGGGTCCGAGAAGAAAAGGCTCGCTGTGGTGGGGTCTTAGAACCGCGTGGGGCATCCCGCCGCAATCGCGGCGCTGGACGCCCTGGATGCTCAACGTCGGTGACCGTGGGCGCGGCGGCGGGACCTTTCCCGCGCACCATACCGCGCAAGCTTGCCTGCAAGCGTCTTTCGATCGATGCCCAGCATCTGCGCCGCACGGCGTTGGTTCCGGCCGACAGCCTCGAAGACCCGGAGGATGTGGCGCCGATCGACCTCCTCGAGCGGCGCCAAGTCGCCGGGCTCACCGGCGGCGAGGGCGGGACGCTTGCGACGCCAGGCACGGACGTGCTCCGGCAGGTCCTCTACGCCAATCTCCTCGCGCATGGTGAGCGCCACCGCCCGCTCGACACAGTTCTGCAGCTCGCGGACGTTGCCAGGCCACGGGTAATCAAGCAGGCGCTCGGCCGCTGCGCGGGAAAGACTGCGCACCCGCTTGTCGGCGTGCTTACCATACCGCTCGACGAAGTGCTGGGCGAGCAGCAGCACGTCCGTGCCACGCGCCCGGAGAGGTGGCAACTCGATCTGGATGACGGCCACGCGGAAGAAGAGGTCCTCCCGGAACCGGCGCTGGTCAACCGCCGCCCGCAGTTCCTGGTTCGTGTCGGTGATGAGGCGCACGTCGAAGGGTACTTCTGCATCGCCGCCGACAGGGCGGATCACGCGCTCTTGGAGAGCGCGAAGAAGCTTGGGCTGCAGGCCAATCGGCAGGTCGCCGATTTCATCGAGGAGCAGGGTTCCTCCGTTCGCCTGCACGAAGAGACCCGTGCGCGCAGCGCGCGCGTCGGTGAACGCGCCCCGCGCATGCCCGAAGAGTTCACTCTCGAGGAGCGTTTCGGGGATAGCAGCACAGTTGACGGCCACGAAGGGCCCGGCGCTCCGCGGCCCGCGGCGGTGCAGGGCGCGCGCGACCAGCTCCTTGCCAGTGCCGCTCTCGCCTGTGATGAGCACCGACGCCTCCGACTGTGTCACCCGTGCGAGCAGGGCGAAGACGTTACGCATCGCGGGGCTCTCACCTACGATCTCCTCAAATCCGGTCACCTCCTCGAGCGCGCGGCTGAGGCGCTCGACGGTGGCCGCGAGCCGGCGTTGTTTGACAGCCCGCTCGAGCACCAGGCTGAGTACCTCGAAGTCAATCGGCTTGGTGACGAAGTCGTAAGCCCCTGCACGGATGGCGCCGATGGCCGTCTCCAGGCGCTCGGAGGCGGTCAGGATGACGACCGGCAGCTGCGGCCGATCGGCCGCAATCCGCGAGCAGAGCTGCAGCCCGTCCATGCCCTCCATCACCACGTCGGTGAGCACGACGTCGATTTCGGTGGCATCGAGCAGGCGGAGGGCCTCAGAGGCCGAGGATGCTGGCTGGATCTCGAAGTTCCGACGTGTGAGTTGCGCCTGCAGCAGCGCGCACATGCTCGGGTCGTCGTCGACGAAGAGAACTCTCGGAGCGACCGCGAAAGGCGCCCGCAGCGACGAGCCCTCTCGGCCCCTGTCCATCGACGCCCCGTTCATCATCCCCCCGGACGGGACCAGTTGCGTCTACTTCTGTCAACCCGCGGCGGTGGCCGCGTCAGCCCTCCCATTTTCACCTCGGGCCCTGACCAGTAGCACACCTCGCCGCGGGGGTGTGAGCGCGGGCGGATCGGCGGGGCTTGCCCCTTTTTTGGGAAAGGGGGAAAGGGGGGTTGACCGTCCGACGAGGAGCGCTCTATAGAGTTGAACTCTTCAAGAGGGGCTCCCACATCTCACGGCCGGGAGGGGACGTGGAGGCCCGGAGGGCCGTGATGGCCGAGCGTGGGGCGGCGGAGGATTCTTCCCGCGGCCTACCCCAGCTGGCGCAGGACGCGTGGCCTCCACACGGGCTCGAAGCCCTACCCGTAGTGGCGGCCATCACCTCAGTCGCTCTTGGGGTCGCGGTACTCTTCGCCTGGACCTTCGGCGTCGACGTGCTCGAGGATGTCCTTCCCTGGTTCGTCAGGATGAAGGCGAACACGGCGATCGCCTTCATCCTTTCCGGCCTCTCCCTCGCCCTGATCGAGCACGAACGAAGCGGTCGCAGCACACGGCGCGTGGCCCGGCTGCTTGCCGCGATCGTGGTCCTGATCGCGCTTCTGACGCTCGCCGAGTACCTCGTCGGGGTAGACATCGGGATCGACCAGGTGCTCTTCGCCGATCCGGCGCGCACTCCGTTTCCCCCGCCCGGGCGGATGGCTCCCAACGGCGCCCTCTGCTTCGCGCTGGTGGGAGCTGCCCTCGTCCTCCTCAGCAGCGCCGAGGTTCCCTCGCGCTCCCCTACGGGGGAGGCGTTCAGCGGGCTCGCGCTCACTGTCTCCGCAGGCAGCCTGCTCGGCTACGCCTACGGCGTGCACCGGTACGGCCTCACGCCTTTCAGCGCTATGCCCCTGCATTCGGCCATGGGCCTCACGCTGCTGTCTGCTGGCGTTCTCGCGAGCGTGCCTCGCGGTGTTCTCGCGGCGCTGATCTACGCGAGCCCGGCCGGAGGCCTCGCACGGTATCTGCTTCCGGCAATGGTCATGCTCAGCGTAGCCCTCGGCTGGTTCGTGCTCGTCGGGGCCCGGGCTGGCCTCTACACCCCTGAGATTGCCGTCGCGCTCGCCGTGGCGTGTGGCATCTCGGCCTCGGTCTTCCTGATCCTGCGGAGCGCACGCAGCCGCCACGTCGTCGAAGTCAGTATGCATCGAATGCAGGCCGCCAAGGCCGAGCTGCGGGCAGTGACGGACGCCGCGACCGACGCGATCGTATCAGCGGACGCTGCGGGGGTGATCACCTACTTCAGCAAGGGCGCCGAGCGGCTGTTCGGCCTCACCGCGGCCGAGGCCGTGGGCGCACCGCTCACCGTCCTCATGCCCGAGCGCTTCCACGATGCGCATTGCCGCGCCCTGCGCCGCTTCGTCACGACCGGCGAAGGGCATTTCGTCGGGAACACGGTGGAGCTCGTGGCCCGACGGCACGACGGTGCCGAGTTCCCCGTCGAGCTGTCACTGGGGGCCTGGAGGTCCGGGGCAGACGCCCGCTTGACGGGGATCATCAGAGACATCACCGAGCGCAAGCATTCGGAGGAGGTGAGGTCGTTCCTTGCCGCCATCGTGGACTCCTCACAGGACGCGATCGTCGGCAAGAGCCTGGAGGGGACCATCACGAGCTGGAACAAAGGGGCAGAGCGGCTCTACGGCTACACGGCCGAGGAGATGGTGGGCCGGTCGATATCATGCCTCGTCCCTCCCGGGCATGCAGACGAGGGGCCGGCCCTGCTTGCACGTCTGGAGGGAGGTGAGCTGGTCGAGTCCTATGAGACTGTCCGCAGGTGCAAGGATTCAAGGCTCGTGCAAGTCTCCCTGACCGTTTCCCCGATCCGCGATGCGAGCGGGAAGATCTTCGGCGCATCGACCGTCAGCCGCGACATCACCGAGCGCAAGCGAGCCGAGGTGCGGTTCATGGATCTCCTGGAGTCGGCGCCGGACGCCATGGTGATCGTCGACGAGCGGGGCCAGTTGGCGATGGTGAATGCGCAGGCGGAGGCCCTCTTTGGCTATGCGCGCGAAGAGCTCGTTGGCAAGCCCGTCGAGCAGCTCGTGCCGGAGCGGATTCGGGGGGAGCACGTACGGCATCGGACGGCGTACCAGCGCGAGCCGAAGCTCCGGCCCATGGGAGCCGGGCTCGAGCTCCACGGGCGGCGGAAGGACGGGACCGAGTTCCCCATCGAGATCAGCTTGAGCCCAGTCGAGACCGAGAACGGCAAGATCGTCACGGCCGCCATTCGCGACATCACCGAGCGCAAGCGGACTGAGGAGGAACTGGTCCGTGCGAGGGAGAGCGCCCTCTCGGCCTCGCGCGCCAAGGGTGAGTTCCTGGCCAATATGAGCCACGAGATCCGTTCCCCGATGACGGCGATCCTCGGCTATGCGGACATCCTGGCAGAGTCGGATCTCAGTGTTGAGGAGCGCGCGGCGTACCTCGACACGATCCGACTGAACGGCGCGCACCTGCTCTCGGTCATCAACGACATCCTCACCCTCTCAAAGATCGAGGCCGGGAAGATGACGATGGAGCGCATCGCCTGCTCACCCGCCAGGCTCGTGGGCGAGGTGGTCGCGTTGATGCATCACCGGGCTCGGGACAAGGGAATCGCCTTCGAAATTATCTACGAGGGCCTGATCCCCGAGCGCATCGAGAGCGATCCGACGCGGGTGCGCCAGATCCTCCTCAACCTGCTCAGTAACGCGCTGAAGTTCACCGAGCGCGGAGGAGTGCGGCTGACGATCCGGATGGAGGGCGGCCGACTGGCGTTCGCGGTGGCGGACACCGGGATCGGCATGACCGCCGAAGAGCAGGCGCATCTCTTCCAGCCCTTCACGCAGACGGACGCCTCGACGACGCGCCGCTTCGGAGGAACGGGCCTGGGGCTGACGATCACGAAGCGGCTGGTGGAGATGCTGGGAGGCATGATCCACGTCGAGAGCGCGCCCGGAAGGGGGAGCACGTTCACGGTTACCATCGATCCGGGTCCGCTCACTGGGGTGCCGATGGCAGCAGCGCCGACTGACATGCAGCCCCTGCCGGCGGCTGCGGCCGCGGTGGCGCCGGTGCGCCTCGACTGCCGGGCGCTGCTCGCGGAAGATGGGCTGGACACCCAGCGGCTGATCTCGTTCTACCTGCGCAAGGCCGGGGCGAGGGTTGTCCTAGCGGAGAACGGGCAGGAGGCCTGCGAGCGGGCGTGGGAAGCGGAGGCCGTGGGGCAGCCCTTCGCGGTCGTCTTGATGGACATGCAGATGCCGGTGCTGGATGGCTACCGGGCGACCGAGGCCCTGCGGCAGGCAGGCTATCGTCGGCGGATAATCGCCCTCACGGCGCACGCCATGGAGGGCGAGCGCGAGCGATGCCTTGGGGCGGGGTGCGACGACTATCTCTCGAAGCCGATAAGTGGCGAGGAGTTGCTGATGGTGGTGCAGCGGCATGTTGGGAGTCAGTACGAGCCTGCGGCAAAGTGCACAAAGGAGCCCTTGGTGAGCGAGCTCGGACACCACCCGGAGCTGCGGGAGCTGCTTTCGGAGTTCGTGGCGACGCTGCCCGCGCGCGTCGCGGCGCTGGCGGCAGCGGCGGGTGACCTGGGACGTATGGCGGCGCTGGCCCACCAGCTCAAGGGAGCAGCCGGCTCCTACGGGTTCCCCGCGATCACCGAGGCGGTAGGGCGCCTCGAGGCGATGGCAAAGAACGGAGGTCGTTCAGAGGATACGCAGGCGTGCCTCCGCGAGCTGGCGAATCTCTGCGGGCGCGCCTCTGCGATGCCGCCGCCACCCGCCTGAGGAGCCCCGTCAGGGAT
>Ga0209156_10002825_pt1 | contig 13431 bp, 5 predicted proteins | sample GraSoiAngelo_124_FD_185881 | JGI IMG/M metagenome (GOLD analysis project Ga0209156, IMG submission 185881) | Grasslands soil microbial communities from the Angelo Coastal Reserve, California, USA - 14_0927_05_20cm (SPAdes) (version 2) | ecosystem: Environmental > Terrestrial > Soil > Grasslands ...
CCAAGGACCGCGTGGCGCTCAACAAGCAGCACATCGGGTTCGTGTTTCAGCAGTATCACCTGCTCGACGACCTCACGGTGGCGGAGAACCTCGATGTCCCGCTGTCGTACCGCAACATCAAGAAGAGTGAGCGCGACTCGCTCGTGGCCGACACGCTGGACCGGTTCGGAATCGTCGCGAAGAAAGATCTCTTCCCGCGGCAGCTCTCGGGCGGTCAGCAGCAGCTCGTGGCCGTGGCGCGCGCACTGATCCACACGCCGTCCTTGATCCTCGCCGACGAGCCGACCGGCAATCTCCACTCGAGCCAGGGGAAGGAGATCATGGAGCTGTTCACCGAGCTGAACCGCGGCGGGACGACGATCGTGCAGGTGACGCACTCGGAGACGAATGCGGCGTACGGGAATCGTGTCGTGCAGCTGCGGGATGGGTGGGTGGTGAAATGATCGACACCCTGCTCCAAGACCTCCGCTACGCGTTGCGCACCCTCGCCAAGAGCCCCGGCTTCACCGCCGTCGTCGTGCTGACGCTCGCGCTCGGCATCGGCGCCAACACGGCGATCTTCTCGGTCGTGAACGGAGTGTTGCTGACGCCTCTGCCGTACAAAGACCCGTCCCGCCTAGTGGTCGTATGGGAGAGCAAAGGCACGTCGAGCCACAACGTCGTGAACCCGGCCAACTACATGGACTGGCACGATCGTGCGACCAGCTTCGGCGGTCTTGCACTGCTGTCGTGGAGGGGTCTCACCCTCACCGGTGACCCGGCCGAGGAGGTGCAGGGCCGCGCGGTGACCCCGGACTTCTTCGGCGTCGTCGGCGGCACGCCGCTGCTCGGCCGCACGTTCAATGCGGAGGAATCACGGCCCAACAGCCCGCGGGTCATCGTCCTCAGTGAAGCGCTGTGGCGGCGTCGCTTCGGCGCCGACCGAGCTATCGTCGGGCGCGCGGTGCCGGTCGCCGGCGGGACGGCTCGCGTCGTCGGCGTGATGCCGGCGTCATTCAGATCGATGCCGCTCGGCCACGAGGAGTACTGGGAGCCGATGACGCTCGACTGGTCGAACCGCGCGCGCACGGGCCGCTATGCGATGGCGCTCGGCCGGCTCAAGGCCGGCGTCACGGTCGAGCGCGCCCAGACCGAAATGTCCCGCATCGCGCGGCAACTCGAGTCGGACTATCCCGACTTTGACACCGGGTGGGGCGCGACGGTGGTGCCGCTGATGGAGCAGGTGGTCGGCGGCTCACGGCGGACGATTCTCATCGTCCTCGGCGCCGTGTCGCTGGTGCTGCTCATCGCCTGCGCCAACGTCGGCAACCTGATGCTCGTGCGGGCGGCCTCGCGCGAGCGGGAGTTGGCGGTGCGGGCCGCGCTCGGCGCGCCGCGCTGGCGGCTCGTCCGCCAGACGCTGGTCGAGAGCGTGATGCTGGCGCTGGCCGGCGGGGCCGCCGGCGCCTTGCTGGCCAGCTGGGGTGTGCACCTGCTCGTCAGAGCGGCGCCTCCCGACGTGCCGCGCATTGCCGACATCCGCCTCGACCTCACGGTGCTCGCGGTGACGGCCCTGGTGTCCATGGCCGCCGGCGTGCTGCTTGGCCTGCTGTTTGGCCTGGCTGGGGCGTTGCGCCGCTCCGGCGCCGGCGCCGCCATCCAGGGCCTGCACGCCGCGACCACGCGCACGACGGCAGGCGTACCTGCCGCGCGCCTGCGCGGCGCGCTGGTCATCGCGCAGATGTCGCTGGCCATCGTGCTGCTGGTCGGCGCCGGGCTGCTGGTGCGCTCACTGCGCCAGCTGATCGCTGTGGACCCTGGCTTCGATCCCGCCAACATCTCGGCGGTGACCATCACGCTGCCGCGCGCGACCTACGCCGACAGCCTGCGTCGCGTCGCCTTCTATGAGCGGCTGCTCGAGCGCGTTCGCAACATGCCCGCCGTGCAGTCGGCGGGGATCATCAGCTGGCTGCCGATGACGCCGGGGAACGCGGTGACAGCGCTGACCGTGGTCGGCCGCCCCAAGCCTGCGCCCGGCGAGGCGCCCACGGCCGCGATCCGCCTCGTGGACCCGGGCTACTTCGCCGCGATGCGCATCCCGCTTGAGCGGGGCCGCTCGCTCGCGCCGAGCGACCGCATCGGCGGCGCGCCGGTGGCGGTCATCAGCGAAGCCATGGCGCACCAGCTATGGCCGGGCGAAGACCCGATCGGCCAGCACGTCAAGGTCGAGTGGTGGCACCCCACCGCTTCGGTCGAGATCGTCGGCGTCGTGGCCGATTCGCGCCACGACGGGCTCGACGCCGCGTTCGAGCCGACGCTGTTCTACCCGTTCGCGCAGGAGTCGCAGCAGAGCAGCATGAGCCTCGTGCTGCGCAGCACGGTCCCGCCGGCGACACTGACCCGCATGGTCCGTGCGGCCGTCTCCGAGATGGACAAGGGCGTCCCGGTCGCCGACGCGGTGACGATGTACCACCACATCGCCGAGACGATGGCGGACCGTCGCTACCCGGCCTTCGTACTGGGCCTGTTCGCGGCGCTGGCGCTTGCGCTCGCCGCAGTGGGGATCTACGGCGTGCAGTCGTACACCGTCGGCCAGCGCACGCGTGAGATCGGCGTGCGCGTAGCGCTGGGTGCCCGGCCCGCCGACGTGCTCCGCACGGTGCTCGGGGGCGGCCTGCGCCTGACGCTCGGCGGCGTCGCGCTGGGCGGTGTCGCCGCGGGGCTCGCCGCGGGAGCGCTGGGGAAGCTCCTCTACGGCGTGCACCCGCTGGACCCGGTGACATTCGTCATCGTGCCCCTGGTACTGGTCGGCGTCGCGCTGCTCGCGATGGCCGCTCCAGCGCGCCGGGCCGCGCGGGTCGATCCGATGGTTGCCTTGAGGTACGAATAGTGGACACGCTGCTCCAGGATCTCCGGTACGCCCTGCGTACCCTGCGCCAAAGCCCCGGCTTCACCGCGGTGGCGGTCCTCACGCTCGCGCTGGGCATCGGCGCCAACACCGCCATCTTCGGCGTGGTCGATGCAGTGCTGTTGCAGGCGCTGCCTTATCCCGATGCCGCGCAGCTGGTGGTGCTGTCGGCCGCGCGCGGCGACCAGCAGCAGTTGCTGATTTCGGTTCCCGAAGCCGAGGACTGGCGGGCGCGCAACCGCACCTTGACCGACATCGGAATCCAGCGCACCCAGAGCGTCAACCTCACGGGGACGGAGGCACCCGACCGGCTGGTCGGGAGTTACGTCACCGCAAGCACGCTGCACATCTTGGGTGCGCGTGTGACCTTGGGCCGCCTGTTCGGACCCGAGGAGACGTTGCCCGGAAGCGGCCAGCGGGTGGTGATTCTATCGGCCGCCGCCTGGAAGACCCGCTTCGGCGCCGACTCGAGCGTCTTGGGCCGATCCGTGACGCTCGACGGCCGACCGCATCGTGTTATCGGCGTGCTTTCGGACGCCTTTCGAGACCCGTTCAGCCCGGTCGAGGTCTTTCTCCCGATCGCCTCCGCGCCGAGCCAGAGCTGGTTCACGCGCGGCAGTCCCAGTTTCTGGGCGTTCGGGCGTCTCAAGACCGGCGTGACGCTGGAGCAGGCGCAGGGCGATCTGTCGCGCGTCGCCCGCGACCTCGCGCAGGAGTACCCGTCCCCCAACGCCAATACCGGCGCGTCGGTGCGGAGGTTGCGCGATTCGATCGTGGGCCCGGTGCGCGACACTCTGCTGATCGTGCTCGCTTTCGTGGCCGTGGTGTTGCTGATCGCCTGCGCCAACGTCGCCAATGTCCAGCTGGCGCGCGCCGTGTCCCGCTCGCGCGAGATGTCGCTGCGCGCGGCGCTCGGCGCCGGCCGGGCCCGGCTCGTGCGCCAGCTGCTGACCGAAAGCGTGGTGCTGGCGTCGTTGGGCGGGGTCGCCGGCGTGCTGGCCGCGCGGTGGGCCATCGGGGCGTTGGTGGCGCTGGTGCCCGACGGGCTGCCTAGCGTCGTCGGCGACGTCGGGCTCGCGCCCGGCGTGCTGGCGTTTGCGGTCGCGATCACGGCCGCCGCCAGCCTGCTCTTCGGTGCGGCTCCGGCGGTGCGCGCCTCGCGCGGTGATCTGCGCGGCGCCCTTCAGAACAGGGGCGGCGCCCTGGCGCGGCACGGGCGCGTCGATCCCCGCCTGGTCCTGGTGTCCGCGGAGCTGGCGCTCTGCGTGGTGCTGCTGATCGGCGCGGGCCTGCTGACCCGCAGCCTGCGTGCGCTGACGCGAGTGGATCCCGGGTTCAACCCGGCGAACATACTGACCGCCGAGTTCCGCCTGCCGCGCGCCCGGTACGCGAGTGATCAGTCGATCACCACCTTCATGACACAGGCGCTCGAGCAGATCCGCGCCGTGCCGGGCGTCCGCGACGCCGCGCTGGTGCAATCCATTCCGCTGAGCGGCAACTGGGGCACGACCACGTATGTGCCCGATACGCGTCCGAGCCTTGCTCCGGACCAGGCGATCCAGACCCAGCTCAACGTCGTGAGCGAGGGCGCGTTCCGAGTGCTGGGCGTGCCTCTGGTCGCGGGACGCGAATTCACGGCCGCCGACGCCGCGGGCTCCGTGCCCGTTGCCGTCGTCAACCAGGAGCTGGCGCGGCGCACCTGGCCCGGCCGGTCCGCACTCGGGCGCCGTCTCCGGATCTCCGGTCCCCCGGACGTCTGGGCGACGGTAATCGGCGTCGTCGGGACCATTCGGCAGCGTACGCTGCGGGAGGCGCCGTCGCCGCAGCTCTACCGGCCGATGACGCAGGCCGCGAACATTTTCAACAGCATCGCCGCGCGTACCGATGGCGAGCCGATGGCTCTCGCTCGAAGCGTGCGTGCGGCTCTGTGGTCCGTGGATCCCGAGCAGCCGGTGTGGAGGATGCGCTCGATGGCGTCGCTGCTCGAGCGCGACGTGGCCACACCGAAGGTGATCATGTTGCTGACCACGCTGTTCGCCTCGCTCGCCCTGTTGTTGGCCGTGATCGGCGTGTACGGCGTCGTCTCCTACGTGGTCGCCGAGCGCACGCGCGAGGTGGGCATCCGCATGGCGCTCGGGGCGCGAAGCAGTGAGGTCGTGCGGCTGTTTGTGGGCCGTGGCCTCCGGGCAATCGGAGTGGCGACCGCGACTGGCCTGGCGGCGGCGCTCGCGGGCGCACGAGTGCTCCGCGCGCAATTGTACGGCGTCTCTCCCACCGACCTCGCCACCTTCGTGGCTGTCCCCGTGATTCTCGCTGCCGTCGCGGTGCTCGCCTGTTGGCTGCCCTCGCGCCGCGCGGCGCGGTTCGACCCGATGGTGGCGTTGCGATATGAATAGGGGTCAGGGGTCGGGGATCAGGGGTCCGGGTGCTCACCGGAGTGAAGCGCTCTGGACGCGACCGGTCCCATCTCTGACCCCCGACCCCTAACCCCCGAACCCTCACATGCTCCAAGACCTCAAGTTCGCGCTCCGCAGGCTCGCCAAGAGCCCTGGCTTCACGCTCGGCGTCGTCCTGACGCTGGCGCTCGGGATCGGCGCGAACGTGGCGATGTTCACGGTGGTGGACCGGATGTTGTTTCGGCCCCCGCCCTTGCTGCGCGATCCCTCCGCGACCCACCGCGTCTACCTCACGTGGATGCATCGCGGGGAGCAGGTGCTTGACGGTGGCGTGCAGTACGCGCGTTACGTCGACCTAACGAACTGGGCGACCGCATTCTCGCGCACCGCGTTGTTCACGGAGCACGACCTCGCCATCGGGGTCGGCACCGAGGCGCGTGAGATGCGCGTCGCCATGGTGAGCGCGAGTTTCTTCGGCTTCTTCGATGCGCCACCCGCGCTGGGGCGCTACTTCACGGCGGCCGAGGATTCCCCTCCCAACGGCACACCCGTCGCGGTGCTCGCATACGCATTCTGGCAAACGCGCTATGGCGGCCGCCCGGAGGCGCTCGGGTCCACGCTGCAGATTGGTCCCACCGTCTACACGATCATCGGCGTCGCACCCAAAGGATTCGTCGGGCTGTGGCAGGTACAGCGACCGGTGGCGTTCATCCCCATCACCGCCTATGGGAGCGCGATGGCTGCGGGCATGGACCGTACCTGGTGGAGGAACTACGGCTGGACCTGGGCGTCGATGCTGGTGCAGCGCAAGCCGACGGTCAGTGTTGCGGCCGCGACCGCCGACCTCACGAATGCCTACCTCAAGAGCTACGCCGCTGAGGAAGCGACCAGCCCGGGAACGACGCCCGCCGCGCTCACCCGGCCGCGGGCAGTGGTCGCGTCGGTTCTGAGCGAGCGGGGGCCGAACCAGTCGAGCTTCGCGAAGGTCGCGACCTGGATCGCCGGCGTCGCGGTGATCGTGCTGCTCATCGCCTGCGCCAACGTCGCGAATCTGCTGCTCGCCCGCGTGCTCCGGCGTAAGCGGGAGATGGCCGTACGCCTGGCGCTCGGCATCAGTCGCGTACGTCTGGTGTCGCAGCTCTTCACCGAGTGCGTTCTCCTCGCTCTTGTGGGCGGCGCCGCGGGCCTGCTCGTGGCCGAGTGGGGTGGCGCGGTGCTACGCGCGCAATTCTTGGCGCGAGGGTCCGAAATCGGGGTGCTGGGCGACGGACGCACCCTCTGGTTCGCTGGAGCAGCGGCGCTCGTCGCCGCGTTGCTCACCGGTCTCGCACCCGCGATCCTGAGCCAACGCGCTGATGTCGCCGGCGATCTCAAAGCCGGCGCGCGCGAGGGGACGTTTCAGCGGTCGCGCGTGCGAGTCGCACTGCTCCTGGTGCAGGCAGCCCTTTGCGTCGTGCTGCTCGTCGGGGCAGGCTTGTTCGTTCGCAGCCTGCGGCACGTGCAGCAGCTACCCCTCGGGTACGACGCGGACCCGGTGCTCGTAGTGGACCTCAACATGCGGGGCGTGCGGTTGGACAGTGCTCAGCAAGTGGCGCTGCGTCGCACCCTACTGGACGCGGCGCAGGAGATTCCGGGCGTCGTGCATGCATCCCCTCGAGTCGCGGTGCCCTTCTGGGGCTCTTATAGCGTGAGCCTGTACGTCGCCGGCGTCGATTCGGTCAGGCGGCACGGGCGATTCGACTTCAACGCCGTGGGTGGGGACTACTTCGCAACGATGGGGACGCGCGTCCTGCGGGGGCGCGGTATCTCCGATCATGACGTGCAGGGTGCTCCTCGTGTGATGGTCGTGAGCGAGGCCATGGCGAAGGCGCTCTGGCCCGGTCAGGAGGCGATCGGCCAGTGCGTCAGGGTTCGCTTCGAAACCGCGCCCTGCACGTACGTGGTCGGCGTCGCCGAAAACATCAAGGCCGAGCAATTGGGCGACGATCCGACATTCTACTACTACCTGTCGTCGGCCCAGTGGGCCCCGGGGAACGGAGGGCTGTTCCTGCGGATGGCGGGGCCAGCGGCGCGATCGACGGAAATGGTCCGGCGTAGCCTCCAGCAAGTCATGCCCGGCGCATCGTACGTCACGGTCACACCGCTGCGTGAGATCCTAGGCGAGCGGACGCGCTCGTGGGAGCTGGGCGCGACGATGTTCCTCGCCTTCGGCGGGCTCGCGCTCGCGCTCGCGGCGATCGGCCTGTACAGCGTGATGGCCTACAACGTGTCGCAGCGCACCCAGGAGCTGGGCGTCCGCGCCGCCCTCGGCGCACAGCAGCGAGATCTGGTGAGACTCGTCGTCAACGAAGGCTTGACGCTCGGGGCCGCCGGTGTCGTGATCGGCGTCGTGATCGCGCTCGCCGGGGGCAACTGGCTAGGACCCCTGTTGTTCCAGGAATCCCCGCATGATCCCCTCGTCTTCGGGTTTGTCACGGTGGTGCTGCTCGGCGTGACGGGGCTGGCGAGCTTCGTGCCCTCGCGCCGCGCGGCGCGCGTCGATCCGATGGTGGCCTTGAGATATGAATAGGGGTCAGGGGTCGGGGATCAGGGGTCAGGGTGCTCACAGAAGTGAAGCGCTCTGGACGCGACCTGTCCCATCTCTGACCCCCGACCCCTGACCCCTGACCGCTCACATGCTCCAAGACCTCAAGTTCGCGCTCCGCACGCTCGCCAAGACCCCCGGCTTCACGCTCGTCGCCGTGCTGATGCTGGCCCTCGGGATCGGCGCCAACACCGCCATCTTCAGCCTGCTGGACGCCATCATGCTCCGCAGTCTGCCCGTAAGGAATCCCAGGGAGCTCGTCCATTTCTCCTGGGCCAGTCCGAAGTGGCCGAAAGTCGTCCACGGAATTAGCGGCAGCGAGTCGATGGGCCAAGACGAGTCCGGACGCACATTCGCTGCTTCCTTCTCTTATCCTGCCTTTGAGCGCTTCCACACCGACCAGACTGCTTTTTCGAGCCTGTTCGGGTTCTACGATCTGGACCAGGTGAACGTCAATGTCCGCGGCAGCGCTACCTTGGCGCACGGAGTGATGGTGACCGGAGAGTTTTTTTCAGGTCTTGGCGTGCCGCCCATGCTTGGCCGCGCGATTACCCCGGAGGATGCAAATCCGGGATCTCCTGCCGTTGCGGTCATCAGTTACAAATTCTGGCTCGATCATTTTTCGGGCGATCGAAGCGCCCTGGGGCAGTCCATCGCGGTTAACAATGTCCCCTTCAGCATCACTGGTGTCGCGCCGCCGGAGTTCTTCGGTGTCGACCCGCGTACGCCGATTGACGTCTGGGTTCCACTGGGACAAATGGCGGCGCTGAAAATTCATAATGGGACGACCAGCTTTACGCGCCGCGACGCCTGGTGGATTTCAATTCTGGGACGACTCAAGCCGGGTATCACCCAACTACAGGCCCGCTCCGCGCTCGATGTGCTTCTCACGCAGGAATCCAGCTACGACATTGTACCCGCGCCCAAGCCCGAGGAAATTCCGCACCTCGAGTTTTCCTCGGCGGCGAAAGGTCTCGACAGTCTCCGTACACGGTTCTCTGAACCCCTCCACCTCCTTTTTGTCGCTGTTGGTCTCGTGTTGCTGATTGCCTGCGCCAATGTTGCAGGTCTCCTGCTCGCGCGTGGCACGGCTCGCACCCGTGAGATTTGTGTGCGCTTGGCTGTTGGAGCCAGCCGCACGCGCCTGGCGCGACAACTTTTTACAGAGAGCGTTCTCCTCGCGCTGGCTGGCGGGGCCTCAGGGGCCCTCCTTGCTGAATGGGGGAGTCGCGTCCTTTTCGTCATGGCCTCGCCGCCGGGGGATGTGTTGCCAATTCAAGTCGGGATTGATCCGCTCGTGCTCGGATTCACATTGGCAGTATCCATCGCGACAGCCGTTCTGTTTGGCCTGGTGCCGGCCCTGCGAGCTACGCAAGTGGAGCTCGTGCCGGGCCTCAAGGAAAATTCCGCGAACCTGCCGAACCTTCCACAGTCTCGACTGCATTCACGCAGAGCACTGGTAGTCGCCGAAACTGCGCTTTCCTTGATTCTGCTGGTCGGTGCCGGATTGTTTGTGCGCACGCTCGTGAATCTCGAAAGCCAGAATCTTGGCTTCAATTCGCATCGCGTCTTGCTATTCGAACTCGATCCGTCGCAACAGGATTACAAGGGCCAGCGTACTGCGCACTTTTATGACGACCTGCTTGGCCGGATTCGCGTGCTCCCTGCCGTCGAATCGGCCAGTCTTTCCTCGCACGCGCTCCTATCGGGTGGCGGCTCATACTTTACCGGCTTCGCGACGGAAGAGGGTGGGGCAAGCGCGCACGCCAACACCGGGGTGCATGTGAACTGGGTCAGTCCCGGGTTCATCCAAACCATGACTATCCCACTCCTGGCCGGCCGCGATTTCGGCCCGCAGGACAATTCAACCGCTCAACGAGTCGTCCTGATAAGCCAGACGATGGCTCGCCAATTCTTCGGGAACGCAAATCCACTCGGCAGGTGGATTGGTCACGCCGACCTGCCATCTAAAGTCACGGTTGTGGGCGTGGTTCAGGACGCAAAGTATAGCAGCGCGAGTGAGCAGGAGTTGGCTGATCTCTACCTGCCTTACTCGCAGCGGTCGGGTGATCTTGGCGGAATGAATGTCGAGGTTCGCACCCGCGTCGATCCTCTGAGCCTTGTCTCCGAAGTTCGCGGTGTGGTGGCGCAGATGGATCGAAACATTCCTATTGCCAATGTGCGGACTCAGGAGGAGCAGAATAGCAAATCTCTCTTTCAGCAGCGCCTCTTCGCCCGGGTTTCGAGCCTTTTCGGCCTGCTCGCGCTTTTGCTCGTTTGGGTAGGCCTCTACGGCCTCGTGGCCTATGCCGTCACTCAGCGCACGCACGAAATCGGAATCCGGATCGCGCTGGGCGCGCCGCGACAAGAAATTCTGAGACTCGTCGTCGGGCAGGGTCTCAAGCTGACGCTCATTGGTGTGGCCATCGGCGTCCTGGGGGCCTTTGCTTTGGCGCGATTCGTATCGAGCCTGCTCTATGGTGTGAAGCCCACGGATCCACTGACGTTCATCGCTGTTCCACTCATTCTCTCGGGCGTAGCGCTACTGGCCAGTTACTTCCCAGCGCGGCGGGCGACGAAGGTCGCTCCGATGGTGGCCCTGAGGACCCAATGATAGACACCCTGCTCCAGGACCTTCGCTACGCGCTGCGCACGCTCGCGAAGAACCCCGGCTTCACGCTCTGCGTCCTACTGACGCTGGCGCTGGGGATCGGCGCGACCACTTCGATTTTCACGTTGGTGCATGCGGTGCTGCTGAAGTCACTGCCGGTAGCGAATCCCGGCGAATTGTACCGCCTGGGGAGAGAAAGCCGTTGCTGCTACCGGGCCGGGTACAGTCAAGAAAGAGAGTTCTCCCTCGTCTCATATGATCTGTACAAATACCTGCGGGACAACACCACAGGCTTTGCGGAATTGGCGGCTTTCCCGGCGTTGGAGCCGCTGTTTGGTGTGCGGCGCTCGGGCAGCTCAGAGGCCGCGCAAAGCCATGCGGGCGAGTTTGTCTCGGGTAATTACTTCACAATGTTCGGGATTAAGGCGCATGCCGGGCGTGCGCTCACGCCTCAAGACGATCAACCCGGCGCTCCGCCAGTGGCAGTGATGAGCTATCGCCTGTGGCAGCAACAGTATGGATCGGACCCGTCCGTTATCGGCAGCATCTACAGTGTAGATGGCAAGCCATTTACGGTCGTGGGAATCACTCCACCGGGTTTCTTTGGCGGCGCGCTGCGCAATACGGCACCCGATTTCTTTCTGCCGCTGAATACCGAACCGTACGTGCAGGTCGATGCCGACCTGAACAAGTACGACACGCACTGGCTGGATCTGATCGGCCGCATCCAGCCAGGTGTGACGCCCGCATCGGTCGAAGCGCACATGCGGGTCGCGCTCCAGCAGTGGCTGCGCTCGCACTGGGGTGAGATGAGCGCCAACGATCGCGCGAGATTCCCGGACCAGACCCTGTACCTGGCTCCCGGAGGTGCGGGCATCACGAGCATGCGCGCACAATACGAGCACTGGCTCGAGATCCTGATGACCGCCTCCGGGTTCGTGCTGCTGATCGTGTGTGCCAACGTTGCCAATCTCATGCTCGTGCGCGGCTTGGAGCGGCGGCGGCAGGCCTCTTTGAGTATGGCGCTCGGGGCGCGAGCGTCGCGGGTCGTGCGGCAGGCCCTCACAGAGAGCATCCTGCTTTCGGTGTGTGGTGGCATTGCGGGTCTGGCGATCGCCTTTGGGGGCACGCGCCTGATTCTGCATTTCGCATTCCCTGCGTTGCCGGGATTCACCGGCGTGCCGATCGACGCATCGCCGTCCATGCCGGTGCTGCTGTTCGCCACTGTCACTTCTCTGTTGACGGGCGTTGCCTTCGGCATCGCTCCCGCGTGGATGACGACGCGGGTAGATCCGATCGAAGCTCTGCGCGGCGCGAGTCGATCTACCGCTCGCGCGGGTTCGCTTCCCAGGAAGACGCTCGTGGTGGTTCAGTCGGCGCTCGCGCTCGTCTTGCTATCAGCATCAGGTCTGCTCACGAGCGCTTTGGGGAAACTGCAGAACCAGAATTTCGGATTTGACCAGGATCGACGCGTCGTGGCGGGTATCAATCCACGCCTTGCCGGTTATCGGACAGAGCAACTCTCGCCGCTCTATCGGCGCCTCCACGATGCCATAGCGAACATTCCGGGCGTATCGTCAGTGGCTCTCTGTCTGTACTCACCGCTGAATGGGGGTTGGGGTGCCGGGGTCTGGGTGGATGGGCATGCCGCTCCGGGCCCACTGGATGACAACTCCGCTTCATGGGATCGGGTGACAGCGGGATTCTTTGACGTCATCGGGAATCCCATCGTCAGGGGGCGAGGCATCGCTTCGCAGGATGGTTCGGCTTCGCGAAAAGTGGCAGTGATCAATGAAGCCTTTGCGCGGAAGTTTTTCCAAAACGAAGATCCGATTGGCAAGCGCTTCGGCAATCGAGCGGGAGCCAGTCGTCAATTCGAAGTGGTGGGCGTCGCTCGCGATGCGCGCTTTGTGGCGAACAATCTGTACCAGTCTATTCTTCCCTTCTTCTTCCTACCCGAAGCACAAGCCGACTACACGCAGGGCAATCAGGGCTCGCTCTTCCTCCATGACATTGTCCTGGTGACGAGGCCGGGAACGAGCCTGTCCCTGGCGGGGGTACGCCAAGCCGTAGCTTCGGTGGATCCCAACTTGCCGATCATTGCGATTCGCACGCTGAGCGAGCAAGTGGCCAGCCAGCTCTCCCAGCAGCGGCTCCTCGCGCGGCTTACTTCGTTCTTCGGGGCTGTTGCGCTGATCCTGGCCTCGATTGGGCTGTACGGTGTCACGGCCCACAATGTCGGGCGGCGCGTCAGCGAGATCGGCGTGCGCATGGCGCTGGGCGCTGATCGCGGCCGCATCCTCCGGCTGGTACTCCGCGGTGCGTTCGGGCTGATTCTGTTTGGACTATTCATCGGATTGCCGTTGACGTTTGCCGCGGGGCGATTCCTGGTCAATCAGCTCTACGGCGTGAGCCCATACGATCCCATCGTGATACTCGCAGCCGTCGTGATGCTCGGATTGTCTGCGCTGGCTGCGTCGGTGATTCCCGCGCTTCGAGCAAGCTCCATCTCACCGCTGGAGGCGTTGCGCGCAGAATGATGAACACTCTCCTTCAAGACGTGCGTTACGCCGTCCGCTCCCTCGCCAAGAGCCCCGCCTTCACCGCGGTGGCAGTGCTCACGCTCGCGCTCGGCATCGGGGCCAACACCGCCATCTTCAGCGCGGTCAACGCCCTGCTGCTCAAACCGCTGCCGTACCCCGGATCGGACCGACTCGTCCAGATCATGTCTACCGGGTTCCGGGGCGTGCACTTCGGCGTGTCCCTTCCGGACCTCCACGACCTGCGCGGGTTGTCACAGGACTTCGCGGGAGTGGGGGCGACGGCCACGCAACGCTACAACCTCACGGGTACCGGAGACCCGCGCGAAGTCCAGGTTGCAGCGGTCACGGCCGACCTGTTCGACGTGCTGCAGGTGCACCCCGAGATCGGGCATGGCTTCACCGCCGCCGAA
>Ga0209156_10002826_pt1 | contig 13431 bp, 15 predicted proteins | sample GraSoiAngelo_124_FD_185881 | JGI IMG/M metagenome (GOLD analysis project Ga0209156, IMG submission 185881) | Grasslands soil microbial communities from the Angelo Coastal Reserve, California, USA - 14_0927_05_20cm (SPAdes) (version 2) | ecosystem: Environmental > Terrestrial > Soil > Grasslands...
GGCGCGCTCGCCCGCGGCGCTGCCTTCGCACGGCGCTGGTTCACCGACGCGCTCGAGGAGTACCTCGCGCGCTGCGGCGCCGCCGGGCTCGGCGACCGTCGCGAGCGGAGCCGGCTCCCGCGCCTCGCCGCCTCGCTCGCCGCCTGAGCCGCTCCCGCGATATCATCCGTCCATGGGGCGGCTCGCCGTCGGCCTGATCGGCACCGGCAAGCACGGGCAGCGCTACGCGCGTCACATCCGCGCCGACGTGCCCGAGCTCACGCTCGCCGCCCTCTCCCGCCGGGACCCGGCCAGGGGCCGCGAGCAGGCGCGCGCCCTCGGCTGTCGCTTCCACGACGACTGGGCAGCGCTGGTCGCCGACCCCGCCGTCGAGGCGGTGATCGCAGTCGTCCCCCCCACGCTGCATCCCGCGCTCGCCGCGGCCGTCGCCGCGGCGCGCAAGCCGTTCCTCGTCGAGAAGCCGCTCGCGCCGACGGCCGCCGCGGCGCGCCAGATGGTGCGTGTGCTGAGCGCCGCGGGGGTGCCCGTCTTGATGGCGCACACGCTGCGCTGGAACGCGGTGGTGCGCGCCATCCGGGAGCGGCTCCCGTCTCTGGGCCCGTTGCGTGCGCTCTACCTGAACCAGCGCTTCGAGCGCTCATCGCTCGCCTGGCTCGATGACCCCGGAACCGGCGGGGGCGGCATCATTCTCCACACCGGCGTACACAGCTTCGACCTGGTGCGCTGGCTCACGGGACACGAGGTGGCGCGGGTGTGGTGTCGGGTGGCGCGCGTGGACACCGCCAGGACCGAGGACAACTTCGTGGCCCTGCTGGAGCTCGAGGGGAGCGATGCGCTCGTCACGGTGAACGCCTCGCGTTCGACCGCGAGCCGTTCTGGCCTGATCGATGTGGCGGCCGCCGGAGGTCAGCTCGTCGGCGATCACGCCCTCGGCTTCGCCTACGGCGTTCGCGGCCTCGAGCGCACCCCGCTCCCGCTCGCGGAGCCGGTGCCGACCGTGCGCGAGGTGCTGCGCGCCTTCGTCCGCCTCGTTCTCCATGGCGAGCCACCCCCGGTCACCCTCGAGGACGGCGCGCGCGCGGTGGCGATCGCGGCGGCGTGCCTCCGCTCCGCGGAGATCGAGGAGCGGGTGGGAGTGGAGGCAGTCTGACCCCGGTGCGGGGCGCATCGACTCGGTGGTGGCCCCGCAAGCCGCGGGGGCGGAAGCCTCGACGGCTGCCCCTCTTGACACCGCCGGCGGGCCTTTGGTAACTGAATCAATATTCAGTCATGAAGAGATCCTCAACGACGGCCGTTGCGTTGCCCAACCGCTTCGAGCGCCGGCGCGAGCGCACGCGCCAGGAGCTGCTCGCCGCCGCCACCCGGGTGCTGGCCGAGAAGGGTCTGCACGAGACCAAGGTCACCGACATCGCGGCCGCCGCCGACGTCGGCGTCGGCACCTTCTACCTCCACTTCCCCGACAAGGAGACCCTCTTCGACGCGGTCGTCGAGGAGACGGTCCATCGGCTGAAGGCAACGGTCGACGCCGCGCGCGAGCGGGCCCGGTCGCCGCTCGAGAAGGTGGTCGCCGCCAACCGCGCCTTCTTCCGCTTCGCGCGCGACAACCGCGAGGTCTTCAAGATCGTCTTCGGGCACGCCGCGGCCTACAACGATCTCATCCGCCGCGCCCAGGCCCTCTTCATCGCCGACATCGAGAAAGAGATCCGCGAGGGGATCGCGAGCGGCGCCTTCGCCCCGCTGCCGCCGGCGCTGGTGGCGCAGGCGGTGGTCGGCATGTCGACGCAGGTGATCTCCTGGTGGACCGAGCACGAGTCCGTCCCGATCGAGACGCTGATCGAAACCACCACCACGCTGGCGCTGCACGGGATCACGCCCGGCGCCGCCGCGAAAGGAGCACGCCATGGCTGAAGCCGCCGTCCGTCCGACCCCCGAGCTGGACGACACCGTCGAGCGCCTGCCGACCAGCTTCGACCTCTGCTACACGTGGAACTACGAGACGCTCCGCCAGGAGCTGCGCAACCTCTACGAGAAGGCGAAGCGCGACCAGTGGAACGCGACCGACCAGCTCCCCTGGTCGACCAGCGTGGACCCCGAGGCTGAGATCGTCCCCGACTTCCAGATCCCGGTCTACGACACGCACATCTGGCAGAAGATGACCCCGGCGGAGATCCGCAAGCTCCGCCGCGAGTCCCTCTCCTGGACGCTCTCGCAGTTCATGCACGGTGAGCAGGGGGCGCTGCTCGCCACCGCGCAGATCACGACCGCCACCCCCTGGATCGAGTCCAAGTTCTACGCCGCGAGCCAGGTGATGGACGAGGCGCGCCACGTCGAGGTCTACTCGCGCTATCTGCGCGAGAAGCTCTCCGGCGCCTACCCGATCAACCGGCACCTGAAGACGCTGCTCGACCAGATCCTGACCGACTCGCGCTGGGACATGAAGTACCTCGGCATGCAGATCATGGTCGAGGGGCTCGCCATGGCCGCTTTCGGCTACATGCACAAGCTCTGCCAGGAGCCGCTGTTGACCGAGCTCACACACTACGTCATGCGGGACGAGGCGCGGCACGTCGCCTTCGGCGTCCTCTCCCTGAACGACTACTTCGGGAGCCTGACCGCCGCCGAGCGGCGCGAGCGCGAGGAGTTTCTCTACGAAGGCTGCCGGCTCATGCGCGATCGGCTCCTCATGGAGGACGTGTGGGAGGTGATGGGCTGGCCGGTGGAGGAGGTCCGGGAGATCGTCCTCCGCTCGCCGCAGATGCAGGAGTTCCGGAAGATGCTGTTCTCGAAGATCGTGCCCAACGTGAAGCGCCTCGGCCTCCTCTCGCCGTACGTGCGCGAGCGCTTCGCGGAGCTCGGCATCCTCCAGTTCGAGAACGAGGAACCGTCGGCCTGAAAGCGCTCCGGCGGGCCGCTCCATGGGCGGTCACGCTCGCGATCTTCGCCTTCCTCTTCTGGCGCATCCCGCTCGGAAGCGTCGCGGACACGCTCGCCGCGGCGCAGTGGGGGCGCTACCTGCTGCTCATGGTCCCCTACTCCCTCTTCTACTTCCTGGTCGACAGCTTCGTCGTGCAGCAGGCGGTGTCGTGGTTCAACGTGCGCGTCCCCTACCGTGACATCCTGCCCGTGCGCGCCACCACCTACATCCTCTCGCTGCTGAACACGCAGCTCGGCCAGGGCGGGGTCGCGGTCTACCTGCACCGCCGCCACGGCCTCCCCTTCTGGGAGATCACGGGCACGGTGATCTTCATCTCGTTCGTCGAGATCTACCAGCTCGCCTTCTACTCCTTCGTCGGCGCGGCAGCGGGAGGCGAGCTCGGAGGCGTCGCACGCGCCTGGGTGTACGCCGCGCTCGCCGGCTACCTCGCCGTCCACCTCTGGTACTTCTCGCGCCCGCGCGGAGGGTGGCTCGGCAGGGCGCCGCTCCTCACCGCGTTCCGGCGCGCCCGCCCGCGGCACTATCTGCAGCTCCTCCTCTACAAGACGCCGAACCTGCTCGCCGCCGTCACCGTGCACTGGCTCGCGCTCCCGCTCTTCGGCATGCACGTGCCCTTCCTCGTCCTCTTGACCTTCCTGCCGCTCGTCTTCTTCTTCGCGGCGCTGCCGATCGCGGCCGCGCACCTCGGGCCGAGCCAGCTGGCGTGGCGGTATTTCTTCCGCGGCGCGGCGCCCGAGGGCGCGCTGGTCGGCTACAGCCTGGCGGCGCACTTCACCTTCGTCCTGATGAACGCGCTGATCGGGCTCGTCTTCCTCCGCCGCGCGGCGCGGGAGCTCGCCTAGCGTAGCTAGCGGCGTCCGGGGAGGAGGCGCGCGAGCACCGCGGCCAGGTTCACCCCGACGACGATCAGGCTTCCCGTCTCGAGGACGAGGGCGGCGAGATGGCCCGGCACCGCAACCGCGGCCGTGATGGCGCCGGTCAGCGCGTAGTTCAGCACCCCCGCCGCGTGCCCGAGCGGGCTCCGTGCTGCACGTCCTCCGCCGAGCGACGCGAACAGGTAGGCCGCGAAGGCGAGCGCGATGGCGGCCGGAACCGCGGACGGCACGAGGCCGAGCGCGGCGCCCGTGATCGTGCCCGCCAAGACGAAGGCGATGTCGGCGAGGTTGTCGAGCACGGCGCCGTGGCGGGTCGGACCGCCGCCGCGGCGCGCAAGCACGCCGTCGAAGAAATCGGTGGCCGCGGCGACCGCGAACAGCGCCGCGGGCAGCCACCGGCAAGCCGGGCGCAGGAGGGCCCCCGGCAGCAACCCCGCCGCCCCCAGACGGACGACCCCGAGCGCGTCCGCGGCGGCGGGCACCTCTAGGAGGCCGTCCGGGTAATCGTGGCGGCTGCGGCGAACGATCCGGGGGAGCGCGGCGGCAGCCGCGCTGCCAGATGGCTGCTCGCTCCTCCCTCCTGCGGCGACCAAGTCCCGGCGCGCGTCCCGCGCACCGCACCTCGTCGGTCGTCGCTGCGCTTGCCGCTCTCGCTCCCCGGCTCGTCCACCATTACCCGGACGGACTCCTAAATCTTCGCTCCCTCGGTCACCCGGATCGGACGGCGCCGGCGGTCGCGGCGCAGGAGGACGTAGAGCGCGCCCGCACCGCCGTCGCAGGGGCGGGCGGTGGTGAAGCCGAGCACGATGCGCGCCGTGCGCCCGCGCGCGAGCCACGACTTGAGCCGCTCCTTCAGCACCGGCGTCTGGTCCTTCGAGTTGTGGCCGCGGCCGTGCACGATGAGCACGCAGCGATGCCCGAGGGCGACCGAGTCCGCGAGGAAGCGGTCCACCGCGACGCGCGCGGTCTCCGACGTCATGCCGTGCAGGTCGAGGTGGTCCTGCCAGGCGAAGTCACCGCGCCGGAGCCGGCGCAGGACGCGCGGGTCGAGCCCCACGATCGCGCCCTCGACGTACTCGCGCGTGTCGGTGATGTCGAAACGGGTGGCGCCGCGGGTCAGGTCGGAGAGTGCGGCGAGCGCCTCCGCCTCCTCACTGACCGGCGTGCGCGCGGCCCCGGCTGGCGCGGGCCCGTCGACCCGCGCGGCGCGCTCGCGCGGCAGCGGGACCACGCCCTCCATCGCGTGCGCGAAGAGGTCCGGCTCCTCGGGGCGCGGCGCGGGACGCGGCGGCGCCGGCTTGGGCAGGGCGCGCAGCTGCTTCCCCAGGCCCGCAAAGGGGGTGTTCAGCGCGTTCAGCGCCTGCCGGCCCTGCGCGCGCTCGCCGCTGGTTCCTCGACCGCGCCGCATGGCTGCGTCTACCACAGGCGGCCCGCCGATCGAACCGGCGCTCAGCCTCCGCCGGGGTCGTCCATGAGCGGGTTGCCACGCTCGGCCGCGAGCTGCTCGAGCGCCTTCCAGGCCAGCTTGCTCGGCTTCACGTGCCCGTTCTCCCACCGGCTCACGGTGGAGAAGGTGACACTCAGGGCCTGTGCCAATCCTTCCTGGGTGAGCCCGATGCGCCGGCGCCAGGCGCGGATGATGCGCCCCGCCTCGCGCGGTGGGCCACTCGTCTTCCGTTCGCGGTCAGCGAGCATGATTCCCTTCTAAGGACGGTAGCAACCCAGGTGCCACAGCGCGGCGCCCGTCTCGCCGGCCCATTCGGGCAGCCGAAGCGTCACCGAAGTGCCTGACTGCCCGCTGTGCGACCAAACAATGACGCCCCCTTGCGGTCGTGGGGCGCTGTTGCTAACCGCGACAGGTGCCCACGCCGGAGGCGATCCTGGAGGCGCTCAAGCGCGTCCCCTACCCCGGCTTCACCCGCGACATCGTGTCCTTCGGGATGGTGAAGGATATCGAGGTCTCGTCGGCGGGCGTCACGGTTCATCTCGCGCCGACTACCGCGCAGCGGGACGTCCTCGAGCAGATCGCCGCCTCGGTGCGCGCCACGGTCGAGGCCATGCCGGGCGTCACCGGCCGGGTCGAGATCGTGCAGGCACCGCCGCCCGCACCCGCGCGCCCGCGCGGCCCGCAGCCGATCCCGGGGGTACGGAGCGTGCTCGCGGTCGCGAGCGGCAAGGGTGGGGTCGGCAAATCGACCGTCGCCACCAACCTGGCGCTCGCGCTCGCCACGCTGCGCCCGGCGATCGGCCTCATGGACGCGGACGTGTACGGGCCGAGCGTGCCGCTCATGCTCGGCATCGACGAGCGGGCGCGCACGCGTGAGGACCGCCGCATCATTCCGGTCGAGAAGCACGGCCTCCGCGTCATCTCGATGGGGATGTTCGTCGGCGAGGCGACCCCGGTCATCTGGCGCGGGCCGATGATCACGAAGCTCATCACCGAGTTCCTGCGCAACGTCGAGTGGGGGGAGCTGGACATCCTGGTGCTCGACCTGCCGCCCGGCACGGGCGACGTGCAGCTCACGCTCACGCAGCAGGTGCCGATCACGGGCGGCCTCATCGTGACCACGCCGCAGGACGTGGCGCTCGCCGACGTCCGGCGCGGCATCCAGATGTTCCGCCAGGTGAACGCGCCGGTCCTCGGCCTGATCGAGAACATGAGCTTCCACGTCTGCCCCGGCTGCGGTGAGCGCGCCGAGCTCTTCGGCCACGGCGGCGGCGCCGCCATGGCGCGCGAGGCCGGCATCCCGCTCCTCGGCGAGGTGCCGCTCGTGCGCGCCATCCGCGAGGCGAGCGACCGCGGACTGCCGCTCGTGGCCGCCGAGCCCTCGCACCCGCAGAGCCGGGCGTTCCGCGAGATCGCCGAGCGCGTGCTGGTGCGGCTCGCCGAGGCCGAGCGAGTGGCGGGTCCTTAGCTAGGAGGCTGTCCGGGTAACCATGGCGGCTGCGGCGAACGATCCGGGGGAGCGCGGCGGCAGCCGCGCTGCCAGATGGCTGCTCGCTCCTCCCTCCTGCGGCGACCAACTCCCGGCGCGCGTCCCGCGCGCCGCACCTCGTCGGTCGTCGCTGCGCTTGCCGCTCTCGCTCCCCGGCTCGTTCGCCTCGCTCACCATGACTACCCGGACAGACTCCTAGGCGCGGCTCTTCAACCCGCGCAGCAGGACCACGGCGACACCCACCGTGATCGCCGAGTCCGCGACGTTGAAGGCGGGCCAGTGGAGCCCGCCCCAGTGGAGGTCGAGGAAGTCGATCACCTCGCCGTAGCGCAGCCGGCAGACCAGGTTCCCGAGGGCGCCTCCCAGGACGGCGCCGAGCGCGCCCACGAGCCCGCGCTGGTCTGCGGGCGTGCGGCGCACGAGCGAGAAGAGCGCGGCCACCGCCGCGATCGTCACCACGAAGAAGAGCGGCAGGCGAATGCCGGGCGGCGCCGCGGCGAGCACGCCGAAGGCCGCGCCCGTGTTGCGCACGTAGGTGAGCGCGAAGAAGGGCAGCAGGTCGATCGTCTCGTGCAGCACCATGGCCCGCTCGACGACGAGCTTGCTCGCCTGATCGGCGACCAGCACGAGCGCGGCCACCAGCACCGCCAGGTGGAGGCGGCGATCGGCGAGCGGGCTCACGCGACCACGCCGGCGCAGCGCTCGCAGAGGTCGGGATGGCGTGGGTCCTGGCCGAGGGCGCGGATGTTCCAGCAGCGCGGGCACTTCTCGCCCGGCGCGCGCTCGACGCGCACGCGCAGCCCGGGCACGAGCGGGCTCTCGGGCGCGCCGTCCGCGCCGCCGAGCGCCACGTCCGCGACCAGGAAGAGCGACGGCAGCTCATCCGCCCGCTCCGCGAGCAGCCGGCCGAGGCCGTCGGCCGACACCGTCGCGAGCGCCACGCGCGCCTCGGACGACTGCCTGACGAGCCCCGCCTGGCGCGCCTCCTCGATCGCCTTGCTGACCGCGCCGCGCACCGTGAGGAGCCGCTCGAAGCGCGCCGCGACCTCGGGCACCCGCCACGCCGCCGGCGGCGGCCCGAGCCCGGCGAGAAAGACGCTCTCGGGCCGGCCGGCGCCGGGCACGAAGCGCCACACGTCTTCGGCGGTGAACGACAGCACGGGCGCCATCAAGCGCACCAGCAGGTCGAGGATCGCGTGCAGCACGGTCTGTGTCGCGCGCCGCTCGGGTCCGTCGGCACGCTCGCAGTAGAGCCGGTCCTTGCGCACGTCGAGGTAGAAGGCGCTCAGGTCGACGCTGCAGAAGTTGTTGAGGGCGTGGAAGACCTGGTGGAACTCGAAGTCCTCGTAGCCCGCCAGGCAGCGCTCGGCGAGCGCGTGCGTCTGGTGGAGCGCCCAGCGCTCCAGCTCGGGCAGGCGCTCGACCGCCACCGCGTCGCGCGCCGGATCGAAGTCGTAGAGGTTCCCCAGGAGGAAGCGTGCCGTGTTGCGCACGCGCCGGTAGGCCTCGACGAAGCCGTTCAGGATCTCCTCCGAGATGCGCATCTCCTCGCGGTAGTCGGTGGCCGCGACCCACAGGCGCAGGAGCTCGGCGCCGTGGCGCTTCAGGATCTCCTCCGGCGCGATCACGTTGCCGAGCGACTTGGACATCTTGCGGCCGCCGCCGTCGACGAAGAAGCCGTGCGTGATGACGATGTCGTAGGGGGCACGGCTCGCGACCGCGACGCCGGTGAGCAGCGCGCTGTGGAACCAGCCGCGGTGCTGGTCGCTGCCCTCGAGGTAGAGGTCGGCGCGGCCGCCCAGCTCGGGCCGGCGCTCGACCACCGCCTTCCAGCTCACCCCCGAGTCGAACCACACGTCCAGGATGTCGGTCTCGGGACGGAACGCCGCGCCGCCGCAGCGGGGGCAGCTCATACCGGGCGGCACCAGCTCGCCGACCGGGCGGCGGAACCACGCGTCCGCACCCTCGCGCTCGAAGACGGCGGCCACGTGCGCGCAGAGCGCCTCGCTGGCGATCGCCTCGCCGCACGCCTCGCAGTAGACCGCGACCACCGGCACGCCCCAGTCGCGCTGGCGCGAGATGCACCAGTCGGGCCGCGTGGCGATCATGTTGCCGATCCGCTCGCGGCCCCAGCCCGGGATCCAGCGCACCCGCTCGATCTCGGCGAGCGCGCGCCGGCGGAGCTCGCCGCGCTCCATGCCGATGAACCACTGCTCGGTGGCGCGGAACACGACCGGGTTCTTGCAGCGCCAGCAGTGCGGATAGCTGTGGGCGACGGTCACCGCGGCCAGGAGCGCGCCCTGCGCGCGCAGGTGCTCGACGATGTGCGGGTTCGCCTCCCACACGCTCCTCCCGGCCCACTCCGGCACCTCGGCCGTGAACCGCCCGCGCGCGTCCACCGGCGCCAGCACCTCGAGGCCGTAGCGCAGCCCGGTCTCGTAGTCCTCCTGCCCGTGCCCGGGCGCGGTGTGCACGAGCCCGGTGCCGGTCTCGAGGGTCACGTAGTCGGCGAGCACGATGGGGACGATGCGGTCGATCCACGGGTGCCGGCAGCGGCCGCCCTCCAGCTCGGCGCCGCGGAAGCGCGCGAGCACGCGTGCCGCGCCGAGCGGGCGCTCGAGCGCGGGCACGAGCGCGGCGGCCACGACCAGCGTCCGCTCGCCGAACGCGGCCGCCACGTACTCGTGCTCCGGATGCACGGCGACCGCGAGGCTCGCGGGCAGCGTCCACGGCGTCGTCGTCCAGATGGCGGCCGCGGGCGCCACCACACCCCGGAGCGCCGCGGGCAGCGGCTCGACGAACGGGTAGGCCACGTAGACCGAGGGCGATTCGTCGTCCCGGTACTCGACCTCGGCCTCGGCCAGCGCGGTCGCGCACGATGGGCACCAGAGGACGGGCTTCTTGCCGCGGTAGACGAGCCCCTCGGCGATCGAGCGCCCGAGCGCGCGCACCTCCTCCGCCGCGTAGGAGGGGTCCATCGTCAAGTAGGGATGCTCCCAGTCGCCGAGCACGCCGAGGCGGCGGAACTCCTCGCGCTGGATGGCGACGAAGCGGTCGGCGTAGGCGCGGCAGCGCGCCCGCACCTCGGTCTTGGGGAGGGCCTCCTTCTGCGCGCGCCCGAGCTCCTTCTCGACGTTCAGCTCGATCGGGAGGCCGTGGCAGTCCCAGCCCGGCACGTACGGCGCGAGGCGCCCCGTCATCGCGCGGTGCTTCACGATGATGTCCTTCAGCACCTTGTTGAGCGCCGTCCCGAGGTGGATGTGGCCGTTGGCGTAGGGCGGCCCGTCGTGCAGGACGAAGCGCGGCTTGCCGGCATTGGCCGCGAGCAGACGCTCGTAGACGCGCGTCTCCGTCCAGCGCCGCACCATCTCCGGCTCCCGCTGGGCGAGGTTCGCCTTCATGGGGAACTCGGTGCGCGGCAGGTTGAGCGTCGCCTTGTAGTCCATCGGAGCGCCGGCCACGCTACCTAGCAGCGGGCCTCCGGGCTTTCAAAGGGATGCGCGCGGCGCGAACGCCTCGAGGGCCCGCTCGACCGCCGCCGCGCGCGGCTCGCCGACCGGGTTCGGGAACACGATCGTCAAGCTCGCGCCCGCCATGCGGTAGGCGGCGAGCCGCGCGCGGCAGTGCGCGGCGTCGCCCGCGAGCGTCACCGCGTCGGCCATCGCGTCGCTCACCGCCGCCTCGGCGCGAGCCACCTCGCGCGTCCGCCACGCGGCGCGCACCGCGTCCACCTCCGAACGGAAGCCGCTCGCGGCCAGCATGTTGCCGTAGAAGGGCAGGTTCGCGTAGCGCGCGAGCATGCGCTTCGCCTCGTGGAGCGCCGCCGCCCGGTCGTCGGCGAGGTAGCAGGTGATGAAGTGGCAGACCCGGAGCGACTCGGGGTCACGCCCGGCGCGGGCGGCGCCGCGGCCGAGCGCGGCCAGCGCGCGCGGGTAGCGCGCGAGCGGGAAGAGATTGAAGATCGGCCCGTCGGTCAGCTCGCCCGCGAGCTCGATCATGCGCTCGGCGAGGGCGGCGGCGAGGACCGTCGGCTGGATCGCCGGCCGCGGCTGGTGCGGTCCGCGGGTCCACGCGCTGCGCAGCGTGCCGATCACCGCGCGCATCTTCCCGAGCGGGTCCCCCATGTCGATGCCGAGCGGCTCGTTGACGGCGCGGTGCCCGACGCCGAGACCGAGGAGCAGGCGGCCGCCCGAGAACTCCTGCACCGCGGCGGCCTGCTCGGCGAGCAGCGTCGGCTGGCGGAGGTAGACGTTGGTGATCGCCGTGCCGACGCGCAGGTGGTCGGTGGCGAGCGCCACCGCCTCGGCATAGGCGAGCGAGTCGCCGTACGACTCCGAGATGAAGACGGCCTCGAAGCCGAGGGCCTCCGCCCGCTCGGACCACGCGACGACGTCGCGCGGCGAGGCGTCACGGAGGGGCATCAGGCCGAGCGCGATGCGGTCCATCACCGAGTAGTAGCCCGGCGCCCGCCGTTGCGGCAACGCCCGGCCTCGACTACACCGGGAGCATGGCCAGGCGGATGCTCCTCCACTTCCAGAAGGGCGGCTTCCCTGCCTACGAGGAGGCGGACGAGCAGGGCATGCCCCAGCCCTGCGCGCTCGGCATCCCCTGGGTCAACCCGGACACGCAGCGGACGCTCGCCAGGCTCCGCATCCCCCGCACCGACCCCTGGGGCCGGCCGCTGCCCGAGCCCGACGTCTCCTGCTCACGGTAGCCGGCGCCGCGGCGCGCGCGCACGCGGAGCCTCCGGCTCGAGATCGACGCCCGCCGCGCCCCGCCACTGCTTGCGCACCCCGAAGAAGTAGCAGCAGAGGTCGCTCTCCAGGTCGTTGTGGAAGGTCCGCTGGCGCCCGTCGGCGAACATGACGCGTACGAGGCACGTGCCGCCCTCGAGGACCGAGGTCATCTCCTCGACCACGGCACCCTCGCCCCACTCCTCGTGGTCGGTGTGGAAGACGCGGTCGCCGAGACGGAGGTAGAGGCGCGGCGGCATCGGCTGAGTGTAGCTGGTCCGGCGCGGCCCGTGCCAGACGGGTGTACCAGGCCCCTCGCCCGCTAGCACGGCCAGCGACTCGAACCCAGGTAGGAGACTCGATCACCCCCCCTTTTTTTTCGCCGCGCTCACCGATCGCGTCACGGAGAGGTGATCTCGGCGACTCCTCCCCTCTGCTATGCATGCCCTCCATGAAGGCGCACGTGTCGACCTTCGCACTCGCGCTCGGCCTGGTCGTCGCGCCGGCGGCGCGCGGCGCCGGCGGCTTCGGCGCCCCCGTGGTCGTCACCGGCCTCGATCTGGGCGAGCCCGGCATCGACGTCGCCTCCGACGGCACGATCTACGTCAACGCGCCCGCCGGGCTGCTCTCGAACCTGCCCGGCTCGCCGAGCTTCGTGTTCCGCTCGGACGACGGGGGCGCGACCTGGGCGCCGACCCCGCCCGGAGGCCGCGCCAACCTGCCCGGCGGTGGCGACTCGGACCTCTCCGTCGACCCGGCGACGGGCACGCTCTACATGACCGACCTGTGGCTCGGGAGCGCCACCGTGTCGCGCTCCACCGACCGCGGCGCGAGCTGGCTCGCGAACCCGCTCGAGGGCGTGGTGGTCCAGGACCGCCAGTGGGTGGCGAGCGCCGGCGGCGGGAACGTCTACCACGCGACCCATCAGATTCCCCTCGGCCTCGTGGTCTCCAAGTCGGCGGCGCCCGCCGACGGCCTCGTCTACCCGGTCTCCACCGTCGCGGCCACCCCCGTCGATCAGACGGGCTGCGTCTGCCCGCCGGGGAACCTCACCGCCGAGCCAGGCACGGACCCCCTCGGCTCCGGCGATCGCGTGGGCCTCGTCTACGCCACCTCCGCCGGGGGCATCAAGTTCGCGCGCTCCACGAACGGCGCCATCAGCTTCACGAACGTCCCCGTCTCGGCACCGAGCTCGGCCGACACGACGCAGGCGTTCCCGGTGCTGGCCTCGGCCGGCAACGACACCCTGCACGCCGTGTGGCTCGAGGTCTTCGGCACGGCATCGTCCCGCGTACGCTACGCGCGCTCCACCGACTGGGGAGCGAGCTGGACCGTGCCGGCGACCCTCGTCTCGGCCGGCACGTCGGTCTACCCCTGGGTGGCGGCCCGGGGCAGCAAGGTCTCGGTGACCCTCTACCACACCGACGCCGGCGGCACGCCGGACACCGCGGCCGAGGGGAGCCAGTGGTTCGAGACATACCTCGAGAGCACCGACGGCGGCACGAGCTTCTCGCCGCTCGCCATCATCGATTCCGTCCCGGTGAAGAGCGGGCCCATCTGCACGGAGGGGATCGACTGCAGTGGGGATCGCGAGCTGCTCGACTTCCAGTCCGTCACGCTCGACGGCGCCGGGCGGGCGAACGCCGTCTGGACCCGCTCCATCGACGGCGTCAGCGACACGGAGATCCGCTTCGCGCGGCAGTGAGGCCCTCGAGGGCCGACGCTGCCGGGTCCCCGGCTCGTTGAACCGCTGCCCCCGATCGTCGTAGCTCCTGCGGGTGCGCTACCCCCGCCTGCGAGCATCGCATCTGCACCCGACCAACGCCTAGAACACCGAGCCGCCCCCGGGCGCGATCTCGATCCGCCGCTCGCGCACCACGACCGGCACGATCCGGCGGCCGCGCGTGAGCTTGAGCAGCTCCGGGACCGCCTGCGGCTCGCGGCTCACGTCG
>Ga0209156_10002830_pt1 | contig 13414 bp, 17 predicted proteins | sample GraSoiAngelo_124_FD_185881 | JGI IMG/M metagenome (GOLD analysis project Ga0209156, IMG submission 185881) | Grasslands soil microbial communities from the Angelo Coastal Reserve, California, USA - 14_0927_05_20cm (SPAdes) (version 2) | ecosystem: Environmental > Terrestrial > Soil > Grasslands...
CGACGATCCGGCGGCCAGGGCAGGACCTGCGACGTCCCTGACCTGCGACGGCGGTGAGTCAACAAGCGATGCGGCTGCGCCCGTGGCCGTGCCACCGGGCGTTGTACCGGTTCCGGGCGCCGTACCTCCAAGTATCCGGGCGCCAACCAAGTTCGGATCAGTCCAGTCAAAATTCCCGCTTGCCGTGATGTGAGGCAGGATCTCGGCTCTGATCTGAATGATTACGCCTTGCGTCCTTTTTATCTCTTGTTCCGCGATGAGAAGGGTCGGATTGCGTTGCAACGCGGTCAGGATCGCTTCATTCAACGTAAATCTTCGCAGCGCGCTGCTATCCGTTGCGACCACCCTTTCCCCCCCATTGGCCTGCGCCGCCAGAAGCATAACTGCACTCAATGCGACGCGGTTGATACGATTCATTCGCATGATTTGATTTGGAAAGGCCGAAGCGCGGAGTTTATCCGGAGCCTGGATTATTGCCAGCTAACATTCCCAGCGATTGTTGGAAGAATGTTTTGTCTGACAAAAGTCATAAATTTTCGTGTAAATTTGTAACCACGCCTTGTTTTCCGAGGGCGTGAGGTGCGCCATCAACTTCATCAAGTTCTCCATCATCTCGTCGCGAATCCGCCGCACCAGGGCTGAACCCTTCGAGGTGATGCAGACCATCACTTTGCGCCGATCCTGCGCGCCGGATGCACGCGTGACATAGCCAAGATTCTCCAGTCGCGCCACCAATCCGCTCGCCGCCGCCGTGGTGTGCCCCATCTTTTGTGCAATTGCAGACATCGTTAGCACCTCTTTCTGATCGAGCGCGGCCAGAAGGAAATATTGGGAGAAGGAAACGTTACCGGGTGCGAGTTCCTTGCAGAGGTGCAGGACAAAACAACGCTGCATTTCCATAATAATATGGGAAAGCTGTTCCGCATCAGCTCGAAATTGGCCCGTAGTCGGTTCGGCCAGCGTTGCTTCCAATTTCACCGCGGTAAAACTAAGGGGCGAGATGAACGTGTCAACGGCCGGCATCGTAATTTACCGGATTAACAAGACTTCGACTTCGCTGCCAGCGCTTAGCTTCTCTCCGGGCGGAACTCGGAGCAAGGCGTTAGACCGAGCAAGTCCAAACAGAGCATGCGATTCCTGACGTCCAATCACGGTAAAGCCTGTGCCGGTCAATTCGCCTCGAAAATAATGAGGCCGCGTTTCGTCACCCGTAACTTCGTGGGTCAGACAAGCACTTGCCCGAGGCAAAGTGAGAGCATCGTTCGTCGCCCCCATCATCCGTAACAACGCGGGACGCACGAATGTCAGAAAGGTGATGAAGGCGGAGACCGGATTTCCAGGAAGCCCGAAAATCAGGCATCGGTCGCGTTTGCCGAACAAAAAGGGTTTGCCGGGTTTTACGGCCACGCGCCAAAGGTCGATCTCCGCGCCGATCTCGCGCAACGCTTCGCGCACCAGATCATGCTCCCCTACCGACACACCACCACTGATGATCAGGGCGTCATGTTGCACAGCATCTCGTAATGTCGTGCAAAGAGTATCGAAGTTGTCGGGACAATGTCTCTGCATCGTCACCTGCGCGCCTGTTCTCGCTGCAAGCGCATCAAGCATCACCCCGTTACTGTCAAAAATTTCGCCAACCCGCGGTCGTTTCCTCGGTCCCGCCAGCTCGTCCCCAGTCGTTACGATCGCCACCCGTGCACGCGTACCTACACTGACCGATTCAATTCCTTGTGAAGCAAGCAAACCAAGCCTCGCCGGGTGCAGTCGATCGCCTAACTTTAAAATTTGCTGTCCGATAGCAAGATCGGCCCCGGCTTTGCGGACGAAGTCGCCTTCCGGAATTTGTGCGGCGCGGATCAAAACAAAATCGCCTTCGCGTTCGGTTTCTTCCTGCATCACGACCGCATCAGCCCCGGTCGGAATGGGCGCGCCGGTAAAAATACGGACCGCTTCAGACGCCGAGAGCGATAGATTTTTCGAAGGACCAGCTGGTTGTTCCCCGACGATTTTCAGCCGGGCATTTCTTCCTGTTGATCCTGCCACGACCGCGTAACCATCCATCGCCGAATTGTCGAAAGGCGGCAGCGGGATTGTCGCGAAGAGATCCGTCGCAGCGAAACGATCAAGCGCGTCGCCTAACGAGACCTCAGTTGGCGGCAATGGGGCGACTGCCGACAGAATTTTCGCGCGTGCCTCCTCTTCGCTGATCACGAGGAGACCATTCAATCAGCAATCAACAATCAGCAATCTGCATTTACCATATTGGCAATCGGTGATTACTCGTCATATTCTCGCGCGACCGATTTTGGTGAGGTGGCTGAGTGGTCGAAAGCAGCGCTTTGCTAAAGCGCCGTACCCCAAAAGGGTACCGAGGGTTCGAATCCCTCCCTCACCGCGTTCACGTGATCATTCCGAGCGAAGGCGGGGAATCTTTAACGAGAATATTTAGATGTCTCCGCTTCGCTCGACACGACAGAAAGAGCATTCAACATCTGTAATTGCAATATTCGCAAACCGCGGACAGCAACGCGCGTGATGTCGATTTTGCGGTTTGCGCGATCGCTGCTACGGCAAACGATAAACCTCGACCAGACCTACGCCGGTGCCGCCATTCTTGCCAGTCACAATCGCGGTATAGTTACCCATTGGAAGGGTAACAAGAATTGCCGAGTCGAGGTCGTTCGGAGGCTGAAAGCCGCTATTCTGGATGGCTACCTGCTGTGAATCCTTCCAATTGTCGTTCGACATCATTAATGTTCCGTTAGCGTCATACAATCCCAAGCGCGGATCCGGCAGCGGGTTCGGAACGCCGAATTGGGCCAGCGATGGGCCGAGAGCACGCACGATAAGATTAACAGAGCCGTTTGCTCCGCTAACAATGAAGCCGCCGATCATGACATTGGCACCCGTTTGCACAAAACCACGTGTGGAAATATTGCTTAGATGAGCGTTTGCGAGAGCATCCAGATCATAGAGCTCGATTAATCCAACTCCAGTTGTGCCGTTCTTTCCCGATTCGATCACCGTGTAAGAACCAAAGTCAGCAGGATCCCTGACTCATGATCGTCCAGGTGAGAATTTTATTGCATGGGACTTGGCAAGAATGGTTTAGCATAGACAAGGAATCAGGATGGGCGATAGAGCGGGCCCTATGCCAAACCGAGACCACTACACGACTGATGCTTACGTGATCGGAAAATACTTGGACAGCATCGAGCCGGGCCAGGGCAGGGTTTACTCCCAGGGTCGCCAACGCGATGTCGACCGTGCCATTTCCCTTTGCAAACCGGGTTCTGAAAGCGAAAAACCGTGACGCCTTTGGCAACAAATCCCATCCACCGTCGACTGCGCCACTTCAGCTTCAGGCCGGACCGGGACTGGTTCTACATCAGTGATTCGTGATCAGTGATCGGGTCGCTTGTTCTGGGCCGGTTTATCGCCGCCCCACCTGCGCCTTGTCATTCCGAGCGAAGTCGAGGAATCTCTAACTAGTATATAAGATGTCTCGACTTCACTCGACATGACAAAGGCGGCTGAGAAAATTCAAAACTTCATCGAAGGACAATTCGTTGAGCCGCTCGGTGGGCGATATTTAGACAACATCGAGCCCGCAACCGGAAAGCCATATTCGCAGGTGGCGGACAGCGATGCGCGCGATGTCGATCTCGCAGTGGCTGCGGCAGAGAAAGCGTTTGTAGAATGGTCGCGAACATCGGCCACGGACCGGTCGCGCATCCTTCTGCGCATTGCCGATTTTATTGAGCGCGATCGGGAGAAGCTCGCTCGCGCCGAGTCGATCGACACTGGCAAGCCGCTGTCGCTCGCGCGCACGCTGGACATTCCCAGAGCCGCCAGCAATTTTCGTTTTTTCGCGACCGCAATTCTCCACACCGAATCGGAAGCACACATTACCGATAACGTCGCGTTCAATTACACGCTTCGTCAGCCGCGCGGCATTGCGGGATTAATTTCGCCATGGAACCTGCCGCTTTACTTGTTGAGTTGGAAAATCGCGCCCGCTATCGCGGTCGGAAACAGCGCCGTCGCGAAACCAAGCGAGCTAACCCCGATGACCGCGTTTTTGCTTTGCGAACTTTGCCGCGAAGCTGGCCTGCCAAACGGCGTGCTCAATGTTGTGCACGGCACCGGACCGAACGTCGGCGCGTCGATAACGGCCAATCCAAAGATCGGCACCATCTCGTTCACCGGCGGGACGGTGACAGGACGCAAGGTAGCCGAAGCGGGCGCGCCCTTATTTAAAAAAATTTCACTCGAGCTCGGTGGAAAAAATCCGAATATTATCTTCGCCGACGCCGATCTTGACGCCGCCATCGCCGGCAGTGTGCGCTCATCATTCGCAAATCAAGGCCAGGTCTGTCTGTGCGGCTCGCGGGTATTCGTCGAACGATCGGCCTACGATGAGTTCGTTGATCGTTTTCTAGATAAAGCGTCAAAGCTTAAAGGGGGCGATCCGCTCGATGAGAAAACTGAGCAAGGCGCGATCGTGAGCAAGACTCAGCTCGATAAGGTGAAGTTCTATGTCAATCTCGCGCAAAAAGAAGGAGGCAAAATCTCGCTCGGCGGCCAAGTGCCGGAACCGATCAATGATCGTTGCCGCGAGGGATACTTTTTCACGCCAACGGTTATCACCGATCTACCTGTCTCATGTCGAACGAACCGTGAAGAAATCTTCGGTCCGGTTGTTACAATCACGCCATTCGACAACGAAGAGCAAGTGATCGGTTACGCTAACGACACTGAGTACGGACTGGCATCGAGCGTTTGGACGCAAAACCTGAACCGCGCCCATCGCGTGGCGGAACGCATTCACACCGGCACCGTTTGGGTGAACTGCTGGCTTGTGCGCGACCTGCGCGTCCCCTTCGGCGGGATGAAACAAAGCGGTGTCGGCCGCGAAGGCGGTGAGGAAGCGCTTAGATTCTTCACCGAGCCGAAGAATATCTGCATCGCAAAGTAATCCTGCTCGGGCGCCTTCTTGCTTTGGAGGAACCCGGGTGTCAGGGGCGAAAAATTCTCTTGACGGTGCGAGGCGCCGCCTGACAGCGTGCGCGTCGTCCGAATGGCAAGGTGTTCTGGCGCGAGTTTGACGTTCGTTATGCGCTCTAATGACTTCTATTTCGGCTTAGGAAAGAAAATCTATGAAGAAAAATACCACGATATCGATGCTCTTGTTTGCGGCGCTGGCGCTCTTTACCGTGCCGGCTAATGCGGCGAAACAGGTTAACGATACGTCGGAAATTAATTTGACCGTTTTCGTGCCCTGCGCCGCCGGGGGAGCCGGAGAACTTGTGGACCTAAGCGGCCCCTTGCACACGTTGATCACATTTAGTATCAACGGCAACAACGTTAGTGGGACGGCTCATTTTCAGCCGCAGGGTCTTTCGGGCACGGGCGAAACCACCGGTGATAAGTATCAGGCGACGGGAGTGACAAAAGACACCAGCTTTAAGGTTTCGTTCCAAAACGGACAGGCACAACAAACATTCATTAACAACTTCAGAATTATCGGTACCGGGCCAGGTAATAACTTCTTGGTTCATGAGGAAGCGCACATTACTATCAACGCCAACGGTGCCGTGACCTTGGTGCATGATAACTTGAGCATCGCCTCTAAGTAGGCGTTCCTCGAGTTACAAGGGTGCAGCGGAGAAGAGCTTGCTAAGGAGAGTGGCTCTGGCCGCGTTACCCGTTGGCCTCCAGCATCCGCAATTCGTTATTCCCTGATCCACGCTAGTTACCGCTTCACGAAACGCCGCTCGTGATCGAGCAACCATTTCTTCCGCCACAGGCCGCCGCCGTAACCACAGAGCGATCCGTCCGCTCGAATAACACGATGACATGGAATAATGATGCAGATCATGTTCTCGCCGTTGGCGCGTCCGACCGCACGGCGCATCTCGACGTCGCCGAGCTTCTTCGCCATCCACGAATAAGAGCGCGTTTCGCCGACTGGAATTGAACGCAACAATTCCCAGGCACGAAGTTGAAATGGCGAACCAACTGGCGCCAGCGGAACATTGAACCGGAGATTCTTTCCCGAAAAATACTCGGCCAGTTCAGAACGAACCGCATCGAGATGCCGGTGTTCACCGGGAACGACATTGGTCCGAAGTCGCTGTCGCAAGATCGACAGCTCGCGCTCCATCGCACGTCGATCAACGAACTCGAGCAAACGAAGTCCCTCGTCGTCTGCAATCGCGAGCATCGCGCCGAGGGGCGTTTCGATGCGCTCGGCAAACAAACCGCCCTGCGCCTTTGCCGCGGTCGGTGGTTCGCCAAAAATTCGAGTGAAAGCATCACGAAAGCCGCTTTCTGATTCAAAACCGCTTCCGTTTCGCACTTCACCTACGCGCTCGCCTTTTCGCACTTCACGCAATGCGAGCCCCATCCGACGGGCGCGATGATAGGCTTGGAAAGTCATCCCATAATGACGCTTGAATTGTCGGCGCGCGGTTGATGGATCGATCGACATGGCAGCGAGCTCCTTATCCGTCAGGCGACCATCGGGCGCCCGATCCACTTCCGCGCGCAAACGTGCAATTAGTTTTGGCGGCGGCTTATCCGGATCCATCGGATGACAGCGCAGACACGGGCGAAACCCGCTGTGCAAAGCTTCGCTAGGCGTCGCAAAAAAATCCACGTTCACGCGGTCCGGTTTCTTCGCGCTACAAGTCGGTCGGCAGAAAATTCCGGTTGTTCGCACCCCGGCATAAAAGATCCCTTCAAAACTTGAATCGCGATTGACCAAGGCGCGATACATTGTATCCGGCGGCGGGAGAAGCTCGGGCATTTTCATAGGCGTTGAATGCGAAAGGTGTAGCAACCGTGAGTTACGCTGCGCGCGTCCACGAAAGCAGTCTCGGGTTTCTGCAAGAGCTTTTCAATGATTGCTTCCGGTGCGCTCCCATTCACCACTTCGGCATCGATCATATCGTAATTTGAATTGTAAGCTCGCATGACGCGTCCCTTACGAAAGTCCGCCGGGAATTCATCCGTGGCATGGTAGCGCTCGCATGGGTCGGCATGCACGAAGATCGGTCCGCATTCGGAATACGGGTGACCGGGTGGAATCGCCGCGTACGGAAAGAGAATCATCCGCTCGCCGGGCCGGGCCCATCGCAGACAGTGGCGACACGGGAAACCATCCGGCGAGTCCGCGACAACCATGGCGTGGTCCGGTGCACCACTCGCAGCTGCACGCCGTGCCGTCGCTGCGACGTCGGTCGCAAGAGGAACGATACGAAATGTTGAATTCTTCACGACAAAATCATACGGCGTCAGCGCTACTTCGCATCGACGGAATTCAGGCACCAAATTCCGCTGACTCGGCGGTCTATCACCGCCGACCCTCGCAAAGCTTGATATTCGGGATTTGATTTTTGATTTAGAAGAAATCTGCCTTGATCCGCGTAATCCGCGGTTAAGAGTCTCAACAATGAGCGGAATACGAGTATTGGCTGGAACACGGAAGGGCGCCTTCATCCTGACATCGGACGGGAAGCGCAAGAATTGGAAGGTAGACGGGCCACATTTTGCCGGCTGGGAAATTTATCACATGAAAGGATCGCCCGTTGACCCGGAGCGGCTTTACGCGTCACAAACCAGCGCATGGTTTGGACAAATCATCCAGCGTTCCGATGACGGCGGCAAAAGCTGGAACACGCCGGGCGGCGGCCCGGCTATAAACCCGCAGGGAATGTCGATGGGTGAGAGCAACAAATTCGTTTACGACGGCGTCCCGGGCACGCATCAGTGGTACGACGGCACGCAGCATCCGTGGGAATTCAAGCGCGTCTGGCATCTTGAGCCATCGTTAGACGACCCGAATCACGTTTACGCGGGCGTGGAAGATGCCGCCTTATTCCAATCGAAAGACGGCGGCGCATCATGGCAGGAGTTATCGGGACTGCGCAAACACGATACCGGTCCGAAGTGGCAGCCGGGAGCGGGCGGCATGTGCTTGCACACGATTCTTCTCGATCAAAAGAATCCAGCACGAATATCCGTCGCGATCTCTGCCGCGGGTGCTTTCCGTAGTGATGACGGCGGCAAGACATGGAAGCCCATCAATCGCGGTTTGCATTCGCAATATATTCCGGATCCGCTAGCGGAAGTCGGTCATTGCGTTCATCGCATCGCGATGCATCCGTCGCGACCGAACACGCTGTTTATGCAAAAACACTGGGACGTAATGCGGAGTGACGACGCCGGCGATTCCTGGCGCGAGGTGAGCGGCAACCTGCCCAGCGATTTCGGATTTCCGATTGACGTGCATGCACACGAACCCGAAACGATCTACGTCGTTCCGATCAAGAGCGACTCGGAGCATTTTCCCCCCGACGGCAAACTGCGCGTTTATCGCAGCCGTACCGGGGGTAACGAATGGGAAGAACTCACCAAGGGTCTGCCGCAGCGGGATTGCTACGTAAATGTGTTGCGCGACGCCATGTCGGTCGATTCGCTCGATCCCTGTGGCATCTACTTCGGAACAACTGGAGGTCAGGTTTACGCGTCGGCCGACGGTGGTGATTCGTGGAATCCAATCGTGCGCGATCTTCCAGCTGTTTTGTCGGTCGAAGTGCAAACGCTATGCTAAAGAAATTCCAAATCCCGACTTCATGATTCGCGTTGTACTTCCACATCATCTCCGCACGCTCGCGCACGTTGATGATGAAATACACGTCGATCTCAACAGTTCAGCGACGGTGCGCGCAATAATCGACGCGATTGAAGAAAAATATCCAGTGTTGCGCGGCACCATCCGCGATCACGAAACAAAAAAACGCCGGCCACTGGTCAGATTTTTCGCGTGCGGCGAAGACATCTCCCACGAACCACCTGATACTCCCCTGCCTGATTCGATTGCAAAAGGGACCGAGCCGTTTTTCATCATGGGCGCGATCGCCGGCGGGTAGAGTTGTAGAGATGCTTGCCGAGCACCTGTCGTCTCGAGTGTGCGTTTGACACAAACGCTGCACCAACGCTCAGTGGCGTATTACGGTTTTCCCTCTATGAAGTAGATAGATGGATACGATAGCGGCGAAATAATCACTGATAAACAACGAGAAAAAATCCTATGTGTAGAAACATTAAAACCCTGCATAACTTCGCACCGCCAGCGACAGAGGAAGAAATCCGGGCGTCTGCCCTACAGTTCGTTCGAAAACTCAGCGGCTTTACCAAACCTTCCAAGGCAAACGAGGAAACTTTCAATCGCGCCGTAGACAAAGTAACGGAAGTGGCCTGTGAACTCTTACGTTCTCTGGTAACGAATGCGCCTCCTCTTAATCGCGAGATAGAAATCTTGAAAGCGCGCGAGCGCTCGGCCAAGCGCTTCGCAGTTCCGGTTGTCGCGGGACACAACCACGGCTGACGCAATGCCGGCCTCATTCACCGGTGGATGCGTCTGTGGCGCTGTTCGCTACGAAGTCAACGCCGAACCGATCACAATGTTCAATTGTCACTGCCGTGATTGCCAACGCACCACCGGAAGCGCATTCACTCCCGTTGTTTACGTGCCGGCGCAGGCATTCAAAATCACGAAGGGTTCGCCGCGCTATTATTCCACGCCGAGTGAGATGGGTGGTCATAACAAGCGCGGCTTTTGCCCCGAGTGCGGTTCACGCCTTTTCGGTGGGGAGAGTGAACACGGCCAGGGCATTACCGCGTCCAGCTTCGACGATCCAGGCTTGTTCAAGCCAAAATTGAATATGTGGACATCGGACGCCCAGCCCTGGGATCACATGGATCCGAACTTGCCAAAGTTTGAGAAGTATCCACCGCAAGGATGAGCAAGTCTTACTCCCGCGCGTGATACAAATTATGGGTGGTCAATTCCGATGGCTGCGCTTGTCGATTTTGGCGGCGCTGTCGATGGCAGCTTTGAATTTGCCGTGCCGCGCCGAGGAACCGATTCCCAAGCTCAATTACGAAGCAGTTCCCGATTTCTTTCAGTTACCTCCGGGCGAGCATTTCGTCGAAGTCGCCGGTGTGGCGGTAAATTCCAAGGGACATATCTATGTGTTTCATCGCGGAAAGCATCCGTTGATGGAGTTTGATTCCTCCGGGAAATTCGCTCGCAGTATCGCGGATGATCTCTTCGCTACCGCCCACACGGTGCGGGTGGATGCGGAGGATAACATTTGGACAACGGACGTTGGCACGCACCTGGTTTTGAAACTAAGTCCTGAAGGCCGCGTCTTATTGTCGTTAGGGCGAATGCGAACGCCGGGCGATGATGTTCTTCATTTTAATCAACCGACCGACGTGGCTTTTGACCGCGACGGCAATATTTACGTTGCCGATGGCGAAGGCAATTCACGCGTGTTGAAGTTCAACAAATACGGCAACGTCCTGCTCGGTTGGGGAATGAAAGGCAGCGGCCCAGGGCAATTCGATCTTCCCCACTCCATCGCCATCGATGACGATCTGGTTTATGTGGGCGATCGCGAAAACGCGCGCATTCAGATTTTCGACCTGAACGGCCGCTACCTCCGTGAATGGAAACTCGGTCACCCGTTTGGCCTTTTCATTGCGCCAGATCATTTTATCTACATGTCTGACGCAATCGCCGGCCGAATTTTGAAGATCAACCGCGACGGCAAAGTCGTCGGCGTGTTAGAGGGGCCGCCACCAGAGAAGGGACGTCATTTCGACCCACACTCACTCGCAGTCGACAAGGATAATTGCATCTTTACGGCCGAGGTAATGCCGTGGCGCGCCCAAAAGTTGCGACCGAAATGAAAACAAAAACGTCCGTTTGGTGTACATAGGCGGAAAAAGTGTTTGCGCATCCAAACCGAAATTGGTCCGTCTATTCACACATCCAACCGCGGATCGCGGATCCAAAAAAATGAGCAGCTCTTTCGAAAGCACGCGTGCGCCTGAACCGGTGGGCGCGTTTCCGCATGCGAAGCGCGTCGGCAACTTGCTTTTCCTCTCTGGCATCGGACCGCGCGTGCGCGGGAGCAAAGAAATTCCCGGCGTCACGCTCGATTCGGCGGGTAATGTCGCTAGTTACGACATCGAGAAGCAATGCCGTGCTGTTTTCGAAAACGTCCGATTGGTCTTGGAAGATGCCGGCGCGAACTGGAACGACATTGTCGATGTCACGGTGTTCCTCACCAATATGAAAAAGGATTTCCCAATCTACAATCGGCTCTACGCCGAACATTTCGCTGGTGAGGGCAAACCAAATCCGACGCGTACAACGATTCAAATCACGGCGCTGCCCACGCCTATCGCGATCGAATTGAAGGTGATCGCGGCCGTAGGATAATTCCGCTGAATGGAGCGCGCTCATTGGCTGCCGCTTCGCACGCAAAATTGGGTTAAGTTTTCTATAGAGGCAGCCGTGTCGGCTGCAACTAAACACTCAGCAGGCGACACGCCTGCCACTACAGTGACGGATGAGTAGTATTCCATTTCGTATCCTCGCCGCCGATCACACCGGCATTACGGTTTCAAATCTTGAGCGATCGCTCGCTTTCTGGCGTGATGCTCTTGGTTTCGAGCTCTCGCATCGCGTAGATCAAAAGGGCGAACTCGCCGCTGAAATCACCGGTGTGCCAGACGCCGAGATTTCTCTCGCGGTTTTGAAAGCACCCGGCGGCCACAAAATCGAATTGCTTCAGTACACCGCGCCGGCGGATCGAAAACAGCACGTCGATCTTCGGCCGTGCGACGTCGGATCGGTCCACGTCGCGCTAACGGTCGATGATCTGGATGCGGTTTTAGAAAAAATCGCCGCGTCTGGTTGGAAAGCTGGCCGCAAACCGCAAACGCTTACGACTGGCCCGAACGCCGGAAAACGGGTGATGTATGTTCGCGATCCAGATGGAACAACAATTGAATTCATGCAGCCGCCGGCTCAAAGCGGTTGATTCTTCCGAATTAAGCCTTGGACGTTCAGCGCGGTGCGTTGAATCTTTGGAAAGTAGAACGCATGCAGTTTTCAGATAACGAAGATTTTGCGAAACAGCTCGATGCCCAGGATTCACTGCACGTTTTCCGCGAAAAATTTCATTTGCCAGCCAACAGGAGCGGCGAGCCGCTGATTTATTTCGCGGGCAATTCCCTTGGCTTGATGCCGAAAACGGCGAAGCAAATCGTCGAACAAGAGCTGGAAGACTGGGCAAGACTCGGCGTGGACGCGCATCTCAAGGCGAAAACGCCGTGGTATTCGTATCACGAGACGCTGCGCGAGCCCGCGGCGCGACTCGTTGGCGCGCAGCCGATCGAAGTCATCTCTATGAACAGCCTCACGGTGAACTTGCACCTGATGATGGCCACATTTTATCGCCCAACGAAAGCACGTTTCAAAATCCTGATGGAAGATCCGGCGTTTCCTTCCGACACCTATGCGATCAAAACACAGATAATTCATCACGGACTTGATCCAAAAGACACGCTTATTCTGGCTCGGCCGCGCAGTGGCGAGTTTACCGTACGAACCGAAGAGATCCTCGATCTAATGGAAAAGCATGCCGATGAGCTTGCGGTAGTATTAATCGGCGGTGTGAATTTTTTTACGGGTCAGTTGTTCGACATTCCGACAATTACGGCGGCAGCCCGGAAGCATGGAATCACAGTTGGTGTTGATCTCGCCCACGCCATCGGCAACGTGCCGCTGTCATTGCACGATTGGAACATTGACTTCGCGGTTTGGTGTTCCTACAAATACCTCAACGCCGGTCCCGGCGCGGTCGCAGGCGCCTTTGTCCACGAGCGACATGCGACGAACACGAACTTGCCGCGTCTGGCCGGTTGGTTCGGCAACGATCCGAATACGCGTTTTCGCATGCACTTGGAGCCCGAATTCATCCCGGTTCCTTCAGCAGATGGATGGCAAATCAGCAATCCACCAATTCTATCAATGGCGCCGCTGCGCGCTTCCCTTGCCATTTTCGAAGAGGCCGGAATGGACGCGCTCCGACAAAAGTCGATTAAGCTAACGAATTATCTCCAATTCTTGTTAGAGTCCGAGCCGGACGGGCAGTCGAAGAAACAATACACAATTATCACGCCACGGCAGGCAGACCAGCGCGGCTGCCAACTGTCGATCCTGGTGCGCGAACATCCCAAAGAACTCTTTAGCAAACTCGAAGCCGCGGACGTGAAATGCGATTTCCGCGAACCGAACGTGATACGCGTGGCGCCGACACCGCTGTATAACACCTTTCATGAAGTGTGGCGCTTCGCCAACATTCTACGCTGACGATCGTTTCGCCGCAGCTTCTAACAAGAGATTGCTGATTGAGCCGTCGCCGTATAGCTGGCATGATTCGCAATGACGCGAGCGGCACGGTTCTCCTATTTTTTCCTCATCGCCGTCATTGTGCTGGCGGCGGCCATCCATCTCGCGACGCCACTGGTAACAGTTCTCTTTTCC
>Ga0209156_10002833_pt1 | contig 13409 bp, 15 predicted proteins | sample GraSoiAngelo_124_FD_185881 | JGI IMG/M metagenome (GOLD analysis project Ga0209156, IMG submission 185881) | Grasslands soil microbial communities from the Angelo Coastal Reserve, California, USA - 14_0927_05_20cm (SPAdes) (version 2) | ecosystem: Environmental > Terrestrial > Soil > Grasslands...
AGGTTGAAAAACTTCGCGATGGCGAGGACGCCATCGGTCCGAGCCGGACTGGCGATTGCACGCGAGGCGCGTGCGCTCCCCAGCCCAAACACTTGAAACCATGGCCACGCCCTGCTCCGTGAAGGCATATGGGCGATGACGGCGACCTCCACGACATTTTGATATTCCAAATTGGAATATCAAACATTCAGCTTCCGCAGCCGCAAGTTGAAACGCGAAATCCGATGGAAATGGCTCGCGATTACGTCGCACAGCCTTATCCAGATTTCTGGTGGTGACGCCATATAAAGGCGCCAGGTCAAAGTCGAGCAGCACCTTCTCGCCACGGATAACGCGAATGATTTGCGCAACTTGCCGAATCAAAACGAGCTCCTTACTCATAACGCCTCCTTCACGAAAACAGCCGCGCCATCTGCACCACAGTGGAGTTGAAAATGCTGAAAAGGAATTGCGGGACAATGCCGATGGCGAACATGAGAAGTGTGACCGGAACTACCACCCACTTCTCGTTAGACCCGAGATCGGCAAAAGCGACACCGGTTTCAACAAGCGGCCCGCTGAAGAGCGCTTGCATCGCGCGGATAAAGACGATGGCGGTGAAGAGGAGGCCGAAAACGGCCACCGCGGTAAAGGAAGCGGCAATAGCGAAGGAACCTTTGAAGATAAGAAATTCGCCGATGAATCCGTTTAGTCCGGGCAGTCCGAGCGACGAAAACATCGCGACGCTCATCCAGCCGCAGAAAAGCGGCGCGCGTTGCATCAGTCCTCCGAAATCATCGAGACCGCGCAGGCCGCGTCGCTGCTCGAGCAATCCAACAAAATAGAAGAGCGCGGCCGCGGTGATGCCATGATTGAAGATTTGCATGAAAACGCCGCTCAAGGCCGCTTGCATTTCGACCAAGGGTCGCGCCACCGTCGCGGTGACGGCGAAAAGACCGAGCATGCAGTAGCCAAGATGATTGATCGATAAGTAGGCAACCATTCGTTTTAGGTCCGATTGGGCCCAGGCGGCCAGAGGAGCGATCACGATGGAACAAACTGCGAGGGTGAGCAGCCATGGCCCAAGTATTTTAATCTCGTTAGGAAAAAGCGGCAGCAGCAACCGAATGAAACCGTAAACGCCCATTTTGGAGAGCGCACCGGTTAACACCATTGAAACACCGGTGGGGGCCGTTTCGTAGGCATCGGGCAGCCAGGTGTGAAAAGGAAAGAGTGGCACCTTGACCGCGAGTCCAAGAAAGATTCCGGCGAAGGCGAGCCATTTAATGTTGCCGGTCAGTAAGTCGCCGGTTTTTGCAAGATCGGCGAGGCCGGCGAAATCGAACGTGCCCTTGGCGAAATAGATTCCGAGAAAAGCGAGCAGCATCGCCACACTGCCGAGAAAGGTATAAAGGAAGAATTTTGTGGCGGCGCGGTCGCGATTTTCGCCTCCCCAGATTTTAATAAGGAGGAAGGCTGGGATGAGGCTCATCTCGTAGAAAAGAAACCAGAGAATGAAATTCTGGGCGGTGAACGTGCCGTAGAGGGCGGCTTGCATAATCAACATCAGCGCGCAGAAACCGCGATCTCCCGCTGGGCGCGATTGTGCGAGCAAGGCGAATGGAAATACCAGCGAAGTAAGGATGACAAGCAGCAGACTCAGGCCATCAACGCCAACCAAATACTCGGCACCGATCGCAGGGATCCAGCTATGCCGCTCAACTAGTTGAAGACCTGGCAAAGTAGAATCAAAACTTCGCCATAATAAAAAAGCGCCAATCGCAGTAATTAGATTAGATGCTAATGCGACTCTGCGAGCGTAGTTGCGCGTCGCGCCAACCAGAAACGCTCCGACAACCGGAGCTACAATAAGCGTAGTAATCAGCCAAGCCATGCGTAAAGGACAAGCAGGAGGAGCATCCCGATGGCGATCGCACCCAGATAAGTTTGGATCTGACCCGAATGCGCCGCGGCAATCAGTCGACCAAACCCTCGTGTTCCACTCATGGTTTCATCAACGCCGGCGTTGATGCCGTGGTCATCAAAGCCTTTGCTCAAAACCCCGAAGGCCTGACCAATTCCAGCAAACAGCCTGACCAGGCCATCCCAGAAATAGCGATCCAGCCAATCGGCCAGACGCGCGAGTATTCGGCTGAAGGTGATAACAGTTTGTTCATAGAATTCATCGAACCACATTTTGTTTTCGAGAAAACGGAACAACCCTGGCTGTGCCCGCGCCAGAGGATCGGTTTCGCGGATTCTACGATAGATCAACCAACCAAGTCCGATTCCTCCGGCGACCAGCGCGAGCGAAAGGAAAAGCATCGGCTGAATAAGCGAGTCGAAGTCAACGCGTGCTGGTTCGCCGTTTAGATAGGCGTGGAGCCACGGCCAGGCGGGGGTAAGCACGAGGACGAACAGAATCGAACACAAGGCAAGGACAATGAGCGGCATTGTCATCACCGGCGGACTTTCGTGCGCATGGAACACAGGCCTGTGGCCTGTGCCCCCAACGGAGATGTTCTCCGTTGTTGTCGCTGCTTCAACGGAGTGGAGGTCCGCTGGGCGCACAGACTGGACGTCTGTGTTCCGCGCGGAACCAAAAAAAACGTAGATGATTTGCCGAGTCATGTAGAGCGCGGTGAGAATCACTCCGGCGAGCATCAGGTAATATGGCAACCGCGAGACCGGCCAATGCCCGGTAGCGTGCAGGACTTCTTCTTTCGTCCAACCACCGGAAAAGAAGAACGGAACGCCGCTCAGATTCATCATGCCGATGGCATAAGTGAGGAACGTCACCGGCATGATCCAGCGCAAGCCGCCCATTTTGCGGATATCCTGCTCGTGATGAAGTCCGTGAATGACCGAGCCCGCACCGAGGAAGAGCAGTGCTTTGAAGAAGCCATGCGCGATCAGGTGCATGATCCCGGCCGCGACGCCACCGACACCTAGCGAGACCATCATCAGGCCAAGCTGCGAGACGGTTGAGTAAGCTAGAATGCGTTTAATATCGAACTGCGCCAGGGCGATGAGCGAAGCCATTAGCGCAGTGACGACACCGACCGATACCACCACGGTTAGAGACGGTGTGACACCATTGACTGCGCCTAACGAGAATAAGGGATAGACGCGAGCGATGAGGAAGACGCCGGCAGCGACCATGGTTGCGGCATGGATCAACGCACTGACCGGGGTCGGTCCTTCCATCGCGTCCGGCAACCAGACATGGAGAGGGAATTGTCCAGATTTGCCGACCGCGCCACAGAAAATTAGGAGCGCAATGAAGGTGGCGCTGCCGCCAATGGCAAGAAGTCCAGCCTCTTCGAGGCAACCGCGTCCCTGATCGTAAAACAAAAGGGTGCCGCTGTTGTGATAGAGCCAAAGCGTGCCGAGAAAAAAACCGAGGTCACCGATGCGGGTAGTGATGAAAGCTTTTTTGGCCGCGGCGGCGGCGCTCGGTCTGTCGATCCAAAACCCGATGAGCAAATAGGACGCGAGCCCGACCAGTTCCCAGCTAACGAAAAGTAGGAGCAGGCTGTTTGCGATGACGACTCCGAGCATCGCGCCGGAAAAGAAAGAAAGATAGGCAAAGAAGCGGGTGAAGTTTTTGTCGCCGGCCATGTAGCCAATGCTGAAGACAAAAATGCAAAGACCGACCAGCGTGATCATGATCATCATGGCGGCGGCCAGCGGGTCGAGCACCCAGCCGAGACGAAGGGCCTGGTCGCCAAAAGTGAACCAGGTGAAATTGTGGACGGCGCGGAAGCCGGGCGTTTGCAGCGTTGATAAAAAGGCAACGAGCGACAAAACAAATGCAATGACCTGTCCTGCAATTGCGAGCCCGGCCGCGCCAGCTCGGCGCGAGTTGGCCAGAGTCAGAATGATTAGCGAAAACGCGAGCGGCATCGCCGGAATCAGCCAGAGATTGGAGACAATCCAGGAATTCATCTTTGGAGCGGAAGCGGAACGCCGACCATCCAACGCCGAACATCGAACACTGAATGACAGAGAATAATCTTCCGATACGCGGTATCACGATTTGTAGGGCAACCGCGCCGGTTGCCACTTCTTGGATCGGCAGGCGACGCGCCTGCCCTACAATTTGTCGGTAACGAGGCGGCGTCCATTCATCCTTTGAGATGGTCGAGCTTATCTACGCTGGTCGTGTGGTAATGGCGGTAAATGGCGATGACGAGTGCCAGGCCGACGGCGGCTTCAGCGGCGGCGATGGCGATGGAAAAGATCGCGACCAATACACCAGTTGGTTGTTGCGGCGGCGGACCGAAGCGCCAGAAGGCGATGAAATTTAGATTCGCCGCCGCCAGCATTAATTCGATGCCGATCAAAATAAAAATGGCGTGACGGCGGCTAAGCGCGGCGAGCAGGCCGATGGAAAATAGCGCGGTTGAGATGATGAGAAAAAGTTGGAGGGTTGGGTCCATAGGTCGTTAAAACGTTAAAAATGTTAAATTGTTAAATAGGTAGAATGCGGCTCCGCCGGTATTTCCAGGATCGCGCCAACGCTTCTTTTCTCCGTTTTAACGTTGTAACTCATTTAACTATTTAACGCTGGCGTTTCTAACCATTCACTTTTCTTCTCGCTTCTCCTCCATCACCAGGACAAGGGCACCAATGAGCGCGGCAGTAAGGACGAGCCCAACGCATTGCAACGGCCAGACGTAATTGGTCATGAGCGCTTCGCCGATCCGTTTAACCGTGAGCGGCTCGATTTGCGGCGCCGGGAGCGCGAGCGATTTCGTTTTCAAGATTGTCCAAAGCAATCCGCCAAACACAGCCAGTGCCACGATGGCGCCGCCCCAGTTAATGCCGCGCTCGCCCGTCACCTCGCGGCGCGTCAGCAGGATTGTGAAAACAATTAAGACAGCGACTGCTCCGACATAAACAAAGACCTGGACCAACCCAACGAATTCGGCGCCTAACAAGAAAAAAGACGCGGCCACACCGACAAAGGCCACCACCAGACTAAGGGCAGCGTGTATTAATCTTGGCAGTGTCGCGGCGGCGAGCGCGCCCGCAAGGGTAATGATGGCAATCAGCAGAAAAGCAACGCTATTCATTCGGCGAAGCGATAGGTGCGCGTCGCAAATTTTTTTCTTGTATCAAGGAGACGCGAAAGCGCGAGATAAACAAGGGCGATCACAACTAGCGACCAAAGCCAGCCCGCGAGACCGCGCCCCTGATAATGCCAGACTGCGGCAGCGACGATCAGGGTGAAGGCCATCGGAAGCATGAATTTCCAGGCGAAATTCATGATTTGATCGACGCGGGTGCGCGGAAGCGTTCCACGGACCCAGATATAAACGAAAAGTAGCGCGCTCAACTTCAGGAAAAACCAAAAATAGGATGGAATAAAGTTGAGCGCAGCGATCGGCGAATGCCAGCCGCCGAGAAACAATGTCACCGCCAATCCGCTAATGGCGAACATGCCAAAATACTCCGCCATGAAAAAGGTCGCGTACTTGAAGCCAGAATATTCCGTCATGTGACCGGCAACAATTTCCGATTCGCCCTCCGGAACGTCGAAGGGAGTGCGGTTGGATTCGACCAGACCGGAGACAAAGAACAAGACGAACGCGGCCGCGCCCCAGGGGGTCATGACGAACCAATGTGGCAGGACGCTCAGGGAATAGCCGTCCTGCGCCGCGACAATCGCATCCGGCGAAAGCGCGCCTACGATCATCACCACCGGGAGAGTAGTGAGGATGAGCGGTAATTCATAGCTAACCATTTGGGCAATAGCGCGCATTGCACCCAACATCGAAAACTTGTTGTTGCTGCCCCAGCCGGCCATGAAAACGGCCAGCTCGGTGGTTGATCCGACAGCGAAGAAAAACAAGATGCCGCCGTCGATTGCGAAGGGCGTCATGTTTCGCCCATAAGGAATGACGCCGAGCGCGAGGATTGCGGCTGCCGCAACCAGGATCGGCGCTATAAAATGCACCACTTTGTCTGCACGAGCCGGCACCACATCTTCTTTGATCAACATCTTGATGCCATCGGCTACCGGTTGAAAAAGTCCGAAAGGCCCAACGCGATTTGGGCCATAACGATTTTGCATGCGGCCAAGAATTTTCCGCTCCAGGACTGAGATCGCCGCAAAAAGAGTGAGAAAAACGCCGAGCAAGGCACCGATGTTAATGAGGCTCGAAATGATGGGCGCTGCCCAGTCGGGCAGGCCCGAAAGCAGGGACAAAATCCAATGCTTTGCGCTGATAAAGATTTGGTCGAGTGAATCGCTCAAGTCGATGAAGAAAAGCGGTGGCCGGTTGTTTAATCAAGGAAGAAGCGAGTGTGCGGCGCCCGAAGCTGCTTACTTGTTCTCTTTGATTGGTAGTGGCGCTTCTTTAATCTTTGCGCCGCTTTGAGCGGAAAAGAGGGCCGCAGTAGCGGCGGTTCCGCGCTGAAATGTGATCAGCACCTCGTTATCTGTGACTTGGTCAATCGACAGAATGCGATCAGACGACGAAACGATCTCGATCGGCTTCTTCCCGTCGGCACCGGTAAAGAACACGGAGATACGGTCATTGCCCGTGACACGCTGATCGCCATTAGTATCAACGGTTGCGACCTCAAAAATCGTGCCGATTACGCGTTTGTCTTTCCCATCAGGTTCTGCTCGTAAATCATGTTCCTTTAAAATGGCTTGTTGAAATCCATCGAATAACCACCAGGAGGAAAGGTCGGAATAATCAATAAAAAATAGGTTTCGGGTGCAGCTCTCCGAATAACTACCGCCGAAGGAAGATTTATTCGGAGAACCCTCACTGTTGAGCGGAAATCTCACCATGGAAGTGCCGGCGATGCGGGAAAGTAGTCCGAAATGGAGAAACTCCTTTTCACGCGAAACCGAAGCGTTGTTTACGATCGCCGCCTCGGGCACCTGCGGCGTGGGATGGCGAAAGGATTCACTGAGACCCCGTACGAGAGAGAAAATCCCGAAGACAAGAATGGCGAGAAAGAGCGTTCCGTTAATCCGCCAGAGGATGCGGTCAAATTTGTTCATTGCTTATCGGCTCACGCTCGGTGAAGAAAAGCGGTGGCCGGTTGTTTAATCAAGGAAGAACGAGATCAGAGCGCCTCGGCGGATTGATCCAGCGAAGAACAGCGAGCGCGATGACGATACAGATAATTGCAATCAGCGCTTCGGAATGCAGCATCCAGGCCGTGCCGAAACGATCGTGGACCCAGCCGTCGGATGCGGTCATGTAAACAACGGGAAGATTCCCAAGGGAAGAAAGTGTCGCGTATTTTGTAGAAGCGGCGCCGCGGCCGATGGCGAGCAGGACGATCGCGGAAAAGGCGGCGTAAGCCATTCCACAGGCCAGGGCGTAGATAAGAACGCCGACGGTGAACGCGTTTGGCGTGTGCGGCGTGAGGGCCATGACAATCGCGACCAGCGCAATAAGAATTCCTGATCCAAAATATGACCACCACCGACCGATACGATCCGCAACCCACCCGCCGAAAACGCAACCAATGGCGCTGACCACGCCGTTCAACACGCCGCTCACTAACGCGACCTGATCCGCTGTCGCGCTCCAATCAGGCGCAACCGCCGACCACAAATTGTTCATCGCGCCGGCGCCGATGGGCGAGCAAACGAGCACGATGGTGAAAAGCGGAACGGCGGCGCGTACCATCGACAAAATGTCGCGCCACAAAATGCGCATTCGTTCGCCGATGGTTTCCGTCGAAACAATCCGCACGTCCGATGCAAAATAAATCGCCGCGGCCGAGGCGAGCATCGCGAGCGCGAGTCCACCGCCGGCGATCTCCTTCGAGAAATGACTCGCGAGCCAAACGCCGACGCCACCACCGATGCCATTGCCGCCGAGATTTCCCGCCTGATACCAACCAGCCGCGCGACCTTTTGCGTTTTCGGCGACCGTATGCGCCATCAACCCACCGACCGGAAGAACGATCAATGTTCCCGCAACCTGTGAAACAAAAACAACTACCATCAAAATCGCGACGGCGTTTTGATGGAGCGGTAGAAAGGCAAGAAGCAACAGCGTCGCCGCGGACGTGCCAACTCCCAACAAATACCAGCGGCGCGCGGTCAAAGTCAGATCCGCCACCGGTCCCCAGAGAAATCGCCAGAGGTTTGAGGACACGCCGATGGCTACGATCGATGCCGCCAGCGCCACCGAAAATCCGAGCCGCGTCAGAACGAATGGTAAGGTAATGGAAACGAAACCGCTGCTAATGCCGTAGGGCAGAACGAGAAAAAAGAAAACGAATGGATGGGTAGATTCGCGATCGCGCATGTCAGCTCAACGACTCAATAGGTTCGCCACGAACCACCGCCGATGGAACACACGATGTGACAGGGTTCAGATTTCGGGTTCAGAAAAACAATAAGACTTGGCAGTGCATCTTTCCGAGCGAATTTGAGCCTCGTAAAGATAACCTTTTTAACTTTGTAACGTCGGCCAATGATTCCTGATCCCTATTTGGTCATCGTAATTTTTGTCGGGGTCGCGCTCGTCTTTCCAATCTTCCCGCTGATTCTGGCCTGGATGTGGCGCCGATTCTTCCAGCCGCCGAAGCCCGGCGCGGAAAAGAATGCGACTTATGAATGCGGTGTAGAATCACTCGGCGAAGCACAGATCCAGTTCCGCTCGCAGTATTACCTTTATGCTATCATTTTTTTGATCTTCGATGTGGAAGCGGTTTTTCTGGTGCCGTTTGCCGTCGCCTTCACCGGTCTGCCAATCGGTGCGTTCGTATCGATCCTGGTTTTCCTGTTGCTGTTGCTGGAAGGACTCGTGTGGGCATGGAGCAAAGGTTGTTTAGATTGGGCGCGCTAGCGCGCTCGTTAAAATCGTTAAAAGGGTTAGATTGTTAAAACGGAGACGAATGAGGAAAATCCGATTTAACCTTCTGCAACAATGAGCGACATCGACGAGGGACTGCGCGCCGAACTGCAACGCCAGGGCATCTGGGTCACTTCGATGCAGGAGCTCTACAATTGGGGGCGCAAAAACTCGATTTGGCCGCTCCAATTTGGGCTGGCCTGTTGCGCGATTGAGATGATCGCGACGGCGGCTTCACGTTACGATATCGCGCGGTTCGGAGGCGAAATTTTCCGGCCATCACCGCGCCAGGCCGATCTGATGATCGTGGCCGGGACAGTGACGAAGAAGATGGCGCCACAAATCGTGAGGCTCTACAACCAGATGCCCGATCCGAAATACGTTATTTCGATGGGCGCGTGCGCGATTTCCGGAGGGCCATTCAAACAAGGCTACAACGTGCTCAAAGGAATCGACCGTTATATTCCGGTCGACGTTTATATTCCCGGCTGCCCGCCTCGACCAGAAGCACTGTTGCACGCCTTCATGGAGTTGCAGCGCAAAATCGACGAACAAAAACTAACTGGCGCTGGCAAAGCCGCTCATCTCGATCGAACTCATCCGAGTGAGTTTCCAGTGCCGGCTTTTGGCGCGCACGATTTGGAGCCGGCGGCGAATTCGGCTGTATTTCAGCCGCCTGAAATCCAGCGTTAAAATTGTTAAATGAGTTACAACGTTAAAAAGGAGAAAGAGGACGCGATCTCCGAGCGAAAGGAGTTTCGGACGTTTGAGGACTTGGACGTTTACCAAGTAGCGCGTGAATTTCGGAAGAAGATGTACGCGGTGACGCGGCAGCTGCCGGATCTTGAGAAATATGATTTAGGCAGTCAGATTCGACGCGCAGCCGTATCGTTGACGAACAACATCGCCGAGGGCCATGGACGTTATCACTTCGCCGACCAAGTGCGGTTCTTCCTCGGCTCACGCGGGTCATTGCAAGAATTGGTCGATGACCTGAACGTCTGCGATGACGAGAAGTATCTCCAAAAGGACGAAGTAGCCGAATTAAAAAAAGAAGCTTGGCGCGTCCTAGGCCTCATCAACGGTTACCTTCGCTATCTGCGCGATCGAAGGGCGAGCGGTGGATCCGTCATCCGCGAGGTTAGCGATAACTCGGCTGAGAACGATGAAGCGTTGGCCTTACTCGACGAAGCGTTGAGTGCCGCCGCTCCGTTTTAACAATTTAACAGTTTTGACAATTTAACGATCAATCATGCAGTCGCTCGAACAAATAAAAACACGCATCGAGTCGGCCGTGCCGGGAGCGAAGATCGACATCGTTCCGAATGCAAGTCCATCTCAGCAATTGTCATTCAAGATCGACAATGAGCATGCGCGCGAGGTGGCGAAATTTCTGCGCGACGACTCGGCATTGCGTTTCGATTTCTGTTCCAACGTCACCGGCGTCGATTGGCTCGATCGAACCGTGACGAAAAAAGTGAAGGTAAGAAAGGTTGTAGAGGGAGAGGAAAAGGAAGTGGAAGAAACACAGCAGGAAAAAATTCCCGGTTATCTCGAAGCCGTTTATCACCTTTACTCAATCGAACGCAAGCATGGGCCGATCATCATTCGCATGCGGACGGCTGATCGCGGAGAAGGCGTACGAGCACCGTCTGTAACTCCGATCTGGCGAAGCGCGGAATTTCAAGAGCGGGAAATTTTCGATCTCTACGGTATTCGGTTCGAAGGCCATCCCGATTTGCGGCGTATCCTGATGTGGGATGAGTTTAAAGATTACCCGATGCGGAAGGATTATCGCGAACCGGACGATTACGAATACGAGCCAACGCCGCACGACGATGTGCTGGAGAAGGCGAAGCAACATTACGCGCCACGGCCGCAACTCGACGGGGCGGAGAATATCACGGCGCAGCCGTGAGGCGTTAAATGGTTAAAAACGTTACAACGTTAAATAGGTGGATCGGGCCCTCCGCGCGCGATGCCAACCGGATCGGCGCAGCCGCCAACCATTTCTCTTTTAACAATTTAACCCTTTTAACTTTTTTACTCGGCCCTTCGTACGTTCGCGAAAGCGGACATTCCCTTTTTAACAATTTAACCTTTTAACTTTTTTAACTCCGCAATCGCATGAGCGCAACCATCCAAACACTCGAACCAGCCGAGCGGCCGCTTCAGATAATGAGTTCGCGACTCGAAGGCGAATTGCTCGAAGTATCGATGGGGCCGCAGCATCCTTCAACGCACGGCGTGTTTCGCATGAACGTTGCGCTGGACGGCGAGATCGTTCGCAAACTAAAGCCTGTCTTTGGCTACTTACATCGTAACCACGAGAAAATTGGTGAAAACACAAGCTACCTCGGTTCGATGCCATACACCGATCGGCTCGACTACTTTTGTTCGATGACGAATAACTGGGCTTATGCGCTCAGTGTCGAGAAGCTGGCCGGTATCGAAGTTCCCGAGCGGGCCGAATACCTGCGCATTATCCTGGCCGAACTAACTCGACTTCAGAATCATGCTTCACTTCTGGGCTTCCTACTCAGCGACATGGGTGCGTGGGGCACGCCGTTGATGTATGCCTTTCGTGAACGCGAGAAGATTCTCGATCTGTTTGAGTCGCTCTCCGGCTCACGCATGATGTGCGACTACATGCGCTTCGGCGGATGTCGGGTTGATGCGAGCGTCGATTGGCTGGCGGGGGCAAAGAAGATTGTCGATGCCTTTCCAAAGTTCCTCGATGAATTCGAAAAGTTAATTGTAGAAAACGAGATCCTGATCGCACGGACACAGGATGTTGGAAAACTGTCGGCGCAACTTGCTATTAGTGCTGGTATTACCGGCCCGATGTTGCGGGCGTGTGGAGTGAACTACGACATTCGTAAAGTAGATGGCTATGGGTTTTATCCGCGGTTCAAGTTTCGCATCCCGTTAGGTGAACACGGTGATACCTATGATCGCCTGATGATGCGAGCGCTGGAGATGCGCGAAAGTATCGGGATACTAAAGCAAGCTTTCGAAGAAATACCTGCGGGCCCCATTATGAACCCGAAAGTGAAAATTCGCGCGTTCAGACCACCCGTCGGGGAAGCCTACGGCCGGATCGAAGCCCCGAAAGGCGAGCTCGGCTTCTATTTAATAAGCGACGGCAGCCCGAATCCGTATCGTTACCGTGTCCGCCCGCCGAGTTTTATCAATCTAACCATCCTGGAAGATCTCTGTCTCGGCCATACCGTCGCTGATGTGATGGTAATTTTGGGTAGCGTCGATATTGTAATGGGAGAAGTGGATCGGTGACCAAAGGTCACCACGTTAAAAGTTAAAAATGAGTTACAACGTTAAATCGGGAAAGCAGAGAGCAGATGACGGAGCGGACAAGTTTCGCACGTTTGAAGATCTGGAGGTTTATCAGGTTGCCCGTGAATTTCGGAAGAAAATGTACGCGGTAACGCGACAGTTACCCGATTTCGAAAAGTTTGACCTCGCCAGCCAGATCCGACGAGCGGCGGTCTCGCTCACAAATAACATCGCCGAAGGTCACGGGCGCTATCACTTTGCCGACCAGGTTCGGTTTTTCCTCGGCTCGCGCGGCTCGCTGCAAGAACTGGTTGATGATCTCAACGTCTGCCATGACGAGAAATATATCGAAAACGGAAAAGTGGAGGAATTGAAGAGTGAAGCATGGCGCGTTTTGGGTCTGATTAACGGTTATCTTCGGTATCTGCGTGATCGCAAGACGGATGAGCGCTCTATTGTTCGTGAGGGTGATAGCACCTTGTCGGCGGACGACGATGCATTGGCACTTTTCGACGAAGTACTTAGCGACACCCGTGCCGTTTTAACAATTTAACCCTTTTAACAATTTAACGTTCGCGAAGCGATGATCGGCACAGGCATACTTAAAGGAATGGCGGTTACGGCGCGTAATTTCGTCGGAAGCTATTTCGAGAAAGAACGGCTGATCACCGTGCAGTATCCGGAAGAGCGCAGCCCGTTGCCGGAGAACTACCGAAACTTCCCAATCCTCATCTACGATACGGATGACGCGGAAGCCGGGTTACGCTGCGTGGCATGCAAGATTTGCGAGAAGGAATGTCCGCCACAGTGCATCTATATAGTTAAGAGCGAAGACAAGAAGCCCGATTACATGGGCAAGCCGCAGTTTTATCCCGCGGTCTTCGATATCGACATTTCAGTCTGCATGAGTTGTCAGATTTGCGTCGAGGTTTGTCCGTTCGAAGCGATTAAGATGGACAAGGTATTTGAATTAAGTACGCGCGAACGCTTCGATGCCTTGCTGCAACGGAAAAGCGAACTGTCCAAGTCGAACACCTATTATCATGGCATTCATCCGATCGAGGCTGCCGAAGTAGATGCGAAGCTGGCTGAAGCGGCGGCGAAGAAGAAGCCGGCCGCACCGGCGGCGCAATCGCCGGCTGTCATTTCACCGAAGGCATCGTCAACCCAGTCATAGCGGCAGTGCCGCAACCTATGGCAAACACTCTCAGATGCGTTCGGGGCACGTTGCCGAACCCGGTCTGCTGCAAGCGATCTGACTGCCCGTTTAAGTCGGCGTGAGGAGGCCATCCAATACAC
>Ga0209156_10002838_pt1 | contig 13383 bp, 13 predicted proteins | sample GraSoiAngelo_124_FD_185881 | JGI IMG/M metagenome (GOLD analysis project Ga0209156, IMG submission 185881) | Grasslands soil microbial communities from the Angelo Coastal Reserve, California, USA - 14_0927_05_20cm (SPAdes) (version 2) | ecosystem: Environmental > Terrestrial > Soil > Grasslands...
CACTGCGCGGTCCCAGTTTTTCCCGCTACTTCAACGCCGTCCAACTGCGCTTCATGTCCGGTGCCGTTCGATCCGTTGACGACTTCGATCATTCCCGTACGAACTTCCTCCATCGTCGCGGCAGAAACATTGAGCGAACGTTTTTCACGCAACTCGTAGGCAGTCACGATTTCGTGATCGACCGACTGGACCTGACGGACGAGCCGCGTTTGATAAAATCTGCCGCCGTTGGCGATAATCGCCATCGCCTGCGCCATTTGCAGCGGTGTCGTCTGCGTGTCCCCCTGACCGATCGACAAATTTGCAATGTCGCCGTTGAGCAATTTCCGGCCGTGAGTTGCTTTCATGTATTCGTCGTTCGGGACGCGTCCTTCCGCTTCGCCGCGCAACGGGATCCCGCACTTCGCGCCGAAACCGAGCTTGAGCGCCCACTCGATGATCGGCTCCGCGCCGGTCTTAATGCCGACCTGATAAAACCACGTGTCGCATGACTGAGTAAGCGCCTGGACAAAATTGAGCGCGCCTTGATCGCCTTTTTTCCAATTGTGAAAGGTGAGGTTGCCAATCTGAATTCCAGGGACGCATTGATAAAGATCGTCCGGACGAACGGCGCTGGTCTCGAGCGCCGCGATTCCGACTGCGACCTTGAACGTCGAGCCCGGCGGATAAGCGGAACGGAAAGCACGTGCGAGAAGTGGAATATCCGGATCGTCCTGCAATTGTTTGAATTTTTCCGCCGAGATGGACGGAACAAAAAGGTTCGGATCGTAAGTTGGCCACGAGGCCATTGCCAGAATGTCGCCGTCGGTTGGATCGACAATCACGATGGCGCCGCGTTTGGCTTTCGATTCGAGCGCCTTTTCAGCGAGTTGCTGCAACCGCAAATCCAACGTCGTAATGACGTTGTTTCCGGGCACCGCCGATTTGATCAGCTTCTCGGAAGTCTTGCGGCCGTCCTTGTCGAACGTGATTTTGTATTCGCCGCGCTTGCCGGTGAGCATTTCGTTGAAGGTTTGCTCAAGCCCGTCGCGTCCTTCCGTTTCCGGCCAAAGCGTTTCATGGTTGTCGATGATACCGTCGAGATTGCGGCCGGTCTTTCCGGTGTAACCGACGATTTGGCCGGCGACTTTTCCGTTCGGATAAGTCCGCACGTAAATCGGACGCACGACCAAAAAATCCTTCGCTCGATCCTCGACCGCTTCGTGCTCGGACTTGCTCAGGTTCTGCGCGATCTCCAGCGGTAGAATTCCACGATTGTGATAATGCCGCAGGATCGCGTCGTCGGAAATTTTGATCGAGCGGCCGATTAATTTCGCCGCCTTGTCGATCTTTTCCCGGGCAAAGGCGACCGCTTTCGCGTCCGTAAAATCGAGCGGCGTCGGAAAACTGATCGCCAGATTGTAGTTGACCTTGTTCTGGGCGAGCGGTAACCCGGTTCGGTCCGTGATTTGGCCGCGCGGCGCCGGGATATCCAGAATGTAAGTCCGCGCAAGCTTCTGCGTCTCAAACGTCGGAATAATTGTCTCCTCATCACTCGTTGGCGGCGGGGTCGGCGACGCAGCCGGCGGCAAGCTCTGGCCAAAAACCAAAGCCGGCAGCAACACGGAAATGAAAAATGCACACGCAGGCTTCATGGCGAGATCGACATCTTCCGTTGCGACACGCCTGCTTTCAATGCCGTTGCAGAAAGCGATGCACTTCTTCGGCCAGTTTTGGCCCGATCCCCTCGGTCGCCGCAATTTGCTCGACGCTCGCTTTGCGCAAGCGATTGACCGAACCGAATTTTCGCAGAAGCAGGCTTTTCCGATTCTGACTCACACCCGGGCAATCGTCGAGAATACTTTCGTCGATCCGTTTCTTAAGCAGAAGTTGGTGATAAGCGTTGGCGAAGCGGTGCGCTTCATCGCGGATTCGCTGAAGGAGATGCAACGCGCCTGAGTCTGCCGGCAACTGCAACGGCAGCGCACGACCCGGCCGGTATATCTCCTCGTGCTCTTTCGCCAAACCGATGATTGGCAAATCGTGCAGGCCCAATCGCTGTAATTCCCGACAGGCCGATGAAAGCTGACCTTTGCCGCCATCGACGATGATCAAATCCGGCAAACGAACGGCCACGAATTCGCGCTCGCTTTTATCGGACACGCGATCTATTGCGTCTGCCGGATTCTCTTGTGAAAACTCCGCAACATCCGGATTTCTTTCGCGCGCTTCGAGAAGCACGCGCGAATAACGCCGCCTGACGACTTCGGCCATGCTCGCGAAATCGTCCTGGCCTTGGACGGTCCGCACTCGATATCGGCGGTAACAATCCTTATCCGGCACGCCATCGCGGAAACAGACCATCGAGGCGACCACGTGCGTGGTGGAAATGTTGGAGATGTCGAAACACTCCATTACCCGCGGCAACCGCGGAAGCTGCAACGCATCGCCGAGCGCCTGAACATCGGCCAGTGGATCGATCGCACTCGGGAGCGTTCCGCGGGTGAAACGCCGCACCTGTTTGGTCGTTTGGCGCACGTCGTCAATCATGTTGCGGAGCTCGGCCGCTTTTTCGAATTCCATTTTCTCAGCCGCTTTGCGCATCTGCTCATCCAAGGCGTCGATCATTTCGCGCGAACGACCCTCCAGGAATTCGCAGGCTCGCGCGGCACGTTCGCGATATTGCTCCGCCGTAATTTCGCTCAAGCGCACCGGCACCTGATAAGTTGAAGATTTCAGTTCGCGTTCGGTCGGTGCTCCCCGGCCGAACGTGAGCACGCCAAATTTCTTCCGCATCAAGTTCAGGGTCTGGCGTAACGCGCCGGCATCGGCGTAGGGGCCGAAGTAGCGCGCATTATCGTTTTTCTTGAGACGAGTTAGTCGAAAGCGGGGCCATTCTTCGGATATGTCGATCTTCACCAGCAAAAACCGTTTGTCGTCGCGAAAGGAGATGTTGTAACGCGGGCGGTATTCTTTGATCAGTTTGCCCTCGAGCAACACCGATTCCGCTTCGCTCCGGACGACGTGCGTTTCGAAATCCCAGGTTGCCTCCAGCATGGCGCGCGTTTTCAAATCGGCCTGCGCCAATTTTGATGGCAGAAAATAAGAGCTAACCCGTTTCCGCAGATCCCGCGCTTTGCCGACGTAGATGACGCGATTGAACCGGTCGCGCATCAGGTACACACCCGGTTTATGCGGCACTTCGTGCACTTTCTTTTGCAGATCCGGTTTTTCTTTAGTTGTTCTCATTTACCGAGAAGATCGACAATCGCGCTTCGAGAATTGTAGGGCAAGCGGTCGCCGTGGCGACGTTGCCATCAAGTCAAACGGCAGGCGGAGCGCCCGCCCTACAAAAAGCAAGAGATTCTACGCTGCCCGGCGCCGTGGCAGTGCGGACTGGACCATCATGAGCTCGCTCACGTTTTCCGGGGTGAGCAGGCCGACCAATCGTTTCATGCTGTCGAGCACCGGCACCGCCGGACAATTGCATTCCTGCATGATCCGGAACGCTTCTTCGAAGCGCGTCCCTGTCGTCACCGTCGGAATGTCCCGTCGCATGACATCGCCTACCCGAATCGCCGGATCATTTTTGCGCAACGCGGCGATCAGATCGTGGCGCGTCAGAATTCCCGCCACCTTCCCGGCTTCATTGAGCACCGGAAAATCGTGTTGCGACGTGGCGAGCAACGCGTCGACTGCTTCCTCCAAGGTCGCGCTCTCTGGAAGCGAACGAAATTCGCGCACCATCGCGCTCGAAACCGGAAAGCGACGCGAAACATCGCGCATTTGCGCGAGCGCCGCTTCCTGGGATGCGCCGATGTAAACAAACAGCGCGATGAAGAGCAGAAACGGATTCGAAAACAGACCGATGAATCCAAACACAAATGCGCAACCCTGGCCGATGCTGGCGGCGATTTGGGTCGCGCGCGCATAACTCAAGCGCGTCGCGAGTAGTGCACGCAAAACGCGGCCGCCATCCATCGGAAAAGCCGGAAGCAAATTAAAGAGAAGCAGAACAACATTTATTGTCAGGAGGACATCATTCAGGCTGCTTTCTGCCGTCGGCGGATAAACGAACGAGCCGCCAGTAAGCAAAAGACAGAGCGCAATGATCAAGTTCACCGCCGGACCCGCCGCTGCGATGATCAATTCTTGGATCGGCTCTTCCGGCATGCGCTCCAAACGCGCGACCCCGCCGATCGGCAGCAACGTAATATCCGGCGTGTTGATGCCAAAGGCCTTCGCGGCAAAGGCATGACCGAATTCGTGCAAAACGACGCACACAAACAGGAGCACGATCACCAAAATTCCTGAGACGGCTGCGGCCGAACCGCCCTGCGCGTAATAGCCGAGCCCCAACCAAGCGATCAGGAGAAGAAACGTGATGTGAATACGCAATTGGATACCGGCGATACGAATGATGGGAACTGACCAGCTCATGAATCGAATCTCGTTCGGTTTTAAATCGCACGCCAGCGATGTTGAAAACGCCCCGATCACAATTCAGACTGAAACAGAATGGAAGTTGTCGATGTAGCGATTGTCGGCGGCGGGCCTGCCGGTTCCACCTGCGCGGCGTTTTGCGCGGCTGCGGGATTGCGAACGCTCGTTCTCGAGCGCGAAAAATTTCCACGCGAGAAAGTCTGCGGCGATTGCCTTAATCCGGCGTGCTGGCCGGTGCTGGCGCGGCTCGAGTTAGCAGAAGAAATTCGAAATGGGCCGCATGGTGTGGTCAACGCAGTGGAATTCATTGCCATCAGTGGCCAAAAGCTGCGCGTCGACCTTTTCGTCCGTGACGACGACATGATCAGCGTCAAGCGCAGTTTGTTTGACCATCTTCTCCTCGATCGCGCGCGCACACTCGGGGCTGAAATTCGCGAGGAAGCAACCCTGATCGCGCTCGATCGGACCGCCGCCAAAAATTGGAAGATCGACGTCGTGCGGGAAACGTTCGCCGCGCGAGTGGTAGTCGGAGCGGACGGACGCAATTCCACCGTGGCTCGGTTGCGCAACCTCCTGCCGCGCCCCGAGCGCGAACGGGTTGCATTACAAGCGCACATTCCACTCCCGCGCGACTTCGGAAATCGCATTGTGCTGCAGTTTCTGCCCGAAGGATATTCCGGCCAGGCGCCCGTAAACGATCGTGAACTGAATTTGTGCCTGGTTGGCGCGCCACCAACGATTTCGTCACTGCGGGCGTGGGCCGAACAGGAATTCAAGCTCCCGGCCGATCAGACGTGGCGGACGATCACCCCGCTGACACGCGCGCCAGTTTCAGTCGCGCACGAAAATTTGTTCTTCATTGGAGATGCGGCGCGGGTGGTCGAACCATTTACCGGCGAAGGAATTTATTACGCGGTGCGCTCAGGCGAGCTCGCCGCGAATGCAATCGTAAAAATCCTCCGTGGCGAACAATCGGCGCTCCGCCAATTTGTTCGCGCCCATCGCGCAATGTATCGCGGGCGACTTTGGGTCAATCGACTCGCCCGGAGCGCAGTGTTGTCGCCGAAAACGGCCTCACGTTTTCTCCCGGTCGCGCGATTCAGCCCGACGATCATGCGACTGCTAACGACTAAGATCGTCAGGCCGAACTAAACATCCGCGCGGCCTTGACCGTGTTCGACATCAACATTGCGATTGTCATCGGGCCCACTCCGCCGGGCACTGGCGTGATCGCTTTCGCTTTGGGCGCAACTTCAGCGAAGGCAACATCGCCGACCAGCCGATAGCCACGCTCGGTTGAGGGATCGTCCACGCGATTGATTCCAACATCGATAACAACTGCGCCGTCGCGAACGTGGTCGGCTTTGACGAAGTGCGCGCGTCCGATGGCCGCAATCAAAATGTCAGCCGAGCACGTAATCTCTTCGAGATTTTTGCTCCGCGAATGTGCCACCGTCACGGTCGCATCGCCGCCTTTGGCTTTTTGCATGAGCAAAAGGGCAACCGGTTTTCCGACAATCATGCTTCGTCCGAGAACCACCACGTGCGCGCCGGCGATGTCGATCTTGCTTTCGATCAGGAGGCGTTGCACGCCAAGCGGCGTGCATGGCACAAAGCCAGTCGGATCGCCCATCGCCAGCTTGGCCACATTGAGTGGATGAAAACCGTCCACGTCTTTGCGCGGATCGAGCGCGCGCACGATCGCGGCTTCATCGATCTGTTTCGGCGGCGGCGATTGCACAAGAATTCCATGGACCTTGGGATCGCGATTTAATTCGTCGACCCGGTTAAGCAAGTCGCTCTGCGTGGTCGAAGCTGGGAGCTCGAGCTTGACCGAATGCAAGCCAAGCTCGCGACTCATTTTGTCTTTTGAGCGAACGTAGGTCCGCGACGCTGGATTATCGCCGACGAGAACGACCGCAATCCCAGGCGTCACCCCTTTCGATTTCAGGTCGGCAATCTCGCGCCGAAGATCGACATAAACCTTTTCCGCAATCGAGCGGCCGTCGATCAGATTTCCCATGCGGCGAGCTTAAATGAGTCAGCGGCGCTCAACCAGCGACATCATCGCATTTTGGAGACGCAGCCGCTCGCTTTCGAATTCTTCGGGCGTCGATGTCGATCTTATCCGGTGTGACTGGCCGATGATGACGCGCACTCTAGCAAATGGTCGCGGAATGATGAACCTGTCCCAACTTTTCACCCGCCAGCAACTCGAATACTCCATGTTGATCGGAACGATCGGAGCTCCGGTTTTTTGCGCGAGAAAGATAATGCCCGGTCCGAGCTCATAAGCGGGACCACGCGGGCCGTCGGGCGTAATCAAGACATCGTGTCCGGAACTAAGAACGTTGCTCAACTCGAGGAGGGCGGCGGCACCCATTCGTGAGCTCGACCCGCGCACCACGTCAAATCCGAAACGTTGAGTCACGTCCGCGATGAGGTCTCCGTCACGGCTGGCACTGATTAATCCGGCGCCTGGTCGATCCGGAAAAAATTTCTTGAGAATAAATGAAATCAGCAGGAGGCGATTATGCCAGAGCGCGGCAATGTAATTTCCCGCCACTGGTTTTCCCAAAACATTCGCCCGGTCGTCGATTTCGTAACGGAGCGTGCGCGCCCAAACCTGGAGCAAATAAAATCCAAACGCGATCAGCCATCGCGCCAGCCGACCTTCGATCTTCAAGGTTTCTTGCGCGTGCCGCGGCGTGAAGTTTGATCGGCCCAGCGATAGGTGCGCGAGCTCGGCAAACCGATTTGATCGAGAATCCGCCAGACCACAGTGTCGACAACATCGACAAGTGACGTTGGATGGCTGTAAAAAGATGGAATGGCTGGCAACACAACCGCGCCTGCTTCCAGCAGTGTCACGATGTTGCGCGCGTGGATCAAATTCCATGGCGTTTCGCGCGGCACCACGATCAATTTGCGGCGCTCTTTCAGAAAAACATCGGCCGCGCGCAAAAGAGCGGTGTCGCTCGAGCCAGCAGCGATCCGCCCAAGCGTCGCCATCGAACAGGGGACGATCACCATAGCGTCAAATCGGGCCGAGCCGCTGACGAACGGAACATTGAGATCGCTCTCGCCATGCTGGACGATCCCTTTCGGAATCTTGAAGGCACCCAGTTCCTGTTTGGCGACTTGTTTGGCGTGACCGCTCAGAACCAGATGAATCTCGTGCGCGACGGTGTCGATCTGCTCTAGTAGTCGTTGCAAATAGATCGAACCGCTGGCGCCGGTGGCGGCGATGACAAGTTTCATCGGCGAAGAGTTTGAATTTAATCGGTTAACGGGGCAATAAGATACACGATGGTTAAGAAACTGTTACACACGCGCTACCGGGTGAACGATTTGGAGAAGACGGTGGCGTTTTACAAAGACGTACTCGGGCTGCAAGAGACCCGGCGTCATACATCCGGACGGGGATCGCAGCTCGTTTTTTTCAAAGCGCCCGAAAGCGAAGAAGAAATCGAGATCTGCAAATTCGACGAGAGCGGCCCGGTGGTGGTAGGTCCGGATCTGACTCATCTCGCATTTGAAGTGGACGATCTGGAGAAATTCGCACGCGGAGCAGCGGCGAAAGGTTATCCGCTCTCCGATGGTCCTCATAAAACTTCCGGCGGCAGCGCGATCGCCTTTATCGATGCGCCGGAAGGCTACGAAATTGAACTAATCCAGCGCGGCAAGGATTTGTAACGACCGCTTGCGCGCGTTGAATCTTTATCGCTAATTTGCCGCCCATGAAGCGCTGGTATCGAGCCGGTTTTGTCTTCTGCGCGGTTGGACTCGCCGCCCTTTGTCTCGCGGCCGAGCCAGCCGCGATTACGTCAGACGAGGAAAATCCAAACGAGGTTCGGCCGACCGGCGTGCCGCATCGGCAGCATTCGAAATCGAAATCTGCAGCGACTGCAAAGTCGGATTCTGACGGGACATCAAGTGCAACACCGCGACCGCGACGAACGCATCGCAGCACCGCGAAATCGCGCGAATCTGAGGAGCCGATTCCAACACAGACCGTGCCGGGCTCTGTTCCGAAGACCGGCGCGACCTCAGTCATCGTGATCAATGTTAGTAATGGACAAGTGCTCTACGAAAAAAATCCGGACCAAATCCGAGCGCCTGCAAGTACGACCAAGTTGTTAACCGGATTGATCGTGGCTGAAAGCGGCTCCTTGGATCGGCCGGTGACGGTCGCGCAGGTCGACACTTTCGCGGAGCCGGTAAAACTAAATATTAAACCCGGGGATATTTATCAACGGATCGATCTCCTGCGCGCGTTGCTGGTAAAAAGCCCGAATGACGTTGCGCGTTGTTTGGCGCGAGACAATGCCGGCAGCATCGAAGCGTTCGCCGAGAAAATGAACCAGCGCGCAACGGCCCTAGGAGCGACGCATTCACACTTCGTGAACCCGAACGGATTGCCGGACGCGAGGCAATATTCGACCGCGCGCGACTTGTCGACGATCGCGCGAGTGGCGTATGCGAATCCCACAATTCGTTCGATCGTTTGCCTGCCGCAGCTGGTTTTCCGCTACGCCAATGGCCGCACACGTGAATTGGAAAACACCAACAAACTTTTGAAGCGATTGCCCTACTGCAACGGGATGAAGACTGGTTACACCGAGGCCGCCGGGAAATGTTTGATCGCGAGCGGTTCGCGGCCAGGCAAAGACATCATCGTCGTTGTGCTCGGTGATAGTCACTCCGGAGTCTGGCGGGATGCAGGCAATTTGCTCGCATGGGCGCTTTGGAGTCCGTCGGCGGGATGAGCGACATTTTCGCGCGGCAACTTAAAGCTTTGCGCGCGCGCTCGTTAAATCCGACATCTACGCGAAATATCCAGCCCGTCGGGAGCGATTGTCGATCTCGAGGGCAAACGGCTGATCAATTTTTCCTCAAACGATTACCTCGGGCTGGCGAATGATCCGCAGTTGCGCGAAGCAGCTACCAAAGCGATTGCGGAATTCGGTATAGGCGCGGGCGCGTCTCGATTGATCAGCGGGACGCAATCGCCGCACCTTCGCCTCGAAACCGCGCTCGCGAAATGGAAGGAAACGGAAGCGGCGCTCTGTTTCAGCAGCGGTTACGCGGCAGCGCTCGGAACAATTCCGGCGCTGGTCGATAAAAACGACGTCATCATTCTCGACAAGTTGTGTCACGCGTCGCTGATCGACGGCGCGAAATTGAGCGGAGCGACCCTGCGCGTTTTTCGCCACAATCATCTCGGCAAACTGAACAGCCATCTTGAATGGGCGCACCAAAAAAACTATGCGGCGCGCATTTTGATTATCACTGAATCTGTCTTTTCAATGGACGGCGATCGCGCCCCGTTGCCGGAAATCGTTAAGCTGAAGAAAGACTTCGGCGCCCAAGTTATTTCTCGATGAAGCGCACGCTGTCGGAGTGATCGGGCGAAATGGGCGAGGCCTGGCTTTCGAAGAAAACCTGAGCCGGGAAGTCGATGTTCAAATGGGAACGCTTAGCAAAGCGCTCGGCGTGAGCGGCGGCTACATTTGCGGATCGCGAAACATGACTGAGTGGCTCATTAACCGGGCCCGCTCGTTTATTTTTTCGACGGCACCGCCTCCGGCGTTAGCTGCGGCGGCAAGGACGGCGGTCGATTTTCTTTCATCGAAAGAAGGAGAGAAACGACGGCAACGGCTCCGGCGTAACATCGACATCCTGGCGGAAGAGCTTTCGATTCAACCAGCTAGCGCGATTGTTCCTTGGATTATCGGTGACGAGAAAGCGACGCTGGCCGCAGCACAGAATCTTCAAGACAACGGATTTCTTGTCCCGGCAATTCGTTATCCGACGGTGGCTAAAGGCGCGGCGCGATTGCGGATCACGCTTTCAGCGGCGCACGAAGCAACCCAGCTGCGGTCGCTGGCTGGCGCGATAAAACGCCTCCCGAAAAGAGACTGAACGAAACCGATTCGCCGATTACGGAGTGCGCGAGGACGCCCAGTAGCGGAGCAACGGACTCGGCATTAACGCCGGGTTTTGATCGACCGTCGCGGGAGCATCGGCCGGAACATCTTCTGGACCTTCGGCCGGAGGCGCCGGTTCTTCGCCTGGCGTGCCGGGCTCGGTCGCATTGCTCGCGTACTTGGTCATCAGGCGCTGCTCGAGCGTTTGGTTGGCCGTCGTCGTCTGAGAAGTGGTCGAACAAGCTGGGAGGAGCGCGAGGCTAAGCAGGCAGAAAGCGATTTCGATTTTCATTAGACTGTGAAAGGAAGTACTGGTGACGCGTTTATAATTACTATAATCAGCTCGCGAATGGCAAGACTTTTTTACCCTCACAAAAATCGGCCTAAAATTGGCCGCAGCTTCTCTGCCGTCGCCTTCGGCCAGAGCTTCCGTTCCGTCACCAGTGCGCTGTCGAGGGACCGATGATCGGCCCAGCCCGGGTCGGCCGGAATTCGGGGGATCACTTCGAGCAAAACTTTTTTAGCAGCTTCCGCGTTCGCGGTCAGGTGTCCAAAGACCGTCTGGGCCGACACCGGCTCCTCTTCGACCTTCCAACAATCGTAATCGGTGATCATCGCCATCGTGGCCAGAGCGATTTCCGCTTCGCGCGCCAATTTTGCTTCCGGCAAATTCGTCATTCCGATCACGTCAAAGCCATTTCGGCGATTTAATTCGGACTCCGCCCGCGTCGAAAATGCTGGTCCATCCATGTTCACGTAGGTGCCGCCGTTGTGAACGGTAACGCCAACTTTTTTCGCTGACTCGGCCAACAGATTGCGCAACGGGAGACTAATCGGTTCGGCAAAAGAAACGTGTGCGACAATTCCTTCTCCAAAAAACGTGTGGTGGACGCGCAAACTTGTGCGGTCGTAGAATTGCGACGGCAGCAAAATGTCGCGCGGCTTGTATTTTTCCTGCAAACTACCGACGGCGGTGACGGCAATGATCCAGCGCACATTGAGTGAGCGCAGCGCGTAAATATTCGCACGATGATTCAGTTCGTGCGGGAGAATGCGGTGACCTCGGCCGTGTCGCGGCAAAAAATAAACCCGTCGGCCGCTGATGTTTCCGCCGATTAGCGCGTCGGAAGGCGAACCAAACGGCGTCTCGATCTTTTGCTCGGTCGCATCGCGCAATTGCTCCATCTGATACAAACCGCTCCCGCCAATGATGCCGATCGCCGGAATCCCGTCTTTCATTTTGCGTCGCGATTAAATCTGAAAGATTGACGAGTTGGAAAGCGTATAATCGAGATGAAACAAATTCGCCGACTGCTTAAAATTTTCGCGCTGTTCAGTTTCTTATTTTTCGGATCTTGCGAATCCTACGTGTCCACCGGTAGCGCCGGCGCCGCTCGATTCGCCCAAGCGCCGACTGATCGACCCGGTCTCGGCACAAAATGGGGCGAAACCCGCAGATCGCGTGTTGGCTACGCCAGTTTTCGCCGCGCGGACTCGACCCATCCAGTGGCGACAGCAGCAATTTACTACAATGACGCGGCTGGCATTCGCGCGATGGCCGGCGCGGTGACGTGGCAGCGGCACTGGCCTCTGTTGCCCACAGCGACCGAAAACTTGATTTCAGTCGGTCTCAAAGATCAGAGTGGACGCTTCCTTCCGGGGCTGATCGTGGACGACCGCTGGTTTGTTGTTGGTGAGGAGGGTCGTCGTTACTCAATCGTGGTCCGGAACAAAACGGATCTGCGCCTTGAGATTGTTTTGTCCGTCGACGGCCTCGATGTCCTGGACGGAGGCAAAGCCTCGGTGCGAAAACCTGGTCATGTCATGGCGCCCAAGTCGCAATTGAAGGTTGAAGGCTTTCGACAAAGCACTGAGGCGGTCGCGGCATTTCGTTTCGGACCGGTTCGCGAATCGTACGCCGCCGAGAAATATCGCAACACCCAAAACGTCGGAGTCGTCGGCGTAGCTGTTTTCAATGAATTCGGGACGAATCCGTGGACTGGCGAAGAAGTGCGAAAGCGGTTGAACGCAAATCCATTTCCCGGCCGCTTCGCCACGCCACCGTAAGATCGACATCGCAGCAAAGCCGTAGCGCGGGGCGCGCGCTCGTGTATTATTTCGCCCGCCCATGCCCAAGTTTTTCATTAAAACCTACGGCTGCCAGATGAATGAACGCGACTCGGAACAAGTCGCGCATTCGCTCATCGCCCGCGGCTACGAACGCGCCGACAGCGAGCAGGAAGCGGACGTGGTGCTGCTGAATACCTGCAGCGTTCGCGACATGGCCGATCAAAAGGCGCTCGGCAAAATGGGAATGCTCGGCCGCATCGCCAACGAGCGGCCACACGTTGTTTTTGGTTTTCTTGGCTGCATGGCACAAGTGCGCGGCGCTTCGCTCCTCAAGAATCTGCCGCATGTCGATCTCGTTGTTGGCACGCAAAAGTTTCATCGCGTCGCTGATTATGTGGATGACGCATTGGAAAGAAAATTGACTCGCGCGATGGACGATCCGCGATTTTCAATCGTCGACGTCGATGAGGAACCGGGATCGCAATCCACCATTCGCCATCAACAACTGGCGCCGAAACAGGCAAGCGCGTTTGTCTCGATCATGCAAGGATGCAACATGCATTGCACATTTTGCATCGTGCCGCAGACGCGGGGCGCTGAGCGGAGCCGCCCAATCGAGCAGATCGTCGCCGAAGTCCGCGAGCTTGTTTCACGCGGCGTGAAAGAAGTGACCTTGCTCGGTCAAATCGTAAACCTCTACGGCCGTCACGAGTTTCCGAAGATCGGCAATAAGAGTCCTTTTGTGCAATTGCTCGATGCCGTCCACGAAATCGAGGGTTTGCAGCGTCTTCGCTTCACTTCGCCGCACCCGATCGGATTTCGTAAAGATTTGATCGACGCTTACGGGCGCCTGCCAAAACTGGTCGATCACCTCCATCTGCCAGCGCAATCAGGCTCGAACAGGATTTTGAAGGCGATGCACCGGACTTATACCGCCGAAAAATATGCCGATCTTGTCCGG
>Ga0209156_10002840_pt1 | contig 13377 bp, 16 predicted proteins | sample GraSoiAngelo_124_FD_185881 | JGI IMG/M metagenome (GOLD analysis project Ga0209156, IMG submission 185881) | Grasslands soil microbial communities from the Angelo Coastal Reserve, California, USA - 14_0927_05_20cm (SPAdes) (version 2) | ecosystem: Environmental > Terrestrial > Soil > Grasslands...
GCGCGAACTGCGTTGGACAATACGAGTTCGGCAACAGGTTGCTTCGTGGTGATCGAAGTAATCGTGATAATGCGCCCCCAGCGCTTGCGCTGCATGTGCGGGATGACTTCACGCGCGAAGTAAACCGCGCTCAGGAAATTCTGTTCTACCGCCTTCTGCCACTCTTCGATGCTGGCCGCGAGGAATCCCTTTGCTGGAGGCCCACCGGCGTTGGTCACACATATATCAGCGCTGCCGAATTTTGCCACCACACCTTCCACGAACTGATGAACTGCCTGCGCGTCGGTTACATCCAGCGCTTCACTAAACACCTCCGCGTTGTATTTCTGCCGGATGGCTGCGGCGGCTTGCTGCAACGTTTGAGGATTGCGTGCGCACATGGCCACACGACAGCCTTCGGCGGCAAAAGCTTCAGCCGTCGCCCGCCCAATTCCCTGGCTGGAAGCGGCAACAATTGCGACACGGTTCTTCAGACCTGTTTCCATAGGAGTTGGGATTATAAAGGCTGTTCCATGCAAACAACGAGCAACTGTCGCTTGCTCTCCTCCGGCGGCAAACGTTAATCTTGAGAAGTTGGCGCTCGGGCAGAGGACAACCCGGTGATCGAGCCGTTTCATGAGGCCCTATGGCAAATCCTGCGAAATATGTTTGGGTGGATGATGAGCTAAAAGATGCTGCGCAAGCCAGCGTCCCGGTGGTGAATGCCGGGCTGCATTACGGCTTCAGCGTATTTGAGGGCATCCGCTGTTACGCGACCGAACACGGTGCGGCGGTGTTTCGTTTGGAAGAGCACGTGGACCGGCTGCTCGACTCAGCTCACATTGTGGGCTTCCGCGATCTGCCGTGGAATCGCGAAGGGCTGATTGATGCTATTCACAAGACCATTGCAGCGAATCGCTTTGCGGCGTGTTACATCCGCCCCGTAATTTATCTAGACGGTGGAATGAACCTGGTGGTCGATAGCGGGAAACCGCGCTTGCTGATTGCGGTTTGGGAGTGGAGGGCATTTTTCGGCGCTGAAGCCAAGGCGCGCGGCATCCGGGCAAATGTCGCCTCGTTTACGCGTTTGCATCCCAATATCATGATGACCAAGGCCAAGGTTGGAGGGAATTACGTCAGCTCGATTCTCGCGAAGACCGAATCGCAGCGCGCAGGATTTGATGAAGCCATCATGCTTGATCCGCAGGGATTTGTAGCCGAGTGCACGGGCGAGAATATTTTTGTGGTGCGAAGAAACATAATTTACACCGTGCCGCGCGGAGCGATTCTTGAGGGCATTACGCGGGACACCCTCATCACTCTGGCTCGCGATTCGGGATACGAAGTAGTTGAAGAACCGATTTCGCGCGATCAACTCTATATTGCCGATGAAGTCTTTGTATGTGGAACCGCGGCGGAAGTGATCGCGTTACGAGAGATCGATTTTCGCACGATCGGAACTGGCAAGGCGGGCCCCATCACGCGGGCGCTGCAACAGGCATTTGATGAGGTTACCAGCGGCGGTCACGCGCGCTCCGCCGAGTGGCTTTCGTACGTGCCGGCTTTCGATGCGGCTGTAGCAAGGGTTTAAATGGAGGAATTATGAAGCGGCATAAGCATCATCAAGAAACCGAGGCGGTTCGTGGAAGCGCTGATCTACACAAGAAGAATGGTCCGCTTTCGACCCCGATATATCAGACCTCGACATTTGAAGTCACCGATTCGGAGCAGCAGTTACGCGCTACCCATACCGACATGTTTTATACGCGCTACGGCAATCCCACCAACACCGTCGCGGAGAATGCGATTGCTGAGCTCGAAGGTGCAGATGGCGCGTTGCTATTCGCCTCCGGCATGACGGCGATTACCACGACCGTGTTGGCCCTGCTCAAGAGCGGTGACCACATCGTCGCGCAGCGTGATATTTATGGCGGCGCCACGAAATTCTTCAGCCAATGGCTGCCGAAATACGGAGTGGAAGTCACATTTGTGGATACCACCGAGTACGACCAGCATGCGCGCGCCATCCGGCCAAATACCAGGTTGCTCTACATCGAATCGCCAACGAACCCTCTAGTGCGCGTTGTGGATCTTAAGAAAATTGTTGCGTTAGCCAAGCAGCATGACCTGCTCACCATGATCGACAGCACGTTTGCCACCCCGATCAATCAGCGTCCGTGTGACTTTGGCATCGATCTGGTGATGCATTCAGGCACGAAATATTACGCCGGGCACTCGGATCTAATCGCCGGGATTATCGCTGGCCGCCGCGATCTGATCGAGAAGATTCACGAAACCCGCACTACGCTTGGCGGCAATATGGATCCACACGCCGCCTGGCTGCTGTTGCGCGGCATCAAGACACTCGCCGTGCGAGTGGAGCGGCAAAATGAAAACGCGCTGCGCATCGCGCAGTTTCTTTCAGGTCATGCCAAGGTGCAACGTGTGCATTATCCATTCCTTGAAAGCCATCCTCAACGTGCCTTAGCCATGGACCAGATGGTTGGCGGCGGTGGCGTGCTCAGCTTTGAAGTTGATGGCAGCGGCGAAGACGCGCGCCGGCTTGCGGAGGCTCTGAATCTGTTTACGCTTGCTCCTAGCCTGGGAGGCGTGGATTCCCTCGTCACGATTCCGGTGCTGACCTCGCATGCCATGATCTCCGCCGAGCAGCGCGCCAAGATGGGCGTCACCGAGCAGCTAATTCGGTTATCGGTGGGCATTGAGAATGTAGATGACCTAATCGCTGATCTGGAGCGTGCGCTCGCGGTCGTCAGCCCGGCCCGGCAGCACGCAGAAGTTGGGTAGCGTCCGCCCGACCTCAACTACAGAGGGCAGAGGTTCACGGAGCAGATTTACGGTGTCCCTCTCTGGTTCAGATTTTTGAAAGTCGCTGGTTCTACAACTTTCCTGTAAACTTCTCTGCTTCTCAGCTTCTTTCCGGCGCCTAATGCACAGCTTGCGCGCGGCAATTATCGGTCTGGGCTTTGTCGGCAGAGCGCATCTCGAAGCGCTGCGGAGACAAGGCATTCATGTAGGCGGCATTCTCGGCAGCTCCCCTGAGCGCGGCGAGGCAGCCCGCGCCACGCTGGGGCTTGACCGTGCTTACACATCGCTGGACGAACTCGCGCGCGATAATTCCGTGAACGTGGTCCACATCTGCACGCCAAATCACATTCATTTTGAAGAAGCGAAAGCTGTGCTTCTGGCCGACAAGCATGTGATGTGTGAAAAGCCGCTGGCGATGGACACGAAACAGAGCGAGGCATTGGTTGAGCTTGCGGCAAAACAAAATCTCGCCGGCGGCGTGGCTTACAATTTGCGCTACTACCCACTTTGCCAGGAAGCACATGCAATCGTGCAGCGGGGCTTGATCGGCGAGCCTCGGCTGGTGCATGGAAGCTTTTTGCAGGATTGGTTATTTTATCCAACTGACTGGAACTGGCGTCTGGAGACGCATTTGGGCGGGGAGTTGCGCGCCGTCTCAGACATTGGCACCCATTGGCTTGATCTAATGATGTGGATCACCGGATTCAAAGTGACCGAAGTCTGTGCCGATCTCGCGACGGTGATTGCGGTGCGACAAAAACCTCGCGGCCACATTGAAACTTTTCAGGAGCGCAAGAAAGGTGAGTTTGACGAGATCAAGATTTCAACCGATGATTACGCTTCCGTTCTGTTGCATTTCGAGCGCGGAATGCGCGGCGTGATGACAGTTTCGCAAGTAAGCGCTGGCCGGAAAGCGCGGCTCTGGTTTGAAGTCGACGGCTCAGAAGGATCGCTGGCCTGGCATTCCGAAGAGCCGAATACATTGTGGATCGGCCACCGTAGCGAGCCGAATCAGAACATGATGAAGGACCCCGCGCTGATGAGCCCGCAGGCGCGCGGCTATTCAGCCTATCCCGGCGGCCACACCGAAGGCTATCCAGACACCTTCGCCCAATTATTTAAAGACTTCTATACCTACATTTCTACCGGTAACTTCAGCACGCCGCGATCATTCCCGACCTTCGAAACCGGGCACGAAGAACTGATTTTGTGCGACGCCATCGCGGAGAGCGCGCGCGAGCGGAAGTGGGTAACGGTTGCGCACGAATAAGGCTAAGAAGGCCGGCATTCTGGAGTGCGAGAGATTGGGGTGGGGCGCACAGGATGCTTACCAGTCGCAAACCGGCCGCTGCTACCGCAGCCCAGGAAATCCGCCGCATGCTGAAAACCGGCGGCTCCGCCGAGCATGCCCAGACCGCGCAGCGGTTTTTCAAGGAAGAGATCAGATCCTACGGCTGGCGTACGGGCGATCTGCGTCGAGCTGTAGTTCACAAACGGCGCGAAATCCTCAAACAGTCTGACCTCAAGTTCCTCTTGCAAGTCGCGGACAATTTATTCAATGGCGATATAAACGAGGACAAAAACGCCGCGGTATTCCTGCTGGAGGACCTGACCGACAAATTCGGCGATCCCGAGTTCAGCTTGTTGAAATCCTGGCTACCCCGAATCAGCAACTGGTCGGACCACGATGCTCTTGTGCACTATCTCATCGGTCCGATGATTGCCACAAAACCGGCTCGAGCCAAAAACGTTTTCCGCTGGGCAAAGTCTCCGGACCGCTGGCATCGGAGGGCGGCCTGCGTCGCGTTAATTCAAGGGACGCGGCAAAAAATGTTTTTCCCAGAAATCGTAAGACTCTCCATCCAACTCTTGCATGATCCAGACGACATGGTGCAAAAAGGGTTGGGCTGGCTTCTGCGCGAGACTGCGAAAGCAGATCCAAAGCGAACCGTACAGCATCTGCGGCGAATCCGAGGGAACGCACCCCGACTGGTGCTCCGGACTGCGTGTGAGACACTGCATCCATCAACTCGGTGCCAGATATTGGGACGCTAAGCTCGCCCGCTGCGGCTCTTCCATGCTGCCACACACCTTGCCATCCCAGCTAACCTCCGGCATAATAAGAGTTTGTCATTACTCTGCCGGAGACTTCCGGAGCAAGGAAATAACTGTGTTGATGATTCGTCTGGCGCGCAGGGGTGCGCGCAAACAACCGCATTATCGTGTAGTCGTAATTGAGAAAGAGCGCGCGCGCAACGGGCGGCCGGTTGAGGTGGTCGGCACATACAATCCGCGTACTAGTCCTGCCAGCGTCGAGCTTAAGCGCGATCGCGTGGATTATTGGGTTTCAAAGGGCGCGAAGATGTCTGACCGTGTCAGCAAGATTGTGTCCCTGCCCGCTCCGGCCAGCGCGGGCTCTGTTTCCTGATTCCGCAGCCAAGATTTCAACCCACCATCGAGGATTTGGATATGAGCGAGCAGAGTGGGGACATGCGTGCGCTGATCGAGCAGATCGCCAAAGCCCTGGTGGATGCGCCTGACCAGGCCTTGGTTAATCAAGTGGAAGAAGATCAGATCTCGGTCCTTGAGCTGGAAGTCGCCGAGAGCGATATGGGAAGAGTAATCGGCCGGTCAGGGCGGACGGCCAAAGCCATGCGGACGTTGCTGGCGGCGGCAGAATTAAAATTCGGGAAACATTACGAATTGGAGATTCTGGAATAGCCGAGTCACGGCCGAGCGACGCATGGTTGAGTGAAGGATGACTAGTGAGTTCATCACTCTTGCACGCGTGCTCAAAACCCAAGGCCGGCACGGGGAAGTTGCAGTTGAAGTACACAGCGACGTGCCGAACCGGTTTCGCGAAAGAATGCATCTGTGGAGCCTTGCCGAAGATGGCTCCCGGCGCGAGTTGGAAATTGAAGATCTGTGGCCGCACAAAGGCCAACTGATCCTGAAATTTGTCGGGATTGATTCAATTTCCAAAGCAGAAGAGCTTGCCGGTTGCGAATTGCAGGTGCCGGGCGAGCAGCGCGCACAGCTAGAGCCGGGTTGGAATTATCTCAGCGATCTGATCGGATGTACGGTTTTCGATGGAGATCGCGAACTGGGGAACATTGGCGAAGTACGTTTCGGCGCAGGCGAAGCTCCGCTGCTGGTTGTAAAGGCGGGATCAAAGGAATACGAGATACCTTACGCGGAAGCCTATCTCCAGCAGGTAGATCTTTCGCACAAGCAGATTCGGATGTCATTGCCCGAAGGGCTGCTCGAGGTAAACGCGCCGTTGACGGCAGAAGAGAAGCTTGCGCAGCGTGCCCCGTTGCGCACGAAAACAAAGTAACCGCAGAGGTTCACAGAGGCAAAATACTCTGTGCCTCTCTGTGGTCGTAGTCTTAGGTCCGCAATGAAGATCGACATCGTTACGATCTTTCCAGATTTCTTCCACGGACCGATGGACTACGGCATCATTCGGCGGGCGCGGGAAGCGGGCCTGGTCACGATCGAAGTTCACGATCTGCGGGCATTCGCGCACGATAAACACCGCACCGTGGATGATCGCCCATTCGGCGGCGGCGAAGGCATGGTGCTCAAGCCGGAACCGATTTTTGAATGTATTGAAAGTTTGAATGTTCTTCCACTGGAGCAACGCTGCGAGGCGAAGCAAAATGTCGTTCTGCTCTCAGCTCAGGGCAAACGCTTCGACCAGCAGGTTGCCTGGGAATTAGCGAACCTCAAGCGGATGGTTCTGATCTGCGGCCGCTACGAAGGCGTGGATGAGCGGGTCGGCGAATATCTGGCGGATTGCGAATTGTCGATCGGCGACTACGTCCTGAGCGGCGGCGAGCTTGGCGCGGCAGTGATCGCGGACGCGGTTACGCGACTGATCCCAGGCGCGGTGGGCAACGAGGCTTCCACGCGTCAGGAATCGTTCAGCGCTACTGAACCGGGCAGTGGCGATGGTCCGAGTTCAACCTGTGTCTCCGGCGGACTGCTTGACTATCCGCATTACACGCGGCCCGCGGATTTTCGAGGTATGCAGGTTCCTGAGGTGCTGGTTTCTGGGAACCACGAGGAGATACGCCGCTGGCGGCGGATTATCGCGCTAAAGAAGACCATCAGGAACCGGCCCGATCTGTTGAGTGAGGCCACACTGAACGACGTAGATAAGGCATTGCTAGCGCGGATCAAGAGCGGGACTGAAAAGATTTGAATGAAGGGACACGACCATGACGAATCTGATCATAGAGAAACTGCTGGCCAAGTCAAAACGAACCGATCTTCCTGACTTTGTTCCGGGAGATACTATCCGCGTTCATGTGAAGATCAAAGAAGGCGACAAAGAGCGCCTGCAGGCTTTCGAAGGCGTGGTCATCGCGCGCACCCGTGGTCCTCAAGCCAGCTTCACGGTGCGCAAAATCAGCTTCGGTCAGGGCGTGGAGCGCATTTTCCCGCTCAACTCACGAGTGATCGACAAGGTTGAGCTTATGCGCTCTTCTAAAGTCCGGCGCGCGAAACTTTACTACCTTCGTGGTCTCAGAGGCAAAGCTGCGCGGCTGAAGGACGTTGAAAAGGAGCGCGCGACCGCGGAAGTCGCAGGACAATAAAGCAGTCGTTAGCGTTGCCAGTGACTCGCGCCTGCAGTTCAAAATGCAGCGTGTCTTCGAACTGCTTTTCGGAAAGCTTTCGTAACAGGAGGTGCAGGAGGTGCAGGAGGTGCCGGTCTCCCTTGCGAATCTCATGAAATTCGATTCCCATGCCCGCCGGCGGGTCTACGTGCCGGACCTCGCCTTTGAGTTAGCATTACAGCATTACCAGGATCAATTTGCGGCGGTAATGGAGTCGACGATTACCTTCAGGCAGTTATCACTGAAGGCGGCGCATCGCAATTTTCCACAGGTTGCAAGGCAGCCTGAAGTGGGCGAATATTCATAGCGGTGTGGCGCCGACTGAAATCCGCAAGGGAACTTTCCCCCTCCGCTGCCAAACTGCGGCTCCTGAAACGCTTGCGCTGTACACTGAAGTTCGAAAAGCTGGCTTGGGCTCTCGGTGCTCATTGCGTGGCAGGAGTCGATGAAGTCGGTCGCGGTTCTCTCTTTGGACCGGTCGTCGCTGCGGCGGTCATTCTCGACCCGGCCTACCGCATTCGCGGGTTGCGTGATTCCAAACTCTTGCTTCCGGAAAGAAGGCAGGTGTTGGCAGAGCGTATTCGCCAACATGCGATTGCATGGTCGATCGCTGCCGTGGATGCCGCGCGCATCGACCAGATCAACATTTATCAAGCGTCGCGAGTCGCTATGCGGGAGGCGGTTCTGGGCTTGCAGCCGAGCCCCGATCACTTGCTGATTGATGCCCTGATGCTTGATTGCGACCTTCCGCAACGCGCCATTATTCACGGTGACGCGCTCTCCGCCTCAATTGCAGCAGCCTCCATTGTGGCAAAGGTTGAGCGCGACCGCATGGTCGTGGAATGGGATCCTGTATTCCCCGTGTATGGGTTGGCCTCGAACAAAGGCTACAGCACCCCGCGTCATCTGACCGCGCTCCGGGAACATGGGCCGTCTCCGCTGCACAGGCAATCATTCGCTCCCGTATGGAATGCGCCGGTACCGCAGGAGGTGCTGCAGTTTATGCTCGCTGAAGAAACGGCAGATGAACTGCCGGAAATGATGGCGCCTGCTAACTCGTAAACTCGTTTCATCTCAAACAAAAATTCCTCCACGGACAGGGCATCGCACCTACATCGTTTGAAATACAATTCCCAGCATGTTGCGCATGATGGTGGTCACGGCGCATCCGGATGATGAAGCCGGGAACTTCGGGGGATCACTGCGGCTGTACGCCGAGCGCGGAGTGGAAACCTGCGTTGTGTGCCTCACGCCGGGGCAGGCGGCAACCCATCGCGGCGGCGCTCGCGACGATCAGGAACTCGCAACCGTAAGGCGCGGAGAATTCGCTGCGTCGTGTGAGATTTTGAAGGTCAGGCGCGGCATTGTGCTCGACTATCCTGATGGCAAGCTGCACCGGCAAGATCTGTACAGAGTGGTTTGTGATCTCACGCTGCTTGTGCGGCAATTTCGCCCGCAAGTCATGCTCACGTTTGGAAGCGAAGGCGGAGTGACAGCGCATACCGATCACTCCATGGCGGGCATTTTTGCTACCTTGGCATTCCAGTGGGCGGGACGGAGCAACCGCTATCCCGATCAGATCGGAGAGCACACCAGTCCGCATCGAACGCAGAAGCTGTACTACTCAACTACGGATTTCACATTGCCCGGCCGGCAATCGATTACTTTCCCTCCTGCGACCGCTGTGATTGATATCGGCGACCGACTTGAATCCAAGATCGCAGCATTCAAAGCACATAACACCCAGGCGCCACTGTGGCCCATATTCGAAGGAAACGTGCGGCAGCGCGGACGGATGGAAATGTTTCATCTGGCTGCCGCCGTGAAGCCGATGTCGTGCGAGATGGAGACCGATTTGTTCGCAGGGATCGATGAAAATCTCTGAGTGCGAAGAAGATACCGCAAAGGTAACCGCTCACGGAGTGGCTCGGTCCAAGATTAAGCGCGGCGCAGCCTCGCCGAGCCGCCACGTCAATAGGTAAGCTTGTACCAATCCCTGAAATCCACTCAGATATTCCCTTAGTGCATTCAGGACAACACCTGATCGCTTACAGGACCCAGTGCATCTCACGTGCGGACCTGCGGCCATCATTGGTATCTCCTGGTACTAGTTCCCTGTTGAATTAAGGTTTCAACGGGATTGCCGATGTACTGATATCGAAGTAGAAGAGTTTCATGCGCATCGCGCTAAGGAAGGCAGCATGCAGCTTGGAAACCAACTTTCCTTGCGGGTGAACCGACGGTTGGCTCTTCTGCTCGTTTTCTTCGCATTGAATGTGCTGCCAATCTCGAGCCAGAGCACCACCAGCCTCGATGACATCCATATCCAGCCGAGAGTAATGCAGCCCGTAACTGACGGGATGGCAGCCCCCTTTGCTCTGCCCGATGTTGGCCCAAGACCGATGAAAGTGAACGTAAGCCTGGTGCTGGTACCAGTCACAATCATGGATGGCATGAACCGTCTGGTCCAGGGATTGGACCGCAACAGCTTCCAGGTCTTAGAAGGCAAGACAGAGCAACAAATCCGTTATTTTTCCAATGAAGATGCACCTGTCTCCATTGGCATCATTCTCGACATCAGCGGCAGCATGAAGAGCAAGCTGGATCGCGCTCGCGACGCGGTGGCAAAACTTATCGGTGATGCCAACCCAGAGGACGAATTTTTCATGATCACCTTCTCCGATAAGCCGGAGATGATCTCAGATTTCACGCAGCACGTCGAAGATGTTCAAAGCAAGCTTCTTTATGCGGTTCCCAAAGGGCGCACAGCCTTGCTGGACGCGATCTATATGGGGATTGCGAAGATGCGGCAGGCAAAACATCAGCGCAAGGCGCTGTTGATCATCTCCGACGGTGGCGATAATCATAGCCGTTACACCGAAAAAGAAATTGTTTCCGTGGTGAAAGAAGCGGACGTGATGATCTACGGCATCGGAATCTACAATCATTACTTCCCTACCCAGGAGGAGATCCTTGGACCGGAGCTGCTGCGTACCATTAGCGAAGTAACAGGCGGAACGTCGTTCTCCATCGACGATCCGAACGATCTGGTGGATGCTGCGAAATCCGTCAGTGTCATGTTGCGAAATCAGTATTTGCTCGGCTATCGGCCAGCGGCGGCCAAGAAAGATGGCAAGTGGCACAAGATCAAAATTGTTTTCAGACGTCCGAAGAAACTAAAGCTTCCCGGAACCTTTCACGTTTATGCGCGATCAGGCTACTACGCGGCGGCAGAGTAAGCGCGCACAGGATCGAGTAGCAAATAGGCTGCTCGGAAAAATACAGAATTCACCCGATTCGAGACCGTCGTCAAACGTGAGATAAAGCTTCAGCACGCATTTCACCCGCAATTCTGGCCTCCACCCGCAAGGACTGACGAATTCGCAATGGTTCCTCAATGTGCCAATCCGGCTTGCCGCGCTCCTCTCCGCTATCTGCGCGATGGCAGGCTATTTCAGTTCGAAGTGCGTGCCATCGGCTTCAAACAGCCCGGCCAGCCGCACCACGGCGATCCAACCGTTCGCCAAGTCGCGCATTTCTGGTTGTGCGGTCAGTGCTCCCTAAATATGACACTGGCGTTCGACAAAGAGAAAGGCGTGACGGTCACACCTTTGCAGCCCGGACTTGACACAAATTTGGGCAGCGCGTCGGTTGGACACTAAGGCATTCACGTTCAAATTCCTAAGAACCAAAAGTAGCGAGAAGTGATTTTGGTAGAGAAAGACCCCCAAAATAGGGAGGGGCAGGCTCCGGCCGTTTAAGGGGAGGTAGCCGATGCCTGCCTTCCGTCTCCTTCGCGTTGGGGTTATTTTGATAGATACTCCTCGTCGTTGAGTGCCGCCTATCGGGATTATCCTGTATTTTTCAAAAGGCCCTGTGGGAGCAGGTTTTAACGTGGTCCTTGAGGCCCGCCGCAATATTGACGCCCGACCCGCAACGAAAATGGTCGAGCCCCAATAGCAGCAAACGTTTAGCGGAAAATCTGCCTCTCAGGGCCGTTTTGCCGAATCATCCTATACTGACCGCGGGGATGCCGTGGACGAGGCCGGTTTTCCACAGATTCAACTTGGCTATCGGTGGAGGCTCCCTGGCCCAAGCTCAGTGTTTATTCCGGCGGCTGCTGGCGTACTCCAATGATCTTGGCCTTTATGCAGAAATCGATGGGAGAACAGGGGACGCGCAAGCAGTGTTTGGAGCTATATTGGGTGGCTTTGTATCAGCTCAGCTGATGAATTGTCGGGGCCGTGGCGGCACAGATTTTTACCGTTTCCTCTGTCTTAGGCTCGTTCGAAGCGGAACGGTGGCAGACCGAGCCACGCCACGCGCCCCGGCTCCAAAGGGCACGTTCAGGTCGAATAATCGGCATTAATACGAACGTATTCTGTAGTTAAGTCGCTAGTAAGCAATAGTACCGAGACTCGGCCGCGACGCAATTTTATCCGCACATCGCAGGAGGGCTGCGCCAGGTCTCTATGCGCTTCAGCCTCATCAAAAGCGCACGCGACTCCTCGACGGCATACTACCTGCCGGCCAATGAAGATGGTTACTTTTTTCGGATGGATGCGTGCGCCAGAAGCTCCGATTGCCGCCAATATACGGCCCCAGTTTGGGTCGGCGCCGGCCCAGGCGCTTTTCACTAATAATGATCGGGCGATGGACCGCGCCAGATGCAGTGCCTCGTCACGGCTCCTGGCTTGTTCCACTGAAAGCCGAATGACGTGCCGCACGCCTTCACCATCGGAAACAATCTGCTCGGCCAAAGAGCCGCAAACTTGCCGGAGTGCGGCCTGAAATTTATTTCTCACGGTGCCCAGCCGAATCTCGTGCTGTCCGCTGGCCAGCAGCAGAACTGTGTCGTTAGTTGAGGTATCGCCATCCACAGAGATGCAGTTGAACGTTTCGTCACACGCGGCCCGTAAGCATTGTTTCAGCTCAGCCGGAGTAGCCGCCAGATCCGTGAAAAGATACACAAGCATGGTTGCAAGCTGAGGGTGGATCATGCCCGATCCCTTGGCTAGGCCCAGGATGCTGATGTTCTTTCGCCCCGCCTGAAACCGCGCGGATGCGAGCTTCGGCCGGGTATCAGTAGTCATGATGGCTCGGGCAAACTGGGCGACTGCCTGCCCGCTCGCTTCGCGGGCCGCAACTAGCTCCGGCAGCTTTGGAACGATTCGTTCTACAGATAGCGGAACACCAATGATGCCGGTTGATGATGGGAATATCTGTTCTGTCTCTATACCGAGCAAGCGAGCCGTCTCGCGACAGACGCGTACGCATCTGTTCAGACCCGTCTTGCCGGTAGCGCAGTTTGCGTTCCCAGAGTTCACGATCACGACATGCACATGCGCCCGCGTTGCACGCAAGTGCTTGCGTCCAATTTCCACCGGGGCAGCAATGACCCGGTTTTTCGTAAACATTGCCGCCGTTGTACCCGGAGCGGCCTCAGCCAAGGCCAGATTCAATCGGCCGCTGGCTTTGATACCGGCAGCAACTGCAGAGAATGAAAACCCACGTGGGAGATGGATGGATTCTGTCGAACCAGCGGACGCGCTCATGCCTGGAGCTTGACCAGCCAGTCAGTGGGCTCGGGAAGAATGGCGAATTTGGGCAGCTCGCCGCGGACCATTGCGACTTCATCGCAGCAATGAAAACGTGGACAAACGCAGCAGTCTTTATAAATTTTGTCCGGTAGATCTTCTCGCTGCGCCATGACAAAGCCGAGTTGGGAGAAAAATTCTGGCTTGCGGGTAAAAAGACAAATACAGCTGACAGCGTGCTTCTTCGCTTGCGAGAGCAGCGCTCGCACCAGAAGCTTGCCGCCGCCTGAACCTTGATGCGCAAGATCGACCATGATAGACCGGATTTCCGCCAGGTGCAATCCGTAGAGATGAAGCGCGCCACATCCCACGACGCGACCGACGTTCTCCAGCACAATGAAGTCTCGGACGTT
>Ga0209156_10002842_pt1 | contig 13371 bp, 8 predicted proteins | sample GraSoiAngelo_124_FD_185881 | JGI IMG/M metagenome (GOLD analysis project Ga0209156, IMG submission 185881) | Grasslands soil microbial communities from the Angelo Coastal Reserve, California, USA - 14_0927_05_20cm (SPAdes) (version 2) | ecosystem: Environmental > Terrestrial > Soil > Grasslands ...
TGGTGCCTATCGCGGAGAGCAACTTGAAATGGGCCGCACTCGTTCTCATTCGACACTGTACCAGCGCACCAGCCGTGGCGCAGCCCAATCGGTCGCGGCCGCCTCGATCAGCCAGCGTCCGGCGTGTTCGGCCAAAAAGGCGATGCGCTGCGTCTGACCGGGTTCGACGGCGAGCGTGTCGAGCCAAAACGGCTTCCAGCCGTCGTCGAGCCGGTCGAGCAGGCGGAAATGGTGTCCGTGCAGGTGGAACACGTTGGCGCGTTCGGCGCGGCTGGTCAGAGCCAGCACCACCGCACGGCCCGACCTCGCGCGGAATGCGGATGCCGAGGTTATCGCGAAATGTGCCGGCGTAACCCAATCGGATGGCGAACCGCCGAGCGTGAGGTCCGCGCGTACCGCGTTCTTAAGGTCGAGCTGCGCGGGAAGACCGTTAGATGGCAGCGGAGCTGGTTGCTGCAGGGGAGCCGCGCGCAGCGCCGGCTCTTTCGAAGTGACCAGCCGCGCAATGGGCCGAGCTTCTTTGCCGTCGTGCAGCAGGATGGCTGAGGTCGAGCCCGGCGGGGCGGTGGCATCGATGAAGACGTCGATCCGGCCGCCCGGCGCCAGCACCAGCGTACCGTTCCGCGCCGGGAATGGTTCGGCGGGCTGACCATCCAGCGCCATCACCCAGACCTCATGGCCTTCAATTTTCACAGCAACGACGTTGCGTTGAAAGCCATTGATAAATCGAAATCTACACCGCTGGTTGAACCGCAGCGGAATGTCGCGCGAAGTTTGCCCGTTGACGGTATAGAAAGCCGTCGTGTCCTTGGGATCAGTCCCAGCCGCGATGGCACTTCCGTCAGGCCGTAGCCGCCAGTCCTCGATCAGCAAGACTTCGTCACTATCAACCGCGATCGGTTCGCGTTCTCCCACGACCAAGGCGAGCGGGCGCACCGGCCGCGCTTGGGCGTCGCCGAGAAGCCTCGGATCGCACAAAAACGTGCCGGCATGGCGGAACTGGACCTGAAGGGTTTCCTTGGCGCCGCCCGCAAGAGGCGTCCGCGCTGTCAGCGGTTCGGCGGTGGCAAGGCCCTCCAAACCCCGCCAGTCGAGGACCGCGGGCACGGGAAGGCCGTTGGCGAAGCTGACCTCAAGCTGCTCGCCGCGTCCAATGCGCAGCCCAGCCTCTGGCGTTGGGCCCTCCAGGGCCCATATCGGAGTTTCTACCTGTCCTGCGCGCAGGGCGAGGTTGCTGGCTGCGGCGCGCAGCATCAGGGGTTGAGGTGGCTGGGCGGCGATCCCGCGCACCGCCGGGGCGAACACCGCGGCACCCAGCCCCGCCATCAGTTCGCGTCGATTGGGCCCGAAATTCCGCTTTGCCATGAGGTTGATGCGGACCATTTTTGCGGTGATATGTCCAGTTGCGGCACTACGGCCAGATCGGCTGAAAAGGGACATTTTTTTGCTGCGGCCGGGTTGGCTCATGCTATAAGCCCGCCGCAACGATCACGATGATTTTGGCTGATGTTCATCCGGAATCGTGAATGTGATCTATTCCATTCATTTGGAGCATGAAGTCTGCCCGAAAACCGCTGCGCACTTTTCGGCATTATGCTCGGGCATCGTGCGCGGACTTGATGCTATCGGCGGGCGTGGCGGAACTGGTAGACGCGCTGGATTTAGGTTCCAGTGACGAAAGTTGTGGGGGTTCGAGTCCCTCCGCCCGCACCATCCAGCTTCGCGCTACGGCGCTTCGCAGCATGGGGTGCTGCGTGATCACGAAGCAGGATGCCCTCCGAAGTCTTGCGGAGGAGGGTCGAACCCGTTCCCGCCGAGGGAATTGGTTCGCCGACTACCGGCGCAAGGCTTTTTAGACCGCCGCGTCGAACACGTTGAGAATGTCTCGGACAATGTCCCGGCCGAGGTCGGGACGAAGCGGAAGAAGATTGGACGCCATGCAGGTCACGGAAACCCTTAACGAGGGACTGAAGCACGAATTCAAGGTCAACGTTCCGGCGTCGGATCTCGATGCCAAGGCGGACGCGCGTCTTGTCGATCTCAAGGACAAGGTTCGGCTTAACGGCTTCCGCCCGGGCAAGGTGCCGGTGAGCCATCTGAAGAAGGTCTATGGCCGCTCGGTCATGGCCGAGACCATCGACCAGACGATCCGCGATACCAATACGCAGATCTTCACCGAGCGCGGCTTCCGACTTGCGACCGAGCCGAAGATCACGATGCCGACGGAGCAAAAAGAGGTCGAGCAGATTCTCTCGGGAAAATCGGATCTCACCTACACGGTTTCGATCGAGGTGGTGCCGGCGATCCAGCTCGCCGATTTCAAGAGTTTTAAGGTCGAGAAGCCGGTTGCCGAGGTCAGCGAGGCCGATGTCGACGAGGCGATCAAGCGGATCGCAGACCAGAACCGCTCCTACGCTGCGAAAGGCGAGGGCGCCAAGGCCGAGAGCGGCGATCGCGTGACCATCAACTTCAAAGGCACCATCGACGGTGTGCCGTTCGACGGCGGCACCGGTGAAAACATCCAGGTCACGATCGGCTCCAACACGTTCATCCCCGGCTTCGAAGAGCAGTTGATCGGCATCGCCGCCGGCGAAACCCGCACGCTGAAGGTTTCCTTTCCGAAGAACTATGCGAGCGAAAAGCTCGCCGGCCAGCCGGCGGAGTTCGAAACCACGGCGACGCTGATCGAGGGACCGCAGGAAACCGCCGTCAATGACGAGTTCGCCAAGACGCTCGGACTTGAATCCCTCGACAAGCTAAAGCAAGCCGCGCGCGAGCGGCTGGCGGCGGAATTTGCCGGCGCGACGCGCCAGCGCGTCAAGCGCACGCTGTTGGATCGTCTTGACGAGAGCCACAGATTCGACGCGCCACCCTCACTGGTGGACGAAGAGTTCAACTTGATGTGGACCTCGATCAAGGCCGAGATGGAATCGAGCGGCAAGACCTTTGCCGACGAGAACACGACGGAAGAGGCAGCCAAGGAAGAGTACCGCAAGATCGCCGATCGCCGGGTCCGCCTCGGCCTCGTGCTTTCGGAGATTGGCGAGAAGAACAAGATCACCGTTACCGACGACGAGGTCGGCCGCGCGGTGATCGAACGCGCGCGCTCGATGCCTGGACGCGAGAAAGAGGTTTGGGATTATTATCGCAACAATGCCAATGCGCTCGCCCAGCTTCGCGCGCCGATTTATGAGGACAAGGTCGTCGATTTCATCCTTGAACTCGCCAACGTGACCGAGAAGAAGGTTTCCCGTGAGGACCTCTACAAGGACGACGAGGCGGAAAAGAGCGCCGCTTGATGGCTTCAATCGGTCGCTATCCCCGGCCTTGCGAATCAGTTTCAACCGGAACGAATCCCGCCAACCCCATCGACCCGGTCTTGTGGCCGGGTTGGCCCGCTCTTGTGGCCCGGGAATTGGCCCATATCTTGAGTGTGTCTTTTAAGTAAGTCCTGCATCACGGGACGTCCGTCCCCGTGCGGCAAAAGTCGAAAACCGCCTGCCGATGGAAGTTCGTCTCCGCTAACCTCTGGGTGACTAATGCGCGATCCCGTCGAAACCTACATGCAACTCGTGCCGATGGTGGTCGAGCAGACTAACCGTGGCGAACGCGCCTACGACATTTTCTCGCGTCTCTTGAAAGAGCGCATCATTTTCGTGACCGGGGTGGTCGAGGACGGCATGTCGACGCTGGTGGTCGCTCAACTCCTGTTTCTGGAGGCCGACAATCCGAAGAAGGAAATCTCGATGTACATCAACTCGCCGGGCGGCGCGGTGACATCGGGGCTTGCGATCTACGATACCATGCAGTTCATCCGTCCGGCGGTATCGACACTGTGCACCGGACAAGCGGCCTCGATGGGCTCGCTGCTGCTGGCTGCCGGCGAAAAGGACATGCGCTTCTCGCTGCCGAATTCGCGCATCATGGTGCATCAGCCGTCAGGCGGCTTCCAGGGCCAGGCCACCGACATCATGCTGCACGCGCAGGAAATCCTGAACCTGAAGAAGCGGCTCAACGAAATTTACGTCAAGCACACCGGCCAGACCTATAAGGCGATCGAGGATGCGCTGGAACGCGACAAGTTCCTGACCGCGGAAATGGCCCGCGATTTCGGAATTGTCGACAAGGTGATCGAGAAGCGTCCGGAAGAGTTGGCGGTCAAGGCCCAGTGAAGATCCCGTAATACCCCGGTCCGCCGGCGTTCGAACTGGCGGCGGTTTCAGGCAATTTTGCCCGAAAAGTTCCGCTTTCGTGCTGGTTTGGCGTGGCAATCGCGCAACGCTTTAGTGATTTCGATTGCTTCGCGCGTGCGGAAATCGCAAATCACGCTATTGTCACGCTGTCTGCGGGGACCCCGATTAGCGAATTCTTGATAGTCGGGTGTCAGCATGGTTGGCTACGGGTGGTGGGCTATGATCGCGGGGGATTCGAAGAAACCGTGATTCTCACGGGATGTTAGGGTTAAGGTCTTTTGTGGTACGGAATTTGCTCTATCTACAACTCCTTGGCGGTCATTGCCGGAATGGAGCGATCGAGCGGACGGGTTCGAACGGCGGACGGAGACGAGAATGAGTAAGGTCGGCACGAGCGACTCCAAGAACACGCTGTATTGCTCGTTCTGCGGCAAGAGCCAGCACGAAGTCCGCAAGCTGATCGCGGGTCCCACCGTCTTCATCTGCGACGAATGCGTCGAACTCTGCATGGACATCATCCGCGAGGAGAACAAGTCCTCGCTGGTGAAGTCGCGCGACGGCATCCCGACGCCGAAGGAAATCTGCAAGGTCCTCGATGACTACGTGATCGGACAGAGCCACGCCAAGAAGGTGCTCTCGGTCGCCGTGCACAATCACTACAAGCGGCTCAATCACCAGACCAAGCACAACGACGTCGAACTGGCGAAGTCGAACATCCTGTTGATCGGCCCCACGGGTTCGGGCAAGACGCTGCTGGCGCAGACGCTGGCGCGAATCCTCGACGTGCCGTTCACGATGGCGGATGCCACCACGTTGACCGAAGCCGGTTACGTCGGTGAAGACGTCGAGAACATCATTCTGAAGCTGTTGCAGTCGGCCGACTACAATGTCGAGCGTGCGCAGCGCGGCATCGTCTATATCGACGAAATCGACAAGATCAGCCGCAAGTCGGACAATCCGTCGATCACCCGCGACGTGTCAGGTGAAGGCGTGCAGCAGGCGCTCTTGAAGATCATGGAAGGCACGGTGGCCTCGGTCCCCCCGCAGGGTGGCCGCAAGCATCCGCAGCAGGAATTCCTGCAGGTCGACACCACCAATATCCTGTTCATCTGCGGCGGCGCGTTCTCAGGGCTCGAGAAGATCATCTCTGCGCGCGGCCGTTCGACCTCGATCGGCTTCGCGGCCCAGGTGCTGGCGCCGGAAGACCGCCGCACCGGCGAAATCTTCCGTCATGTCGAGCCGGAAGATCTTCTGAAATACGGGCTGATCCCGGAGTTCGTCGGCCGTCTGCCTGTGGTCGCGACACTGGAAGATCTCGACGAGGCTTCGCTGAAGAAGATTCTGACCGATCCGAAGAACGCGCTGGTCAAGCAATATCAGCGGCTGTTCGAGATGGAGAACATCGAACTGACCTTCGCCGATGAGGCACTTGGCGCGGTCGCCCGCAGGGCGATCGAGCGCAAGACCGGCGCTCGCGGCTTGCGTTCGATCCTCGAAAGCATCCTGCTTGAGACCATGTTCGATCTGCCCGGTCTCGAAGGCGTCGAGGAAGTCGTGATCTCGCGCGAAGTGGTCGAGGGAACCGCCCGCCCGCTCTACATCTACGCGGATCGTTCCGACCGCGCAGTGGAGAGCAGCGCCAGCGCCTGACGCGCGTTGGTGCCGGTCGCGGCAAACACGGCTGCGGGCTCGTTCCCGCGGCCGCTCTCGCACAACTAGAACCTCGCATTTAGCCCCATTCGGTGGGCATTTCTCCAGACTTGACACCCCCCCGGGCGATAGCCACCTAATGCTATCGGTGGCGAAAGCCGCGCTTGAGATTCGCTTCGCCAAAACTGCTGGGGAGCAGGCTCTTCACCGAGCCAAACGACCCCACCTCGGCACCTTGTGGTAGTCGCGCAAACGAGCGGACTGCTGCAAGGGGGCACAACAAAAGGAAACAGGCCATGACTACTCCAAAACCCCGGCCATTGATCACCTACGGCGAAAGCCACTCTTATCCGGTGCTGCCGCTGCGCGACATCGTCGTCTTCCCGCACATGATCGTGCCGCTATTCGTCGGCCGCGAGAAATCGATCCGCGCGCTTGAAGAGGTAATGAAGAACGACGCGCTGATCATGCTGGCGACGCAGAAGAACGCGTCCGACGACGATCCGGCGCCCGATGCGATCTATGAAACCGGCACGCTGGCGAGTGTGTTGCAGCTCTTGAAATTGCCCGACGGCACTGTGAAAGTGCTGGTTGAGGGGCTCGAGCGCGCGCGCGTGCAGAAATATTCCGACCGCCCCGAATATTATGAGGCGACTGCGGTCGCGCTCGCCGATACCGACGCCAAATCCGTCGAGGCCGAAGCGCTGGCACGTTCGGTCGTGTCCGATTTCGAGAGCTACGTAAAACTGAACAAGAAGATCTCCGCCGAAGTCGTCGGCGTGGTTCAGGCCATCACCGATTTTGCCAAGCTCGGCGATACCGTCGCTTCCCATCTCGCGGTGAAGATCGCCGATCGGCAGGCCATCCTCGAAACGCTGTCCGTCACCGCGCGCCTGGAAAAGGTGCTGGGGCTGATGGAGAGCGAGATCTCGGTGTTGCAGGTCGAAAAGCGCATCCGCTCGCGCGTCAAGCGCCAGATGGAGAAGACCCAGCGCGAGTATTACCTCAACGAGCAGATGAAGGCGATCCAGAAGGAACTCGGCGACGACGAAGGCCGCGACGAGCTTGCCGATCTCGAGGAGAAGATTGCCAAGACCAAGCTGTCGAAGGAAGCGCGCGAGAAGGCACAGCACGAATTGAAGAAGCTGCGCCAGATGTCGCCGATGTCCGCGGAGGCCACCGTCGTGCGCAACTATCTCGACTGGCTATTGTCTATTCCGTGGAACAAGAAGTCCAAAGTGAAAAAGGATCTGGAGGCCGCCCAAGCGATTCTGGATGCCGATCACTATGGCCTTGAGAAGGTCAAGGACCGCATCGTCGAGTATCTCGCCGTGCAGTCGCGCGCCAACAAATTGACCGGACCGATCCTGTGCTTGGTCGGGCCTCCCGGCGTCGGCAAGACGTCGCTCGGCAAGTCGATCGCAAGGGCGACGGGGCGCGAATTCGTGCGCGTCTCGCTTGGCGGCGTGCGCGACGAAGCCGAGATCCGCGGTCACCGCCGTACCTATATCGGCTCGATGCCCGGCAAGATCATCCAGTCGATGCGCAAGGCCAAGACCTCGAATCCGCTGTTCCTGCTGGACGAGATCGACAAGATGGGCGCCGATTTCCGCGGTGATCCGTCATCGGCGCTGCTTGAGGTTTTGGATCCCGAGCAGAACTCGACCTTCAACGACCACTATCTCGAGGTCGATTACGATCTTTCCAACGTGATGTTCATCACGACCGCGAATACGCTGAATATTCCGGGGCCGCTGATGGACCGCATGGAGATCATCCGCATCGCTGGCTACACCGAGAACGAGAAGGTCGAGATAGCGCGCAAGCATCTGATCCCGAACGCGATCTCCAAGCACGGCCTGGATTCGAAGGAATGGTCGATTGACGATGACGCGCTGCTGCTGATGATCCGGCGCTACACCCGCGAAGCGGGCGTGCGCAACCTGGAGCGTGAGCTTTCGACACTGGCCCGCAAGGCGGTGAAGGAGCTGATGATTTCCAAGAAGAAGTCGGTCAAGGTCACTGAGAAGTCGCTGGAGGAGTTCCTTGGCGTGCCGAAATATCGGTACGGTGAGATCGAGACCGACGATCAGGTGGGCATTGTCACCGGCCTTGCCTGGACCGATGTCGGCGGCGAGTTGCTCACCATCGAAGGCGTCATGATGCCCGGCAAGGGCAAGATGACGGTGACGGGCAACCTGCGCGACGTGATGAAGGAATCGATCTCGGCAGCGGCCTCCTATGTCCGCTCCCGGGCGATCACCTACGGTGTCGAGCCGCCGCTGTTCGACAGGCGCGACATCCACGTCCACGTGCCGGAGGGGGCGACCCCGAAGGACGGTCCGTCGGCGGGTGTTGCGATGGCAACCGCGATCATCTCGGTGATGACCGGCATCCCGGTCCGCCACGAAGTCGCGATGACCGGCGAAATCACGCTGCGCGGACGGGTGCTGCCGATCGGCGGTTTGAAGGAGAAACTGCTCGCCGCTGCGCGCGGCGGCATCAAGACGGTGCTGATCCCCGAGGACAACGCCAAGGATCTCACGGAGATATCCGATGCGATCAAGGGCGGCATGGAGATCATCCCGGTGGCCCGGCTTGACGACGTCGTCTCGCGTGCGCTGGTGCGCGCGCCGGTGCCGATCGTCTGGGAAGAGGAGACCAAGGTTCCGGTCAAGCCGGAGGCCGGAGATGAGGCGGCCGGCGGCCTGACGGCGCACTAGGCGTCTCGCTGGCGGAAGCCTTGCCCAGCAGAACATGATAAAACGGCGCCTTCGGGCGCCGTTTTTTTTGGGGTCGAGCGCGATGAAAATCGACGGGCAATGCCATTGTGGGCTTGTGACCTATGAAGCCGATATCGATCCTCTGAAGGTTTCGATCTGTCACTGCACCGATTGTCAGACGCTGACCGGATCGCCCTACCGCGTGACGGCGATCTGCTCGGGCGAGCAGATCCGGATGACCGGAAAGCCGACACAGACCTATGCCAGGACGGGCGACAACGGCCGGACGCGGTTTCAGCATTTTTGCGGGCAATGCGGCTCCCCGCTGTTCACCAGCGGCGCGGGCGGCTCCGATGATTGGGGCATTCGCTGGGGCAGCATCCGCCAGCGCGCGCAACTCAAGCCGACACGGCAAATCTGGTGCCGTTCGGCAGCACCCTGGATCAACGATCTCACGGGATTGCCGGGTCTGTTGACGGAGTGATTAGCATCAGGGGCCTTGCTCCGGTGGGCGCGGCAGGGCTAAACAGGCAGCATGATCCGGAAAGGTGGATACCGGTTTTCCGACAAGTTCATGCTAACAATAGAACTAAAGTGCGATGGTTCAGTCGGAGGCATCGCGCTTTAGGGGCGGCTAGCTCAGCTGGTTAGAGCATCTCGTTTACACCGAGAGGGTCGGGAGTTCGAATCTCTCGCCGCCTACCAGCCTTCGCTGAGCGAACGGCAAATCATCGTTCAGAAGCCATGAAAGGATCCGCGCAGGGGTGCGAGGTGGCCCCGATAGAGCTTCGTGACAGAAAAGGCGGCTCGTAGAGCCACCTTTTCTTCTGCTCAGTGTCAAAAAGATTATTGGCACAGGTGTTGTTTGCCGTCTGCGCCGCGGAACGTGGTGCCAGGCGTACAGGCAAGGTTGTTGTGAGCTGCGTAGGTCTTCCAATCGCGCCCGCCATAGCCGTACCCGTAATAGTTGTTGTTATCGAAGGCACGGAACGGGGCAGTCGCTATCGCGCCTGCCGTTGCGACGGCGCCGCCGACGACGGCGCCCGCCGCGCCGACCGGCCCCACAGGCCTGCGATACTGATCTTCCCTGGTCAAAGCAGCGTTGGCGTTGCGAAACCGTTCGCCACGATAGGCCACGTGACGTTGCATGTGGCTCTGGCTTTTGGCGAGGGTCTCAGGCCCCTTGATCTGGCAATTGCTGCCTACGCAGTTGGCCTGTTTGTCTATCGCACCCTTGGCCATGGTGCCCTTGGCCATGGTGCCCTTGGCCATCGCAGGACCCGCCAGCGCGGAGGTAAGGATGGCGGCGGTGCCGATGGGACGCTCCCTTTCTTGTGATTTGTGATCGGTAGCAAGCGCGTGGATAGACAGATGTTCCGCCTCCTGCTCGCGGATCAAACCGATGTGATCTGATATTCCCGCCGCGAGCCGGACCGCTCCGGGTCGGTTAGCCCCGGTCGGCGAGCGCACCCGACTATTTCCAAGGTTCCCAGGGTCGTAATGGTTCCAAGGCGAGGAGTGGCTCGCGGGCGGCCCGGTTCGCCTTTAAGGTTCCCGGTTCTGTTCGGCTTGACGAGCCGCTTCGTTGACCTTGGCACGGTCGCGCGTCTTGGATCGGGTTATCCTGTTTTCGGTCCCGCTTCGTCGAGCAAATTTAACGGAGCATCGATAGCAGCAACTGCTTTCGCGCAAGGAGTTTTGCTGCGGTTGTCATTGCATTTAATGGTCCCTGTTTTTTCACTCAGCGGCGCAGCCAGCGCTACACTGGAGAACTGACTGATCCGCAGGGCTTCATGGTACGGAGCATGCGTCCGTGCCAGCACAATTCATGTTTCTGGGCGTAGGCAGGTAAGCCCATGAAAATCAAAGCCGCTATGACACATCCAGCTAGGCGGGGCCGTGTGCAGGACTGCCGCCGAGACGATGGCGATGGTTTTACGTAATGAAATCAGCAAACCGGTTTTGAAGGTCGAGTCAGTCGCCGCGCTTCGACCTTAGCACCTTGCGCCTCCGCCGGATGTACCGCGCCTTGGCAAGCGGGAGAAAATCAGCAGTGACGGGAGCCGGCCTAAGTGGGGCGACGAGATCGAGCCAGAGACGGGCTGGCATCAGCCACAAATCAATTATTGCAGGCATCGTGGGTTTCCTCGGTTTGCCGGTCGAGGTGCGCTACTGCGATCTGTGTAAAGCTCGCGAGAACCGCAGGCGCAATCCGGGTGACTACCGGCAAATCGGACCTGGGGATATCTGGGAAAACTTTCAGAAAGGACTGGCTTGCGCGCGATTTAGGCTTGGGAAAAAGATCTGTTGCGGAGAACATGAGGGGCATCGGTATCGTTTGGGGACCGGCATCATGCTTGCGCATCAGGCTGAGATCGAATCACGAGCGGCGCAATGGCCACGGGCGCGAGCTAGGCCGCGGTGCTCGTTGTGCTCCGAGTTAATGGTCGCGCCGGAGGCATCCGTCTTCCATTCAGACGGTGACGTGCGGTACCTTTGGAGCTGCGACTCTTGCGGGCAAGGCTTCGTCACGCGCGCTGCCACTTTGCTCCCCACAGGTTCGGCTCGTTGAGGGGTCATGGCGCGAAAAAAGGCCCCAGAATCCTTGGGCGGAAGCTGATTTTTCAGGGGTTTTGCGACTTTATCAGCAGTGCCGTTTCACTTGCGGCGCAAGAGTGGAATCAGAAAATATGACCCTTGTCGCAGACTGTACAATGAATATTGGCGGTGCTTGTCACGATGGAACGATATCTCACCAAGACATTTAGCTTTCAGAGGCCACCGCCCGCCGTTTGAAGTACGGCGCCCGTCGCGGATAGCCAAAGGTTCACACCCGCTGCTCGACATGCGCTCGCGCGGGATAGCCAAAGGCGGTGGTCTCCTGTTTTTTTACACTGAAGCCCGATACGTTGAAGAAGCAAGCAAAAACACGGGGAGAGCTGGAGTCCGCGATCAGGACGGAGATGGAGGATATTTGTGAATCGCCTACCGACTTGGCTATCTCTGTCCTACCGCATGAAGACTCTTGGAAGATCGTGATCATGAGGGAAGGTCTGGAGCAGGATGCGGATCGCTGTGAGATGATCTTATCGATTGCCGAGAGGCTGCGAGGTCAGTTTGACTTGAAGGGTTGAGCCAATTCCGACGATCTCGAGTTTGAGTGCTCGCCCTACCTGCAAGGATCGAAAAAAGCCCCCGGTGCCGTAGAAGGCCCCGAGGGCTTTGTCGGATCATCAATGGTTGGTACGTCCGCAATCCTCTGAATGATCCTCGACTTTGCGATTACCGCACCTGATCTTGGAAAGGATGTGGCGACCGTGCGTCATCAGGGTGATTAGTCCGCGCGCCGTCACGGGACCCAACTTCCCAGCTCTCTAAGGGCAAGCTTGGAAATCTCCGCCGGGTCTTCAATCCCCAACCGGCCAACCGCAATGATCTTCCCGGCGACAAGCTGCGTGATGGGGTCGTTGCGATCTTTCAAACGCAGCGTCCGTAAGGTCTGTTCGTAAGCCGTCACTAGACGTTCAATTTCCTCCGGCCCGAACGCAGTGTTTTCTAACAGCCTGTATATAGCCATTGCTCAGGACAACGCGCGGCGGCGGGATTGCGCGGTAACTTTTCTCGCGCGCCTCGAAATAATTTCTGAAATTTTGCGAGGAACCTGAGCTGGTGCGGCGCAACGGTAAGACGTCGGCCGTGCGCTCCGCCTTTGTTTGACCGGCGCCGGGCATCTGGATTCCGACGGTCGGTCACCTTGGCCGTCGGCGAGAGCTTCACCGAGCTGTGGTGACCTTTGCCTCTGTGCCAGGAATGCATCACATGTCAAAAAACTTCATCGGCGAACGGCGATCGTCTTAAGGCGACCGCGCAGCGAACGCGCGAATTTCGCTTATTCCATCGATGATATCTGAAACGGCTGAGCCTCGGCTAAGTGGTGATAACAGCAATGCCGGATTCGCTTTTAATTTGCTCCGGCTAGCCGATTCTGATCATGTGACATTTGCAAGAAATTTTCCAAATTTGGGGGCGTGTCATGTTGGTGCGGGGAATTGGGGCATTGGCGATCGTGTTGTCTTTGACGCCAGCCTCGTTTGCAGGGAATCATTCGGGCATCGCTCACCGGCTATCCTGCACCGTCGTTCGCTATTATGTCGCCAGATATTCGGCTTCAGCCGCCGAGACGTGGGCGCGGGGCCATGGTGCCACCGACGCGGAGATCGACGCAGCGCGGCGCTGTCTGAACGACATGCCCGCCCAAACCGCCCAAACCGAGCAGGCCGCGCGCTGGACCTGGCACTGACTGCCGCCACTCGGGAATACTCGACCGCGTCCTGCTTTCGCCGCCCGCTTGACCTAGCGGACGCAAATCGTCTCCCACCGCCTCGCTCGTCCCTTTCATACGCTGGACCGGATTGGAACCGGGCCCAAATTGCTGCGTTTCAGTGGCCGTTGTTCGACATTGAATTTTGTTGACGAGATGCTGCAGCGTTCTGAACCCGGTGTCGAAGGCCTATATTGTCCTCCTGCGCCGAACCCGCCGAGGACGCGGCTGCGGCTGCTCGAACTGCTGGCAACGCTCGCGAGAAATCCTCTCGAATGCTGGAGTGCCGAGTTTTTTCAGGAACCGATCGCGAGGGTCAGGCTGCCTTTTGCCGACGCATTCCTGGTTCACGATCCCGCCGCCATCAAGCATGTGCTCGTCGATAACGCCGCGAACTACCGTAAAGACCCCATCCAGCGGCGCATCCTGGCGACGGGACTGGCGGACGGCCTGTTGAGTGTCGAGGGAGACCGGTGGGAGATGC
>Ga0209156_10002844_pt1 | contig 13365 bp, 10 predicted proteins | sample GraSoiAngelo_124_FD_185881 | JGI IMG/M metagenome (GOLD analysis project Ga0209156, IMG submission 185881) | Grasslands soil microbial communities from the Angelo Coastal Reserve, California, USA - 14_0927_05_20cm (SPAdes) (version 2) | ecosystem: Environmental > Terrestrial > Soil > Grasslands...
TTCGCGGGCTACAAGAACTATCTGCGCTCGATTTACATCCAGCCCACGCTCGCCTACCAGCTGACACCGCGGCTGTCCCTGGGCGGCGGCCTCGACATCGTGCTCGGGAAAGTGGAATTGAACCAGCGCCTGGACCTCGCGCAGGCACCGGTTCCCGCGAGCATCCTTCCGGTCTCGCCGGGGATGCCGCCGGCGGTGTTCGGGCAGTTCGGGATCGCGCCCGGGACGGATTTCGCCAACACCCACCTCGAGGCGACGAAGACGACCGTCGGAGCGCATTTCGGGGCGATTTTCAAGGCGAGCGACCAGCTCTCGTTCGGCGCGAACTTCCTCACCCAGGCGAAGTTCGAGTACTCGGGCACCGCCAGCTTCAATCAGGTGCTGACCGGCCTGGTCGTCCCAGCGAGCCTGACGGTCGGTGCACTCACGATTCCCGCCGGCACGCCGATCGATGTTCTCCTCGGCGCCCCCGTCACGAGCGGCGGTCTCGGCCTGTTCGACCCGGCGACGGGCGTGTTCAGAACGCAGCCGGTCACCACAACGATCAGGAATCCCGCGCAGCTCGAGCTGGGCGTGGCCTACAAGCTGGCGAACGGCTGGACGCTGCTCGGCGATTACCAACTCACCTGGTGGAGCCAGTTCGACGAGCTCGACATTACGTTCCCCCAGGACGCCTCGGGTCTCTTGAGTCGCAAGCTGTTCGAGAACTACCAGAATACCAGCGGGTTCCGGTTCGGCGCGGAGTGGGCCAAGAGCGCGAAGTGGACGTTGCGGGGCGGGTACCTGCATCACGACGGTGCGGCTCCGGCCGAGACGGTGACGCCGCTCCTGCCCGAGGGCCAGCGCAACGAGTTCACGGCGGGCGCGACGGTGAAGCTCGCGAAGGCGCTGACCGCGGACCTTGCGTATCAGTTCGTCCGCCAAGGCGACCGGCGCGGCCGCACTCGTGAGCCGATCTTCAACCAGGTGCCGACGACAGGGTTGAACAACGGCCTCTACACTCTCCATGCGCACCTCTTCGGGGTGTCGCTCGGCTACGCGTTCTAAGGGGGCCCGACGATGACGCACCGCCGTGGGTTGCTCGCCGCCGGTATCAGCCTGGTGCTCGCCGCCGCGGGCTGTCATGAAGACGACTTGATGAGCCCGCCCATCCCTCCATACACGGGCGGCGCCATGTTCCAGCGCTACGTATCCATGGGGAACAGCATTACCGCCGGCTTTCAGTCGGCGGGCATCGACAGCGTCACGCAGCTGCAGTCGTACGCGGCGCTGGTCGCGAGCGCGATGGGAACGCCCTACTACTACCCCGGCCTGAACTGGCCTGGTTGCCCGCCGCTATTCACCAACATCTTCACCGGCGCGCGGGTCGCGGGTGGCACAAGCATGACGTGCCTGTTCCGTAGCCCGAACATTCCTCCCTTCTTAACCAACGTCGCCGTCCCGGGCGCCGAAGTGATCGATGGCATCTCGAACTTCCCGACTCCCGGGACGAACTCGAATGCCCTGACGTTGCTGATGCTCGGCGGACGGACCCAGACGCAGGCCATGATGGCCGCGCACCCGACGTTCGTCAGCGTGTGGCTCGGGAACAACGATCTCCTGGGCGCGGCCCAGGCCGGGGATACGACGCTGGCGACCGACACGGCCGCCTTCCGGGTGCAGTACTCCGAGGTACTCGATTCCATCGAAGCGGCCGGTGCGCAAGGGGCGCTGCTCATCGCGGTCGGGTTCGGGCACCTGAGCAACAACGTCGTGCCGCCGCATTTTTCTCGCGGCTCCACGTGGTTCAACGTGGCAGCGAGCAACGCGTTCGCGCCGGCACCGTTCACCGTGGCCGGGAACTGCGCCTCCCCAGGTGGGGACGCAGTGCTAGTGAGTTTCGCGTACGGGTTCGGGCTTCTCGCGCAAGCGCAGGCGGGCACGCCAACAACCCTCGACTGCACCGCCCCCCCCGTCGTCCAGGCCGTCGAGACCGCGTTCTTCGCGCGGCTACAGGCCGCCTACAATGCCACCATTCAGAGCCAGGCGGCCGCGCGCGGATGGGCCTACACCGACAGCGTGAACACGACGGCCGATTCCCTGGCGGCCATCCCCGGCCAGTTCGCGCCGTTCCCGAACATCGGGAACCCGCCGCCTGACTGCTCCACCAATACCTTCGGCCTCGCGTTCAGCTGCGACGGTATCCACCCGAGCGCCGCAACGCATCGCCTGATCGCCAGGAAGCTGGTCCGGGCGATCAACCAGAAATACGGCTCGGCGATTCCCGCCGTGCCCTGAGCACGAACTCCCCTCGTGCGACGGGGTAGCGAACACGGCATCCGCCACTCGGCGGGTGCCGTTTTGCTGATGCGAACCCTTCGTACGGCCCTTCTGCTTACCTGCCCCGCCCTGACGGGCGGGGCTAGCCTCGTCGCGCAGGCGGTCGAGCGCACCGACGTCCCGGCTCGCGGCGTGCTGCGCGTGACCTTCGATCCGCGCATTATGACCTGGAACGACCAGTTCACCGACGCCGGCCGCATGAAGCTCGGGGCCGCGCTCTCGGGAGACACGGTGGGCGGCCGCTACATCCCCGTGGTGGCACGGCTCGAGCAGAACGTGCGCGTCGCGAGCGGGCTCGCGGGCTTCGTGGCGAGCCTCGGCGCGGGACTGCTGAGCGTGCGGCAGGAACGGCGCACCTACCCCATCCGGGCCGAGCTCGGGCTCAGCGATCGCCTCTCCGTGAGCCTCATGGTGCCGATGGTCCGCGTATCGACGCGGGCCTCGCTGCAGCGTTCCAACAGCGGTGCCAACCTCGGCGTGAATCCGCTCGTGGTGAACGCGCTGGGAGCGCGAGGCACTGACTCGCTTTTCTTCGCGCAATTCGATACGGCGTTGGCTCGCTTGGATCAACAGGTCGGGGGATGTTCGGCTCCCCCGGCGCCGTGCGCGGCGCGGGACAGCTCGGCGCATTGGCACGCGGTGCGCGATGCGCTCCACGGCTCCGTGTACGGCATGGGGCAGACCGGCTCGCCTTTCCTGCCGCTCGACACCTCGACCGCTGGGAAGGCCATCGACAGCGCCGTCGCGCGGATCCAGCAAGGTCTGAGCGTCACGTTCGGGATCTCGGGGTTCGACACCGCCGTTGCACTGGCGGCGGACACGCTCACGGGCCCCGTGTTCGAGCAGATTCTGCTCAGCCCCGATCCGAACGGGTTCGGGTACGCCACCGTGCCGTTCCTGCGAAACTTCCGCTACCGCGTGGGCGACGTAGAGCTCGCCGCAAAATATCGGCTCCTGGCCGGCACGCATTGCGCGGTCGCCGTACAAGCGCTGGTTCGCCTGCCGACGGGTGGAAGGGATTCGGCCAACGACCTGCTCAGGCAATTTGTCGGCGATCACCAGCTGGACCTCGAAGGGCAGCTGATACAGGAGCTGTCGGTGGGGCCGCTCTGGCTCAACGCGGCGGTCCGCGCCGGGATGCAGCGGCCGGGGACGCGAGTACGCCGGGTCGCGCCGTGGGACGCGTTGCTGGTGCCGGCCGCGGCCACGGCGGACCTGCGCTGGGATCCCGGGGACTACGTCGGCGTGGACGTGGCGCCGCTGGTGCGTCTCGCGCCGGAATTCGCGGCCGGGTTCACCGCGGGCTACTTCTCAAAGGCGCGCGATCACTACGCGTTTCAATCGCTGCAGGACTCGGTCGCGCTCGCCGCCCGACTGGGATTGCCAACGCCGGCCAGCGTGCTCGACCAGGGTACGTCGCAACGGTGGCTGCGCCTCGGGTTCGCGGCGACCTACCACGCCCGGAACGTCGAGGGGGGATTCTCGATCGAGCAGACCGTCAGCGGCGCTGGGCTCGTCCCCGGGGCGACGGTGTATCGGCTGGTGCTGCGGGCGACGCGGAAGCTTTTCTGAGCAGCTCGGCAGCGTGACTGAGCGCCGTTTGCATGTCGGGACCACCGAGCATGCGGGCGAGCTCCCGCGCGCGCCCATCGCCGGTCACGACCTGCACGTCGCTCGTGGCAATCCCGCCTCGCGCCCCTTTCGCCACGACCAGATGATGATTCGCGTAGGCCCCGATCTGCGGGAGATGGGTGATCACGAGCGCCTGGCGGCCCCCCGGCACCGCCTGCGCCACCGTCGCCAGCGCCTGCCCCACCTGCCCACCGACCTCACCGCCGATCCCCTGGTCCACCTCGTCGAACACCAACGTCGCGACCGCGTCGTGCTGCGCGAGAACGACTTTCAGGGCCAGCATCAGGCGCGACAACTCGCCGCCTGAGGCGACTTTGGCGAGGGGACGAGCGTCCATTCCCACGTTCAACGTCACCTCGAATGACACGTCCTCGGCGCCATGTGCGTGGGGTGTGGTGCGTGGTTGCAGGCGCACCAAGAATCGGCCTCCCGGCATTCCGAGCGGCGGGAGCAACTCGTTCACGGCCTGCGCCAGGCGCGTGGCGCCCTGCGTCCGCTTGGCGGTGAGCGCCGCGCACGCGCGTGCGAAGTCCGCCGCGGCCGTTTCGCGCTGCTCTGCGAAGTGGCGCAGGTCGAGGTCCGCGGTATCCAGCAGCTCGAGCTCGCGCGCGGACCGATCGCGGGTGGCGAGTACGTCGGGGAGTGTGGGACCGTACTTCTGGGTGAGGCGGAACAGGACGTCCCGTCGCGCCTCGACGGCCCCGAGCCGATTCGGGTCGCTCTCGATGGCGGCGGCGTAGGCTCGCGCCGCCTGGGTGAGCTCCGCGACGTGCGCGAACGCGCCGTCCAGGAGCTCCTGCCACCTGGCCACCGAGGGATCGAGACGGGTGAGGCCGGCGAACAGTTTGGCCGCGCGGGACAAGCCGGCGGTATCGAGCGCCTGCTCCAGCTCGCGGGACAGGCGCCCCAGCTCGTCGGCATGGGCGAGGCGCTTCGCCTCGACCTCCAGCGTCTCCACCTCGCCGCTCTGGGGCGCCGCGCGCTCGATTTCCTCGACCACATGCCGCAGGTAATCGGCCTTGCGCCGCACGTCCTCGCGTCGGGCCGTGAGCTCCTCCTCGCGCCGCTCGAGCTCGCGCAGGCGCTCGTGCGCGTCGCGCACCGCCGTGCGCTCCACCGCGGCGTCGGCGTACGCATCGAGCATATCGCGTTGGGCATCGGCCCGCAGCAGCGATTGGGTCTCGTGCTGACCGTGCAGGTCCACGAGGAGCGCGCCGAGCTGCGCCAGGACGCTGACCGTCGTGGGGCTGCCGTTGACCCAGGCGCGGGAGCGCCCCTCCCCGGCGATCTCGCGCTTGAGCACCAGCCGCCCGTCTTCCACTTCCACCCCCAGGGCGGCGAAGGGCGGTGAAAGGCGGTGGAGGGCGGTGGAGGTGAATTCGAAGGCGCCTTCGATGATCGTTTTGTCCGCCCCGGGGCGCACGACGTCCGACGAGGCCCGCTCCCCGAGCAGCAGGGCGAGCGCGTCCACCAACATCGACTTTCCCGCACCGGTCTCGCCGGTGAGGACGTTCAAGCCGGGGGCGAGGGGGAGCGTGACGTCGGCGATGACGGCGAGGTCGCGGACGCGCAGCTCCGTGAGCACTACTTCCGCTCGCGGTCGGAGAGGTCGCCCCACTGCAGCTTCTTGCGCATGCGGGCGAAGAAGCCTTCGGGCCCGAGCCGCACCAACAGGACCGAGTGGGCCGCCCGCTTCACGACCAGGCGCTCGCCGGTCCCCATCGTGGTGCCGACCTGGCCGTCGAAGGACACGAGGACGTCCTCGGGCCAGGGAGGAATCGGCTCGACCGTGATGGCGGCGTTGGAGGGCACGACGAGGGGCCGGACGGCGAGGGTATGGGGGCAGATGGCGGCCACGACGATGGCGTCGACGCCGGGAACGACGATCGGTCCGCCCGCCGACAGCGCGTACGCCGTGGAGCCGGTGGGCGTGGCCACCACGATGCCGTCCGAGGAGTACTGCCCGACCTCGTCGCCGTCCACGGACACGCGGAGCCGGATGACGCGTGCCACCCCGCCCTTATGCACCACCGCGTCGTTCAACACGATCGGCTCGGCGCGGCTCCTGCCCTGCTTGTCCTCGATGAAGGGCGCGAGGGCGAGACGCGACTCGGTGGCATAGGCCCGGCGCACCAGGGCGTCGAGTGCCCAGTCGAGGGTCTGCGAGGTCGCGGTGGTCAGGAAGCCGACTCGGCCGAGGTTGACGCCGAGAATCGGCGTCGACGCGCCGTTGAGGGTGCGTGCCCCGCGCAACAGCGTGCCGTCGCCTCCGAGCGTGATCAGACAGTCGAGCTGGGGTGCGCGGCGGAGTGCGGGGGGCGCGGGCTCGGGCCAGAGCGGCCCGATCTCCTCCTCGGTGTACAGCGTGACTCCGACCCGGGGCGCGACCTGCGCGAGATGCGCGAGGATGTTCTTGAGATCGCGGTAGCTGGGGTTGCCGACGACCCCGACGTTCATGAGTGGGTGAGCGACTGCTCCGCGGCCAGCGCACGCACCCGCGCCGCGATCCCGGACCCGGTGAGACCGACCTCGGCGAGCTGCTGCGCACGGGGCGCGTGCTCGTAGGTGCGGTCGGGGGCGCCGAGGGGGACGACGCGGGTCTCCGGGGCGACGGCTTGCACCAGGCCGGACAGGAAGGCGCCGAACCCGTTGGTTACCGTGCCGTCTTCCACGGTGACCAGCAGCCGGTGATCGTGCAGCAACGCGTCGAGCAGCTCGCGGTCCACCGGTTTCAGGAACCGGCAGTTCACCACCGTGACGTCCAACCCCTCGGCCGCGAGCTCCTGCGCGGCCGCGAGTGCCGGCTGGCACATCGCACCCACCGCGAGCAGGGCGCATTCGCGCCCTTTGCGCAGCACGTCCCACGTGCCGTAGCGGATGGGCGCCACCTCGGCGGCGGGCGGCGTCTCACCCGGCGCCTTGTCGCGTGGATAGCGGAGCGAGAAGGGCCCGCCGGTGTGCTGGAGCGCGCAGCGCAGCAGTCCGATCAGCTCGGCGCCGTCCTTCGGCGCCGTCACCGTCATATGCGGCACGGCGAGCAGGTAGGCGATGTCGTACAACCCCATGTGCGTTTGCCCGTCCTCACCCACCATGCCGGCGCGGTCGAGGCAGAAGATCACGGGCAGCTGCTGGATGGCGATGTCGTGGATGATGCTGTCATAGGCGCGTTGCAGGAACGTCGAGTAGATGGCGACCACGGGCCGGATGCCCTGCGTGGCGAGCCCGCCGGCGAACGTGGTCGCGTGCGCCTCGGCGATGCCGACGTCGAAGAAGCGGTCGGGCCACTTCTTCTGAAAGATGCCGGTGCCGGTCCCGGACGGCATGGCCGCGGTGATCGCCACCAGCTTGGGGTATTCGCCCGCGAGCTGGGTGAGCGCCTCGCCGAACACCGTGGTCCACTGCGGCGGGCCCGCCTTCACCGGCCGCAGCTCGCCCGTGACGGGGTCGTAGGGCGCGCGCGCATGGTACTTCTCCGTATCGGGCTCGGGCAGGGGGAAGCCTTTTCCCTTCTCCGTGATTATGTGCACGACGCGCGGCCCCCTGAGGGTCTTCACGATCTCGAAGGTCTGCACCAGCTGCGGGATGTTGTGCCCGTCGATCGGCCCGAAGTAGCGGAAGCCAAGCTCCTCGAACAGCATGCCCGGGGACCAGAAGTTCTTGATGCTCTCTTCCATCGTCTTCGCGAAGTCGACGAGCTTCTGGCCGCCCACGATGTGGGAGACCGACTCGATCAATCCCTTGACGCGTTCCCGAATCCGAACGGTGATCGGACTCGCGATGATGGAGCCCAGGTACTTGTTGATGGCGCCGACGTTGGGGGCGATCGACATGCCGTTGTCGTTCAGCACCATGATGATGTCGCGGCCGGAATGGCCCGCGTTGTTCATCGCTTCGTAGGGGAGTCCGCAGGTGAGGGCGCCGTCCCCCACGACCGCGACCACCTTGAACTGCTCCCCCACCAGATCGCGGGCCGCGGCGATGCCGTAGGCCGCCGAGAGGCCGGTCCCCGCATGCCCGGCCCCGAACTGGTCGTGCGGACTCTCGGTGCGCCGCAGGAACCCGGACAGGCCGCCCGCCTGGCGCAGGGTCGGCAGGCGATCGTTGCGGCCGGTGAGGATCTTCCAGGGGTAGCCCTGATGGCCCACGTCCCACACGATCTTGTCGCGCGGCGAGTCGAAGCAGTAGCCGAGCGCAACGGTCAGCTCGACCACGCCCAGGCCGGCGCCGATGTGACCGCCGGTCTGGGAGACGACGTCGATCAGCCGGCGGCGCACCTCGTCGGCGAGGGGCTGGAGCTGATCGCGCCCCAAGCGCCTGATATCTTCCGGCCCCCGAATGGATTCCAGTAGCGCCATCGAACCTCGCTAGACGCGGAAGGGGGAACGCGGAACGCGGAACATCAGCGCGGAGTTCGGTCCGCCTGTTCCGCGTTCCGACTTCCGCGTTCCGCGTTCGCTCCGCGGGACTTCAGTTCGGTCTCGTAACAATGTAGTGCGCCAGCTCCGCCAGCGTAGGAGAAGCTAACCCCGCCTGCCGCAGCCGGTCTACGGCCCGCGCCGCCAGCCGCTCCGCCTCCGCCCGCGCGGCGCCGACGCCGAGCAGGGTGACGAACGTCGACTTGGCGAATGCCGCGTCCTTTCCCGCGGTCTTGCCGAGCTGATCCGAGGTCGCCGTGGCGTCGAGCACGTCGTCGTAAATCTGGAATGCGAGCCCCACGTCCGCGCCGTAGCCGCGGAGCGCTTCGCACGCCCCGCGCGGCGCCCCAGCGGCGAGACCGCCGATCACGCACGCGGCGGCGATCAAGGCGCCCGTCTTCCGCCGGTGCACGTCCTCGAGGCTCGCGGCCGGGAGCCGCCGCCCCTCCGCCTCGAGGTCCAGTGCCTGCCCGCCGATCATGCCCCCCGCTCCGGCGGCACGGAACAGCTCGAGGGCGATCGCGCGGCGGCGCGCCGGCTCGAGGGCGAGTGCGGCCATCCCCGCGTCGAGCACGCGGGCGCCGAGCGCCACCATCTGATAGCCGGCCAGGGTAGCGGTCCCGACGTCGAACGCGCGGTGGGTGGTCGGCCGGCCGCGACGCAGGTCGTCGTTGTCCATGCAGGGGAGGTCGTCGTGGACCAGCGAGTACGCGTGGACGACCTCGACGGCCGCCGCGAGCTCCGCCACCCCCGCCCCGGCGCCGCCACCGGCTTCAGCCGAGGCGAACACGAGCGTGGGGCGCAGCCGCTTGCCCGTCGACAGCAGGCTGTAGCGGATCGCGGCCGGGAGCGGGTGGCGCCACCAGGCGTCGGCCCGGGTGCCCCAGGCTTCGAGGGTCGCATCCACACGGGCGCGGGCGTCCTGGAGGTAGGCCTCGAGGGCGCGGTTAGCCGTCGAAATCCTCGACCTTGAGATTGCCGGCCTTGTCCGAGAGCACCTGCTTCACCTGCGCCTCGGCGGCGGTGAGTCGCTCGCGCGCCTCGCGCAGCCGCTCGATGCCCTCTTCGAACAGCTTCAGCGCCTCGTCGAGATCGAGCTCCTGCGTTTCCAGCCGGCGCACGATCTCTTCGAGGCGGTCGAGCTGCTGTGCGAAGCTCAGCGGCTCGCGGGGACGGGCCATCACGACTCTCCGGCGCGCGCCGCGACTTCACCATCCGTGACGCGCAGCCGGAAGCGCAGTCCTGACGGGAACTGCACGACGCGCTTCAGCACGCGCCCCTGTTCGTCGCGCGCCAGCGCGTAGCCGCGCTCGAGGATCTTCAGGGGCGACAAGGCATCGAGGCGGCCGGCCAGCCCCGACAGCTCGTGGCGGTGCCGCTCGAGTCGCCGCTCGAGTGTGCCGGTGAGGCGGTCGAAGGTGCGGTCCAGGCGCTCGGCGACGCGCCCGGAGCGGCCGGCGAGGCCGCGAGCCAGCCGCGCGCCCAGGTGCGCCAGCTCGACCAGGACGTCGGCCCGGTCGGGGGTGGCCGCCTCGGCCGCCGCGGACGGCGTGGCGGCGCGCACGTCGGCGACCAGGTCGCACAGCGTCACGTCGGTCTCGTGGCCGACGGCGGAAATCACGGGCACCGGGAGCGCCGCCACCGCCCGGGCGACGCGCTCGTGATTGAAGGTCCAGAGGTCCTCGCGGGAGCCGCCGCCCCGGCCGATGATGGCGAGGTCCAGTCCCTCGACCCGGCACAGCAGTGCGAGCGCCGCGCAGATCTCCTGCTCCGCGCCTTCTCCTTGCACGCGGGTCGGCAGCACCAACAGCTCGGCCACCGGCCAACGGCGTCCCGTGACCGCGATGATGTCCTGCAGGGCCGCGCCGTCGGGGCTCGTGACGATGCCGATGCGCAGCGGATACGGCGGCAGCGGTCGCTTGCGCGCCGGGTCGAGCAGCCCGTCCTTGGCGAGCGCGGCCTTGGTCTTCTCGAAGGCGAGCTGCCACAGCCCGCCCGCCTCGGTGGAGAGGAGATCGAGGACCGTGAGCCGGAACTCCCCCTTGTCCTCCCAGACGGTGGGGCGGGCGAACAGAAAGACCTGCATGCCGTCCTGCGGGGGGGCCGGCAGGCGGCGGTTGTCCTTCTGGAACATGACGCAGCGGATCTGCGCGCTGCGGTCGCGCAGCGCGAAATACCAATGACCGCTCTGCCACGCCTTGAAGCCGGAGATCTCCCCGCGCACCCACAGCGGCAGCAGCCCGGCTTCCACCACCGCGCGCGCGCGGCGCGTGACCTGGGTGACGGTCCACGCGCCCTCCGGGGAAGCGGCGGCGAAGAGGTCTAGACTTTGGCCCACTGACGCGCCGCCTGGACGGTGTTGTACAGCAACATGGTGATGGTCATCGGCCCGACGCCTCCCGGCACGGGGGTGATCGCCCCCGCCACCTGTTTCGCCTCCGCGAACTGGACGTCCCCCACCAGGCGGTAGCCCTTTTTCGTGGACGGATCGTCCACCCGGTTCACTCCCACGTCGATCACGACCGCTCCGGGCTTGATCATGTCGCCGGTCACGAATTCTGGTTTCCCGATCGCCACGATCAGGATGTCGGCGAGCCGCGTGACCGACTTGATGTCCCGCGTGCGGGAGTGACACACGGTGACCGTCGCGTTGCCGCCGGGGCCGTCCTGGAGCAACAGCGCCGCCATGGGACGGCCCACGATGTTCGAGCGCCCCACGATGACGGCGTGCTGACCCTTGGTGTCGATCTCGCTCTTGACGAGGAGCTGCTGGACGCCGTACGGCGTGGCGGGACGAAAGCCGGTCGGGTCGCCGATCGAGACCTTCCCTACATTCTCCGGGTGAAATCCATCCACATCCTTCGCGGGTGTCACGCGGTGCAGCACGCGCTGCGCGTCGATGTGCTTTGGCAGCGGCAATTGCACGAGGATGCCGTGAATCTTGTGGTCCGCGTTCAGCCGCTCGATGAGCTCGAGCAGCTCGGCTTCGGTGGTTTCCGGCTTGAGCCGGATCGTCTCGTGGTACAGGCCCGCTTCGTCGCACGCCTTTCCCTTCATGCGGACGTAGGTGGTCGACGCGGCGTTGTCTCCCACCAGGACCGCCGCGAGGCCCGGCGTGATCCCGCGCGAGCGGAGCCGGCGAATCTCGCCCAGGAGCTCGGCGCGCATCGCGTCGCCCACGGCAGCGCCGTCGATGAGCTTAGCGGGCAAAATCCACCGCGCGGGTCTCGCGGATCACCACCACCTTGATCTGGCCGGGATACTGGAGCTCGCGCTCGATTTTGCGGGCGATCTGCTCGGACAGCTCGCTCGCCTTGCTATCGTCGATCGCGTTCGGAGTCACGACCACGCGCACCTCGCGGCCCGCCTGGATGGCGAACACCTTTTCGACGCCCGGGAACTCGCTGGCGATCTGCTCCAGCTGGGTGAGCCGCTTGACATACGTTTCGAACGCCTCGCGCCGGGCTCCCGGCCGGGAGCCGGACACGGCGTCGGCCGCCTGCACGATCACGCTGATCGGCGACTCATGGGCGACGTCGTCGTGATGGGCGGCAATGCAGTTGACGACCGTCGGGTGCTCGCCGTGCTTGGTGGCCACTTCCACGCCCAGCTGTACGTGCGTGCCGTCGTGCTCATGGGTGAGCACCTTGCCGATGTCGTGCAGCAACGCGCCGCGCTTCGCGAGCTGGACGTCGAGCTTCAGCTCGGCGGCCATGATCCCCGCCAGCCAGGCGACTTCCTTCGAATGCTCGAGAATGTTCTGGCCGTACGAGGTGCGGTAGCGCATCCGGCCGACGAGCTTCACCAGCTCCGGGTGCATGCCTTTGATCCCGGTCTCGTAGACCGCCTGCTCACCCGCCTCGAGGACCGAGGCGTCGACTTCGGCGCGCGCCTTGTCCACCACTTCCTCGATTCGTCCCGGGTGGATGCGCCCGTCCGTGATCAGCCGCTCGAGGGCCAGCCGGCCCACCTCGCGCCGCACGGGATCGAAGCACGACACCACGACCGTGTCCGGAGTGTCGTCGATGATGACGTCCACCCCGGTCGCCGCCTCGAACGCGCGGATATTCCGACCCTCGCGCCCGATGATCCGACCTTTCATCTCATCGGAGGGGAGGGCGACCGCGGATACCGTGGTCTCGGCGGTGGACTCGGGCGCGAGCCGTTGGATCGCGAGGGCGAGGATCTTCTTGGCTTCCTTGTCCGCGCCGCGGCGCGCCTGCTCCTTCAAGTCGCGGGCGAGGGCGGCGGCCTCGTTGCGGGCCTCATCCTCGAGCCGGCGCAGCAGCTCCTGCTTCGCCTCCTGAGCGGTCAGGCCGGCGATCTGCTCGAGCTGGGCGCGCGCCTCCAGCTCCTTGCCGGCGAGCACCTGATCCCGATCCTCCAACGCCCGGCCCCGCAGCTCGAGGCCGCGGGCGCGCTCTTCCAGGCCGCCGAGTCGCTGCTCCAGCAGCTGCTCGTGTCGCTCGAAGTCGCGGCGCCGGCGCGCCGCCTCCTCCTCGAAGGCCTCGCGCGCCTGCATCAGCTCCTCCTTCGCGGCGAGGACGACGCGCTGACGGGCTTCCCCCAGGAGCCGCTCGGTCTCCGCGGCCGCCGCGCGGGCCGCGGCTTCCGCCGTTCGGCGCTCCACCCGGCGCCCGATCATGTAGAACAGCGCCCCCGCGGCGACACCACCGCCGAAGAGGGCTGAGAGCACCGCCAGCCAGTCCGCCATAGGATCTATCTCCAGCATCACCCCGCCGCAGGCGGAGCGAGTGTCGTCTACGTCATCCGTTGTCCGTCCTCCGTCATCCGCAGAACAGCGTTATCAACTGACGACGGAAGACGGAGGACTCATGACGGCTTTTCTCTTCCCCGGCGGCAGCAGTTTGGTCAGATCGTCCGCGAGCGCCGCCAGGCGCGCCGCGACCTCGCGCTCACCCTTCTTCGCCTGGAATAATTCGTTCGTAATGTCCAGCGCCGCCAGGATCGCCGCCTTGTGGGTTTCGACGATCGGTCC
>Ga0209156_10002851_pt1 | contig 13349 bp, 10 predicted proteins | sample GraSoiAngelo_124_FD_185881 | JGI IMG/M metagenome (GOLD analysis project Ga0209156, IMG submission 185881) | Grasslands soil microbial communities from the Angelo Coastal Reserve, California, USA - 14_0927_05_20cm (SPAdes) (version 2) | ecosystem: Environmental > Terrestrial > Soil > Grasslands...
ACTTTGGCCGTGTAGCCTTCGATTGCGGGATCGTTGCCGTCGGGAGGGACGAGCGAAGCAAGCGCTTCAACGAGATGCCACGCGGGGCTGTCGAGGCGCGCTTTGTTGCTGGAGTGGACGTCCTTGCGCGGGCCGCGGCCCCAGCGCTCTCCGCTGGAAGTGAGTTCGCATTCGATGACGCCTTTGGCGCCGAGAAACATGGAGACTTCGCCGTCGAGGCCTTGCGAGGCGAAAGGCATGAACACGCCACTGCATTTTTTCAGCGCGGCGGCGACTTCGGGATTTCGAATGACTTGCGGAAAATGCGGCGAGCCGATTTCCTCTTCGCCTTCGGCGACGAAGACGAGGTTCACGGGCACTTTTTTGCCCGCGCCGCGAATGGCGTGAAACGCGGCGAGGAGCGTGGCTTCCGGGCCTTTTTGATTGACGGCGCCGCGGCCCATGATGATTTTGCCGAGGCCGGGTTTATCGAGCAGAGCCGCTTCAAAAGGCGGAGAAGACCATTCGGCGGGATCAGCTTGTTTGACGTCGTACATGAAATAGAGGCCGAGGGTTTTGGGCGCGCCGGCGTCAAGTGTGGCGAAAGCACCGGGCTGGCCGTCGGTGGCCATTTTTTTGACGCCGCTGAAGCCGGCTTCGCGTAGCATTTGCATCATCAGGTCGCAGCCTTCGTTCATGCCGCGATTTTCAGCGGCGATGGAGGGCTGGCGAATCCACCCTTGCAGGCGCTTTACGGCTTCGTCGTGATGCTTCTCAATTTCGGCGCGAATTGCTGCGAAGTCGTCGGAATGCGCCTGCGCCCAGCTGGGAATGGCTGACAAGGCAGCCGCAGCTGCGGCGCCTTGGAGGAAGGTGCGGCGATCGGTGAGTTGTTCGGCGCTGTAATTGGACTTGGATGACCCTGACATGTGAAACCTCCGCGACAGGTTTTTGCTGAAATCCGAGAAGGAAGAACTATACGACCAACTGAAACCGGGAGCCAAGAATTTACTCAGCTGAACTAGCGCTGGCGCGCGCGAGGTACGGTTCGCTGCTGCGGGCTTTCCGAAGACGAATGCCTGTAATCGAAATGGTTGACGAAGCGGGCGATCGTGCCGTGTGGACCAACGGCCCAGCCAGCCGCAATGTCCAGAATAGCCACTGCGTTGAGATTCAATGAATCAGTATGTTTCCAGTGGGCTCCTGAATCATTTGTGACATCTTCGCCGTTCGGCCCAACGGCCACCATTCGCTCATGGTCGATGAGGGCCAGAGCCGAACGGAACCCGCCGGGTTGACCAGCAGCAAGCCGCCATGTTTTTCCATTGTCGAGAGAAGTGGCGGCGACTCGTTCGGAATAGGCCGGATCCTTGTAGTCGCCACCCACCACGATGATCCGATCGCTCTCATCGCCGACCACCGCAAAAATTCCGGAGGAGGCGTTTCCCTGCACAAGAGGTGTGCGAGTAACGGTCCAACTGAGACCGCCATCCTTTGAAAGGAAAACCCGCGCCGCGGGGCCGCCGGTGGCGAAATAGATTTCTTTCTCGCCGGGGAGTTTGAGACACGAATTGCTGGCGGCGAATGCGCCTTCGCCCCCCAAAGCAGAGGGCATGTTGTCGGTGGGAAGCGGACTCCAATGTTCGCCGTCGGACGTTCTTAACAAGAGGAATTTGCCGTTGATGGGATCGCCGAGGGCCATGCACTCCGTTTCATAGAGGCAGGCGATGGAGTCGAGAAAGAATTCCTTGCGATTGTCTGAATATTGCAAATTCCAGGTTTCGCCGCCGTCGGTGGTTTTGTAGATGCGGGATTTGTCCGCTTCGCCGCTCGACATGACGTAGGCCGTTTTCTCGCTGAAGGCCACAATGCCGCGAAAATCCAGCGCATCGCCGTCTTTGACGTGCAGGCGCAGCCACGTCTTGCCTGCGTCGAGCGATTTCAGGATCACACCGTTGGAGCCCGAGGTCCAAACAACGGGAAATTGCACCCCGTTCCGGTCATGGGCATAGACTGCGGCGACAGCGCGAAGGTTGGTGTCGGTACCTTTGGTTTGAACCCTCCACCAACGGGCTTGCGCCGTGGCGCTAGAAAGAAAGAAGAAAAAGAAGAACTGGACGACAAGGGAAAAACGTTTGCCCGCCATTGTCGCCTATTTGTTTTGGACCGGCGGCTGATTCACGAAAGCCTTTCCGCCTCTCATGACGAAGACGACGCGGCGCACGGCGGTTATGTCCTTCAAGGGGTCGCCATCGAGGGCGATGATGTCGGCGTCGAGGCCCGGAGCGATGGAGCCAGCGCGATCCTGGATACCGAGGGCTTCGGCAGCGAGGGAGTTGGCAGAAACCAGCGCCGCCATGGGGTCCTGGCCGCAAGTTTGAACGCGAAAGACAAATTCCTCGGCGTTGCGGCCATGCGCGCCGGCGACCGCGTCGGTCCCGAAGATCACTTTAAGGCCTAGAGTGCGAATTGCGTGGCGGAAGAGCTCCTGAAATTCGGGCAAGACCTTCTGCATAAGGTCGAAGGCAGCCTCTGTGTAATTGCCGATGCCGAGGTAGTGCGGCTTGTTGTCGAGATAATTTTGGAGAACGAGGCCAGCCTGGGGATCGAAGTAGGTGCCGTGCTCGGCGAGGAAGCGCAGGTCGTCGTCGGTCGCGTAGAGGCCGTGCTCGACTTCGGTGCAACCCGCGAGCGAGGCCATACGCACGGAGGGTCCGTAGGCGTGCACAACGGTGCGCAAGCCAACTTTCTTGGCTTCGCTGCAAATGGCGTTGAGTTGGTCCTGCGAAAGCGTGGGCTTGCCGCCTTCGCGAATGCTGCCCGAAGCAAAAATCTTGATGACATCGGCGCCATTCTTCGCGTGCTGCTGAACCACGGCGCGCAGTTCGTCGGGAGTGCCAGTGGCCTCGCCACGGCCAAAGATCGGATCGAGAGAGGTGAGGATATGCGGGCCCGGCAAGCCCAGGCGGTCGATGGCATCGCGGAGGTCTTTGTCGAGAGGCGAGCCGAGGCTTTGCACGGTAGTGAAACCGGCAGTGAGCATCTTCCAACTATTGGCGGCGCCTGCCAGGACGGTTTGCTCCTTGGGCTCGTTCTCGCCAGCGAGTTTGCCGGTGGCGTCGAAATGCCAGGTCGGGTGGACGTGGGCATCAATCCAGCCGGGCAAAACCGTCAGCGTGGAGAGGTCGTAAGTGATTGCGCCTTGGGGTGCGGCTCCGCCAACGCTGGCAATTTTTCCGCTTTCGACCACGATCACGGTGTTGCGGAGAATCTTCCCTCTGCCATCGAGGACGGTGGAGACTCTCAAGACGACGGGCCTATCCTGGGCGGCTGCGAAATTCCCGGCATGTGACAGTACGAGCAAGGCTAGGGAAGCCGTGAATCTCAAGCGGGTCGGCGGCATGAACATGGCAACTCCTACAACACAGAATCTTGAATGAAACTCGCGCGCCGCATCATAGCGCCCGGTGTGAATAGCCGCAAATGGAACGCGGCCACGCTGCCATTTACAAAACGAAGGGCCATTCAGCGGTCATTGGAAAAACAGGCGTGAAAAAAACTAATGCTTTGCAGTAGGATTCTGCGGGCTTAGACTGGCGCGTGCTAAACGCCTGCAAACCGATTTACGCGGTAAGCGCTCCAAAAGCGCAGAAGTTCCAGGAGAGAGCGGAAATGCTTCCAAGAAAAGCAAGCGGCGGAAGTCTGCGGTTCGTGTGTTTCGTGATTTTGAGCCTGATTCCGGCCGTCGTCTTCGCGCAATATCACCCGAAGGACACGGAGTGGGCTTCGTATGCCGCGGACCTCGCGGGAACGCGGTATCGGCCGCTGGACCAGATCAACGCGTCCAATTTCAGCAACCTGGAAATCGCCTGGCGCATTAAGACGGACAATTTCGGCGACCGGGCGGAATACAAGCTGGAAGGAACGCCGTTGATGGTGAACGGCGTTCTTTACGCGACAGCGGGATCGCGGCGGGCGGTGATCGCGGTGGATCCAGAGAGCGGAGAACTGCTGTGGATTCACGGCGAACACGAAGGCAAGCGCGGCGGCGCGGCCCCGCGACAGCTTTCGGGGCGCGGGCTGGCGTATTGGTCTGAAGGCGTGGACGAACGCATTTTTTATGTGACGCCCGGCTTCCGGCTGATTTGCCTGGATGCCAAGACCGGCGTGCGCGTTCCGTCGTTCGGAGAAAACGGCATTGTGGACCTGAAGCTCGACGATGACCAAACGATCTCGGACTGGAACAACAACCGCGAATGGGCGCCCAACCTGGAGACTGGCGAAATCGGGATTCAGTCGGCCCCCGCCGTGGCCGGCGACACGGTGATTGTCGGGGCAGCGTTTCGCGAGGGCATGACACCGAAAAGCATGCGCAACAACAAGGGCTATGCGCGCGGATTCGATGTGCGCACCGGCAAGCGCCTGTGGATTTTCCATACCATTCCAAAAAAGGGCGAGTTCGGCTACAACACGTGGGAGAAAGGCTCGGCGGAATATACGGGCAACACGGGCGTGTGGTCGCAAGTTACGGTCGACGAAAAGCTTGGTCTCGCGTATTTGCCGGTGGAATCGCCAACCAGCGATTTCTACGGTGGGCACCGTCCGGGAAACAATTTATTCGGCGAAACGCTTGTGTGCGTGGACCTGAAAACCGGCGAGCGCAAGTGGCATTTCCAGTTGGTGCATCACCCGCTCTGGGACATGGATATTTCGTCGGCGCCGATCCTTGCCGACATCACGGTAGACGGGAAACCGGTAAAGGCCGTGGCCCAACCGACCAAGCAAGGATTTCTTTACATGTTTGACCGAGTTACAGGAAAGCCGATCTGGCCCATGCCCGAGCGCCCGGTGGAAGTGGGAAATGTGCCGGGCGAATGGTACTCTCCGACGCAACCCATTCCCACGAAGCCGCCAGCCTACAGCCGCAACGGCGTTTCCATCGATGACCTGATCGACTTCACTCCTGCGCTGCGCGAAAAAGCCAAGCAAGACGTGGCGAAGTATCATCTCGGTCCTGTCTTTACGCCGCCGACGGTGAGCAAACGGGAAGGACCGCTCGGCACGCTGACCATGGGCACGGCATCGGGCGGGACCAACTGGCCTGGCGGATCCTACGATCCCGAGACACACATCGCCTACATCTATGCGTGCAATTCGTGCATTGAGCCGATCGGGCTGGTGGAGTCGCCCAAGGAAGTTTCCGACCTTCGGTACATTTCTGGTGTCGCGGGAAGAGAGGTACAAATTCTGCGCGGGCCGGGCGAAAACGCAGGTGCGGATTCGCCGAAGCCGCCCAAAAAGCGGGCCGGCGGCAGCTACAGCCGCCTGGAAGAGGACGACTTGCCGATTGTCAAGCCGCCCTACGGAACGATTACGGCCATCAATCTCGACAAAGGTGAATTCGTCTGGCAGATCGCCCACGGCGAAACTCCGGATGTGGTGCGCAATTCGGAACTGCTGAAAGGCATGAACATCCCACGCACCGGCCAAACCACCTACAACATCGGCACGCTGGTGACGAAGACGCTGGTCATAGCCGGCGAAGGGCAAGTGACCACAACGGCGGATCATCCGCGCGGCGCCATGCTGCGGGCTTATGACAAGGCGACTGGAAAAGAAGTGGGCGCGGTGTTCATGCCCGCTCCGCAAAGCGGTTCGCCGATGACCTATATGGTCCACGGGAAGCAGTACATCGTGGTGGCGGTGAGCGGCGGGCCGTATTCGGGCGAGTACATCGCCTACACGCTGCCGTCGGCGGGAGAATGAAGAGACTGCCCTTATTGTTGGGCTCAGCGCTAATCGCAGCTTCGCTTTTCGCATTGCGGGCGCAAGAGCCAGCAGGGTCGCGTTCGGTCTGGGACGGTGTCTATACGGAAGAGCAAGCCAAGCGAGGAGAGCCAGTCTATCAGAAAGAGTGCGCTGCCTGTCACGGCGCCATGATGACTGGAGGGGAATCCGCGCCTCCGTTGACCGGCGGAGGTTTTCAAGCGAATTGGAATGGCCTTACGCTGGGCGATCTGTTCGACCGAATCCGCAAGACCATGCCGCAGAGCAAGCCGGGGAGCCTGACGCGCCAGCAAGACGCCGACGTTCTGGCGTTCATGCTCAGTCTTAACAAATTCCCTGCCGGAAAAACGGAGTTGTACCGGCAATCCGAGATGCTGAAGGAAATTCGCTTCGAAACCAAGAAACCCGCCGCGAAGGATTAACGTTGCGGGATGGCGCTGCCTCACAGGTCAGGGAAGCTGGCCGGGCTCAACGCCCTTTTTGCGCGCTTCGTCATAAAGTGAATCGAGCTTGGCCTGGAGACCCTTTTTCTTATCCTGGAGGGCGCGAATCTGAACCTCGATGGGCTCGCGCTCGTAACGCTTGTCGAGTTGGACGCCACTCGAGTTGGTCGAAGGCTCTCCTGCTTTGAAATTCTTCAGGTCGGTGATTTGCTTATCCACATCAACAATTCGCTTGAGGAGTTTTTCGATTTGGTTCCGAACCGAGGCGGCGTATTGCGGGTTTGCTGTCTTGGAAGCGGCCGCCTTGGGCTTGTTCCCGGAATTGTTCTGTCCATTCCCCACGACAGAGATTTTCCCGGTCGAATTGACCAAGTCTTCATTCGTCAAGACTTTCTTGGGCTTTTTTGTGTCCGCCGAAGTCGGAGGATCTTGCGCTTGCGACGCAGGCGCGGGCGAGCCGGGATTCGCCGTTTGAGCGGCAGCCGGAAAAGCAGCGCAAACGAGCACCAGAACGGGCAGCAGGAATGAGCGGAGCACGAATCCTCCAGTCTTTCAGAGCCGGGGAGCCTTTTGCTTCCAGTTTAAGGAGAAGCGCCTCAGGGATCGGAGGTGACGGAGTCCGTTTTGTTCAAGTCGCCACGTGCCAGCTCTCTTCGAATTGCCTCAATGGCTTCCTTAGGCGGACCGATGTAGTGGTAATTTGAATAGAACGTGCGCTCGTGCATCGAAAACGCGGAAAAGAATCTGCGTCCGTCAAAATCGTACTGCGAAAAGCTGGGCTGCCAGAGTCCCGGCAGAACCTCGTAGCGCTCCTGCATGAAATGGCTGCCTTTGTAGATCTTGCCCAGGAAAAGAGCGATGGAAATATCCTCGGTGACGTCTCCTTCGATGCGTGCGAGTTCACCGGCGTCTTCGTCAATCCACACGTATCCGTGGACCTTGGGGAAAATGGATGTAAGGCGCGACGTGGGTTTGAACGCGGGATTGGGCGTCATTTCATATTTGGCAAGGAAGCGGCCGCCGCGCGGCTCGCGAGCGACCAAGGCAAAGTTAAATGCGTTGCGCGCCGCGTCAATAAGATCGTTCCGGTCTTTTCTTTTCTTCGCATATTTTTCCAGTGCATCGCGCTGCGAGCGGTTGTTATTGACGATGAGCGCGAGGGCATGCTCCAAGCCTTCAAGGCGGACACGGTAGGCCTCCGCATCCGGCGGGTGGCCATCGGCGTTCACGGGAATCTTGTCCATGCCTGTGCCGGAGGGGATGACGCGCGCAATCTTTACCGATGCGGGAACGGGATCGTTCGGATTCTTCCGTGTTTCAAGGCGTTCGATGCGCTCATACAGGTCGAGGGCGGCTTCGTCCTTCTTCTGGTTGGTGATAACGCGGTCGAGGAGCTTCGATGGCTCGGGAGCCACCACCGGTTCCGAAGCTGGAACAGGGACCACCGATTGCGCAGCCACGTCGGCAGGCGCAGTGACAAAGAGAAACGCGATTGGAGCGAAAAGACCTTTGCGCATCGTTTCAACGGGCGGAAGCGCCGCCCAAGCCTACTCCTCTATTGGATTCGCCGGCCCATTCTATTGTTGTACAACACTCCCGGGCCGTAACTAATAGAAAATAAAAGGAATGAGGTCTGCTTTTAACCTGGCTTCGGGCAAAAAAACAGCTTGTTTCTTAAACCACGAGCTCTCTTGCCCAACGCCCATTCACGATACAATAGAGACCAGTGTTGGCGCTCCCCATACCCGGCGGTGCCCAAGGGTACTTCAGGCCGTGGGGCGCGCAAAGGGTGCTTTCAAACGTCTAATGAATAAATGTCCCAGGTGTCCCTGGAACGAATGAGTGGGGAAAAGCGTAGTAAAGAAAGAGGTCGGAGACGGTCTTGGGCGTTACCCCTATAGATAGGCTTGTGGCAATTCCGCCGACGGTGGGTACTGCCGGAAGGCTTGGCAGGATCCGCAGGGCGGCCGTCACGATGGGGGAGACTCTGCGGCTGGCCATGGACGCGCTGAGCTCCCACAAGCTGAGGAGCTTCTTAACTCTTCTGGGTGTGATCCTGGCCGTTGGAGCGCTGATTACGGTGATGAGCGCCGTTGTGGGCCTGAATACTTATGTCGCCGATCGCATCGCCAATTTGGGCGCGAACGTCTTTTTGGTGCACCGCTTCGGAATCATCACCAGCTACGACGCCTGGATCAAGGCGCAGAAGCGGCCACTCATCACTCTGGAGGAATTCGAGCGGCTGCGGGATAACATGCGCACGGCAAAGTCGGTCGCCGGCGAAGAGGATCGAAACGTAACCACACGCAGCGGCGACCAGCTGCTGGAAAACACCAGCGTTTTAGGGGTAACGCCGAATTTTGCTGACGTGCGCAACCTTACCGTGGCGCAAGGGCGCTTTCTGACGCAAGCCGATGAAGATCACCATTCCGAAGTGGCCTTCATCGGCGCCGATCTGGCGAAGAAATTCTTTCCGAATGTGGATCCCATTGGAAAAATGATCCGGGCTGAAACACATTCCTATCAGGTGATTGGAGTGGCGGAAGCCATCGGAACCGCTTTTGGCCAGTCTCAAGACAACTTCATGATGATGCCGTTGAGCGCTTACCGGAAGGGCTGGCACCGGCAAAACGACTGGGTTACTGTTTTTGTGCAAGCTCCCAACGCGGAAATGATGCCAGCCACGGAAGACGAAGCGCGAATGTTGATGCGCGCTTGGCGGCATCTCCCCTTCAATGCCCCGGATAATTTCGCGATCCTGGGCTCGGATTCGATCATGTCCTTGTGGCACCAGCTCATGGGAAACATCGAGTTCATGGCCATGGCGCTCGTGAGCGTCTTTTTGGTGGTGGGCGGCATCGTGATCATGAACATCATGCTGGCCAGCGTGACAGAGCGCACGCGCGAGATTGGCATTCGCCGCTCCTTAGGAGCCAGGAAGAATCATATTCTTCTGCAGTTCATGGCGGAATCGGCGGTATTGGCGGCTGTGGGTGGCCTGATCGGAATTGCCACGGCGTATGGCGTGGTCTGGCTTGTGAAAGTGACCATCTCTTTTCCAATGACAACGCCCTTGTCGGCCGTCATCCTGTCGCTGCTTCTCGCGACGGCGGTAGGACTATTCTTTGGAATTTATCCGGCGATGCGCGCCGCGAAGCTTGACCCCATTGAAGCGCTGCGCGCAGAAACCTGAGGAACAGCCATGGCCCAACAGCATGGAGAGAGTCTGAAGCAAGCCTTGGACACGCTGCGCACGCACAAGATGCGCAGCGCGCTGACCGTCTTTGGTGTCGTGCTTGGCGTCGGCGTGATCATGCTGGTGGCGGCGCTGATCACGGGCTTCGACTATAACATTCAGGAAAATATCAAGCAGTATGGCGTGGACACGGCGTTCATTTCCAGATGGAGCCAGGGAATGCACGGCAACCCGCCCCTGGAAGAGCGTTTAAGGAAGCCTCTGGTCCTCGACGACCAGCGCGCCATTCTCGAGAGCTGCACCGCCGTTAAAAATGTCACCGCGTTTCTGATGCCGCCCTGGATGCAGACCCATTCTGTGCGAACCAAAGCTGGAGAAGTGCAAGCCATCGATTTTCGCGGCGTGCAGCCAAACTTTGGCCAGGTATATGCCAACGCCTCGACGCTCGAAGGCCGCTTCATGAGCGAGGGCGACGACCTGCACAGAGAAAAAGTCGTGATGCTCGGCGAGAACGTGGCTCCCGTGCTTTTTCCCGAGGGACATCCCGTCGGCAAAGACGTCATGATTGACGGCGCCGACTTCCTTGTCATTGGAGTTGTGGAAAAGCCCAAAGGCGGCTTCGGGATGGGCGACGAGGACCGACGCATTCTGATCCCTCTCAGCACCATGAAGAAAATGTATCCCTCCGCGGACGAAGTGAGCATGCGCATGCAGGCCTTTCCCGGATTGCTACAACAGGCTGTAGATCAGGCGCGCGAAGTGCTCGAAAGGCGGCGTGGGGTGCCCTTCGGCGGCAAGGACAACTTTTCGATCAGCACTGCCGAAGAGCAGGTAGCGGAGTTCCACAAAATCATGCTCATGGTCTATCTGGCGATGATTGTGCTGAGCGCGGTGGGGCTGCTGATCGGGGGCGTAGGCGTGATGAACATTATGCTCGTCAGCGTGACGGAACGGACGCGCGAAATCGGTATTCGCAAAGCGATTGGCGCAAGGAGCGGGGACATTACCTGGCAGTTCCTGTTGGAAGCCATGACGCTGACAGGCGCTGGCGGCGTACTCGCGCTCGTGTTGGTAAATGGGCTCGTTCTTCTAGTGCGCTTGACGTTGAAGTGGCCGGGAAGCGTGCCCTTGTGGGCTGTGGTCGCCGGAATCCTGGTGAGCGTCAGCGTGGGGCTTATTTTCGGCGTGTGGCCAGCCATGAAGGCCTCCAGGCTGGATCCTGTCGAAGCGCTGCGGTACGAATAGCGCGTAGCTGCTACCAAAGTTGTTGACGAGAAACTACCTAGCCGCCGCAATTTATTGATTGGAAGTGGGAACGTGTGCTAAGTGGAGCACGCTTGCGGATTGGTTGGAAGGTGAATTCTGCGAGTCAGCGGGACGATTTAGAGCGGCCACGGCAACTCTTCCAGAATGAATAATGCGTGGTTGAGTTTCTTTCTTCTCGGATTGCTTGGAGGTTTCGTCCGAATTGTCTGCCTGGGGTTCAACCGCCCGGATCTGCTTCGTGTAGCTGAACGCTTCGTAAGGCACGCCGGGACGATAGTAAGAAGGTGGCGGGGCTGGGACATCTCCAAAGTGCGCCCGGAGCGCGCGTGGGATCTGGAGGGAAACCGTGAGCAGCAGGCCGGCGGCGGCCACCATCCAAACCTCGCGATGTTTGGACGGTTGCATCCACCACGAACTTTTTCCGGTTGCTAGAGCAGGAGGCCGGCGCCGCGCGCGTGTGTAGGGATAGAGAAACGTGACCAGTTGTTGGAAAGAATCGAAGCGTTCCAGCGGATTTTTTGCCAGGCAACGAGCGATGACGCGATCGAGTTCCGGCGGCACGGCCGGATTTAGTTTCGAAGGCGGCAGCGGCTCCACATAAAGAATTTCCGAGCAGACCGCGCCGACGGTATCCCCATTGAAGGGGCGTGCCCCGGTCAGCAGTTCATAAAAGACAATGCCGAATGAGAATTGATCGGAGCGCTGATCCTGCGTTGCGCCCAGGATTTGTTCCGGCGCGAAGTAAGCTGGCGTCCCCTTCACGCGCTCGGATCCGGAAATCTGCGTGGCCAGTTGCGCGATTCCAAAGTCGCCCAGCTTTACCTTCTCCTCTGGAGTTACAAAAATGTTTCCGGTCTTAATGTCGCCGTGGATGATTCCCGTGCGATGCGCGAGGGCGAGGGCGCGAGCAATATCCGCGGCCCAGGTGCAGGCGCGTTGCAGGGGTAGCGAATGAGATTCCAGGTGTTCTTCCAACGTCGTACCTGCGACGTATTCCATCACCAGGAACGGTGTGCCTTCTTCATTGATGCCCACGTCGTAGAGCTGCACGATGGCGGGGTGGGAAAGCTGGCCGATCAATCGCGCTTCGCGCAGGAATTGTTCCTCGAGGTCCTCGCCAAAACTGTGAATGAAAGTCTTCAGGGCCACGGTGCGGCCAATGACGTTGTCCCGCGCCCGTTCCACATGGCTCGTGGTCCCCGACCCGATGCATTCCAGGGCTTCGTAACGGCTTTTGTTGAGTGTGATCATCAGGCTGAGCGCAAGAGGCGGCCTGCGCGGTCGCGTAACCCGTTCCCATGGCCATTGCCGTTGGATTGCGCCGCTGGGCCCGGAATCGGAGTGTGCCGCGCGAGTGGGAAAAGTTCCTGCGCGAGAGTTTCCGCGTTCGAATAGCGGCTCGCCGGATCCTTCGCCATGCAGCGCGCCACAATGTCGTCGAACGCCGCGGGGAGCGAACGATTCGCATGCGACGGTGGAAGTGGAGTCGAAGAAAGCACGCGTGTGCAGATACCCTGCAGGGAGTCGGCATCAAACGGCCGCTGGCCGGTCACCATTTCATAAAGAACGATGCCGAGGGAGAATATGTCCGAGCGCGCGTCTTGTGGTTTGCCCACAATCTGTTCGGGACACCAATAAGCGGGTGTTCCCGCAAGAGCCGTGGTCTTCGTATCATGGCTGGCAAGCCGTGCCATGCCAAAATCCATCAGCTTCACGCGGCCGTCCTCGGTGAGCAACATGTTTGCTGGCTTGACATCGCCGTGAATGACACCCTTGCGATGCGCCACGCCTAACGCGCTTGCCACTTGCCCGGCCCAAGCGCAAGCTTTCTGAAAGGGAATGCTGTGCTTGTCCAGAATGCGATCGAGTGGCTGACCCTCGAGGTATTCCATCACGAGATAAGGCGTATGGCTTGCTTCGTCAATGCCCATGTCATGCAGAGTGATGATTGCAGCGTGGGAAAGTTGGCCTACCACTCGCGCTTCTTGAATGAAGCGCTGACGGGCTTCTCCATGAGCCAGTTCCTTTGGGAAGAGCTTAATGGCCACCAAACGGCCAATCAGTGGATCGTGGGCACGGGCCACGCGCCCATGGGCTCCTGCGCCGATGATTTCTAGAATTTCGTAGCGTCCGATTTGCATCGCTGTCTCTCCCTCAGAAAGACTGTCGCAATCGAGGGTTCAAGGCTAAAGGAGCCGACGCAGGGGCGGAATGAAGCAAGGGTAACGTTTTGGCGGGGTACGGTAGTACTAGGAGAAAAAGGGAAGTACAGGTCCTAACTTGCTCTAAACAAGCACCTTACAAGATCAGCTCAGAGAAGGACAGGTGTTCCCTGGCCGCCGGCAACCGCACTACCGCCTCAGTGCGAAGGTCCCTGCGCCAGCGGTGCAAGCGCCGACGCGGAACGCAGGTGATTCGGAAAGTCGCGGATAAACTTCTTCATGGAGGGATGCCAGAAGCCGTTGAAACCGAAGAAATACATCTCACTCATCGCTTGTTCGGGCGTCCATTTGTCGACAGACATGCGGTAGCTGGCCACGAAAACGCCGGTGCGGTCGTCCCCAAAACGGCAATGCACAAAGACTTTTCTGTGCGGATCGTCGCGGAATAATGCCAGGAATTGCGCCACCTGTTCATCCGTCGGTGGCGACCATCCGCTGACCGGCAGATGCACAAAG
>Ga0209156_10002854_pt1 | contig 13338 bp, 14 predicted proteins | sample GraSoiAngelo_124_FD_185881 | JGI IMG/M metagenome (GOLD analysis project Ga0209156, IMG submission 185881) | Grasslands soil microbial communities from the Angelo Coastal Reserve, California, USA - 14_0927_05_20cm (SPAdes) (version 2) | ecosystem: Environmental > Terrestrial > Soil > Grasslands...
CCGCAGGGTGTCCCCGCTGGCGCCGATCACCCGTTTCACGATGTTCAGGTTGGGCGTCGAGTCCTCGACCGAGCGGAACACGACGATGCCGCCACGCTCGGGCTCGGCGTAGCCTGGAACGCGCACCAACCGGACGCCCGTGCCGGGAATCTCCAGCTCGCCGCCGTAGATCGCCTTGTTGACGAACAGAAAGTCGCCGACGAGCAGCGTGTTCTCCATGCTCGCCGACGGAATCCGGAACGCCTCGATCAGGTAGGAGCGCAGCACGATCCAGATGAGCACCGCCACCGCGACGGACGTGTCCCACCCCTTGGCCCACCGATGGAAGGCCCGCCACAGCTCGCGCAACTGGTTCATGGAGACCGCAAGCTAGAGGCAGCTCGAAGTTCGGGCAACCGCACGTTTCGCCGGTTTCCTGGTATAATTGAACTCCCATGAGCGATGCCAACGCACCGCGCCGCGCGCAGCCGCCCCTGCTCGACGCCCTCGGCAAGCTGTGCACCGAGGGCAAGCAGCTCGCGGATTATCTCTGGCAGGTCCCCAAGGACGAGGCGGCGCGGGAGCGGATCGTCGTCATCCTGGAGCAGATCGCCGCCGAGGGTACCAAGCAAGGACGCAAGGAGATGCCCCGGATCTGCGCGGAGCTCAAGACCGCCGCCAAGGCGAGCCCCAGCCCGCAACAGGTGGACCTGCTGGTGAACGGCTTCGATCGACTCATGAGCCTGTGGCAGGCCGCGAAATCGGGCCTGTTGTGACCTCGCTCCCCCCTCCGCCGACCGCGCGCAGCAGCTCCCTCGACCAGCTTTGCATCAACGCCGTCCGCACCCTCGCCATGGATGCGGTGCAACAGGCCGACTCCGGCCACCCCGGCACTCCCATGGCGCTGGCGCCGCTCGCGTATGTGTTGTGGCAACGACACCTGCGCTATCACCCCGCCCACCCGGACTGGTTCGGACGCGACCGCTTCGTGCTGTCGGCGGGGCACGCCTGCATGCTGCTCTACGCGGTGCTGTACCTCACCGGCTACGACCTGTCGCTCGACGACATCAAGCAGTTCCGCCAGTGGGGCAGCCGGACCCCCGGGCACTCTGAGCACGGGCTCACGCCGGGCGTCGAGGCCACCACCGGCCCGCTCGGTCAGGGCGTCGGGAACGCCGTGGGGATGGCACTCGCGGAGGCCCACCTCGCGCAGCTGTTCAACCGCCCGGGCCACGCCGTCGTAGATCACTGCACCTACTTCCTCGCGTCCGACGGCGACCTGATGGAGGGCGTTTCGCACGAGGCCTGCTCGCTCGCCGGCCATTTGAAGCTGGGCCGCCTGATCGGTATCTACGACGACAATCGTATCACGATCGACGGCAAGACCGATCTGACGTTCTCGGAGGATGCCGCCAAGCGGTTCGAGAGCTACGGCTGGCACGTGGAGCGCGCGCCGGACGGCAACGATCTCGGCGCGCTCGACGCGGCGCTCGCCGCGGCGCGCCGCGTCACCGACCGGCCGTCGCTCGTGATCGTGCGCACCCACATCGCCTACGGCAGCCCCCACAAGCAGGACACGGCGGAGGCCCACGGCGCGCCGCTCGGCGAGGAGGAGGTCCGGCTCACCAAGCAGCACCTCGGCTGGCCCAGCCTGGAGCCGTTCCACGTCCCCGAGGAAGCGCTGGCGCAGTGGCGCCGCGCCGGAGAGCGAGGAAGGCGGCTCGAGGCCGAATGGCAGGGGAGGTACGACGCCTACCGCAAAGCGCACCCCGACCTCGCCACCGAGCTCGAGCGGCGCCTCGCGGGTCGGCTGCCGGGCGGTTGGGACGAGGGACTGCCCGAGTTCACGCCCAAGGACGCGCAGGCCACGCGCGCCGCGTCAGGCAAGGTCCTGAACGCCCTCGCGGCGAAGCTCCCGGAGCTGGTGGGTGGGTCGGCCGATCTCGCCGGCTCGACCAACCTCGTGTTCAAGAACGGCGGCGACGTGGCGGCGGGGAGCTGGGGCGCGCGCAACGTGCACTTCGGCATCCGCGAGCACGCCATGGGCGCGATCATGAACGGGCTGGCCCTGCACGGCGGCGTGCGGCCCGTGGGATCGACCTTCTTGATCTTCTCCGATTACATGCGACCGCCGATCCGCCTCGCGGCGCTGTCCCGACTCCCGGTGATTTACGTTTTCAGCCACGATTCGATCGGGCTCGGCGAGGACGGTCCGACGCATCAGCCCATCGAGCAGCTCGCGTCGTTGCGCGCCATTCCCGAGGTCATGGTGATCAGGCCGGCGGATGCGACGGAGACGGTCGAGGCGTGGCGCACGGCGATCCGCCACCAGAGCGGCCCTGTGGCGCTCATCCTCACGCGCCAGAAACTCGGGGTGATCGACCGCACTCGCTACGCCCCCGCCAACGGGTTGAGACTGGGCGCGTACGTGTTGGCGGACGCACCGGCCGGCAAGCCCGCGCTGGTGCTCATGAGCAGCGGGTCGGAGGTGGAGGTGGTGCTGGGTGCCTGGGAGCGTCTCACTGCCGATGGAGTCGCGGTGCGCGCGGTGAGCATGCCGTGCATGGAGCTGTTCGCCCAGCAGCCACAAGAGTACCGCGACGCGGTGATCCCGCCGGGCGTAGGGGCGCGCATCGCCGTCGAGGCCGCGAGCCCGCAGCCGTGGCACCGCTGGGTGGGCGACCGTGGCGTGGTGCTCGGTATCGAGCGGTTCGGGGCCTCAGCGCCGTATCAGCGGATATATCAGGAGTTCGGGTTGACGGTAGAAAGCGTCGTGGCGAAAGCGAAAGAACTGCTGCGCGAGAGGTAGGGGCGCAGCATGCTGCGCCCCTACACTTGACCCAGCCGATGCAGAATCTCCCGCGCCGCTTTTCTCCCCGACTTGACGCACGCCGACACGCCCGCCCCATCGAACCCCGCGCCCGCGATCGCCAGCGGCGGCAACCGCGATAGGCGCTCGCGCACCGCGGCCACGTGCTCGGAGTGGCCCGACTTGTAGCGCGGCAACCCCCGCGGCCAGGTGAACGCGCGACTCCACAGGGACCGCCCGCTGATCCCGAGGATGCTCTCGAGCTCGGCGTGAGCGGCCGCGGCGGGGTCGCCATCCACCGGGCCGACGAACGCGCGCAACAGGGCGTGGCCAGCCGGCGCGCGACCAGGATACTTGAGCCACGAGTACGAGCAGGCGCGCACGACACCGGCCCACTCTCCCGCCGACACGAATCCCGTCCCGGCGAGCGGCGTCGCGAGTTGCTCACCCCGATAGGCGAGCGAGACCGTCGTCGTCGGGTAGTAGATCACGTCATCGAGTCGCCGCGCGACGGGGATGCCTACCGCCGCCACGAGTCGCGCCGCCACCCACGCCGGCAGCGCGAGGATGACCGCCTCCGCTTCGAGCGTCGAGCCACCGGTCAATGAGAGTCGCCAGCCGCGGGTCGCGGGCGCGAGGCCGGTGACGCCCTGGGCCGGTCGGATCGCCGGACCCACCCGGGCGACCAGTGCTTCCACGAGGTCCGCCATGCCCGTCGCGAAGCTTCGGAACCCGCAGTCCATCGCGGACTGCGTCACCCCCTGGATGCCGAGCAGCGCCGCGGCCTGTCCCTCGGCCAGGGGCTCCATCCGCCGCCCGGTCCATAACGAAGACCCACTGGTGATTTGATCGACCAGCCGCGCGCCGATACCGGCGTCGCGCGCCAGCTCCTGGATGTCCGGCTCGGCCGCGAGGAATCCATCGGGCCCCCCTTCGACCACGAAGCCGTCGCGCCGCTCGGTCACCACCACCCCGCCGGGCCGCCGCACGGCGTCCAGCACCACGACGTCTGCTCCCGCCCGCGACAGCTCCCATGCCGCCGAGAGGCCCGCCAGGCCCGCGCCCGCCACCGCCACCGTGGCGCTCACAGCCATCCCCGGCCGGCGGCCGCGTCGTGGGCGAGCTCCGCGACGGCGGCTACGAGCAGCGGGTCGTCGTTGAGGGACGCCGTGCGTTCGAGACGCACGCCCAGGCGCCCGGCGAGCCCCCGGTACACGACGTCCACGTCGTAGAGCACCTCGACGTGATCGCACAGGAACCCGATCGGAACGATCAGAAAGTCCTGATGGCCCTTGCCGGCGAGGTCCGTCATCAGGGCACCCGCTTCCGGCCCGAGCCACGGCTCCGCAGTGGCGCCGGCACTCTGGTAGGCGAAGTGCCACGCCGTGAGGCCGGCCCGCTGCGCCACCGCCGCGGCGCTGGCCCGCAACTCGGAGGGATAGGGATCACCGGCTGCCAGGATCCGCTCGGGCAGGCTGTGCGCCGTGAAGAGCGCCTGCACGGTGGCGGGAGACGGGAACCGCGCCAGCGCCTGCGTCACCCGGCCGGCCACGGCGGCGAGGAATTTCGTGTGTTCGCCCCAGCTCCGTACCAGCGCGACCTCGAGCCGCCCGGCGGTGGCGGCGAGCAGCTTCTTCTGGTAGGCGCCGACCGACATCGACGAGTAGTGCGGCGCCAGCACGATGCCCACCAGGCGTCGCTGGCGCGCGGCGACGATCCGCTCGACGGCGTCGGCGATGTAGGGATGCCAGTGACGCATGCCGACGCGCACGGCGAAGCGGTCGCCCAGCAGCCGCTGGACACCAGCCGCCTGCGCCTCCGTGAGCTCGCGAATCGGCGAGCGACCGCCGATCCGGGCGTAGCGCGCCTTGATCTCCGCCGCGAACTCCGGGCTCACCGGCCGGCCGCCGCGCACGTCGAGGAGATAGGGCTCGACGTCGTCCAGGCTGTCCGGTCCGCCGTACGCCATGAGGAGTACGGCGATGGACTCCGCCTCAGCCGCCATGCACCCAGTCCACCACGGCCTGCAGCGCCTCGACCGGCGTCTCGGGGAGCACGCCGTGGCCCAGGTTGAAGATGTGTCCGGGCCTCGAGCCCGCGCGGGCGAGGACCTCTCGCGTCTGGCGCTCGAGCTCCGCGCGAGGGGCGAGCAACGCCGCGGGATCGAGGTTTCCCTGAATGGACGCCGGAGCGATCCGCTCCCACGCGACGTCGAGGGGGACGCGCCAGTCGACGCCGATCACGTCGCCCCCCGCTCGGGCGAAGTCCGCGAGCAGGCCGGCAGTATCGGTCCCGAAATGGATCACCGGCACACGCGACGCGGCCGCCAGCTCGAGCGTCCGCTGGCTGTGGGGAAAGACATAGGTCGCGTAATCGGCCGGGGAGAGACATCCCACCCAGCTGTCGAACAGCTGCAGCGCGCGCGCCCCGGCGCGGGCCTGGGCCGCCAGGTAGGCACCGACCAGCTCCGCGAGCCGCTCGAGCAGCTGGTGCCACGCGCGCGGCTCCGAGTACATGAACCGCTTGGTCAGGGTGAAGCTGCGCGTCGCGCCGCCCTCGATCGCGTAGCTCGCCAGAGTGAACGGCGCGCCGGCGAAGCCGATGAGCGGGACATGGGGGGGCAGTGCTCGCGCCGCGAGCCGCGCCGCCTCCAGTACGTAGGCGAGGTCGGTGGCGGGGTCCACCGGCGGCAGCTCCAGCACCTGGCCCGCCTCGCGGACGGGGCGGGTGATCTGCGGGCCCTCGCCCGCGGAAAACGTGAGGCCCAGGCCGAGCGGCTCGAACGGCAGCAGGATGTCGGCGAACAGAATCGCCGCGTCCACGCCGAGGCGCTCGATCGGCTGCAAAGTGACCTGGGCCGCGAGCTCAGGCTTGTGGCACAGCTCGAGCAGCGAGTGCTTCTGCCGCAACGCGCGGTATTCCGGCAGGTAGCGGCCGGCCTGCCGCATGAACCACACCGGCGTCACATCGGTGGGCTCCGAGCGGCACGCCTTGAGGAAGCGGCTGTCGTCAGGAGCGAGGGCGGGGGGCAATCGGCTCGCGCGCGTCCATCACACCGGGCACACCGGGGGGAGCGATGAGGACCGTGTCGCCCTCGACCTTCACTCGATAGGTGGCGACCGGCAGCGACGGCGGCCCGCCCAGCACCTGACCGGTCTCGAGCGAGAAGACGCCTTCGTGCCACGGGCACGTCACCGCGCAGCGCGTCGCATCGACCGTGCCTTCGGAGAGGCTGGCGCGGGCATGGGTGCAGCGGTTGGCGATGGCGTGCACGGTGCCGTCCACGTTGAAGAGCGCGACGGCGTCACCGCCCGCGTACACCCGCCGGCTCGAGCCGGCCGGCAGATCGGCGAGCGTCGCCACCGGCGTATAGCCGTCCGCCCGGGCGGGCCGGCGCGACACCGCCTGCGCCGACCCCGCTCCCCCCAGGGTGTCCAGCATGTCCCACAGCGACATCTGGACGCAGGTGAACGTCGGCGTGTCGCGCAGCGTATAGGACGACGCCTTGCTCTCGCGCAGCTCCATCACCAGGTCGAGAAAGTCGGCGGGGTTGTCGCCCTCGAAGGCGACGATGAACTCCTGATCGTCGAGCCCATACGAATACGTCGTGTTGAGCCGGATCGACGGGTACTGGCGCCCGATGCGCACGTGCTCGTCCATCATGCCCTGCCGCTCCGTCTTGGGCAGCATGTACCAGCCCCTCGTCTTGATGAACGGGTACACGAACAGATAGCGGGCATCGCTCGGCCGGATGACGAGCCGGGAGGGCTGTCCCGCACCGGGGGCTTCGGGAAACTCGTAGATGGAGCGCCGCGTCATCGCGAGGTAGCTGTAGGGGACCGCGAGATACCCCCCCAGGTCCGTGCGGTTGAGTGCGGTCTGCAGCGCCACCAGGGAATCCAGATCTTCCGCCACCTGCCACAACAGGAAATCGCAGTCGCCGCGGATGCCGACGAGCCCGTACGGGCGGAGCAACAGCTGGCCGGCGAAGCTCTCGATCGTCTCGCCGAACTCGAGCTTGGCGCTCGCCTGCCGCTCGGCCGAGAGCCGGCGCCACGCGCTGTCGAGCTTGTAGAAGGCGAAGCGGACGACTTGGCGGCGCTCGGGAGACTTGGCGGTCATGGGGGCAATCTAATGCGGAGTGCGGAATGCGGAATGCGGAATTGAAGGGTTAGTTCGATCACATACGCGGGCCGCCGCCTCGACCCCGGTCCGGTCAATTCCGCATTCCGAATTCCGCATTCCGCATTTGCTCTTCGCGTCGCTCTTTTATCATCTTGCGCACGATCCACACGCCGAGCCCACCGAAGATGAGCACGGGGGTCAAGGCGATCAGGACCGCCGCCCAGAAATACACGAGATCGATCGCGGGGTCGTCCCCGTGTAGCAGCAGGAAGAGCGCCGCGAGCGTCATCGGCCGAGGAAGCGCTTCAGGTGGCGCAGGTAGTAGCTGAGCGCCGCGGCCGCGGCGGCGGACGCGATGGCCATGACGAGCGTCACGCCGTCGCCCGATTCACGATAGCTCCACCCCGCCCACAGCGCGAAGCCCGCGCAGAACACGACCGCGGTGGAGATGAGCAGGCGATGGAAGGGAATCATGGCGGTGCCTAGGCGGCGACCTTGTCCACCACCATGAGCGTGAGCAGCGCCGGGAGGTACGCGATCGACACGATAAACAGCCGCCACGCGCGCGCCGTGGTCGCCGCTCGCGTCATCGCGACCGACGCCCCCGCATACGCGAGCCCCAGCGCCAGCGCTCCGAAGAAATACAAGCCGCCGGTGACGCCGAGCAGCGTGGGCAGCAGGCTCACGGGGACGAGCGCCGTCGCGTACAGCAGGACCATGCGCCCGGTGTGCCGACCGTCGACGTCCGAGACCGACAGCATCGCGAGGCCGCCGCGCCGGTAGTCCTCCCGGTAGATCCACGCGAGCGCGAGGAAATGGGGGAGCTGCCACAGGAACAGGATCCAGAACAGCGCCGCCACGGCCGGCCCCAGCGCCCCGCCCGCCGCGGTCCATCCGCCCACAATGGGCAGCGCGCCCGGCACCGCGCCAATCAGCGTATTGAGAGTCGTGGTGCGCTTGAGCGGGGTGTAGAGCAGCACGTAGCTCGCGAGCGTGAGTGCCGCGAGCCCGGCGGTGAGGAGGTTCACACTGAACGCGAGATAGCCCACGCCCGCCACCGAGATGCCCGCGGCGAACGCGGCGGCCGCCCGCGGGGTCACGCGCCCCGACGGCAGCGGGCGACCCCGGGTGCGCCGCATGCGCGCGTCGACGTCGCGCTCGCGCCACTGGTTGAACGCGTTGGTCCCCGCGGCCACGAGGGCCACGCCGATCAGCGTGTGCACGAGCAGCCGCACGTCGACCCCCGCGCTCGAGCCGAGGTAGAACCCGGCCGCGGCCGTGAGCACCACCAGCTGCGTGATGCGCGGCTTCGTCAGCTCGAGAAACGCTACCAGATGTGCTCCGACATGCCGGCCAGGATGAAGATCACGGCCAGCGGCAAGGGGATGATGGCCATGATCCGCAGGTTCCAGCGCTCGAACTTCAGGTGCATGAAGAACAGCCCGACCAGCGCCGCCTTCCAGACGGCCAAGAACAGGAGCAGCAGCAGCTTCAAGTTGCGCGAAATCGGCAGCTCGAAGGCGAGCGCCAGCTCGGCGGCCGTGAGGACCGCCAGGTACACCCAGATCAGGACGTAGTTGGGACGCTTGTGCGCGGTCTCCATGGCCCCCCCGGCCCTCAAATGAGGTAGACGATCGTGAACAAGATGATCCAAACCAGGTCGACGAAGTGCCAGTACAGCCCGACCGTTTCGATGCCCCCATAGTCCCGCTGGGAGTATTTCCCCGGCAGCGCCTTCGTGAGATACAGGTACGTCATCGAGATCACGCCGCAGGTGACATGGAAGCCGTGGAACCCGGTCATCGTGAAGAACGTGGAGCCGTACAAACCCATCGTGGCCGCCGGCAACGTCCCCTTCGCGACCAGCTCCGCCAGCTCGCTTCCCTCGCGCACGCCGCTCGGCACGAAGCCGTGCTCCACCAGGTGGATGTACTCGTAGACCTGAATCCCCACGAAGGTCGCGCCGCCCAAGATGGTCATCAGCAGCCAGAAGCGCATTTTCTTGGGGTCGCCGTCCTGGATGGCCGCGTAGGCCTTGACCATCGACACGCTCGAGCAGATCAGCAGGAAGGTGTTGAAGGCGGTGATCTTGATGTTCAAGACGATCCCCGGCCTGGCCCATTCGCCGGGCGCGCCGAACCGCAGGATGACGTAGGTGCCGATCAGCGCGGCGAAGAACATCACCTCCGACGCGAGGAATACCCACATCCCGAGCTTCTTGTTGTAGACGTCGAGCCCCCGCTCGGCCGGGTACGGGGGCCGCATCTGGTCGACGGTGGCGGCTGCGTGCGTCATCGGTCGTCCCTCTCCCTCGGTCAGTGGCGTGCGGCCGACGCGGCGGCCGGCTCACGGTCGCTCGGCAGCTTGCGGGTCTGCGGCAGGTAGTCCTCGGGCACCTGCGGCGAGCTGAACTCGTACGGCCCCCGATACACCGTCGGCACGCGCTCCCAGTTGCCGTGCGGCGCGGGACTCGGCAGCGTCCACTCCAGGCCGTTGTCCTGCCAGGGATTGAGCCCGGACGGCTTGCCCCGCTTCAGGCTCCACCAGAAGTTCACGAAAAAGATGATCTGCGTCGCGAACAGCAGGAACGCGCTGATCGAGATGAACACCCTGATCGGCTGGTAGGGCTGCAAGAAGGTGTACTGGTTCGGGTCGTACAGCCGTCGCATCTCCCCACCCATCCCCGTGATGTGCATCGGGAAAAAGGTGCAATTATAGAAGACGAATGTGAGCCAGAAATGCACCTTGCCCCACCGCTCGCTCATCATCCGGCCGAACATCTTGGGATACCAGTACGGAATCGCGGCGAACAGCGCGAACAGGCTGCCGCCGAACAGCACGTAGTGCAGGTGGGCCACGATGAAGTAGGTGTCGTGGATTTGCATGTCCACCGGCGTCGCGGCCATGAAGATCCCCGACAGCCCGCCGATCACGAACATCGCGACGAACGCGATCGCGTTGAGCATCGGCACCGTGAACTTGATGTTGCCGCGCCACATCGTCCCCATCCAGTTGAACGTCTTCACGGCCGAGGGGACGGCGATCACCAGCGTCGACACCATGAACGACGATCCCAGCGTCGGGTTCATGCCGCTCACGAACATGTGGTGGCCCCACACGATCCAGCCCAGGAACGCGATCGCCACGATCGCGAACACCATCGAGTGGTAGCCGAAGATCGGCTTGCGGCTGCCGTTGGCGATGATATCCGACACCATGCCCATCGCCGGCAGGATCAGGATGTAGACCTCGGGATGGCCGAAGAACCAGAAGAGGTGCTGCCACAGCAGGGCCTGGCCGCCCGCCGCGGGATCGAAGAAATGCGTCCCGATGATCTGGTCGAACAAGAGCATGATCGCCGCGCCGGAAAGCACGGGCAGGGCGAGCAGGCCGAGGATGGCGGTGATGAACAGCGACCACACCGAGAGCGGCAGGCGAAACCACGTCATGCCGGGGGCGCGGTTGTTGATGACCGTCGTGATGTAGTTCAGAGAGCCGAGGATCGACGACAGCCCGACCAGAATGATCGAGACCGACCACAGCTCCTGGCCGAAGGAGGCGCCCGAGAGGTCGTGCCGCGCCGACAGCGGCGCGTACATCGTCCACCCGGCGCGCGCCGCGCCGTCGGGCACGAACAGGCTCGACAGCATCACCAGGCCCGCTGCGAAGAACGACCAGAACGACCACATGTTGATACGCGGGAACGCCATGTCGTGCGTCCCGATCTTGAGCGGGATCAGGAAGTTGGCGTACACGCCCACGAGCAGCGGCATGATGGCGAAGAACACCATGAACGTGCCGTGCATCGTCAGGAGCTGGATGTAGTACTCCGGCAGGATAACGCCGCCCGGCGCCATGGTCTCGGGCAGCACGCCGCCGCCCGGCATCGGCTTGCCCGGGAAGCCGAGTTGCCAGCGCATCTGCATCGCCAAAAGCCCGCCCACGAGCAGGAAGAACAGGCTGACGAACAAGAACTGGATGCCGATGATCTTGTGATCGGTCGAAAACACGTACTTCCGGAGGAAGCTCCGGTCGTCGTGATGCGCGGGGGCGGGGTGGGACGTCGCGGCCACGGTGGTCATGACGAGGCCTCCTGAGCAGCCTGCTTCATCCAGGCGTCGTAGTCTTCCTGGGTCTGCACGAACACCTGCGCCCGCATGCGGTAATGTCCGAGGCCGCAGAGCTGCGAGCAGCCCAGCTCATAGGTGCCCGGCACCGTCGCCTGGAACCAGGCCTTGATGTCCATCCCGGGGACGGCATCCTGCCGGACGCGAAACTGCGGCACGTAGAACGAGTGGATGACGTCTTCGGACGACAACGCGACGACGATCGGTCGGCCCACCGGCACGTGCAGCTGGTTGCGGACCGTGAAGTCGTCGGACGTGCCGAGCTTGCCGTCAGGGCCGGGGTAGGTCACCTGCCACTCGAACTGCTTGGCGTGGATGCCGATGGGATAAGCGTTCGGCGGGATGCTGTTGCGGCCCTTGATCTCGACCCAGTAGTGATTGCTGATGAGACCCAGCGCCACCATGGTCACCGCGGGGATCACGGTCCAGATCACTTCCGCGCGGGTGCTGCCGTGCGTGTAAAACGCCTTGCGACCGGGCCGCTGCCGGTACTTCACGACGAACCAGAGCAATCCGACCTCGACCAGCACGAACGCGATCCCCGTGATGATCAAGATCGCCAGAAACAGGCCGTCGATCGGCCCGGTGAATGTCGAAGCTTTGAGCGGCAGCCACCAGCGCATGGGGCTCTCCTCGGTTAGTTCACTTGGCGGCGAAGCTGAAGTCCGCCGTCTTCGTCTCGCTCCCCGCCACCGTCACGGTCGCGGTCTGCGCGCCGTACTTCTCGTGCCAGGCCTCGACCGTGTAGGTCCCGGGCGGGAGCCCCTTGATCGTGAAGCTGCCGTCCGAGCCCGAGACGGAGAAGAACGGGTGCGGCAACACGCCCAGCCACGCGTGCATCCAACCGTGCACGTTGCACTCGAGCGGCACCATCACCTCCGGGGCCGTGAAGGTCCGCTCCGACGTCATGGTCGTCGGTTGGCTGATGTTGAACGGGCGGTTCTTGGTCCCCTTCGCCTTGATGTTGTGCAGGATGCCGTCGGAGTTCTTGATGGCGAGGGCCTGGCCGACCAGGATGCCGAACACGTGCGGATGGTAGCGGCAGCCGTCCTGGTCGAGCGTCACCGGCCCGGCGGGCGCGGGCGCCTTGTAGCTCGCCGGGAGGCCCGACTTCACGTAGACGAACACGTTGTCGAGGGTGCCGTTCGCGTTCACCACCACGGCCTCGTCTGTGGGCGGCGCGGCGGTGTACTTCGCCTTGCACTTCGGCTCCTCGCTCATGTCGATCTTCGGCATGGCGGGCTTCGCTCCGGTGAACTTCACCTTCCCGCTGATCGTCGCGCCGCCCTGCGCGGCGGGGAGCGGCGGGCGCATCCACCCCGCCAGCGTCAGCATCGCGACTCCCGTCGCCGCCACCACTCCGAGCTTCCCCATCCTGCCTCCTCGATGAAAGTCCCGCACGCTATCGCCGTCTCCCCGCCCCTGCCGTACCGCGCCGCCGGGCCCGCCGGACGACCACGAGTCCCAGCCCCAGCGTCACGAGCATGGCCAGCACCGGAGAAATGAACACGCCCGGCGGCGTGGGCCGATCGAGCGCCAGGAAGTACCAGGTGCTCACGGCCATGCGCGAGCCGTGTTCCCCGCTGGAGCCGTCCCAGCCGAAGAAGGCCACCGGAATCGCCCGGCCGGCCTCAAGCTGAACTTCGTTGGCGGTATCGGGCGTGGCAAGGGCGCGCGTGAATACCAGCCTCCATTCGCCGTGATCGAAGCTCGCCTGTCCCGCCGGCGCCCCGGAGAGCGTGTCGAACCGCTCGATGCCCCGGGCTAGGCCCGCCACGCTCTTGCGCGGCCGGCTCGTCCAGCGCCACTGGTACACCGGGTCGGTCTCGCTCCCCATCAGGAAGTAGGGCCGCTCCATGCCATCCGGGATGTGGCGGGGGAACTGCACCGCCAGTTGGTCGGGCCAGGGCTCCGCCTTGGGCGGGGCCGAGTCGTCGTCCGCGACGGTCTCGAGCACCCGCTGCTCGAACCCGAGCCACGCGCTGTCGGGGCTCTGGGTGCGGTCGTCCCAGCTCACCCGTAGCGCCAGGGTGTGGCCGTCGTGCACCGCCTGCACCCACACGCCTGTCACCGCGGGCGCGAACCAGCGTGCCTTCCGCACCACCTGCCCGACGAGCGGGAACCAGTAGCGGCTCACCCGCCCCCACACCGAGTCGTCCGGCGAGGCCGGCGCCGTTCGGGTGATTTGCGGCGCATGGATGACGTCGCGCACCTCGGGCGCTTCCGGCGGCGAGAGCGAGCGCACGTATTGGGCCAGCCGCCACAGCTGCTCGTCGGTCAGGAATTTCTGGTCGATCA
>Ga0209156_10002855_pt1 | contig 13337 bp, 8 predicted proteins | sample GraSoiAngelo_124_FD_185881 | JGI IMG/M metagenome (GOLD analysis project Ga0209156, IMG submission 185881) | Grasslands soil microbial communities from the Angelo Coastal Reserve, California, USA - 14_0927_05_20cm (SPAdes) (version 2) | ecosystem: Environmental > Terrestrial > Soil > Grasslands ...
TTGTATCCACCCTTCAAGATTTCCTTGTGGTCTAGGCTCTTTCGGATAAGAGACGCCTCAATGAGCACTCTGCTATTGGATGTCTTCTTGATTGAGCGCGGAATGGTGTTTTTGGTTACAAAATCATCGTTGAATGGGTATCTGTCGCGAAAAGAAATGTCCAACTCCCGGCGCACACACCGGGAATTGGATGTGATTTCTTTGCCTGGATCCGCCTTTGCGCCGGAGCGCGCAGATGATACCGTTCATGAGACTAGACTCTCCATCACATCTTTGAAACGCTCAGCAAAGCCGGCGGTGAGGGACCACGGACTGGGCTGTCTTAGGATGTGAAGTTTGCCGTGCTTGTCCAACACGTCAAAGTGAGTGGATTTTCCTTTGCGATAAAATCGGATGTCTACCGTTGCCTTTCCGATATGGAGCTTGCGTACGGTGATGGAAGGAAGCCAATCCGGAAGGTGCGGATCCAGGAAAAGGATGTTCATCGGTGCATATGGATATATGCCCAGAATGGCCTGCATGATCGAGAACAAGCTTGATGCCGACCAGGCCTGGGGCCAGTTTGTTTTTGGGTAGAGTGCGGGAAAGGGATGATCCGCGTCGCGCGGATGCCCACTCAGACACTCCGGCAGACGGTTATAGTCGAAAAGATCGCTAACCTCGAAAATGGCGCGCGCAATCCTGTGCAACTCATCAATGAGCCCAAAGCGCATCATGCCCATCGCAAAGGTTCCATGCTCGACCGGCCAGACCGAGCCCCGATGATAGCTGTAAGGATCGTATGCAGGATGTTTAGAAGACAGAGTGCGCACGCCCCAGCCGCTAAACATGTCATCGCGGAGCAGGCGGCGGGCAACCGATGCCGCGAGATCCTTATGCACGATGCCACACGCCAACAGGTGTCCGGGATTCGAGGTAATGGACCTGATCTGACGGCGTTTCGCGTCGAGTCCGAGGGCAAAGAATTCCTCCTTGGGCATCCAGAAGCGATCATTGAAGCGCTTTTTCAGCTCCGAGGCGTCATGAAACATGCGTCGCGCTAAATCGCGGTCGCCCATAAACCACAGCATTTCCGACATGTGAAGCTTGGCTACATAAACGAACGCCTGCTCTTCGCACGTGGAGATCGGCGGCTCTACCTGGCTACCATCTTCATAAACAATGGCGTCGCCCGAATCCTTCCAGCCTTGATTTCGGTTGCCGAGGCTGGAGCGCGTCTCATAGTTGTAAAATCCGTCGCCAAACCGGTCGCTATATCGGTCTTTCCCTTGCAAACCAAGCAGGGCAGGTTTTAGGAGTGGCCGGACGAGGTTTTTGTTCCCGGTCCAATGCCATAGTTCTGAGACTACGATCGGATAGAAAGAGGACGTGGTCGCAGCGCCATAGTAGCGGGAACGCGGGTTGTAGTTGAGAGCAGCAAGTGGCCCGGTATGCGCTTCGTGCAACATCCGACCCGGCTCCTCATCCCGCCAGTCGTTTTCCACTTTCCCCTGCCACTTGGGCAATTCATACAATGCGCCGCTCATCATGGATGTCGATGCAATGGCTGCTTGCCACCCAGCGGTGAGAGTGTCTCGCCCAAATAACGCAATGTAGATGGGAAGACCCGCGGCCATCACCCAGCCTTGGTCGCCGTGATCAAGATCCGGCAAGCGCAAGGCTGCCAAGTCACGTTTCGCTTGGTGAAGCGCGGATCCCACAACTGTGGCGAGGGTTCCCCCAACGTTTGTGTCGAATTGTGTGGAGTCACTGAGGAAGATGGATCGCTTACGATCGAGTTCATTGTGCGTGCCAAAGAACTGCCGGCAGTCGTAGAGCGGTTGCATCTTCTTGCCTTCAAAAACGGGAATGAACTTAATACAGGTATGCCACGATTTCCGAGGGCTAAGACGGACTTCGAACCGCAGCCGCGAATCACGGTAGACGGCCGGTGAGCCGGCATTCTCAATCTGCACAATCAATCCGCGATGAACATAGGCGACTCCTCGATCGCCCTGATGCGAGTAGCGGTGTGCGGCGTGGTACTCGTAGGCCAGTTCGGCACGGCGCGCGGAAACACGCCGCCAGCGTCGTTGTAACTTTCCATGCTGTTTTCTCTTGAATGTTTCAGCCTGATCGGCGAAATCGCCATCCAATTCGATCTCGAATACGAAACGCGCCGGTTCCTGGCTAAAGTTGGTGAAGTCGATGTCTTCGTGTACTCCCAACCCGACCGCGCGCGATACTCTTAGCTCGACGGTCTCTTCAGAAGCCGCCTCCATCTCACCGGATCCCGTATCTTCCTTCCAGATAAGACCCGGCGGGGGAAAGATGTAGTATCCAAGCCACGAGTGTTGCTCGAAATTTGAAACCGCCACTGTCTCGGGCGTTTTGCCGTCCACAAAATAGCGGTATCGGGACAACAAGCGTGTTTCACCAAAGAAGAGACCATGCCGGGGAAAATCGCCAATCAAGCCATCAAGGTCGGTCGCCAGCACAGCTCGACCCTGGCTGCAGTAAATCGTCTTGGGTCGAGGAATGAGTTTCGCCAGCGACCTGTGATCAAGATCCTTCATGGCCTCCGATACGTTTCGTGGTCAAGAGTTCGGCTGGACATTCCACGGGTGATTCAACACAACGTTTCACCGTCGCCTGCTCGTCGACCAAAACAATCCAGCCACGGTGATTGCCAGCGCACTGAGCGTGATCAATCCGGCTCGCATCATCGACCGGTTCAGCGCAGCCTTGCGAGCTCCGACAAATTGTCTTTCCGGATACATGACCGTTTGTCCGTTCGTGTCAGGGCGTAGTCCCATTTCGAGTACTTCCGCCAAGTGCAGCGCATCACGGTTGGTTTCCTGTGCAATCTGCTCCTTGCAGCTGAAGCCGTCGGCCACAATGATTGTCGAGAGCCCAGCCTTGCGCACTTCGGGTAGCAGCTTGCGTTCGCCGCAAGCAACCGATACTTCGTATTTATCTTTTTCGTAGCCGAAAGAACCCGCCATCCCACAACAACCGGATTCCAAGACCTCTTGATCAAGCCCCATCTTTTGCATCAGCGATTTTTCTTCCTTGAAGCGCATGATTGCCTTATGGTGGCAATGCCCTTGAACGATGGCCCGCCGATTTACGCGAGGCGGGTGATAGCCTGGTACTTTCTTCTCCAGGAACTCAGAGAACGTGAATGTGCTGTCGGCCAGGACGCGCGCTTCCGCCGATTCAGGGAATAGACCATGAATCTCATCGCGAAACACAGAGCAACAACTCGGCTCCAAAACCACCATTGGCGTACCCGCTGCAAGATGAGGAGCGAGCGCTTCAAGGTTTCGTCGAAGATAAGACTTTGCCATCTCAAGGAACCCGTAGTCATACAACGGCCGGCCGCAACAGAGATGCTGGTCTAGCACTTCCACTTCACATCCTGCCTGTTCCAGAACATTGACTGCGGCTTGAGCGGTTTCGGGCATGAAGTAGTTATTGAAGGTATCCGCCCAGAGAAGCACTCTCGGACCGGAGCCGGGTCGCCGTCCGCGTTTCCGGAACCAGGCCTTGAAGGTTTGGGGGGCGAATGGCGGAATCTGCCGTTGTAAAGGAACGCCTGCAGCTATTTTGGCGGCATCACGCAAGCCCGGCAGCTGAGTAAACAGGTTGACGAAACCCGGAGCGATTGACGACAGGCGTGCCCACTTGTCGATCCATCCGAAGACATAGGCAGACATGGGACGGATACGTCCCTTCCAGTAGTGCGCAAGAAATTCTGCCTTGTAGGTCGCCATGTCAACGTTCACCGGGCAGTCCCCCTTGCAACCTTTGCAGGCGAGACATAGATCGAGCGCTTTCTTTATGTGGTCGTCGCGCCAACCGTCCCGGATGACGTCGCCGTGCATCATCTCCCAGAGCAGATGAGTGCGGCCACGGGTGGAATGCATCTCTTCCCGCGTGACCATGTAGCTGGGACACATTGTGTCCTGCTCGCCCTCGCCGTTTTCGCGACGACATTTGCCCACACCAACACACCGCAGCGCCGCACGGGGGAAGCTGCCGTGGTCGTCGGGGAATTTGAAATACGTCGCTGGATTCCATGGGCGATAGTTCGCCCCCAAACGCAAGTTTTCGTCGATGCGATAGGGGTCAACGATCTTTCCCGGATTCATCTTCCAGTCTGGATCCCAAATAGACTTGAATTCGCGAAACGCCTCGATCAACTCCGGCCCAAACATTTTGTATAGAAATTCGGCTTTCGATTGTCCATCTCCATGCTCCCCGGAAATCGAGCCACCATAGCTAGTCACCAGGTCAGTGGCTTCGTCCATAAAGGAGCGCCACTTACGAATTCCAGGTTCACTCATGAGATCGAAGTTCACACGACAGTGGATACAGCCCTGCCCGAAGTGTCCATAGAGGGAGGATCTGTACTGATATTTCTCGTAGAGCTTGCAGAGATCTCGCAGATAACCGCCGACTCTGTCGGGTGGAACCGCAGAATCTTCCCAGCCTTCCCAGGTAAGCGGCTCGCCGGGAACGAAGGCCGTTGCCCCCAGGCCGGCTTCACGCACGTCCCAGACCTTTTGTTGCTCGTCTTCTTTGACAAAAAGTTTCATGCTGGGCTGATCGGAGCCTTCTAGCGCCTTCATGGTTTGCCGCGCTTGTTCTTCGGCTTCTTCCGTGGTGGCGGCGCCAAACTCGACGACCAGCCAGCCTTTGCTTTCGGGGAGGATCGAAAGATCGTCTGCCTGGGGCATCCCTTTCCTCTTGACGTTGGCGATCAGGAATTCGTCGAGCCCTTCAAAGCCAATGGGTTTATGTTCGAGAATCTCGGGAACGTGGTCGCCCGCTTCATAAATGCTGGGATAGCCGAGCACGAGCAATACGCGTTTAGGATAGCTGTAGACAAGTTGGACCTGTGCTTCGAGAATCGTGACGCAAGTGCTTTCGCTGCCGACCAGGGCCCGTGCCAGGTTGAAGCGTCCGTCTTCCCCCGGCAATAAGTGGTCAAGGTTGTACCCGGAAACGCGTCGTGGGATGCGCGGATATTTTTCCTTGATTAAATTTGCATATCGGACACGCAGTTCCCGCAGTTGCGCGTAGATCTTTCCCGTCCTTCCCCCTTGAGCAGCCCGCTCGTGAAGTTGCCGTTCATGCATCCAGCCCACGGTCATTTGCGTGCCGTCGTAGAGGACGATGTCCATAGACAGCACATTCTCAGCGGCTTTTCCCGCCATCTGCGCATGAACGCCGCAGGAATTGTTACCCAACATGCCGCCAAAGGTGCAGTGATCGTGGGTTGCGGGATCGGGCCCCCAGGTTAGCATGTGAGGCTTGGCGGCGCTGCGTAGAGTGTCACAAATCGTGCCTGGCTCGACGCGCGCGTATTTCGCTTCAGCATTTAGCTCGACAATATTGTGGAGATATTTCGACCAGTCGATGACCACAGCAACGTTGCAGCATTGTCCCGCAAGACTAGTGCCGCCTCCTCGCGAAAGCAGAGGCGCTCCGAACTTTCGACAGGCGGCAATGGTCTCGATCACATCCTGCTTAGACTTGGGAATGACCACGCCGATCGGCACCTGGCGGTAATTGGAGCCGTCGGTGGCATAGAGCGCTTTGCTGCCGGCATCGAAGCGAACCTCGCCTGAGACTAATCTTCGCAGTTCGGCCTCCAATGCCGCAGCGTCAACCTCAGACGCGCGATTCCGCCACGAGTGCTTTAATCCTTCTGATGAGACCAGCGGAACCCGATTTGCAGACATCCTCCTCCTTTAGGCAGCAAAACGCTCGATGTCAGCCTGCTTCAGTTCGATTCCCATCCCTGGCCGGGACAGATCCGGAAGCAGTTCGCCATTGACGGGAGGACGTATGCCGTCAAAGAACATTTGTTCAATGCGAACGTGATCGTGAAAGTATTCCAGGTGGCGTACAGGAGTGGTTGAGCAGCAGATATGGGTGTGCAACGCCGGAGCGGTGTGCGCGGAAAGAGGCACATGAAATGCCTCGCACAGTGTCGCCACTTGCAGAAACCCGGTAACGCCTCCGCAACGAGTCGCGTCCGCCTGCAGCACATCAACCGCTCCGGACGCCAGCATGCGGCGAAAGTATCCCAGCTCATATCCATATTCTCCGGCGGCGATCTCCATAACCGCTGGAGCGCGATCACGCAAGAGTCGCAAGCCAGCCAGATCATCGGAGGATACGGGCTCTTCAAACCAATTCACGCTCAGGTCGGCAAATTTCTCAGCCTGCGCCAATGCCTGTTTCCGACTGTAGGCTCCGTTGGCGTCCACAAACAGTTCCGTGTCCGATCTGATGGCTTCTCGGACCGCGCGCACTCTTTCCAGATCCAGCCGCGCGTTACGCCCGATTTTCATCTTCACACGCGGGATGCCCCGATCCACCCAACTTTCGAGCTGCTTCTTCAGTTGTTCGGTGGAATACGAGGTAAATCCGCCGCTGCCATAGATCGGCACTGATTCCCTGACCGCGCCTAAGAGACTGACCAAGGGAAGGCCGAGCAGGTGTGCCTTCAAATCCCAGAGCGCTGAATCCACCGCTGAAATTGCCATGGAGACAATTCCTGGCCTTCCCAAGTTTCGGGTGCGACCGACCATGGCGTTCCAGCTCGCGGTAGTCGCCATAGCATCCTGTCCTACTGTTACTTTTGAGAGCACATCCTCGATCAGCCTGGCAGTCGCGGTGTCCGCATAGGTATACCCGAGACCTGTATGATTCCCGGCGCTTGCGCGCACCAGCACGAGCGTCGTGCTCGTCCACTCCAGCGTCCCATCGGATTCAGGAAGATCGGTGGGAACTTGATAGGACGACGCCTCAATTCGTTGGATGGGAACGCCGCTTAACGTGAGAGAGTCACTCCTTTCGCCGATTTGCTCGCACGATACAGTGATAACCGTATTGATTTCAGGGCATCCGGTGCTTGAATCTCCAACTGTAGAGATGATTTATTGACGGCAAGAGGTAGCTTCAAAGTTCTCAGCGTTGTCGAAATCAGTTGCTCTCGGCGCCTCAACTGTCATCGCCATTCTGCAGGATAGTTCCACATTTCTCTTCTCAACATTGTTTCCCGATTGAGTGGCCAACCTCCGTCGGAATCGCATCTCTAATACGGCAGGGTTCGACCTGACTCATGATGGAGGGATGTTATGACTGCAGCCGATGTGCTCGTCGAAGCGCTGATTGATTGGGGCGTTGAGGTTATTTTTGGGCTCCCTGGGGATGGTATCAACGGCATCATGGAGTCGCTTCGAACCCACCAGGACAAGATTCGATTTGTTCAGGTGCGGCACGAAGAGGCTGCTGCTTTCATGGCATGTGGCTACGCCAAATTCACAGGAAAGTTGGGAGTCTGTCTCGCCACGTCGGGTCCCGGCGGTATCCATTTGCTGAATGGTCTCTACGATGCCAAGCTCGACACCCAGCCTGTGCTGGCGATCACTGGATTGCAGTTCCACGATCTCATCGGAACCTACACGCAGCAGGATGTAGCCCTCGACAAACTTTTCACGGATGTTGCTGTTTTCAATGAGCGAATCATGGGTCCCACGCACGTAGAGAACATCACCGACTTGGCTTGTCGAACTGCTATGGCTTATCACGGCGTTTCCCACATCACGTTTCCGGTTGATCTTCAGGAAAAGGAGGTCAAGGAGCGGCAACGTTCCAAGCGCAACGTTCCGCATCATACTTCGGACGCGTACGCGCGCAGCGCGCGTCTTCCCGATCGCGTAGATCTTGAGAGGGCTGCCGAAATCTTGAACCGCGGCAAGAAGGTCGCGATCCTAGCGGGGCGCGGCGCTCTGAATGCGACCGACGAACTGGAGCAAACCGCGGAATTGCTGGCGGCTCCAATCGTAAAAGCGCTCCTCGGCAAAGCCGCCGTGCCCGATGACAGTCCTTACACGACCGGCGGAATTGGTTTACTCGGCACTAAGCCCTCGCAGGAGGCAATGGAAGATTGCGACACGCTGCTGATGGTGGGTTCATCTTTTCCTTACATTGAATTCATGCCTAAGCCGGACCAGGCTCGGGGCGTTCAAATCGAGCTCGACCCGAAACGCATCGGACTGCGATACCCGGTGGAGGTCGGGCTGGTTGGCGACAGCGGCAACACACTGCGCGAGCTGATTCCACTGTTGAAACGCAAAGAGGACAGAAGCTTCCTTCAGGCCGCTCAGGCCGCGATGAAAGACTGGTGGGAGGTCATGGAAAAACGGGCGACTCGGCGCGACAAACCCATGAAACCCCAAGTCGTAGCCTGGGAACTGGGCAAGCGTCTGCGGGATGATGCTATCGTGAGTTGCGATAGCGGAACGATTGCAACCTGGTGGGCGCGACACATTCTCGCTCGCCGCGGTCAGATGCACACTCTATCCGGAAATCTTGCAACCATGGCGCCGGGATTGCCTTATACCATCGCCGCCCAGATCGCCTTTCCGAACCGCCAATGTGTTGCCTTCGTTGGGGACGGCGGCTTCTCAATGCTGATGGCAGAGTTCGCGACGGCAGTGAAGTACAAGCTTCCTATCAAGGCTGTCATCATCAAGAACAACACCCTCGGACAAATCAAGTGGGAGCAGATGGTTTTTCTCGGCAATCCCGAATACGGCGTTGATCTGCATCCGATCGATTTTGTGGCGTTCGCACACGCCTGCGGCGGAGTCGGCTATAACGTTGAAGATCCCGCAGAGTGCGGACATGCTGTGGACAAATTCCTCAATGCTCCCGGCCCGGTAGTGCTGCAAGCAGTGGTAGATCCCTTTGAGCCGCCCATGCCGGCGAAAGTGAAGGCCGAACAAGCGCTTCACTTTGCCGAATCGTTGGCCCGTGGCGAGCCGAACCGGAAGAAGATTGCGTTGACCACCATATCTGACGAGGTGCGGGAGTTGATCTAAGAATTACGGTCCGCGCCACGAACCGAACCAAAGGAGTTGCTGTGAAGCCAGAAACCGTCGTGATCACCGGGGCATCCGCCGGATTAGGGCGAGCAGCTGCACGGGAGTTTGCGCGACATGGAGCCAAGATCGGCCTGCTCGCGCGGGGCCTTGACGGATTGGAGGCGGCAAAACGCGAGGTTGAGGACCTGGGCGGAACGGCCCTCATCATCCCAACCGACGTGGCGAATTCGGCGGCTGTCGAACAAGCAGCCGATTCTATCGAGGAGAAACTGGGACCGATCGACATCTGGGTGAACAATGCTATGGCTTCGGTTTTCTCGCCAGTCAAGGAGATGAAACCAGAGGAGTACAAACGGGTCACCGAAGTCACCTATCTCGGCGTTGTGTATGGTACTCTCGCGGTTTTGAAGCGCATGCTGCCGCGCAATCGCGGCACGATTGTCCAGGTCGGCTCGGCTCTGGCCTATCGAAGCATTCCACTCCAGTCTGCTTATTGCGCGGCCAAGCATGCTATCGCGGGATTTACCGACTCATTACGCTGTGAGCTGATTCACGACAAAAGCAAAGTCCGGATCACCATGGTACAGATGCCGGCGCTGAACACGCCACAGTTTAGCTGGGTGAAAAGCCGACTCAAGCACAAAGCCAAACCGGTGCCTCCGATTTTTCAACCCGAGGTCGGCGCGAGGGCTATTTATTGGGCAGCTCATCACGGGCGTCGCGAGTTGTACGTCGGATGGCCAACGGTGGAAGCGATCGTTGCCAATAAACTCGCGCCTGGAGCACTCGATCACTACCTCGGGCGAACAGGCTTCCGTTCGCAACAAACATCTGAACGGGAGGATCCCGGACGGCCCGATAACTTGTGGAACCCAGTCCCAGGCGATCACGGCGCGCACGGGACGTTTGATGCCCGTGCTCACGAGAGAAGCTGGCAATTTCGGGCAAGCCTTGACCGACTCTGGATCGGCGCTAGTCTGGCGGTGATCGCCATTGCGGGATTCTTGCTCGCTTTCAGAGGCGACCATTACATCCGAGCGACGGACAGTAAACGTTTTGAACGAATCTTCCGTCATGCTGCATAGTCATTTAAGCCCGCCGGAAAGTGGCAGGCTAAAAACTTTCCGAAAGCGAGCAAGTTTGGTCTGAGATTGCCGCGTGATCACTTCGCCACCACGCGACAGCGAGATGACCAAAAATGCGAAAACGCCTTGTCACACGAACTCCGACAACTGTTCAGGCGCGAATAGCTTTCGAAGGAGGGGCTTTGGCCGCTCCGTGTCTCCGGGATAAAAGATGCGGTCACGTCGATCTAGGACCGGCGGTGGTTGGCTCCCCGAATCATTGCTTCCGGCATCGTTTTCAGCCGTATCGGTCGCCGCCAACCGGCCTTGCCTAGCAGTCGTTGGTGTAGCGGTAGCCACGTCGTCGCTTGCACGTGCTGCACCGACGAGAATCCTGCAATCATGAATATTTGCAGCAGCGCAATTTTTTTTCGCCATACCCTTGAGTAACCTCATTCTTCTAAGCGGGTTCGGCTAGCCGGGCGCGAAAATCCCGCTTTCGGAATCGGACGCTGATACGACTGTGAAGGCCCTGTTTTGCTTTCATATTCAGGGCTAGCTACACACAACTTTCCCGACTTCCAGCAGTATGCGTTCAACTGACCGGCGAAACTTCTTTCTGACCATGTCTTTTGCAAGACCCACTCGTTCATGGTGAGACCTGCGAGCTTCAACACCATGTTCGGACTTACATCGTTTACCGAGCTTTGCACCGCAGACAGGGCAGAAGACCGTCAATCCTGAGTTGCTCATAACCAGCTCGTCTTGGAATTCCATCCGCCCGTCTATTTTACTGACATTGGCAGGGACGCGGCCCGCATAGAATACGCGGATGCTCGTGATTATCAGTGTGGCGAGCCTGACCAGCGGCCATCTCGAAGTCTTGATACAGCGACCACAGCACCACGCGAGGGCCTCCAGAATCTATCAATCTCTTGAACAAGTAAAAGCCACACTGCTGAATTTCGGAATCGCTGAAAAGGTTTTGGATGAAGCCCTCAAACTGCTGCCACAGCTAGGGGCAGGGGAGCGTCTGAATTTACCGCCTGTTGACGTGCCACACCATGATCTCGTAGCGGAAGGGTTCAGCTTGCTGTGAGATCGCTGCGACAGTAGAGAATTCTCACTAAGGATTCAAGTCACAGGTTCTTTAGCTCGATTTGCAGTTGCTTATTTTTCTTGTTCACATCTATTCGCAATGTGCTCTCACTGTTCGGTTTTAAGGTAGCTGGGAAGGCCTTCGTCTCGTCAAATGCGTCCGAGACAGATTGCAGCCGCACGCGCATGCGATGCTTTCCTGCTGGAAGCTGTACCATCTCCGATACATGAGCGTGTGATCTCCGGCGGAAAACTAGCATGCGAGGCTTGGCGGTACTGTACAGATCACGGCTGTAAACCAACTTGTTGTCAAGCCAAACGGAAGCATGGGCTTTCGCGAATTGATGTTCAATGTCGATCTGAACCCTTGCATCGGGCTTCAAAGGGACTGAGGCTGGCGGGGCTGACGTTTCCTGCAAGATGGGCTGGGCCTCGGGCAACCATTGCGAAACCGCTTTGTGCGCGGTTGCCGAGGCGTAACGGGATCGCATATAGCCGTATATCAGGCTGGATATCCCCAGCACCAGGCCTATGCCGAGTACAACCGTTTTGCGTGAAACTGCGCTCCACCCGCGTGCCCATTTCCCGCCTCTCAGAACCGCAGGCCTGTGGTCTGCTGTTTTGGAATTTGCGAGTAGCTGATCTGGAGAGAATCCGCGAGTCCAGTTATCGGGACTGCGGTCAGCAGCATCATTGTTCAGAAGAAGCTGCCCAATCACCGCAGCCATCTCCCGGCCAGTCTGGTAACGCTCAGCAGGATTTTTCGCTATGGCGCGACTCACTATAGCGGCAAGCTGGGGCGGTAGCTTTGTGTCAAAGGCAGTAACCGGGGGCGGATTGTGATTCACGACTTTGAAGCAGACTGTCATCGCGCTATTGCCCTGAAACGGTCTGTACCCGGCCAGCAGCGTGTAAAGTATCACCCCGAGAGAGAAGAGATCGGAACGTCCATCCACAGCCTCTCCGTTCAACTGCTCAGGAGCGATGTAAGCCGGGCTTCCGAGTACCTGACCGGGAACGGTCAGATGCGCCCGAGTGAATTTCGCGATACCGAAATCCGTGATCTTCGGATTCCCCTCTTCAGAAATAAGAATGTTTTGCGGCTTAATATCGCGATGCACCACGCCCCGAGAATGCGCGTAGTCGAGCGCTTCTGCTGTCTGCTGAATGATGCGAAGGGACATTGGCAGTGAGCGCTTTTTGGAGCCTTGCCACATCATGGTACTCAGAGCCTGCCCAGAGACGTACTCCATGACAATGTAAGGTGTTTCTCCTTCTTCTCCTATATCGAAGATGGTCACAATGCCGGGATGTGAAAGCGTGCCCGCTGCCCGCGCTTCGAGAATGAAACGATCCCGATACTGGCGCTCCTCAGCATAGTCTTCGCAGAGCAGAGAAATTGTCTTAATCGCAACCAAGCGCCCGATCTTCGGATCGCGGGCCAGGTACACAACGCCCATAGAGCCTCGGCCAATTTCGCCCTCAACAATGTAGCGACCGAAATTTCCTGTCAACTTAGTTGACATGCCCAGCCTGCCCTGCGGCAATTCTAGGTGCGTTTACTCTGGGTGGGGAGTCTCGAAGCGAACAAACTGTATTACGTACGTAACCGAGCGAACCGTTCGCCAATGCTGGCCCTGCGCTAAAGCTGTTTCTATGCCGGGCAAACCTTGACTGGATCAGTCGTGTCGAAGGCAGAAGCGCAGAAGCGCATCGCCTAAATCGCATGAACAGGCGTCTGAAGTCTCCCCGCCGCACACCGCGCCAATATCTTGTGGCAGCCGTGAGGCCATGACGATTACGACGGACGAGCACCAAGTTACTGCCGTTTCTTGGCAGCCGATCCAATGCGGATTTTTCGCGTTAGAATGTGCCAAATGTCTGAACACCTCGATTGGATGAAGCTCTACAGAGGTGTGCTGCGGGAAACCAATCCTGAGAAGCGACCGGCTCGGCTTGAAGAGGCGAAAAACGCGATGAAGCAGGCGCTACGGATGGCCGTCGAGTACGAGGATTCCGATCAGCGGCACGCCATCGGTCAGGCCCTAAGCCATCTCGAAAATATTCAGTGAGCTAACAATTTATGCAGCAGCGTCAGGCTTTGTCGAGTCATGCTTCTCGCTCTCGGCCTTCAAGCCGAACTTAGCCTCAAGCTCCTGCACGATTCGTGCGGTTTGCGCCTTGTGGTGAATGTGGGTCAACAATGCTCCGAGAGCCATTCCCAACATCAGCATTCCGAGCAACAACAGAACATCAGGCACGGAACTCACAATAGGAACGGTATATAGCA
>Ga0209156_10002856_pt1 | contig 13331 bp, 13 predicted proteins | sample GraSoiAngelo_124_FD_185881 | JGI IMG/M metagenome (GOLD analysis project Ga0209156, IMG submission 185881) | Grasslands soil microbial communities from the Angelo Coastal Reserve, California, USA - 14_0927_05_20cm (SPAdes) (version 2) | ecosystem: Environmental > Terrestrial > Soil > Grasslands...
CGGCGGTGAGGGTCGCGATGTCCTCCAGCATGGCCTTGCGGCGGTCGCCGAAGCCCGGCGCCTTCACCGCGGCGGCGTTCAGCGTGCCGCGCAGCTTGTTCACCACCAGTGTGGCCAGCGCCTCACCTTCGACTTCCTCGGCGATGATCAGCAGGGGCTTGCCGGACCGCGCCACCTGCTCCAGCAGGGGGAGGAGGTCCTTCATCGACGAGATCTTCTTCTCGTGGATGAGGATGTACGGGTCCTCGAGCACCACCTCCATCCGCTCCGGGTCGGTGACGAAGTAGGGCGAGAGGTAGCCGCGATCGAACTGCATGCCCTCGACGACTTCGAGGGTGGTCTCGAGGCCCTTCGCCTCCTCGACCGTGATCACGCCTTCCTTGCCGACTTTGTCCATCGCCTTGCTGATGATGTCGCCGATGGTCGCGTCGCCGTTGGCCGAGATGGTGCCGACCTGGGCGATCTCCTTCGGGTCCTTGGTGCTCTTGCTGAGCTTCTTCAGCTCCGCCACGACCGCCTCGACCGCCTTGTCGATGCCGCGCTTGATCTCCATCGGGTTGTTGCCCGCGGCGACCAGCTTGGCGCCCTCGCGGAAGATGGCCTGGGCGAGAACGGTGGCGGTGGTGGTGCCGTCGCCGGCCACGTCGGAGGTCTTGGACGCGACCTCCTTCACCATCTGCGCGCCCATGTTCTCGAACTTGTTCTCCAGCTCGATCTCCTTGGCCACCGTCACGCCGTCCTTGGTGATGGTGGGGGCGCCGAATGACTTCTCCAACACCACGTTGCGGCCCTTGGGCCCCAGCGTGACCTTCACTGCGTCAGCGAGCGTGTTGACCCCCTTGAGGATCGCCTCACGTGCGCGGACGTCGAACAGGATCTCCTTGGCTGCCATTCTGGTGTCTCCGAGTGTGTGAGTAAGGGTCTACGACTTCTCGATGACGCCGAGGATGTCTTCCTCGCGCATCATGAGGTGTTCCTGGCCGTCGATCTTGATCTCCGTGCCGGCGTACTTCGAGAAGAGCACGCGGTCGCCCGCCTTGATGTCCAGGGCGCGGACCTTTCCGTCCTCCAGGATCTTCCCGTTTCCGGCGGCGATGACCTCGCCTTCGATGGGCTTCTCCTTGGCGGTGTCGGGGATGATGATGCCACCCTTCGTCTTCTCTTCTTCCTGCACTCGCTTGACGATGACGCGATCCTGCAGAGGCCGAATCTTCATGAGGTTTTCCTCCAGGTGATGGGCTTGAGCTGGCACTCGTATGGGGAGAGTGCCAAAGCGCGGGCAATGTAACCGGATAAGAGTGCATGTCAAGCCGCAGGCAACTTGCCGATCCGGCGGGGGGCCGTACTATTTTCAGGGGAGGAGGTAACTTGGCGGAGAAGCCCATCCTGAGCGCGCAGTCCATCCGCGACTTCTTCCGGGACCTGCTTGCCAGGGCCATCGAAAACCAGCGCGCCCAGGTCCAGCCATTCACGGAGCTTTACCTGGTCAACCTGCTGCACGAGTTCCTCGCTTCCGAGGCTCTCTACGTCCAGTCGGAGGACGGGACCTGGCAGCAGAAGCCGCTTGCCTTCCTGCTCAAGGAGGCGCTGGACGAGGCAGGGCCCGCCCGGCTGCGTCTCCTCCGCCGTCTGGGGGACACCTCGCTGTTCATTTCCGGATTCTTCCCCGACTCCCTGGCCCGGAGATCCTCGCTGGTCGACGTCGACTACTACATCGCCATGGGCGGCCGGGCGTACGACGCGGTGGCCCGCCACGCGATGGAGCGCAGCCTCTGGGAGGAGCTGGCGGACAAGTTCCGGCTCCTCGTGGATCTGTTGAACGAGGTGAGCGAACGGACGTTGGCGTCCAACGACGCCGGGCTGGTCCGGCTCTACGAGCGCTGGCTGAAGACCGGCAGCGACCGGCTCGCGAGCCTCCTGGTGCGTCAGGGTGTCGTGCCGCGGCGGGGGTTTGTGCAGTGAGGGCGCTCGCTGGGCTCGCGCAGCTCCAGCAGCTTCTTCAATCGATCCACGGAGTCCAGGCCGCGCCGGTGCGCGACTTCCTCGTCGATCGCGCGTTTCGCGAGCGGCATGCGCCGCGCTCCAGCCCGCACGAGGCGTTGCTCTTGCGCGAGAACGGCGAGGAGCTCCACGTCGCGCTCTTCCTCGACGACGAGGTGCTGGCCCAGCTTGCGCGATCGGCGGCGGATCCGTGGACGGAGAAGCGGCTCGCCGGATTCTGCGCGGCGGCGGAGGGCGTATCGCACTTCCTCTACGTCGCGCACCGGGCGCGGCAGGGCGGACAGGTGTCGCAGCTCGAGCTGGAGGCGCAGGGAGAGATCGACAAGTATCTGGCGGTGATTCTGCAGCTCTGGGCGACCGGGCGCCGGACCGCGTCGCAGGAGCTCCGGCGCAGGCTCTTCCAGGGCAGCGTGCTGCGCGCCGGACTGTCCGCGCCCGAGCGGGACCGCTATCGCCTCGCCTCCGCGCTCGCCGCGGCGTGCGCGCGCGCCTGGGAAGCACGTTACGTCTTGCAAGGGCGCCTCGATGCGCTGCTCCGCGAAGCGCGGCGCGTCTACCGGCTCGCAGGTGGGGAAAAGTTCTCCGCCTTCGCACATGGGGCCGTGGCCTGGGCGGCCTGAGCCCGGTCGTCCGGACATGAAGCTTCTGCTGGGAGCGCTTTTGACCGTTGCCATCGGCTGGGGCGTCGTCCTCGCCGCGCCGACGCCTGTCCGGCGGCACGCGTCGAAAGCAGCCGCCCGCCGGGCGAACGCGGAGCAGCTCTGCAAGGCCCAAGGCGCGAACTGCAGGCTCGTGGTGAGGCCCGATGCGCCCCAGGACCTGACGGGCGCCGGGTGCGTCTGCGAAATGGAACCGACGCGGGACTAGCCCGGCGCGGGGTCGCGCCGGCTGTCCCGCAGCGCCGCGGTGGTCCGCGCGCTGCCATGGGACTGAGGAACTATTCGTCAGCGACGCGGCGGCGTCGCCGGCAGCTTCTCGTTGTCGTACTGACCCTCGAGGGCAGCACGAACCGGGCGGTCGAAGCGCACCTTGCCCGTCGCGACCTCGCGCAGAGCGAGCACCGGCGGCTTGTCCTTCGCTTCGATGAGCGGCCGCGCCCCGGCCATGAGCTGCCGTGCGCGCTTGGTCGCGAGAAGGACCAGCGCGAACCGGTTGTCCACGAGCGGCAGGCAATCTTCGACGGTGACGCGGGCCATCTCTTCTCCTCGATACGGGAGGGCGGTGGATACCGGATCCACCGCGCCGCTGCAACTGTTTCGGCCGGTTACTTGGCTGCCTGAGGCGGCGGCGGCGCGTCCAGCGCGTCCGTCGCGGTCCACGGCCAGTCGTCGGCGGTGGCCTTCTCTACCCGCACCAGCCTCTCGAATCCGTCGGCGAGCGCATAGCGCTTGCCGTCCTTCTCACTGCCGACGCGGACCCGAGCCAGCACCTTGTCTTCCTCGCCCAGCAGGGTGACCGTCTTGGGCTTGTCGAGGCCGTACTTGGCGAGGTCCTTCGCGGCGGGCACCGGCCCCTCGAACGCCGCCGCGCGCAGCGACGCTATGGAGTAGAGCGCAGACGAGATCTTCCACTTCTTCGCCGCTCCCTGGTGCGGAGCGACCACCGTGAAGACCTCGTCCGGGAACCCGCCGTCGGGCGGCGTATTCTTCACCCGCGTGATCTCCACCTTGCCGGCGGGAGTCTGGAACACGAGCTTGCGGACAGCCTCGCGGTCCACCTTGACCAGCTCCTTGTTCTGGAGATCGAACGGTTCCTTCTCGACGTCGGTGAGGACCTGCTTGTCGACCTCATACACGGTCGCGCTGTCTTCGCGCTTGGCGTAGGTCTTCTGCGCCGCGCCGCTCTTCACCTGGCCGATCCGGACGACGCGCGCGTACGTGTCGCTGCCCGCCGCCACCGCCAGCTTGACGGTGGCCTTCGGCTTGTCGAGACCGAACTCCTTCAGGGAGCCGGCTTTCTCCGCCGCGACAGCCGTCGCCCGCAGCGACTTGAGCGCGCTCGCCACCCGGTCCGCCGCTCCTGCGTCTGCGGCGGCGCCGTTCACCTTCCAGGTGGTCCCGTCCTTCTCGAGCACATAGGGCGATTTCACGCCAGCCACGTCGATGCGCTTCAGCTCCGCGGCGTCATCGAGGTGCGCCACCTTCTTGTCGCGGAGATCGAATGCGGTCTTCTCCAGGGCTGTCTTCTGATACGCGTCGATCACCCGCACCGTCGAGTCGCCGAGCTTCTTCGCGTACAGCGTGTTGTCGAAGCTGTTGTCGGTGCCGATCTGGACGCCCTGCTCCTTGCCGTCGTCCAGCTTGACGGCGACCTCCAGCTTCGGCTGGTCGAGCCCGAACGACTTGAGATCCTTCTCGTCCGGCAGATCCTTCTTCTGCTTCAGGCCGGACAGCGAGGAGAGCAGCGAGTCCACCGCGGTGTCGTCCGCTTCCGCCTCCACCGGCTGCGCCAGCTTCCAGCTCTTCTCGCCCTTGACCAGCCGCGCGACCGGGTGTCCGTCCTTCGAAAGCCGCAGCTCCCTGACGTGCGCCTTGTCGAAGTCGAAGAGCTTCTCGCTCTTCTCCTTCGCCTCCGCTTTCTTCTGCGCGTCCTTGCCCGCCCAGAGCGCCACGCTGGCGATCCCGCCCGCCACGAGCAAGAGCACCAGCAGGCCAACCAAGGTCTTCGTGGTCTGCTTCATGGCACGCCTACCGGCTCTTCCGCGTCTGCCACACCGCGAGCCCCGCGAAGAGCAGGCCGAGCGGCATGACCAGGAAGGCAAACCGAGTCATCCGCTGCTTCTGCTCGGCGGAGAGGAAGAGGTGATTGCCCTGCCGCTGCTTCGGCCGGATGGAGATGCGCGACTCCTCCTTCGCCACCCAGGAGAGCGCATTCAGGGCGAAGTCCTTGTTGCCGGAGAGCCGGTAGTAGCCGTTGGAGGCGAACAGCGAGTTCCCGACGACCACCACCCGCGACTCGGTGCCCTTCGTGGAGCTGGCCGCCAGCGATACCGGCCCCTTGAGATCCTGCCCCGGATCGAACTTCACCTGGCCGGAGGAGAGCGAGCCCGTCTCTCCCCACGCGCGCGGCCCCGTCTTCGCCAGCTCGGTGACCGTCCAGGTGGCAGGCGCCGACGCGCTCTTCGAGACCGAGCGGGCCACCGGGAAGATGGTGGCGAGCGCGAACGGCGAGCTGCGCGGCTGCGTGATCGGGTGCTCGGCGTACGTCTGGGCGATGGCGACCTCCGGATTCTGCGCCTCGGGATCGATCACCTCGTCCTTGCCGACATGAATGCCCCAGGCTTCGAATGCGCTCTCCAGGCCGCTCTGGGTCCCGGGGTCGACCATGGCCACCAGCTTGCCGCCTTTCTCCACCCACTCCTTCACCAGCTTCGCCTCGCCGTCGGTGAAGGCGGCCACCGGGCCGCCAACGACCAGCGCCTGGGCATCGGACGGCATCTCCTTGTGCTCGGCGAGGACGATCTCGTCGGTCTGGAAGCCTTCGCCCTTGAGATTGTCGACGAAGAGCTTGAGGCCGCGCTCGGTGTTGTCGGCCACCGCGTGCTCTCCGTGGCCCTTGGTGAAGTAGATCTTCTTCGTCGAGCCGCGCGAGACCTCGATCAGCGCATTGGTCAGCGCCTCCTCGGTGATCTCCTTGGCGCGCGACTCCTTGTTGCCGCTCTTGACGATCACCCGGGGCCCGCTCTGGGAGATGTTCATCTCCTTCACCCGCCCGGGGTGCTTGAACGGGTCGACGAATTCCACCGTGAGCTTGTCGGTCTGCGCCTTGTACTGGCGCAGCCGCGAATCCAGCTCCACGTACTCCGGCTCGCTGCCGGAGTAGAACGCCTCCACCTTCACCGAATCTCGAAGGCCCTTCAGCACGCCGACCGTCTGGTCGGAGAGGGTGAAGATGCGCTCCTTGGTGAGGTCCCACGTCTTCGGCTTCTTCACCGCGATGTAGTTGATGCCCGCGAGCGCCGCCACCAGCACCAGCGCGGAGATGGCGCTGACGGCGCCGTAGAAAGCGCCTCGCCCGAGCGGGTGCTCGCGGCGATTCGTGAACAGCCACAACGCGATGCCGCCCACGCCGACCAGAATCGCCGCGATGACTTCGATGCTCTGGACCGTGCCCGTCACAAAGAGCCAGCAGAGCATTGCGTAGAGAAAAGCGACCAGTCCGAAAAGGCCGGCGATGCGGCCCCAGTTCTTGAGACTCATGGGTTCAGCTCCACCGGTGCGCCTCGACCGCGCGGTTGGTCGCGAACAGGCCGAGGACGATGATCGAGAGGAAGTAGACCATGTCCTTCAGCTCGAGCGTGCCCTTGCTGAAGGAATCGAGGTGCGTCACGGAAGCCAGATAGGTGACGGTGTCGCGGACCCAGCCCTCCGCTTCCGAGGCCGTCCAGCCGATGATCCAGGTCATGAGCAGCACCACGAACGTGATCAGCGCGGCCACCACCTGCGACTCGGTCAACGAAGAGATGAACAGCCCGATGGCCATGTACGCCGAGCCCATCAGGAACAGTCCCAGGTAGCCGAGCAGGACCGAGCGCCACTCGACGCCGTTGGCGTCCCTGGCCACCAGCTGCACCAGCACCGGATAGGTGAAGGTGAGCGCGAGGGCGCAGACGAGGATGGCGAGCGCGGCGAGGTACTTGCCCCAGACGATCTGCCCCGGCGTCAGCGGCGTCGTGTAGAGCAGCTCGATGGTCTTCTGCCGCTTCTCCTCCGCCACCAGCCGCATGGTGAGGAAGGGCACGATGAAGATCAGGATTACTCCCAGATTGCCGAACAGGTTCCGGAAGATGGCATCCTGGAAGTTCAGGCGGTTGGCCATCTCGCCGGCGTTGAAGCGCATGTACATCAGCGAGGCCTGCTCGTAGGCGTTGAGCAGGCGGAGGAAGAAGTACGATCCGATGACGACGAAGAGCGTGAACATCACGTACGCGATGGGGGTCGCGAAGTAGATGTTCAGCTCCTTCTTGGCGATGGCGATGGCGTTTTTCATGGTCGGTCAGGCCGAGGTGAGCTTGAGGAAAATCTCTTCGAGAGAGGGAGCGGGCCCCATCCCGCCGTCGGCGGTGGCGGCGCTGGCGTGGGCCTTCTGCAGTCCGGCCAGCGTATCGTCGGCGACGATCCTGCCCTGGGCGATCATCAGCACGCGCTGGCAGGTGGCCACCACCTCGGGGAGGATGTGGGTGGAGAGCACGATGGTGTGCTTGCCGGCCAGCGACTTGATCAGCTCGCGCACCTCGATGATCTGGGCAGGGTCGAGACCGATCGTGGGCTCGTCGAGGATCAGCACCTCCGGGTCGCCGAGCAGCGCCTGCGCCAGGCCGACGCGCTGGCGCTGGCCCTTGGAGAGGTTTCCGATCACGCGGTGGACGAACTTGTCGGAATTGGTCTTGACGGCCACCCGATCCACCTCGGCTTCCCGCGCCTTGCGCGAAACGCCCTTGATCTCGGCGACGAAGCGCAGGTACGCGCGCACGGTCATGTCCGTGTAGACCGGCGGCGTCTCCGGCAGGTAGCCGATGCGCTTCTTCACTTCCATCGGCTGCTCGAAGACGTCGAAGCCGGCCACCTTCACCGTACCCGAAGTCGGTGGGAGCACGCCGGTGATCATCCGCATGGTGGTGGTCTTGCCGGCGCCGTTCGGACCGAGAAAGCCGAGGATTTCGCCTTTGGCGACCTTGAAGCTGACGTCGTTGACCGCCTTGAGATCGCGGTAGCTCTTCAGCAGGTGAGAGACTTCAATCATCGATTTTTCCCCACACGTGGCGGCTTGAGAACACCGCCGGCATTGCAGCCCTTCCCGAAAGGCGGCGGCAATCTAGAGCAAGGCGGCTCTCTGTCAAGCAGGCGGGCGGCCGGGCAGGGTAGACTGAAGTCGTGGGAATCATCGTTCAGAAGTACGGCGGCTCCTCCGTCGCCGACGTGGCGAAGATCCGTCGCGTGGCGGCCCGGGTGGCGCAGACACGAGAGGGGGGGCAGCAGGTCGTGGTGGTGGTCTCCGCGATGGGAGACACCACCGACGAGCTCCTCGCGCTGGCCCGGAAGGTGACCGACGACCCGCACCGCCGCGAGCTGGACATGCTGCTCACGGCGGGCGAACGGATCTCCATGGCGCTGCTCGGCATGGCCCTGCACGACCGGGGCGTGGACGCCGTCAGCTTCACCGGGTCACAGAGCGGAATCATCACCGACGGCGCGCACACCAACGCCCGCATCGTCGAAGTGCGGCCCGTGCGGATCCTGGAGGCCCTCGAGCGCGGCAAGGTCGTGATCGTCGCCGGCTACCAGGGCGTCTCCCGGGAGAAGGAAGTGACGACGCTCGGGCGCGGGGGGAGCGACACGACCGCCGTGGCGCTGGCGGCGGCGCTGCAGGCCGACCTCTGCGAGATCTGCTCCGATGTCGACGGCGTCTTCAGCGCGGACCCGCGGATCGTCGCCAACGCGCGGCGGCTGCCGGAGCTGTCGCACGAGGAGATGCAGGAGCTCGCGTTGGCCGGCGCGAAGGTGCTGAATGCGCAGGCGGTGGAGTTCGCGCGGGATCGGGGCATCACCATCCACGCCCGCAGCACGTTCCAGAGCGGGCCGGGGTCGCTGGTGAAGAGAGCGGCGACGCGCGAGCTCCGCGTCTCCGGCGTCGCGCTCGATCCGGAGATCCTGGTGGTGCGCGGCAGCGACCGTCGGGCCATCCTCGACGTCCTCTCCACGCACGGGGCGTGGCCGCGCGAATGCTGGGACGCGCAGGCGGTCGTGCCACTCGAGAACGTGCACGGGCTGCCGGCGCTGCTCGACGCCCTGCGCCCCGTCGCCGAGGTGGAGGAGGGCCTGGCCCAGGTGAGCGTCGTCGGCACCGGGATCGGCGCGTCGAAGGAACCGCTCGAGCGGGCAAGGCGGGCGCTGGAATTGGAGCCGCACGGGGTGCTCGTTGCGCCACTCCGCATCGCTTTCCTGGTGCCGCGCGAGAGCGCAAAGGAATGCGTGCGCCGGTTGCACGCGGAATTCGTGGAAAGGAGCTGAAGCCCATGCCCGCGAAGACCAGCGGTCGAAAGAAGGCCTCGGAGCTCGAGCAAGTGCGGGCGCGGGTGGCCAAGGCGCTCGGTCTTTCCGAGAAGGAAGCGGAGCTGCGCGCTCTTCGCGAGCTCGAGGCGTCGCTGCCCGAACCGGCGGCGAAGAAGCCCGCCGCGCATCCGGCGCCATCCGGCGGTCCCTTGCCCCAGCGGCTCTACCTGCTGCTCGACGGGCGCGGCCTGGACGGCCGCGGGATGCCCGTGGAGGTGATCGATCTGCCGTGCGTCGTCGGCAGCGGCAAGAACTGCAGCGTCTGGATCAATTCGCCGCAGATCGAGACGAAACACCTGATGGTCACGCACGGCCAGGAAGGCTGGGTTGCCGAAGACATGAACACCGAGCACGGCACGTTCCTCGGCGACCGGAAGATGCACAGGCGCGTGCTCCAGCACGGCGACGAGCTGCGCCTCGCCGGATATCTCCGGCTGCGCGCGGAACTCCGTTAGATCGCGATCTCGGCGAGGTCCTCCGCCACGGTGATGCGCGGGTGGATCGACTTCGCCTCCTCCGCCAGGTTGTCCCCGTTCACGCTCGGCGAGAAGTGCGTCAGCACCAGCGCCGCTGCCTCCGCTTCCGCGGCGATCCGCGCCGCCTCCACGCCGGTGGAATGGCCCCGCTCGTGCGCGAGCGCCGCCCGGGCGTCCTCGTACGTTGCCTCGTGCACCAGAGCATCCACCCCGCGTCCGAGCTCGACGGAAGAGGGGCAGGGGACGGTGTCGAGGGCGTAGGCCATCGACGCTCCGGGCTGGCGCGGTCCGACCAACCCCTCCGGCCCCACCACGCGCCCGTCCGGCAACGTCACCGCCCGTCCTGCCTTCAAGTCCGCAAGCAAGGGTCCGCGCGGCACCAGCGGCCGGCTCTCGACGAGAAACTGCGAGCCCTCGATGCGGACCTCGCCGCCATTTCCCTGCTGCTCGAGAACCCGCACCTCCATGTCGCCGGTGCCGAGCGAACCAGCGCGCTCCAGATGCTGCAGCAGCGCCGTGATGCCCGGGGGGCCCGCGACAACCAGGGGTCGCTGCCTGCCTTCCAACCCCAGCGTTCCGAGGAGCCCCGGAAGGCCGTTGAAGTGGTCGCCATGCAGGTGCGTGATCAGCACCGCATCCAGGCGGGAGAGCGAAAGCCCCGCGCGCAGCGCCGCGATCTGCGCTCCTTCGCCGCAGTCGCAGAGGACCCACGCGCCCTCGGTGGCGACGGCCAGCGCGGAGGCGCCGCGCAGGAGCGTAGGGCGGCCGGCGCTGGTGCCGAGCGGGACGAGCTTCAGCCTCACCCGTGCTCCAGCACGACCGCGCCCCGCCCCTGGAACCGCAGGCGGTCGCCGCGCAATTCCGAGCCGCCGGAGTCGAGCAGCGGACGCCACCGGCCCTCGGGCAACTTCGCCTCCGACGGTTTCGGGTCGAAGGCGGCGACGACGAGGAGCGGGCCGCGCCGCATGAGCAGCGTCTTTCCCTGCGCCGACGCGCGCACGCCCTGGCGCGAATCGTTCTGGAGCACCGGGTGGTCGCGGCGCAGCCTCAAGAGCGCCCGGTGCCAGCGCAGCGCTTCCTCGTCCTTGCGCGAGCGATCGATCCGGCTGCGCCGGAACGTCTCCTCCCCGAACGGATCGGGCACGTCGCTCCAGGCAAAGCCCTTGAATTCCTCCTGGCGCCCCTTGCGCACAGCCTCGACCAGGGCCGGGTCGGTATGCGAGACGAAGTACTGGAACGGCTCGCGAGCCGCCCATTCCTCTCCCTGGAAGTAGAGCGGCAGCGCCGGCTGGAGCGCCACAACGGCCGCTGCCGCGCGCACGCCTCCCACGTCGGTCAGCTCGGTGAGGCGCTCGCCGCGCGCCCGGTTGCCGATCTGGTCGTGGTTCTGCGCACAGACGACGAAATGACGCGCTCGCAGATGCGCGGCTGGCGTTCCGTGCTTGCGCCCGAAGCTCGGCTTGTGCTGCCCCTCGTAGAACCAGCCGCGCTCGATGGCCGCGACCATCTTCGGCATCGGATCCTGGAAGTCGGCGTAATAGCCCTGCGACTCGCCGGTGAGCGCCACGTGGATGGCGTGGTGCAGGTCGTCCGCCCAGCTTCCGTCGAGGTGGTAGCGCTCGACGAGCTTCACGTCGTTGAGGTCGCTCTCGGCGATCACCAGCGCTCCCTCGGCGTGCACGACCTCCGCGATCTCCTGCAGGATGTGCCTGGGCGAGTCGTCGTAGATGCCGTGGATCGCATCCAGGCGCAGGCCGTCGAACCCACCCGCGGCGCGCGAAACCCAGCGCAGCGCGTTCTCGACGAAGTAGCGGCGCACGGGCGGAAGCGAGAAGTCCAGCGCGTCGCCCCACGGAGTCTTGTGCCTGGAAGTGAAGTACGGGCCATACTCGCCGAGGTAGGCGCCCTCCGGACCGAGGTGGTTGTAGACCACGTCCAGAAACGCGCTCAGGCCCACGGCATGCGCCGCGTCGACCAGTCGGGCCAGCGCCGCCGGACCACCATAGTCCACCTGCGCGGCGAACGGCGCGACGCCGTCGTAGCCCCAGTTGCGCGGCCCCGCGAACGCAGCGACCGGCATGACCTCGACAGCGGTGTAGAGCGCCTCCGCCAGCTCGGGCATGTAGCGCGCGGCAGCATCGGCGGTGCCCTCCACCGTGTAGGTGCCGAGGTGGATCTCGCAGAAGACCAGCTTTTCGAGGGGCACGCGCGCGCGCGCGGAGCGGGGCGCGATCTCCGCCAGATCCACGATCTCGCTCGGCCCGTGCACGCCCTGCGGCTGCAGCAACGAAGCGGGGTCGGGCCGTTCGCGTCCATCCGGGAAGCGGTAGAAGTAGCGTGCGCCCGACCGGACGCCGTCCGCGCGTCCGGTGAAGTAGCCCTCGGCGTCGCGCCGCAGCGGCACCGTCGGTCCACCGAGAACGTTCGCGGCGAGCGCGTCGACCTTCGGCGCCCAGACGCGAAAGTGTGTGCCGGCCGCATCGGGAACCGCTCCGAGCCAGGGCTTCCAGGTCATCTGCCAACGCTAGGGCGTATCCCGGAACCTGTACAGCCCACTGCATGGCCGCAAAGCCGCACCTTTCGGTGCAGCAGCGGCTACTTCGCGGGCCGCGGCTCGAACTTGAACGGATAGGCGATGCGCAACTTGCCGCCCGAATGCGGCTTGTCGAACTCGAATTTCCGCACTGCGGCCAGGACGCAGGCGATCAGCTCGCGGTCGGTGATCCCCTCGGCCGTCGCGCCGATCACTCTTCCGCTCGGCCCGATGTCGAACCGCGCGACCAGCTTTCCCTGCAGCGTCGGCCTTTCCTGGAGCCGCTTCTCGTAGCATTCGCGGATGGGTCCGCTGTTGTCGCGGATGTAGTCGCCGATCGTGCGGCGCTCGTCGCCCTGGGGGACCGGTGGTGGGGGTTCCTCCGCCGGGTCCTCGCTCTCCACCGTCATCGAGGCGCGCTTCGGAGGCGCGGTCTCCGGGCGGGGCTCCGCCGCGGATGCCGCGAATGCGAGCAGCGGGACCAGGAGCTGCAACCGTGCGCAAGCAGAGAGATTCCGCATCTTCCGGTGAGAGTAGGAGCATCACCCCGGATGGGTCAATTTTCCCCGGAATGCGCGGTGCGTCGCCGCAGGTTAGGTTTTCAGAGATGCGTAGGGCGCGCTTCTACATCCTCATCCTGGGTCTGACCCTGCTGCCGCAGGTCGTGGCGGCGTCCGATCTGGTGCGCTGGCTCGCCGCCCAAGGGCAGCTCGCCCTCGGCTTGTCCGTGCCGGGACTCCTGCTCGCGCTCAATCTCCCGATGCTCGCCGAGGTCCTCCGCCGGAAGAAGAGCGCGCGCCTCCCGCGGTTTCTCGCGGCGACGGTGCAGACACCCTGGACAGCCTTCTGGCTGGGCAGCCTCTTCTACGCGATCCTCCGCGCGGGCTGGACCGTCGCGCACCTCGGTCCGGCGCCGATGCCGGTGTGGCTCGCGCTCGCTCCCTTCGGGCTCGCGCTCTACGGGACGCTCTTCGGGGCGCGCGTTCTGAGGCGGGAGAGGGTCACCATCCCGGTCGCAGGCCTTCCCGGGGGATGGCGCGGTGTCCGGATCGTCCAGCTTTCCGATCTCCACGCCGGCCGCCACGTGACCAAGGAGCGGCTCCATGCCATCGCCCGCCGCGCTGCACGTCTGCATCCCGACGTGCTGGTCGTGACGGGCGACATCGTGCACAACTCCCCTGCCTTCGCGCGGCACGCGGCGGAGGCCATCGCTTCCATTCCCACCCGGTATGGTGCCTACGCCTGCCTGGGCAACCACGACTTCTGGGC
>Ga0209156_10002859_pt1 | contig 13325 bp, 13 predicted proteins | sample GraSoiAngelo_124_FD_185881 | JGI IMG/M metagenome (GOLD analysis project Ga0209156, IMG submission 185881) | Grasslands soil microbial communities from the Angelo Coastal Reserve, California, USA - 14_0927_05_20cm (SPAdes) (version 2) | ecosystem: Environmental > Terrestrial > Soil > Grasslands...
CATCCTCATCCTCAACATGAGGTCAGCTATGAACCGCATCAAACTGTGTTCCGGCGGATTCGCGGCGAGTCTGATGGTGCTCGTCGCCGCGTCTGCCGTCGCCCAGGGTGCGGGCGAGTGGACGATGCCGGGTCGGACGTACGACCTGCAGCGCTACAGCCCGCTTGCCCAGATCAGTCGGGCGAACGTGAAGAACCTCAAGGCCTCGTGGTCGTTCTCGACCGGCGTGCTGAGCGGCCATGAGGGCAACCCGCTGGTGATCAACAATGTGATGTACGTGCACAGCGCGTTCCCGAATATCGTGTTCGCGCTCGATCTGACGAAGCCGGGCGCGCCGATGATCTGGCGGCACCAGCCCGCCCAGCCGCCCGAGGCCAAGGCGATCGCCTGCTGCGACCTCGTGAACCGCGGCGTCGCCTACCACGCCGGCACCAACCGGTTGTTCATCGAGCTGCTGCAGGGGGACCTGCTGGCGCTCGACGCCAAGACGGGGAAGCAGGTCTGGCGGGTGCCGAACGCCGACTACAAGACCGGCTCGACCATGACGAACGCGCCCATCGTGATCAAGGACCTGGTGATCGCGGGCATTTCGGGCGGCGAGTTCGGCGTGCGCGGCCGCGTGACGGCGTACGACGTCAACACCGGCAAGGAAGTGTGGCGCGGCTATTCGACCGGCCCCGACGCCGACGTGAAAATCGTTGGCGACGCGAACCCGAACTATGCGTCGCACCGTGGTAAGGACCTCGGCGTCAGCACGTGGCAAGGGGACGAGTGGCAGCGCGGTGGCGGCACGACGTGGGGTTGGTACTCCTACGATCCGCAGCTGAACCTCTTCTATTACGGCTCGGGCAACCCCGGGACGTGGAACCCCGATCAGCGTCCGGGCGACAACAAGTGGTCGATGTCCATCTGGGCCCGTAACCCGGACAACGGGGAAGTGAAGTGGGTCTATCAGATGACGCCGCATGACGAGTGGGACTACGACGGCGTCAACGAAATGGTGCTGTTCGACGCCACGATCGGCGGGAAAGCGGTCAAGGCGCTGGCGCACTTCGACCGCAACGGGTTCGGGTATGTCGTCGATCGGACGAACGGCAAGGTGCTCATCGCGCAGCCGTACGCGCACGCGGCACCGAACTGGGCGTCGAAGATCGATCTCACGACGGGTGTCCCGGTCCGCAATCCGCAGTACGGGACGACCTCGAAGAAGAACACCGAGGGGATTTGTCCCGCCGCGATCGGCTTCAAAGATCAGCAGCCCTCCGCCTATTCACCGATGACGAAGCTGTTCTACGTCCCCACGAACAACATCTGTATGGACTATGAGGGCGTGGACGTGAAGTACTCCGCCGGCCAGTGGTACGTGGGCGCCATCGTGCGGATGTACCCCGGGCCCGATCAGATCCGGGGCGCGTTCGTCGCGTGGGACCCGACCACGGGGACCAAGAAGTGGGAGATCAAGGAGAACCTGGCGGCCTACGGCGGCGCGCTGGCGACGGCCGGCGGCGTCGTGTTCTACGGCACGATGGAAGGCTGGCTCAAGGCGGTCGATGCCAACACCGGCACCGAGCTGTGGAAGTTCAAGACGCCCTCCGGGATCATCGGCAACCCGATGACGTATCTGGGGCCCGACGGCAAGCAGTACGTCGCCGTGCTTTCCGGCGTGGGCGGCTGGGCGGGAGCGGGCGTTGCGCTGGGGATCAGTCCGGAGGATCCGACCGCCGCGCTCGGCGCGATCGGCGCCTTCGGCGACTACACGAGCATCAGCAACGCGGGCGGCACGCTCATGGTGTTCGCCCTGCCGTGAGGTCGTGACGGCGTAGCAACCTCGCAGGAGGAAGATGCACCCGGCGCCGGGGCGAACGCGCTTCGGCGCCGGGTGTAGTATGTTCCGCACCCGATACATCCTCTTCGGAATCTGCAGGGAGCACTATGCATCGTACTTGGCTCACGCGTAGCGCGGCGTCGCTGGGCGCCGCCGCTGCGCTCGTCGTCATCGCGGGCGCGGCCCGACGGGCACCCACCGAGCTGCGGGTATGCGCCGACCCGTACGACATGCCCTTCTCGAACGACAAGGAAGAAGGGTTCGAGAACAAGATCGCCCACGTCGTCGCGCGGGACTTGAACGCCGCCGTCGTGAACTTCTGGTGGCCCCAGCGCCGCGGCTTTCTGCGCAATACGATCCTGGCGGGTTTCTGCGACGTCATGATCGAGGCGCCCATGGGATTCGACCCGGTGGCCCTGACGAAGCCCTATTACCGCTCGACGTATTACTTCGTGTACCGCGCCGATCGGGGCCTCTCGATCAAGTCGCTCGACGACACCGTCCTCAAGCACTTGAAAATCGGCGTCAACCTGATCGGCTACGACTACACCAACACCCCGCCGGCCCACGCGCTCGCCCCCCGGGGTATCGTCGGGCTGGTCGGGTTCGGCAACTTCTTGAACCCCGATCCCAAGGCGGACCACCCGCAGGACATCATCGACGCGGTCGTGAAGGACTCGATCGACGTCGCCATCGCGTGGGGGCCGAAGGTCGGGTACTGGGTGAAGCGGGCGACGGTGCCGCTCACCATGGTGGCGCTGCCGGACTCGGATCCCGTGTCGGGCATGCCGTTCGCGTGGAGCATGGCCATGGGCGTACGGCACCGCGACAAGGAGCTCAGGGCCACCCTCGACTCCGTCCTCGAGCGCCGGCATGCGGAGATCGTCGGCGTCCTGCAGGAGTTCAACGTCCCCATGCTCGAGATGCATCCGTAACGCCGCTCGAATCGAACACACGTCCACCGTGACCAGGGGAGACCAGGCGTGAGACACAAGCATGTCGTGCGGGGTGGTCTAGTCGGGTTGTGGCTCGCGGTCGCCGCCTCGGTCATGTGGGTGCCGCAGGTCTTGCCGGGTATCGCCGTGGCGGCGGGGACCACGGACAGAGACACGGTGGGGGACAGCCTGCTGGTCTCCGACTCGATCTACCAGGGGTGGAAGTGGTGGCATGTGTACTGTTATCGCTGCCACGGCGAGGACGCGATCGGTGGGATCAACCCCGCCGCGCCCGACCTGCGCTGGGCCCTGAGTGTCAGCGGCGCCAACTTCCCGCGCGACAGCTTCGTCAACACGGCGTTGAACGGGCGCTTGGCCAAGGGGATGCCCTCCTGGAAGGTGCTGCTCGACACGTCGGCCATTCAGGAGCTGTACCTCTACGTGAAGGCCCGAAGCGACGGCTGGCTCAAGCCGGGCCGCCCGCACCGCGTCTCGGACCTGCAATCCAAGAGTAAGTGATCGCGGGAAGGCGCGTCATCTCGCGGGCGGCCGTCGCCCTGCTGGCCCAGAGCGGCATCGCGACGCCGCTCTGGGCACAGCAGCGCCTCACGCGCGAACAGGTGGTCGACGCCCTCGCCGGCGCCACCGCCCAGACACCCGCCGACTTCACCGGTCAAGATCTCTCGGGGCTCGACCTCACGGGCATCGACTTCAAGCGTGCCAACCTCACGCGTTGCCGGCTCGTGGGGACGAACTTCACCAAGGCGCAGCTCTTCGCGGCGACCTTGACCGACGCGGTGGCGACCGACGCCGATTTCACGGGCGCCACCCTCGACATGGTGGTGATGTATCGCGCCGATCTGCGCCGCGCCGTGCTGCGCGACGCGAGCCTGTTCGCGGTCATCATGCCCGACGCCGACCTGTCCGAGGCCGATCTCTCGCGGGCCAAGATCGTGTCGCCCATGACGCATGCCAAGCTCATCCGAGCCAAGCTCGTCCACGCCAGCCTCGGCGTGGAGCCGGGGACGCAGTCGATGGGAGTGTTGCGGACCGACGCCACGTCGGCCGACTTCACGGAGGCCGACCTCACCGGGGCGAACCTGCGGAAGGTGCTGTTCGCGTGGGCCGACCTCACCGGGGCGGACCTGACGGACGCGGACGTCAGCGGCGCCGATTTCACGGGGGCGATCCTGAGAGGCGTCCGCGGGCGCGACCGCCTGCACGGGTTCGACCATGCGCTGCACGTCGACCAGGCCATTTTCAACGACTGAATCGGACGGACCCCTCATGAATCGCGCGAGATCGCCGAGCCGCACGCTGGCGCGGGCCCTGCCCTTCCTGATCGCGATCGCCCTGGCGCCCTCCCCCCCCTCCCCCCGGGCGCGCTCCGGCGGCCCGGCGCTGTACGTCAGCAACGAAGTGGACAACACCGTCGCGGTGATCTCCCCGCAAACGAACAGCGTGGTCGCGACGATCGTCGTAGGGAGACGGCCGCGCGGCCTGGCCGCGAGCCCCGACCGCCGCACGGTCTATGTCGCCCTGGGGCAGGACGACGCGCTCGGCGTGATCGACGTCGCGAGCGGCAAGATGACCCGCACCGTCCCCGCGGGCCGCGACCCCGAGCTCGTGGCCGTGAGCCCCGACGGGAAGACCGCCTATGTGTCCAACGAGGAGATCGCCCACGCCAGCGCAATCGACCTGGCGAGCGGCAAGGCGCTGTTCTCCACCGCCGTCGGCGTCGAGCCCGAGGGGATCGGCGTGACGGCCGACGGCAAGAAGCTGTACGTCACCGCGGAGACCAGTAACAGCGTCTCGGTCCTGAACGCCCGGACGGGTCGCTTGCTGCGCACGATTCACGTCGGCGAAAACCCCCGCACGGTCGCGTTCGCCCCGGGCGGGGAACGCGCCTGGGTGTCCGCGGAGGCGGGCGGGAACGTCACGATCATCGATGTGGCGAGCGACAGCGTGCTGGCGCAGTTCCCGATCCGCGACGGCAAGACCAAGCCGGTGCGCATCGCGTTCAGCGCCGACGGGCGGTGGGCCTACCTCACCGAGGGCGCGGCCGGGAGCGTGAGCGTCGTGGACGTCGCCGGCCTCAAAGTGGTCGACTCGATCGCCGTGGGGCGCCGGCCCTGGGGCATCGCACTGTCGCCGGACGGCCGGCGCCTCTACACGGCCGACGGGCGCTCCAACACCGTGTCGGTGATCGACACGGAAGTGCGCAAGGTGATCATGGCGATTCCGGTCGGGGACCGGCCGAACGACTTGCTCTACCTGCTTTAGCCGAGGGGGAGCCGGGCGAGCCACGAGCCGGGACGATGGGTCCGCACCCAGCCGTCCACGCCCCAGGTCCGGCCGGCCCGGGCCGCGAGCAGCGCGACGAGGGTCACGATCAGCATGTAGTGGAACCCCTGCTGCGCCGAGCCCTGCCACTGCACCGCCAGGCCGTAATTCGCCACCAGGACCAGCCCGATCGCCGAGGCGAGCGTGGTGAGGCATCCGAACAGCAGCCCGAGACCCACCGCGGCTTCGCCGAACGCCGTGAGCTGGGCGAACAGCACCTCGTGCGAGACGACCGTCGCCTGCAGGAACTCCCGGAAGAACCCGACCGGGTTTCCCTCGGCGTACTTCGTCACCAGCAGCGGCATCACATGGATCCAGCGGCCCGAGGCGGTGGGCACGGGCAGGAATCCCCACGCCAGCGTGATGCTGAGCTTGGTGAAGATCGCCTTGGCGAACCAGATGCCGACCGCGATGCGGAGAAACGCGACCCAGCGCTCGGGTGAGCGCATCGGGGCGGCCGTCGCCACCGGAGCGTCCATGCTACGGCATCAAGGGATGGCACCCACCGCGCGCGCGACGTTGACGCGGCCGTGGCCGTAGAAGAGGCTCTCGCCGCGCTTGTCGATATGGTCGGCCGTCTGTTCGATCCGGGCCTTGATTCGGGCGGGGCTCCGCCCGAGCGTCGAGACGAGCAGGGCGGCGGTTCCGGTGACGTGGGGCGCGGCCATGCTCGTGCCCTCCGAGCTGACGATGACCCCCGGGAAGGCGAGGCATACGCTCAGCCCCAGATGAGCGGCGAGGGGAGGATAGATCGTCTGGCTGCAGGCGGCCCAGACGAAGGCGCCACGGAACGCCGGCGGCGCGAGCGGCGGGCCAGCGGACTGGTTCCCTCCCGGGGCCGCGACGTCGATGGGAGACCCGAAATCGCTGTAGAACGCCGGCGCATCGATATTCGTCCAGGGGCCGGTGGCGGTGGTGAGCCCGGTGGCGTCGATCGTCGGTCCCGTGGCTGAGACGCAAATCACGCCCGGCGTGTCGCAAAACGTCGCATAGGTGTTCCCGTTTCGATTCAGGTTCGCCGCGTCATTGCCGGCGGAGACGACGATCGTCACGCCCTTACTGCGTGCGAAATTGAAGACCTTTTGCAGCAGTCCGACGAAGCGGCCATTCCCCGACCTGGCGAACCCGCCGCCGAGGCTCATGTTGATCACGTCGGCCCCGTTTTGGACGGCGTAGATCACGCCGTTCAAGATGGAGCTGAACGGGCAGACGTCGATGTAGCCGCACACCTTGACGGCCACGAGCGTGGTACCCGAGGTGATGCCCGCGGCTCGAACCGCATTGCTACTCACCGTGGCCGCGGTATGGGTCCCGTGAAAGAACAGATCGGTGAAGGGCTGGCGGCCGGCGAAGTACTTCGCCACCGTGTCGGCTTCCGTGAACGGCACGACCACTGTGTCCCCGTTGACCACCGCCTGGGCGAGGAACGTGCCGAGCAAGTCGATGGAGCGAGTCAGATCAACCCGTCCGAGCAGATCGAGGTGCAGATAGTCGATCCCCGAGTCCAGCATGAACACGGACACGTTGGAGGACCCGAGGGCGCCGTGCGCCCAGGCGACATCGGCCTGCACGGCACGCATGTTCCACTGGAGGGCGAAAAAGCGAGCGGCGGCGGGGGCGGCGTTGCTCGCGAGTCCCCCCGTGGCGTCCGCGGCGTCCGCCGTGACGGCCTGGGGCATTTCCAGCGCGATCGCGGCGTCCGCGTCCACGGCCTGGATCCCCCGACCGGCGGCGAGTGACGCCGGCCCGGATCCTCCGAGGCCGCTCACCGCGGCGAGGCCGCTTCCGGGCGACGTCCACAACACCGTTCCGCCTAGCGCGTTCACCCGTGCCGCGAAATCGGCCGGCACCGGGCCCGAGAACGACACGATGTGACGACCGGTGCCGGCTCCCGCACGGCTCGTCGCGGCCGCCGTGCTCACGGTCATGGCGGAGAGGCCGGAGGTCCGGCGGGCGGCCTCGGAGGGAACCCGGGCGTCGTCGAAACATGCGGCGGCTGCCATCAACCCAACGACGGCGTATCGGGAGACGGACGTGACAAGCGACATGGGCTGCCTCGCGGAGACGGGACCGGGGGACGGGGACGCGAAAGATGACCCCGATCACAAAGGTCGGCAAGCCGGCGGGTCGGGGCGGCGTTCAGGCGCCGAGGGTCACTTGCCCACGCAGAAACTCGCGAACACGCGATCGAGCACGTCGTCGGGCGTCACCACGCCGATCAAGTCGTCCAACGCCCCGACGGCGGCGCGCAGATGGGTCGCGGCCGCGGCGGCGTCCACGCCGCCGTGCCGCGCAGTTTGAAACGCCTCGACTTCCGCGAGCGCACGCTGCAGCGCCTCGCGGTGGCGTGCGCGCGTGACGACCGGCTCCACGTCACCCAGCGCGAGCAGGCGGCCGTAGGCGACCTCGGCGAGCCTGCCACGGAGATCCGCGAGACCCTCTCCGGTCACGACAGACACGAACGCCCCGGGGGACGAGGGACGGGGAACGGATACCAGATCCGCCTTGGTCCGCACGACCACGACGGGCGCGCTCACCTGCGCCAGAAACTCGTCGCGCGCGTCCCTTTCCCGTTTCCCCTTTCCCGTTTCCCGATGGTCCTCGCAGAAGAGGACCAGGTCCGCAGCCGCGAGATACTTGCGGCTCACCTCGATCCCCATGCGCTCGACCCGATCGTCGCTCTCCCGCAATCCGGCCGTGTCGACGAGCCGGAACGGAAACCCTTCCAGCACCGCGTACGCCTCGATCGCATCCCGCGTGGTGCCCGGGACCTCCGTCACGATGGCGCGTTCGCGGCCGAGCAGCGCGTTGAACAGCGACGACTTACCGGCGTTGGGACGGCCGGCGATGACGAGCAGCGCCCCCTCGCGCAGCCGCTCCCCCTCGGGGGCCGTGGCGATGAGGTGCGCGATCCGCTGGCGCGCCGCGCCCCACGCGCGCTCGACCCGCTCGGGCGCCACCGCACCTTCGTCCTCCTCGGGGAAATCGATCTCGTAGGCGAGCAGGGCCTCGAGCTCGATCAGCTCGGTCCGGAGCTGCTCGAGCCGCCGGGACAACCCGCGGTCGAGCTGCTGCAGCGCGCGCCGCGCCTGCGCGGGCGAGCCGGCGTCGATCAGGTCGGCCGTCGCCTCCGCCTGCAGCAGATCGATCTTGCCGTTCAGGACGGCGCGGCGGCTGAACTCTCCCGGCGCCGCGGGCCGGGCCCCGGCGGCGACGAGCGCCGCGATCACGCCGGCAGGTACGAGCAGGCCGCCGTGTGTCGACACTTCGATCAGGTCTTCACCAGTGTACGAGCGGGGCCCCGGGAAGCACGCGGCGAGCGCGTCATCGACCGGCTCACCCGTGATGGGGTGGATCACGCGAACCCGGTGGGCCACGCGGGGCGGGGTGGGGCGAAACGGCTGGAGCACCCGCCCCGCGAGCTCGAACGCGCCCTTACCCGAGAGCCGGATCAACGCGAGCGCGGACCGGCCGGGAGGCGTAGCGAGGGCGACAATGGGATCGGACAACACGAGCCTTGCCCCTTTCCCGCTTCCCGTTTCCCGGTTCCCGTTACGTCTTCCCCTGCTCCCGCAGGCGACGCCGCGCGATCATGTACTGCTGCGGGATGCTGAAGATGTTGCTCACCGCATAATAGATGTTCAGCCCCGACGCGAAGCGGAAAAACAACAGCGTCATGAACACCGGCATGAAGTACAGCATGGTCTTCGCCTGGGGATTGGGCGGCACGCCGATCTGGCCGACCTTGGACAGTACGAACATCGACAGCCCCATGACGATCGGGATGATGTAGTACGGGTCGGCGCGCGCCAGGTCGGGCAGCCACAGAAACGGGACGCCCCGGAACTCGATTGTGTTGGCGAACACGAAGAAGAGCGCGAACAGCACCGGCATCGGCAGGAGCATCGGGAGGCAGCCGCCGAACGGGTTGACGTTGTGCTCCTTGTAGAGCTTCATCATCTCGCGCTGCAGCCGCTCGGGTTCGTTCTTGTAGCGATCCTGAACCTGTTTCAGGAGCGGCGCGACGGCCTGCATCCGGATACTCGATTCCATCGCCTTCTGATTCAAGGGCCACAGCAGGGCGCGCACCAGGACGCCGAAGATGATCAGCACCCAGCCGTAGGCGAGCTTGAGCCGGTCGTGCATCCAGATCAGGATGTTGACCACCAGCGCCGAGACGGGCTGGATGATGGGCCGCAGGACCCCGCCGTAGGGATTGGCATCGTCCAGGTCGTGATCGAGCTGGGCCAGGCGGCGATGCTCGAGCGGGCCGGCATACAGCTGGTAGCGGAAATCGCCCGCGGGCGGCACGGGCAGGGTGAGCGTGACCGCCGCCCGCGTGGCCACGGCCGAGCGCCCGAGCAGCGACGAGGCCGTCACGGTACGCGGCCCGCCCTCCACGATGGCGGCGCCGAAGCGCGGCTGGTTCTCTTCGAACGCGAGCGCGGACAGAAAGAAGTACTTGGACTTCACGCCCGCCCACTCGAACGGTCCGTCCAGAATCCTGCGCTCGCCCGGTTTGAGCGCCTGGAAGTCGGTGCTCTGCGTCTTCGCCGCCTTGGTGACGACCGCGTAGTGGCGGAAATCGTCCATCGAGTCCGCCTCGACGGAGCGAAGCCCGTCCCCCAGGCCCACCAGCAGGGTGGCGCCGCGCGAACCAAACCCGGCGAAACGGCCCTGCACCGCGAACCGATAGTCCGCGGCGACAAAGCGGTATTCGAGCTCGATCCTGGCCCCGCCGCGCGCGGCCGTGAAGCTCAGGAGCGCGCTGTCGCGCCCTTCGCCGAGACGTACGCGGGTGGCGCCCGGCGTGAAGCTCCAGTCGGCGAGCGCCACCGTGTCGCCGCCGGCGGTCAAAGTGTAGCGCAGCCAGGGACGGCCCGCCGGCACGAGCTGCACGGGACGCCCCGAGTCCGCGGCCGAGAACGAACGGTTTTCCAGCAGCTCGGCGCTGACGAGCGACGCACCCCGGGTGCTGAACCCCAGCCGATACGCGGGCGACGTGACCCACACCGTCTCTGCGGAGACGGCGGCAGAGGGGGCGGCGGGCTCACGGACGGGCGGTGGCACGAGGGCAGCGGCCGACTCCCGCTGCGCCCCGGCGGGCGCTGCGGTACTGTCCGCCGGCGCGCCCTCCCCCCCCGTCCGCCCGACCGGCTTCTTGGTCGGAAACAGGATGCTCGGCAACACTGCCACGATGAGCATCAGGAAGATGGCCAGAATGATGCGTCGTTCCACGAGGCCTCTGGGCGTCTGGGCGTCTAGTAGTTACGGCACCGGATCGTAGCCGCCGCGGTGTAGCGGGTGGCACCGCAGGACCCGTCGTACGCCGAGCCACGCGCCCCGCGCCACCCCATAGCGCTCCACGGCCTCGTACGTGTACCGCGAGCACGACGGCTGGAAGCGGCACTGCGTGAATACCAGGTGCGACAGCGTCAGCTGATAGAGGCGAATCAGCGCCAGTACGGCGCGGCGCGGCCAGCGACCCACGCTCATGTGACCCGGCTCACCAGGTCCACCAGCTCGGCGCGCAGCGCCGCAAACGAGACCGCGTAGGCGGTTCGCTTCGCGCGCACGACCAGATCGACCGCCGCGAGCGAGGGAAGAGCGTCGCGCCGCAGGATCTCCTTCACGCGACGGCGCAGCCGGTTGCGGGCGACCGCGGTGAATTGAAACCGGGGAACGACGACGGCCAGGCGCGGGTGACCCATCGGATTGGGACGCCACGCCAGGTCGAGATGGGAGCTGCGCAAGCGGCGACCCTCTTCCCAGCAGGCAGTGAGGTCCGAGCCGCGCGCCAGACGCACGCGACGCGGATACCGCTCTCCCGTTAGCGACTCCGGTGTTTGGACGGCAGGCGGACCGTGAGGCGCTTGCGCCCCTTCTTCCGCCGGCGGGACAGGACCGCGCGGCCCCACACATCTTTCATCCGCGCGCGGAATCCGTGTTTGTTGATGCGCCGCCGATTGCGCGGGCGATACGTCGGACCCATACATTCCTCTCGTGAGGCGGGGAAAGTACACTGTCGCGAGCGCGGCGGTCAAGGTTGACTTTTCCACATGCGAGCCGTACTTTCGGGCCGCCCTTGCAGGACGTCCCACCTTTCGTTGAATCGCGGATGGAGCAGTCTACTAAAGAAGCCTGGAAGCGCCTCCTCGACGAAGCACGGCGGGAACTTCCCGATGCCACCGTGCGAACGTGGCTCGAGCCGGCGGAGCCGATCGCGCTGGACGACGGTCGGTTGATCGTCGGCGCCCCCGATCAGTTCGCAGTGGAGTGGAACGAGTCCAAGCACGCCGGCGTGCTGGCGCGCGCCGCGGAGCGCGTGTTCGGCCGGCCGACGGCGGTCGTCTTCCGCGTGCAGGAGGATCGTCAGCAGCGCCCGCAGATGGACTTTTTCGTGGCGCCGCGCGACGCCGTCGCGCTCGACAAGACCGGCGTCCTCACGACGCCGCTCAACGAGCGCTACACGTTCCAGAGCTTCGTCATCGGCAAGTCGAACGAGCTGGCCGCGGCCGCCGCGCACGCGGTCGCCGAAGCGCCCGGCAAGACCTACAATCCGCTGTTCATCTATGGCGCGACCGGGCTCGGCAAGACGCACCTGATGCAGGCCGTCGCCCACGCCGTCCTGACGAAGTACCCGGGCACACGGGTCCACTACTTCGGCGCCGAGCAGTTCATCAACGAGGTCATCGAGTCGATTCACGCTCGCACGATGTCCGAGTTCCGGCGTCGCTACCGCAACGATGTGGATCTCTTCCTCGTCGACGACGTGCATTTCCTCGAGGGCAAGGAAATGACGCAGGAGGAGTTCTTCCACACCTTCAACGCGCTGTTCGAAGGGCACAAGCAGATCGTGCTCACCTCGGACCGCCCGCCCAAGGAGATCCCGGGCCTCGAGGACCGGCTGATTTCGCGGTTCGAGTGGGGGCTGGTGGCCGACATCGGACACCCCGATCTCGAGCACCGCATCGCCATCCTGCGCAAGAAGGCGGAGCAGGATCACCTCGAGCTCACGATTCCCGACGACGTGTTGCGCTTCATCGCGGAGCACATCCGCTCGAGCGTGCGGGAGCTCGAAGGCTGCATCATCAAGCTGCTCTTGTTCGCGTCGCTGAAAAACCGCGAGGTCACGATCGAGCTCGCGCGCGAGGCGCTGTCGGACAAGATCCGCCAGGGCGACGAGGCGGGGGGCTACGGCGGTCAGGCGACGCCGAGCATCGACCGCGTGCAGGAGGTCGTGGCGCGCCGCTGGGGCGTCACGCCCGAGGGCCTGCGCTCCAAGGCGCGGACCAAGACGCTCACCATTCCGCGTCAGGTGGCGATGTACCTCGCACGCGACATGCTCGGGATGCAGCTGGTCGAGATCGGGCAGGCGTTCGGAGGGCGGGATCACTCGACGGTGATTCACTCGGTGGACAAGGTCGAGCGGCAGATGGTGCGGGACCGGACGTTCAAGGAGCGCGTCGAAATGGCGCGCCAAGAGTTGTCCGCACTGTAGCCAACATGTGGGCGGGGATATGTGGGCCGGTGTGGACGCGCCACGGCGACGTGGGAAAAAGGGCGGGATTGCCAACACTCCCAACAGCACGCCCACAGCGCGGCGAGTGGGCGACGCGCTGCACCAGGCGTGTGTTAGCCCCGATCACCAACATTTCCCCGCACACTACTACTACTACTAGTAGTTCTATTAGGTATAGGTAGTAGATTCTTACGTTCACAATCTCCACACTGGGCGAGGCGGCGGAGCGGATGAAGTTCACGATCACTCGAGAGCAGCTGCAGCAGGGCGTCAGTGCGGTGGCCGCGGCGATCCCCGCGAAGACCACGCTGCCCGTCCTGGCGAACGTCCTGGTCGAGGTGACCAAGCAGGGACTGCGTCTCTCGGGCACGGATCTCGACATCGCCGTCACCACCACGGTGCCGGCGGAGGTGGACGCGGAGGGCGCCGTGACGCTTCCGGCCAAGAAGCTGGTGGATATCGCCCGCGAGCTGCCCTCGGGTCCGGTGCGCATCACGGCGGCCGGCGAGTCCCGGGTGGGGATCGAGTGCGGTCGGTCCAAGTTCAAGCTGCTGGGCCTGCCGCGCGAAGAGTTCCCGTCGTTTCCCGCCGTCAAGTTCGACGGCGCGTGGAAGGCGGCGGCGGGCGTAGTGCACAAGCTGGTGGGTCATGTCGCCTTTGCCGCGTCCACGGAGGAAAGCCGCCCGATCTTGAACGGCGT
>Ga0209156_10002861_pt1 | contig 13322 bp, 10 predicted proteins | sample GraSoiAngelo_124_FD_185881 | JGI IMG/M metagenome (GOLD analysis project Ga0209156, IMG submission 185881) | Grasslands soil microbial communities from the Angelo Coastal Reserve, California, USA - 14_0927_05_20cm (SPAdes) (version 2) | ecosystem: Environmental > Terrestrial > Soil > Grasslands...
CCCGCGTTCGCCAAGTCGAAGCAGAGCCTGGTCCGCGCCCTGGCGGGCTACAAGGAGATCAACCTGCGCGCCATGCGCCTGCTCGAGCCGGGCGGCGTGCTGTTCACGTGCTCCTGCTCCTACCACGTGAACCGGTCGGTCTTTCTCGAGATGGTCGCCGACGCAGCCCGGGACTCAGGGACCCGCCTCGAGCTCCTCGCCGTCACGGGCGCGGGGCGCGACCACCCGGAGATCGTCAACGTGCCGGAGACCGGGTACCTGAAGGGCGCCCTGCTGCGCGCCGCGGACTGAGCTCCCCGTTGACTAAACCGCTGTCCGTTACAACCTTGCATTCCTGTCCATGCCGGCGTCCGCGCTCGTCCGCCGAGTGTTCATCGGCCTCCTGGTCGCCAACCTGGCGGTCGTGGGGGTGAAGCTGTGGGTGGGATTCGCATCCGGGTCGCTGGCCATCCTGGGTGGCGCGGTGGACTCCTGCGTGGACGCGCTGAACAACGTGGTCGCCCTGATCGTGATTCACGTGGCAGCCAAGGAGCCCGATGAGGACCATCCCTATGGGCACGGCAAGTTCGAAACGCTCGGCGCGCTCGCCATCGTGGGATTCCTGTCGATCACCTGCTTCGAGCTGGTGCGGGGGGCGGTCAACCACCTCGTGAGCGGCACGCATCGCGTGGACGTCAGCAACTGGCAGCTCGGGTGGCTCGCGCTCACGCTCGGCGCGAACGTCTTGATCACCTGGTACGAGCACCGCCGCGGCACCGAGCTCGGCAGCGAGCTGCTCGTGGCCGACGCGGCGCACACGCGCGCCGACGTCTTCGTCACGGTCGGAGTCTTGGTGAGCGTTTTGCTCATGCGCCGGGGGTGGTGGTGGGCGGATTCGGCGGTCGCGATCATGGTGGCGCTCGTGATCGTGTTCGTGGCATACCGCATCCTGGTGCGCACCGTGCCGGTGCTGGTGGACGAGCGCGCCCTTCCCCCGCGCGACATCCAGGACGCCGCCCAGGCGGTTCCGGGCGTGAAGAGCGCCTACAGCATCCGGTCCCGTGGGCCGTCCGACCTGCGCTACGCCGAGGTGACGGTGTGCGTCGATCGCCACGCGGACGTCGAATCCGCCCATGCGATCGCCGACCAGGTGGAAGAGCGGCTCAAACGCGACCTGCGGCTGCACGAGGTCACCGTGCACGTGGAGCCATGCTGAGCCTGTCCCGGGAGGACCAGTCCCGTACGGCGCGCCGGCCGCCGCGCTCGCTCAAGCAGGAGTACCACGAGTTCCTGCTGCAGCGCATCGAGGAATACAAGAACACCCTGATGCGCGAGGAGCTGCTCGAAATCGGCGACGAGGCCGTCCGGGAGCTGGAAGAGAGCGCGGCGGGGCAGTATCTGCTCACCGAGGTGCTGCTGCTCGAGCACGTGGACCGCATCATCGCGCGCCGGCTGCGGCTGCCGACGTTCCCGCGCTGGCGCCAGAAACACCGCGCCCTGCGTGCCGCGCAGCGGGCGCCCACGCACTGGGGCCTCGAGCCGGACGGACCGCTCGTGAGCTCGGTGCGCCGCCTCGAGCCCGGCGACGTCGCCGTCGTGCTCGGCGCGGCGGCGCTGCCCGCCGCCCTGTTCATCGCCGCGCACGACGCGGAGGTGTTCCTGCTCGATCAGGACCTGGCGGCGATCGAGGGCGCCGAGAGCCGGGCCGTCACCGAGCAGCTGGCCGGGCGCTTTCAGGCGCTCGTCGTCACGTTCGGCAGCTGGTTCCCCGACGTGTCGCCCAGCGTCGTGGTGATCGATCCCGCCGCGCTCGCGCCGGCGCGCCCGCGCGACCGCAACGGTCTTCTGGCGGAGCTCCAGGCGCGCACGCGCCCGGGCGGCGTCCACGTGGTCCTGCCCAGCCCCACGGCGAGCGAGGTCATCCCGCTCGCCCCGGAAGCGCTACAGGCGCAATACGGCGGCTGGGAGATCGTGCGGCGCCGGCGTACCAAGGCGGGCGCGGGCTTCACGGCGACCAAGCCTGAGCGTCAGCTGGACACGGCGCTGAACGTGTCGGAGTGACCCCGCCTCCCTACCCAGCCCCGTTAACACGTTCCACGACGCCAAGTTGCATAGGATAGCGATCGGCACCGTCTTTGCCTTGGCGTCGTGGCGTCCCGCAACGTGGAACGGTCATGACCAGTCTGCCCCTAGTTCTAGACGACGAGCCCATCGGCATCATCCTGCAGGCAGGGCGCCGGATCCTGCGCCCGGCGAAGATCTGGGCCTATTGCTGGTTCACCGACGAGGGCGAAGCGGGCGACCACACGCACCGTCACCTTCCGGAGCATCTCGACTGAGCAGGCGGGCCGGCCCTCCAGCCGGCCCGTGCCGTTTCAAGCCTCGGCGGCTAATCTTTAGGTCATGCCCACGCTGACGGTCAACGGCCGCCGGGTCACGGCTGACGCCGAGCACACGATCCTCGACGCGGCGCGCGCCGCGGGAATCGTCGACATCCCCACGCTGTGCTGGTATCCCAAGCTGCCCATCGTCGGCAACTGCCGGATCTGCCTCGTGTCGGTCGAGGGCCAGGCGAAGCTGCTGCCGGCCTGCGCGACCAAGGTGGCGGACGGCATGGTCGTGCAAACCGAATCCCATGCCGCAGTCGAGAACCGCAAGGGAGTGCTGCGGCTGCTGCTGGAGCGCTATCCCGGAGACCACCTGCGGAACGGCGGCCGGGCCGCGCCCCGCAACGAGTTCGAGGGCTACGTGGTGCGCTACGGCGTCGCGCCCAGCGCGCTCGGGGGGCGCGACCTGACGCTGCGTCACGGCGACGAGCGCCCGGGCGACCCGATGATCCGGCACGATATGAGCACCTGTATCCTCTGCACGCGCTGCGTCCGCGCGTGCGAGGACATCCAGGTGGTCGGCGTGCTCGACGTGGCGCAGCGGGGCGAGCACGCCGAAATCATCGTGGGCGCGGACGGCGATCCCGACAAGGCGGGCTGCACCTGGTGCGGTGAGTGCGTCCGTGTGTGCCCCACCGGCGCCATTTTCGAGGTGATGCCGCGGCAGCGGTTCGCGCCGGAGCAGGTCCGCCGGCCGGAGCGCACGGTCCGGTCGGTGTGCCCCTACTGCGGCGTCGGGTGTCAAGTGGACCTGCACGTCGCGGGCGACAAGATCGTACGCGTCACCTCGCCCGACATCGAGCTCGACACCCCCAACCAGGGCTCGACGTGCGTGAAGGGTCGCTTCGGCTACGATTTCCCCGAACATCACGACCGTTTGACAAAGCCCCTCATCCGTCGGGGTTGGCTCAAAGAGGCCGGCCGCTGGGTATGGCGCGGACCGACGGGCGCGGAGCGCCGCGGCGGTCCGTGGCAGACCATCGAGGGAGAGGGTCAGAACGCGAAGCCGGCGGGGCCGCCGCGCGCGATCGGCAAAGCCGTGCGCGATCTGCCGCTGCTCGAGCGGCTGGACCTGGACCTGCGCGACCGCGTGGCCACGCCGGCGGCCTGGTACGAGCCGTTCCGCGAGGCTACCTGGGACGAGGCGATGGAGCTCACGGCGCAGGAGCTGATGCGCATCAAGCGCGAGCGCGGCGGCGACGCGCTCGCGTGCTTCTCCTCGGCCAAGTGCTCGAACGAGGAGAACTACCTCATCATGCGGATGTTCCGCGCCGCGCTCGGCACCAACAACATCGACCACTGCACGCGCCTGTGCCACTCGACCTCGGTGGCGGCGATGCAGCGGGCGCTGAACACGTCCGCGGCGTCGGGCTCGATGCGCGAGGTCGAGCACGCGGCGGACGTCATCTTCATCGCGGGGGCGAACACGACGGAGTCGCACCCCGTCTTCGGGGCGGCGATCAAGCGCGCCCACGAGCGGGGCGCGACCCTCATCGTGGCCGACCCGCGCCAGACCGAGCTGGCCGCGCGGGCCGACATCCACCTCCAGATGCAACCCGGCACCGACGTGGCGCTGTTCAACGCGATGCTCAACCACGTGATCGCCAGCGGGCTCGAGGCCAAGCAGTTCCTCACGCAGCGGACCCACGCGTTCGACAAGGTGCGCGCGTCGGTGCAGGCGATGACGCCCCAGGTGGCGGCGAAGATCACGGGCGTACCGCCCGACCGCATCCGCGAGGCGGCCGAGATCTACGCGCGGGGGCCGAACACCAGTACCCTGTGGGCGATGGGCCTCACCCAGCACGCCAACGGCACCGACCTGGTCACCTCGCTCCTGAACCTGATGCTCGCCTGCGGGATGATCGGTCGCTGGGGTGCGGCCATGATGCCGGTGCGCGGGCAGAACAACGTGCAGGGCGCCTCGGACGTGGGGGCGATCCCCTTCGTGTACACCGACTACCGCACCGTGAAGGACCCGAAGAACCGCGCCGAATACGCCCGGGCGTGGGGCGTGCCGGAGGAGTCTCTCTCGCTCAAGGAGGGGCTCATGGTGACGGAGATCGTGAAGGAGGAGAGCGGGGTGCGTGGCATGTACATCATGGGCGAGAACCCCATCATCTCCGATCCCGACATCGCGCACGCCGAGCAATGGTTCCGGCAGCTCGAGTTCCTGGTGGTGCACGACCTGTTCCTCACCGAGACCGCGCGCTACGCCGACGTCGTGCTGCCCGGCTCGAGCTTCGCGGAGAAGACCGGCACGTTCGTGAACACGGAGCGGCGGGTTCAGCTCGCGCGCCGGGCCGTGGCGCCACCGGGCGAGGCCCGCCCCGATCTCGAGATCCTGATCGAGCTGTCCAACCGGCTCGGCCTGTCGACCACGTTCTCGACGGCGGAGGCGGTGATGGGCGAGATCACCACGGTGACGCCCTCCTGGAGAGGAGTGACGTACCGGCAGCTCGAGGGGGCGGGGCTGCAGTATCCCGTGCCGGCAGCCGGTCACCCGGGCACCGCGTTCCTGTTCGACGAGCGCTTCCCGACCGCCGACGGGAAGGGCACGTTCGTGCCCGTCGAGTACGCTCCGCCCGTCGAGCTTCCCGACGAGCAGTACCCGTTCGTCATGAATACCGGCCGGCAGTTGTATCACTGGCACACCGGCACCATGACCCGGCGTGCCTCAGGGCTCGATCAGCGGGAGCCCACGCCCGTCGTCGAGATTCACCCGGACGACGCCGCGCAGCTGCGCCTGGAGGACGGTGATCTCGTGCGGCTCACGTCGCGCCGCAACGCGATGGTGAGCTCGTGCCGCATCTCGAAGCGCGTCGCGCGGGGGCAGGTGTTCGTTCCCTTCCACTTCCGCGAGGCGGCGGCGAACCTGCTCACCAACCCCGTGCTCGATCCCTACGCCAAGATGGCCGAGCTCAAGTGCTGCGCCGTGCGGCTCGAGGCGGCTCACGTCGCGGTGGCGGACTGACCGACGTGTAGGGGCGCAGCATGCTGCGCCCCTACTTCTAACCGGGGTAGCCCCTTTCCCGTAAATTCGGCCCATGGATTTGGGCCTCGCGGGCCGTGTGGCGTTGGTGTGCGGCAGCACCCAGGGTCTGGGTCGCGCCGTCGCGCAGATCCTGGCGCGCGAGGGGGCCCTCGTAGCGGTCAACGGCCGCCACGACGACGCGGCGACGCGCGCCGCCGACCAGCTCACGGCGGAGACCGGCCAGCGCGTCGCACCGTTCGCGGCGGACGTGGGCGTCCCGGCGCAGGCCGCAGGCCTGGTGGAGCGGGTGCACCATGAGCTGGGCCGGCTCGACGTGTTGTTCTGCAATGCGGGCGGCCCGCCCGCCGCGCCGTTCAGTAACCAGAGCGCCGAGACGTTTCAGCAGGCCGTAGAGCTCAACCTGCTCTCCGTGGTCCATCTGTGCCGCGCCGCGGTGCCGCTCATGCGCAAGCTCCAGTGGGGGCGGATCGTGTGCCTCGCCTCGGTCGCCGCCAAGCAGCCGCTGCCCGGCCTGATCCTCTCGACCACAGCCCGCGCCGGTGTGCTCGGCTTCGCGAAGGCGTTGGCGGACGAGGTGGCCACGGATGGTATCACGGTCAACGTCGTGTGCCCCGGTTTCATCGCGACGGAGCGGATCGCGGAGCTGACGGAAACGCGGGCCAAACGCGAGCAGCGGGCGTCCCAGGACGTGATGCGAGAGCTGGTCGCCAGCATTCCCATGGCGCGCATGGGCCGCACCGAGGAGCTGGCGGCGGCGGTCGCGTTCCTCGTATCCGAACGCGCCAGCTATATTACGGGCGCCGTGTTGCAGGTCGACGGCGGCTTCACGCGGTCTATCTTCTAACGCATCCCGCATCTCGCATCTGGCATCTCGAGTCTCAATGCAAGCGATCGTCAAAGAGAAGCGCGCCCCCGGCCTCAAGGTCACGACGGTGCCCAAACCGTCTCCCGGCCCGGGCGAGGTGCTCATCGCCGTGCGGCACGCCGGCGTCTGCGGCACCGACCTGCACATCGCCGACTGGAATGCGTGGGCGGAAGGCCGCCTCCGGCCACCCCTGGTGGTCGGACACGAGTTCGCCGGGGAGATCGTGGCGGTGGGCGGCGGCGTGGCGGAGCTCGAGACCGGGCAGCTCGTCACCGCCGAGGGGCATATAGTGTGCGGACACTGTCTCCAGTGCCGCACCGGCAACAGCCACATCTGCAAGAACACCCGCATCATCGGCGTGGACCGGGACGGCGCGTTCGCCGAGTACATCGCCATGCCCGCCACCAACGTGCTGCCGCTCGACGGCATTCCCACCACCGTGGGCGCCGTGATGGACCCGATGGGCAACGCGTTTCACACGGTGCTGACCGCGGACATTCCCGGCAGCACCGTGTTCGTCGTGGGGTGCGGTCCCATCGGCTGCTTCGCCGTCGGGATCGCCCGGGCCGCGGGCGCGGCCAAAGTGATCGCCTCGGATGTGAACGCCAAGCGCCTGGCGCTGGCCAAGCAGATGGGCGCCCACGTGACGATCGACGCTACGCGCGACGACGTGGTGCGCGCGGTGCTGGCCGAGACCGGCGGCGAGGGCGCGGACGTGGTGTGCGAGATGTCGGGCGTCCCGTCGGCCCTGCACCAGGCGTTTGCCGCCGTGCGCCTGGGCGGACGGGTCCAGCTGCTGGGCATTCCCAACGGCCAGGTGCCGGTGGACTTCGCCAGCGAAATCATCTTCAAGGGCATCACCGTGTACGGCGTGATCGGCCGCAAGATGTACGAGACCTGGAACCAGATGCGCCGCTATCTCTCCGCGGGACTGGTCGACCCCCGGCCCGTGATCACGCACCAGTTTCCACTCGCCAAAATCGACGAAGCCCTCGCCGCCATCCGCTCGGGCGATGCGGGCAAGATCATCCTGGAGATCGCATGAGCTTCGCCGCCCGGCTCGAAGCCGAGCTCGAGCAGTTCAAGCAGCAAGGCGTCTACAAGCGCCTCAACCACCTCGAAGGGCCGCAAGCCGCACGGACCAGGATGGAAGGGCGCGGCGAGGTCGTGATTCTCTCGTCCAACAACTATCTGGGACTCTGCAACGAGCCGGAGGTGGTCGCCGGCGGCAAGCGCGCCCTGGACCAGTTCGGGGCCGGAACCGGCTCCGTGCGCTTCATCTGCGGCACCTTCGCCATTCACCGCGAGCTCGAACAGGCGCTCGCACGGTTCGTGGGGTGCGAGTCGGCCCTCAGCTACGTGAGCTGCTGGAACGCGAACGAAGGCCTCGTCGCCACGCTGCTCGGCGAGCAGGACATCGTCATCTCCGACCAGCTGAATCACGCGTCCATCATCGACGCGATCCGCCTGGCCAAGTCCATCACGAAGTGTCAGACGGCGGTGTACCGGCATTCCGACATGGCGGACCTGGAGGACAAGCTGCGGGCGGCCAAAGACTCGCGCCTGAAGCTCATCTTCACCGATGGCGTGTTCTCGATGGAAGGCGACATCGCCAAGCTGCCCGACATCGTCACCCTGGCGCGACGCTACGGCGCCGTGGTGGCCATGGACGACTCGCATGGCACCGGCGTGCTGGGCCGCTCGGGCCGTGGCACCGCCGAGCACCATGGCATGCTCGGCCAGGTGGACATCATCACCTCGACTCTGGGCAAGGCGTTGGGGGGAGCCGCGGGCGGCTTCACCGCCGGCCCAAGCCCCCTCGCCGACTATCTCACCCAGCGCTCGCGGCCCCAACTGTTTTCCAACGCGCTCCCGCCGACCGTCGCCGGGAGCGCGCTCGCCGCGGTGCGCCACGTGGAGCACCACCCGGAGCTGGTCACCCGGCTGCACGAGAACGCCCGCTATTTCCGGGAGCGGCTCCGGGCCCTGGGCTTCAAGCCCCTCGCGGGCGAGACGCCCATCGTGCCGGTGATACTGGGCGAGACCGCCAAGGCGATCGAGATGAGCGAGCTGCTGCTCGCCGAGGGGGTGTTCGTGACGGGGTTCGGGTACCCCGTCGTCCCTCAGGGCCACGCCCGGATTCGGTGTCAGCTCTCGGCCGCCCACACTCGGGACGATCTGGACTTCGCGCTGGCGGCATTCAAACGGGTGGGCGCCCGGCTGGGGCTGCTGTGAGGTGGTTCATTTTGTAACGCTGCTTGACCTGGCGCGGCGTGCGCCACGCCTCACCGATTCTGGTTGCAGTGCAGCATATCGCGCATTCGAGGAAAACTCCTATTTTGGGGCGCGCCCGCGACCAACCATCCCCATAGGAGTCCTCCCATGCGGGCGCTCACTGTCATTGCGGTGCTGCTGGCCAGCGCGGCTCCGTGCCTCTCGGCACAGCACGGCGGCCAGATCGAAATCGGCGGGTTCGCAACCTACACGCGGTACGACAGCCGTTTCCAGCTCGACCCTCAAATCGGCGCGGGGGGCTGGCTGGGCTTCTTTCTGGGCGACCACTTCAGCCTCGAGGTGGACGGCAACGTCGCCCAGCCGCGCTCGACCTTCAGCGGCGTGGGGAAGACAACGGCCGCGTTCGCGAGCGCGAGCCTGGTCCTGAGCTCGGGCGGCCTGTACGTCCTGGGCGGGTATTCGCGCCTCCACATGGGACCGGGCGCACCCTACAACTCTGATCTGAACGCCGTCCACGCCGGGCTCGGCCAGCGGCTGTTCTTCGCCGGTAACCATGCGGCCGTCCGGTTGGAAGCCCGAGCCTACTACCGCGGCCCCGGTGCCGGTTTCGGCCTGCAGGACGAAGTAATCCACTTCGTTGGGAGCGTGGGGATGTCGTTCTTCGTGGGTCACTAGGCTCCTCGATTTTCGGGATATCTTCGGTATGGAGCGGCTGAGCCCTCGCCTTACCTTCAAGTACTTTCAAGGCTCAGAGGCTTAAGCCGAAGGGGTATCGCGTTTTCCGGCCGAACTCCCTATTTTGGGGGTCGCTTTTCCGGTACGAACGCCGCCTCACGAGGAGTCGTCTCATGCGGGTAGCCACCGTGATTGGGGTTCTGCTGCTCGGCGGGGCCGCGAGCTTGAGCGCCCAGCACGCCCACCAGTTCGAGATCGGCGGGTTCGCCTCATACACCCGGTTCGACCGGGCTTTCCTGCTGGACAACCAGATCGGCGGCGGCGGCCGGCTCGGCTTCTGGATCACCGACTGGCTGGGGATCGAGGGAGACGGCCTCTATATGCGGCCCAAGCCCGCCGGCGGGGGGAGCGGGACCAACCTCCCTGTGTGGTTCGCGTCCGGCAGCCTGGTGCTGAACTTCGGGTCCGAGAAAAGCTTCTATCTGTTGGGCGGCTACTCGGCCATGGACTTCAACAGCGGCGCCGCGGGCGGGTTCCGGGACGCGGGGGCGCACGCGGCCCTGGGCGACCGGATCTACATCAGCGATCGGGCCGCGCTGCGCCTCGAAGGGCGCGCCTACTACACCCCGAGCACGCAGCTGCCGGGCAGCAAGTGGGCCGGCCAGATGGTCGGGTCGGCGGGACTGTCGTTTTTCCTCGGATCCAGCCGGCGTGAGAAGATCTATCCCGAGATTCCCAAGCAACGCCGCGACTCGATCGTCGCGGCCGGCGGCAAGGTCCCGGAGGCGAGACCGCGCGGCGGCCCCACTTATGAGCGGCGCAGCAGCGATTGGCAACACAAGTGGTACTGGGGTGGCCAGGGTGGGCTGATGATCTTCCGGACCAACTTCGACAGCTACTCGTTCGAGCCGACGTTCGGCGGGCACTGGCTGATCACGGGCAAGCGCACCGCCTTGTACGCGTCCTACGAGCAGTCGTTCTTCATCTCACCCCGGCACGTGACCTTCATCGAGCCGACCGGCGCTGTGGAGCCGGGGAACGTGCAGTTCAACAACCTGCGGCGCCTCATGGTCGGGGTGCTCGCCTTCCCGGCGCAGCTCCGCGTGGAGCCGTTTGCGGGAGGCGGGTTCGCCATCATGGAGGCCTTGAACGTCGAGGCGACGAGCTGCACGGGCTGCAGCGGCGCGCAGTTCGCCGCGCTGCAGGACGCGGCGGACAATGCGGCCACGAAGGCGTTCTTCTGGTGGATGGGCGGGATCGACATCAAGCAGGGCCGCCTCGCGCTGTACGGTCACTACATTCTGACCTCATCGGCGGCGACCTTCTTGATCCAGGGGACCACGCACACCTTCCAGGGTGGGGTCCGCTACTCCTTCGGAAGCGCCAAAGAGGGGATCACGGACCGGCAGTAAGCACGCGCAGGAAGTTCTCGCCCAGGATCTTGCGGAGCGCCTCGTCCCTGTAGCCGCGCGCCTCGAGGGCGCGCACCAGCTCGGGCAACGATGTCGCGTCCTTCAGCGGCCGCGGCAGCACGCTGATCCCGTCGAAGTCGCTCCCCAGGCCCACGTGGTCGATCCCCATGACCTGCACCGCGTGCTCGATATGGTCCACCAGTCGATCGATGCTGGGTACGTCGAGACTCTCGGCGTGCTCGCCCACGAACTTGTCCACTTCGAACGCCGACTCGCCCGGGCGGCCGCGGTAGCGGGCCCGGATCGCGTCCGTCTCCGGCTTGAGCCGCCGGCGGAGCTCCTCGTACTGGTGGCGGAAATGCTCGTCCAGGAACACGGGGTAGAAGTTGATCCCCACGACGCCTCCGTTCTTGGCGACGGCCCGCAGCTCGTCGTCCGAGAGATTGCGCGGATGATGCGCGAGGGCGCGGCAGGAGGAGTGGGAGGCGATCACCGGCCGCGTGCTGGCGGCGATGACGTCCCAGAACGTCTGATCGGACACGTGCGACACGTCCACCAGCATCCCCAATTCGTTCATGCGTCGCACCACCTGGCGCCCGAACGGCGTCAACCCGCCGTGCCGCTTGAGATCAGTGGACGAGCCCGCCCAATCGTTCCCGTTATTCCAGGTGAGGGTCATGTAGCGCACACCCAGGCGGTAGAGCGAGTCGAGCTTCTCCAGAGAGCTCTCGATCGCGTGCCCGCCCTCGACCCCCATCAGCGCGGCGACGTGCCCGCGGCCCGCCGCCGCCCGTACATCGTCTGCGGACGTCGCGAGCTCCACCTCGGGGTTCGTGTCCGCGAGCGCCCGAACGGCGCCGATCAGCGCCAGGGCCCGGGGGAACGCCGTGCCCGGACCGTAGCGGGCGTCCACCCAGATCGAGAAGAACGCCGCCGTGAGCCCGCCCTCTTTCATGCGCGGCACGTCGACGTGGCCATCGGAGAGCCGCGCCGTGATGTCGGTCTTCATGTCGAGCATGCGCTGCGGCGTGTCGATGTGGCCGTCCACCACGATGGGTTGCTGGAGCACGAGCAGCAGTCCTAGCGGGAGACCCACGGCGAGCCTTCGATCAGGAACCGCAGCGGCCAGTCGACCGCCTTGGTAAGGCCGATGCGTGGTGTCACGATGATGGCGGCTCGCTGTCGGCTGCGCTCACGTACGATCCGCAGCCGACCGCGCGTGAGATGCACGCCGTCTTCCCGGCCGGTGACACCCAGCGCCTGGCACAGTTTGGCCGGGCCGGAGCATAGCTCCCGGTCCGACGCGTTACGGCGCCTGCGGCGCATGGTCGGGAGACCTTCCAGGGGCTCGAGCGCCCGAATCAGCACGGCGGCGGGAACGCCTGCGCGCTCGGTCACCGCGTTGAGGCACCAGTGCATGCCGTAGGTGAAGTACACGTACGCCGTTCCCGGCCGCTCGAACATGCTGGCATTGCGGCGGGTGCGCCGGGCCTGGTAGCCGTGGCTCGCGGGGTCGTCCGGGCCGAGGTACGCCTCGGTCTCGACGATCCGACCGGCGGTGCGGCGGCCACCGACCTCGCTGACGAGCACATGTCCCAAAAGCCTACGCGCGACCACAGGAGTAGGTCGCGCGTAGAACGACGCCGGCAGGGCTCTGCCGTTCACGGACCGCCGGTGAGCCCGCGCTTCACCTTGGACCAGAACGACTCTCCCCCGGCCTCGTCCGGCTCGGGCGCCGGGAGCTTGGGAGAGGGTGGCGGGGGAGCCGGCGGTGCCGCGGGCTCGCGGCTGCTCGAAGTCGCGCGGCTGTCCGCGCTCGCTGCCGTTCGCGGCCCCCGCTCCCCCCGCTCCGCGCCCCCGACCGCCTCGTCCCCGGCCACCCCGGCGGCCGCGACCGCCGCGCTCCCCGCGCTCCGGCCGCTCACCCGGCTCGGCGCGGTCGCCCCCGCGGGCGTTGGCATCGCCTCCACGGCCCCCGCCACCCCCTCCACCCCGCCCACCGCGCCCGCCCCGACCCCCGCGCTCCCGGTGCTCGTCTCCCCCGGAAGGGAATCCAGTCGAGGTCGGGTCGGGGGTGCGGGGCTCGATATCGGCCTGCTTGGGCGGCAGCAGTTCGATCCGGGGCTTGAAGTTGGGGTCCACCTCGACCACGCCGATCTTGGGAATGTCCGGGGGACTGACGCGCGGGCCGCGCGAGCCCCGGCGGAACCGCGCGCTGCGCGCCGGAATGCCGCCGCTGGGGGAGGCGCCGGGCCGCATCGACGGCGGTGCGGACGAGTCCGGCATGGGCGGATCGAGCGCTTCGTCGGCTTCGGGGACCGTGTCGCGGACCTTGACCGTGTAGGCGCCGTCATCGTCCTTGGCGACGTCAATCAACTCACGGTCGTGCGCCTGGCGCAGCAGCTTCTGCACCTGGGCCGGCTCGACGGGCTCGGCGTCGCCCTTGATCTCGGCCATGGCTTCGCCGAGCTCTTCGGCGCTCACCGGGCGGGCATCGCCGCCTAGGCGGCCGATCGCCTGCTTGATCACGCCGAAGGCACCGTCCAACGAGAACGCACTGCGGCGCTGCTCGGGAGCGAGTTCTGGTGCGGGCTCGTCCGCAGGCACGGGCTCCGCGCGAGTGGGCTGCTCGTCGCGGCCTCCCCCCCCGCCACCGCCGCGTCGGCCCCGGCCCCGGCCGCGGCCTTCGCCGCGCTCGCGGCCCCGATCCGATCGATCGGACGTGGCGGGCGTGGCGGGCGCGGCCACACCTGCCGGCTGCGCCGCGGCGCCGGGTA
>Ga0209156_10002867_pt1 | contig 13301 bp, 16 predicted proteins | sample GraSoiAngelo_124_FD_185881 | JGI IMG/M metagenome (GOLD analysis project Ga0209156, IMG submission 185881) | Grasslands soil microbial communities from the Angelo Coastal Reserve, California, USA - 14_0927_05_20cm (SPAdes) (version 2) | ecosystem: Environmental > Terrestrial > Soil > Grasslands...
CACCATCTCCATCTCGGTCACCGGCACGACCGTTTCGCCACCCGCGCCCTCGATCTTGTCCAGCGCGGCCTGCGGATCGGGGACACCGACGTAGAACGTCGCATGACCGGGACCGCCCTGGGCCTGGCCGACGCCGCCGCCGATGCCGGTGTTGGACGCATCGGTCATGCCGTAGTTCATCTCGGGTGCCGGCACGTTGAACTTCCAACCGAAGACGTCGCCGTAGAAGCTGCGCAGCTTCTCGCCGTCCTGCCCGACTACTTCGAACCAACCAACTCGATTTGCCATCTCGTCCTCCTCGCGACCCCGCGGTTTCCTCGCCTTATTACCTGAGACGAATGAGGGCGGATTTTTACGACACTCACTTCGCCAGCTTCTCGCGCAGACGATCGTTGACGGCCTTGGGATTGGCCTTGCCCTGTGTCTCGCGCATCACCTGGCCGACGAAGAAGCCGAGCAGCCCTTCCTTGCCGCCGCGGTAGGCCTCGACCTGCTGCTCGTTCTCGCTGAGGATCCGGTCGATCACCGGGTCGAGCTCCGACGCGTCGGCCACGGTTCGTTCCCGCAGATACTCCTCGGCGGAGAAGCCGTCGGTCGCGCTCGCGGCGACCGCCGCGTCGAAGGCCTCGCGCGGGATCTGGTCGCGGTCTCGTAGCACCTTCGCAACTTCGGCGCCGTTCACGCGGGCGGGATCCACCTCGTGCCTCGTGATGTCATTGAGAACGAATGTGGCGGCGGGCTTCGCTTCGATGCCGGCATCGCGGAGCGCCTCGAACAGGCTCACTCGCTCGGGCTCGGCGTTCAGTGCCTCGGCGTCCCGGAGGTCGACGCCTGCGGCCAGAACCCGTTCGAGCCGCGCGGCCGGCGACTCGGGGAGCGTGGCGCGAAGCTCGTCGAGCGACCACTCGCGCAGCGGCTCGACCGGCAGGAGATCCGGTTCGGGGAAATACCGGTAGTCCTGCGCCTCCTCCTTCGAGCGGAGCGGCGGGGCATCCTCGCGGCTCGGGTCGAAGTGCAGCGTCTCCTGCTCGACCTGTCCGCCGGACTCGTAGATCGCGATCTGACGCTCGATCTCGCGCTCGATCCCGCGCGCGGCGAACGCGAAAGAGTTCATGTTCTTGAGCTCGGTTCGCGTTCGCAGCTCGTCCGATCCGCCCGGCCGGACGCTGACGTTGACGTCGAACCTCAGCGAGCCCTTTTCCATCTCGGCATCGGAGATGCCGAGCTCGACGACGGTCTGGCGAAGCACCTGCAGGAAGCGGCGGGCTTGCTCGGCGCTGCGGATGTCGGGCTCCGTGACGATCTCGACGAGTGGCGTGCCGGCCCTGTTGAAGTCGACAAGCGAGGCTGTCGCGCCGCGGATCCGCCCTTCGGCGCCCCCGACGTGGAGCGTCTTTGCGGCGTCTTCCTCCAGGTGCGCGCGCGTGATCCCGACCTCGGCAACGCCGTCGGGTCCTGGCAGCCGCAGCCGGCCGTTGAGGCAGAGAGGCTCGTCGTACTGGGAGATCTGGTACCCCTTGGGGTTGTCCGGGTAGAAGTAGTTCTTGCGGTGGAAGATCGCGCGCTCGGCGACCCGGCAGCCGAGCGCGAGGCCGAGACGCAGCGTCATCTCGATCGCCTGCTTGTTCGGGACCGGCAGCGTCCCGGGATGCGCGAGGCAGACTGGGCAGGTGCGCGTGTTCGGATCGTCGAGCGCTCCTACGGCGCAGCGGCAAAACATCTTCGTCCGGGTCTTCAGATGGACGTGGATCTCGAGGCCGATTACGGCTTCCCACTTCATCGAAGCCGCTCCGGGACGAAGTCGAAGCCGAGCGCCTTTTCCAATGCGTGGCCGGCGCGAAAGAGCGTGTTTTCCGAGAACTGCGGCCCGATGAGCTGCAGGCCGACCGGAAGCCCCTCCGATAGGCCGCACGGGATCGAGAGGCCGGGCAGGCCCGCCATGTTGGACGGGATCGTGAGCACGTCCGAGAGGTACATCGCCAGCGGGTTCTGGGTTCGCTCGCCGAGCCGGAACGCGACCGTCGGCGAGGTCGGCGACACGAGGAGATCGAATCGCTCGAACAAGGCGTCGTGCTCCTGCTTGATCAGCGTTCGCACCTTCTGAGCCTGCCCGTAGAAGGCTTCGTAGTAGCCGGCCGAGAGCGCGTAGGTGCCGAGCATGATCCGGCGCTTCGGCTCGTCCCCGAATCCTTCGTCGCGTGTGCGTGCGTAGAGCTCGCGGAGATCGCCGTCGCCCGCAGACCGGTGGCCGTAGCGGACGCCGTCGTAGCGGGCCAGGTTCGAGGACGCCTCCGAGGGGGCGATCAGGTAGTAGCAAGGGAGGCCGAAGTCGACGGAGCGCGGCAGGCTGCACTCCTCGATCTCGGCGCCGAGCTCCTTCGCGAGCTCGAGCGCGCTGTTCACCCGGTCGCTGACGCCGGGCTCGATCCCCTCCGTCTCGTTCAGCTCCCTGGGGACGCCGATCTTGAGCCCGCGCAGATCCTCTCCCCCCGGCAGCTCAACCGGCTCCGGTAGCTCGACCGTCGTCGAGTCGCATGGGTCGCGACCGGAGACGATCCGGTAGAGCAACGCGCAGTCGCGAACGGTCTTCGTGATCGGCCCGATCTGGTCCAGGCTCGACGCGAACGCGACGATGCCGTAACGACTGACGGTGCCGTAGGTCGGGCGGAGCCCGACGACGCCGCAGAGCGCAGCCGGCTGCTTGATCGAGCCGCCGGTATCGGAGCCGAGCGCCCAGGGCGCGAGGCCGGCTGCGACCGCGGTCGTCGAGCCGCCGGAGGAGCCGCCGGGGACGCGCTCGGGATCCCAGGGATTCCGCGTCGGGCCGAAGCCGGAGTTCTCGGTCGACGAGCCCATCGCGAACTCGTCCATGTTGGTCTTGCCGAGCAGTGGCAGACCGGCCGCCTTGCAGCGCGAGGCGACGGTCGCGTCGAAAACCGGCTCGTAGCCGGCGAGAATCTTCGAACCCGCCGTCGTTTCGACCCCGCGGGTCGAGATCAAGTCCTTGAAGGCGATCGGGACGCCTTCGCCCTCGACCTCGTCGACGGTGGTCAGGAAGGCATGCAGCTCAGGATCGCGCTCGTTGATCGCCGCCCGGTAGGCGCCGTGGAGCTCGGCCGCGGAAACCTCTCCGCGCTCGAGCATGCCGGCCGCATCCTCGGCGGTCAGGCGCAGTGTCTCGATCACATGCGCCCCCTTTCCAACCCATGCGGGGGGTGCAAAAGCGCCCCTACCGAAACGCTAACGAGCAATGACGCATCGAGGGGAGACGCGTCTGCGCCGAAAGCGTGGATCCTTGACGCCGAGCGCACGGACGTCACCCCGCGGGCACGCGAAAGAGGTCGCCATCGCGGTCGGGGGCGTTTGCAAGCGCCTCCTCGACCGAGAGCGACGGGCGCGGCTCATCCTCGGCCCAGACGTTGGCGAGATCGAGGGGATGAGCCGTCGGTTCGACGTCAGAAAGATCGAGCTCGGCGACCTTGCCAACCGCTTCGAGAATCGCGTTCAACTGCTCCTGGAAACGCTCGATCTCCTGCTCGGTCAGATCAAGCCGCGCGAGCTGCGCTACGTGCAGAACCTCATCTCGCGAAATCGCCACCATCGCATCCTCCCAAAAGTCCAACCCGACTCGGAAACACAAACGGTCGCGGGCGGAGCCGGGCTCCGCCCGGCGGGAGCCCAGCCACCAGTGGCAGCGTCCCAACAAGAAGGAGGGGACCAACGGGGGAACCCTGGGTTCCCCCGTCATAAAGCGGGCCCCTTTCGGAGCCCGCTCGGTTTTTCGGTTCCGAAAGGTTTTAGACGGCCTGGACGTTCACCGCCTGCAGGCCTTTGTCGCCCTGCTCGACGTCGAACTGAACCCGCTGTCCTTCGGTCAGCGACCGATAACCATCCATCGCGATCTTGGAGTGGTGGACAAACACGTCCTCGCCACCCTCACGCTCGATGAAGCCGTACCCCTTCTCGTTCGAGAACCACTTGACGGTGCCCTCAGCCAACTAGTTACTCCTTCCTAACTGCAAAACAAACGACGGCCCGGGCACCGAGCCGCCGACCTACATTTGAAGCGGCCGAACCTTAGCGTTACCCCCTGGGGAAAGCAAGGAGCCCGCGGCGGTAGCGCGCGGCCTTGACGGTGTTGCGCAGGAGCATCGCGATAGTCATCGGGCCCACGCCCCCGGGAACCGGTGTGATGAACGCCGCAACGTCGGCCGCGTCCGGAGCGACATCGCCGACGATCCCGCCCTCGGTCCGGTTGATGCCGACATCGACGACGGCGGAACCCTGCTTGACCATGTCAGGCGTGACCACCTCCGGCGAGCCGACGGCGACGACGAGCACGTCGGCCTCGAGGGTGTGGCGCGCCAGATCGTCAGTTCGCGAGTGGCAAATCGTCACGGTCGCATTCGACTGGAGCAGCAGGTGGGCGATCGGCTTGCCGACGATGTCGCTCCGGCCGATCACGACAGCCTCGGCACCCTCGAGCGGGACGCGATGGTCGGCAAGCAGCGCCATGATTCCGAGCGGCGTCGCCGGCACGAGCGTTGGACGTCCGAGGTAGAGCTGGCCGGCGTTGAACGGATGGAGACCGTCGACGTCCTTGAGCGGGTCGATTGCCCGGATCACTCTCGCCTCGTCGAGCTGCGGCGGGAGTGGAAGCTGGACGAGGATTCCATCGACGGCGTCGGCGGCGTTCAACGCGGAGATGAGCTCGAGCAGCTCTTCTTCCGAGATGTCCTCCGGGAGCTTTCGATCCTCGGAGACGATGCCCGCCTCCTGCGCGGCCTCGTGCTTGCGGCTGAGGTAGATCGTCGAGGCCGGATCGTCCCCCACCTGCAGCGTCACGAGCCCGAGGGCGCCGAGCTCGCGCACCTCGCCGGCCACCTCGGCGCGAATCCGGGCCGCGAGCGGCGGTCCTTCCATCAGGGTCGCCACGGCGCCGGAGGCTACCGGGCGAATTCGTAGTCGAGCGCCAGCCTGTGCGTTCCGTCTTCGTCGACCGAGATCGAGCCTCGGCCCCGTAGGCCGACGAGCTCACCGGTGCCCGAGTCCGGAACCACCGAAGCCGCGTTGGCCCCGCCGGCCGCCGAAACAGTGCCGTGGTGCGCCAGCACAAAGGAGCCCGAACGGTCTCCGAGCCGTCCTGCGACTCGGTCGAGCGCAAGATAGGCCGCCGAGCCGGCTTCCGTTCTGGCCGTCAACAACTCCGCCGAGCTCTCGCCCTCGAGGTCGCCCTCGAAGGTCCGGGTGATGCGGATCCGGCCCAGCACCGTGCCGTCCCCGTCGTCGTACGGTTCCTCGTCGTAGGTCGTGTTGACGAAGGTGGCGCTCGCGCGGGGCACTAAAACGGCAGCTGGACTTCGCTGACGTCGAGACCCAGCGATTCGGCCAGCCTGACGCCGATCTCGAGGTCTTCCTTCAGGCGCTCGATGTCCCGCGCGTGCATCGCCCGGCCGATGAAGGCGCGCTCCTTCGGGCGCCAGAGCGCGTGCTCGACGAAGGTCGGCAGCAGCCGGTTCGCGGCGTCCACGAGCTTTTGCTTCGTCTGCTTGGAGGCGTTCTGCAACAGCACCTTCTCGTATGCCATCCCCGCGCCGTGGTGGATGCCGTCGTCCGTCGTCAGCCGGTTGCAGAGATCCTCGAGCACGGTGCCGCGCGACGAGCGGGCAATCAGCCGGAACCGGGAGATGATCAGCCGCTCGTAGAAGACCTGCATCTGGAAGACCTTCTCCTCGAGCGTGTCGGCCTCGAGCGTCATGTGAGCGAGCGTGTCGAGGTGCGGATCGCGCTCGGCCGTTCCGCCGATCTCGCCCGAGAGCCGCAGCCACGCCTCGGTATGCCGCGACTCGTCCTGCACCATCGTCGAGTAGTAGAGCTTCGCCTCGTGATCGGGAGCGATGTTGAGGAGCTGCGACGCCATCTCGCAGGCGAGCTCGTCCGCCTGCAGCTGCTGTGTGATCACGGAGCGCCACATGTCGCGCCGGCGAGCGACCTTCGGCGGCGCGCCTTTCGTCTCGGGGATCGGCGGGATCTCGCCCCAGGGCAGATCGCGAACCTGCCATTCGGCGCGTTTGGCGAGCTCGTAGAAGCGAAGGACACCTGCGTACGCGGTTGGATCCTCGTGCTTGTGCTCGACTACCTGCTCCGTCGCCATCGCGGCAGATTATCTCGCTGCCCGCGATGGCGAGCGCGCCCGGGAAAGCCGAAGGGGACTCGCCCTTTCCGGGCGGGATTAGACGAACGCCCGAGGCAAGCTCGGGCGTTCTCCCGGTCGGCGTCGCGAGCGAGCGCCTTAAGCTGCGGGCGTGGAGCTTCGCCGCTGGCCACGCAAGAACGATCCGGGGTCGATCAAAGCCCGGCAGGACGAGCTGCGCGCTCGGACCCAGGACGGCGAGGTCTTCGCGCACGATCTGGCGCCCTTTGCGCAGGCGCAGGAGGCGGTGACGGGTGTCGCGGTGATTCCCGTCTCCGTGATCGGCCCGCTCGACATCGAGCTGGGCGAGTACGAGCTCGAGGAGCCGTTCGGGCGGCTGGTCGAGACTGGACGGGCCTCCGACAGTATCTACGTGCCGCTTGCGCATACGGAAGGGGGGCTTTCGGCCTCGCTCTACCGCGGAGCGCGCGCCGTCTCGGAGTCGGGCGGCTTCAAGACGTTCGTGCTTCGCGACCGGATTACGCGTGCGTCGTGCTTCGTCTGCCGCTCGGCCGAGGAGGCGGTGACGCTCTCGCGCTTTCTCGACGCCCATGTCGCCGAGATGCGGCGCTGGCTCGCCGAGCGCGTCGAGGCCGATCCGGCTCTCTCGAAGTACGCGAAGCTGCGCGAGGTCGAGACCCACGTCGTTGGACCGATGTGTCACGTCATGTGGGCGTTTACGACCGGCGATGCCTGCGGGCCGAACATGATGACCCGGAATGCGTACGCCCTGAACATCGGCTACGTGATGGAGCAGGCACCTGTGAAGCCGGAGCGCGCGATCCTCGAGGCCAACATGGGCGGCGACAAGAAGCCGTCGCACCGCTACTTCGAGCGCGGCGGTCACGGCAAGACCGTGATCGCCGAGTGCACGCTGGGCGAGGAGGCGGTGCGGCGGGTTCTGCGGACGTCGGTGGAGGATCTCCTCGAGCTTTCCTGGGCGGGCACGCATGGCGCGGTTGCCTCCGGAATGCAGTCGGTCGCCTTCACTCCTGCCTCGGCGATCGCCGCGATCTTTGCGGCCACGGGGCAGGATCTCGGCATGGTCGGAACGAGCTCGATGGCGCACGGCACGGGCAAGCGGGTCGAAGGCGGACTCAACTGCACGATCCGTCTGGCAGGGCTCGAGGTCGGCACCGTCGGCGGAGGCGCCACGCTCCCCTACGCCCGTTCGTGGTTGGCGCTGTTGGGATGTGCGGGCGCCGGCAAGGTCTACCGCTTTGCCCAGGTCGTTGCGGCGGCGACTCTCGCCCTCGAGATCTCGGCGTCGGCGGCGATGGCGACTGCGGGCTCGCACGAGTTCTTCCGTGCCCACCACGAGCGCGGCGGCCTGCGCTGATTCAGCACGAACTTGTTGCCAAATAGCGCAACAGGATCGCCCCGGCGGCGATATCGTTCCGGTAGGGGCGCGTTTGCACCCCCTTGGGGGGTTGGGGGACAAAGGTGAGCGAGCGCGCCGAGCCGCGGATCCCGCCGCACCACGACCCGGCTTGTTGGGGCTGCGGCGACAACCCGACCGGGATCCACCTGCGCCAGCCCGAGAGCGAAGGGCTGACCGAGTACGAGTCATACCTCGAGTTCGACGAGCGGCATCAGGCCGCGCCGGGGCTCGTCCACGGCGGTCTCGTCGCCGCGGCGCTCGACGAAGCGTGCGGACTGCTTGCGTCCTGGTACCGGTTCCCGACCGTCACCGGCCGGCTCTTCGTCAACTTCCGTCGCCCGGTGCCGATCAACACGGAGTTGCTGATTCGTTCCCACGTCGAGGACGAGCACGGCCGCCGCATCCATATCGCCGGCGAGCTCGTCGACGGCGACGACATCCTCGCGCAGGCGCGCGGGGCCTTCGTCCACGTGCCGCTCGAGCATTTTCTCCGCACGCCGGAAGGGCGCGCGGCCGGGGAGAAATGGCGAAGCCGGCTTGCGACCGGCGACGGCGGCGACTAGCCGGGTCGCGGAATGCGGGCGCAGCGCGCTAGGTTGGAGCAGACATGAGGCTCGAAGGCGTCCACCACGTCACGGCCATCACCGCCGACGCGCCGCGGAACGTCGAGTTCTATGCCGGCCTGCTCGGCCTCCGGCTGGTGAAGAAAACCGTCAACCAGGACGACCCGACCGTCTACCACCTCTTCTACGCCGACGAGCAGGGCGACCCTGGCTCCGACATCACCTTCTTCGAATACCCGGGGGCACGCCAGGGCCGCGCGGGCGCCGGGATGGTGCACACGGTCCGTTGGCGGATCGCCTCCGAAGATGCGCTCGATTTCTGGCAGAAACGGCTCGACAACCACGTCGTCTCGCGGGAGGCCGGACGGCTGACGTTCGTCGATCCCGAAGGGCTTCGGCACGAGCTCGCAGTCGCCGAGACGGACGATCCCCCGCTGATCGCGGACCACCCGGAGGTGCCCGCCGAGCTCGCGCTCCAGGGCTTCGACGGCGTACGCGCGTTCTCGGCCGATCCTGGGGGCAGCCGCGAGTTCCTCGAGCAGACGCTCGATTTCGATCCGCGTGAGGGTGGCAGTTGGGAAGCGCGCGGCGAGAAGCGCGGCGGTCTCTACGGGTACGACCCCGCCCCCGAGGGAGCGGGCACCGGCGGCGCCGGTACGGTGCACCATGTCGCGTGGGCGTCGCCCATGGAGGAGCACGAGGCCTGGCGCGAACGCGTCGCCGCCGCCGGGGCGCAGGTGACACCGATCATCGACCGCTTCTACTTCAAGTCGATCTACTTCCGCGAGCCGAGCGGTGTCCTCTTCGAGATCGCGACGATCGGTCCCGGCTTCGCGACCGACGAGTCGCTCGAGCACCTCGGTGAGCGGCTGTCCCTGCCGCCGGCCTTCGAGCACCTGCGCTCGCAGGTCGAGCCGATCCTGACGCCGCTGCCCAACCCGCGCGAAACCGCCGCGGCGCGGTGAGCCGGCGCGACTCGTTCGCCTACCGGCTGCGACCGGCCGCGCTTGCGATGCCGCTTAAGCGGTCGCCCGATTTGCTCGGGCGACCGCCAAGCCCGGGTCTGTGAAACTTGACGTTCTGAGCTACCGCATTCGCCCCGTGGCGGATCCGGAGGGGGCGCTTGTCCTCTTCCACGGCCGCGGCGCGGACGAGAACGACCTCTTCCCGCTGCTGGACCTCCTCGATCCTGAGCGCCGCCTGGTCGGCGCGACGCCGCGCGCGCCGCTTTCACTGCCACCCGGTGGCGCGCACTGGTATGTCGTCCGCGAGATCGGGTTCCCTGACAAGAAGACCTTCGACGCGAGCTGCGAGCTCGCCCGCGAGTGGTTGACGGCATTTGCGCAGCAGACGGGCGTGCCACCGGAGCAGACCGTGCTGGGCGGCTTCTCTCAGGGCGCCGTGATGACCTACGCGCTCGGGCTCGGCCAAGGCAGGCCGCGCCCCGCCGGACTGATCGCACTCAGCGGCTTCATCCCGACGGTCGAGGGCTTCGAGCTCGACTTGTCGCCGCCACTACCGCCGGTCGCGATCGGCCATGGAACCCACGATCCCGTGATCTCGGTCGAGTGGAGCCGGCGCGCGAAGCAGCAGCTCGAGCAGGCAGGCGCCGACGTGCTCTACCGCGAATACCCGCTCCCTCACGCCATCGACCCGGGCTACCTCTCCGATCTCTCCTCCTGGCTGGCGCGCTTAGACCTCGTTGGAGACATCGAGCGCGGCTTTGCCAACCGGGATTAGACGGACGCCCCGGCGAAGCCGGGCCGGCCTCTGAATCGGCGTCTCCTCTGAATGGGCGTCGCTAGCGAGCGCCTTGACGCCCCTCGAGGATCCGCGCGAGCACGGCCGAGTAGTCCTCGTTACCCAGCCCGGCGGCCTCGGCGTCGGCTAGCCACTCGCGGGCGCCCTCAGTCAGCCGCAATTCGATCCCGGCCTTCGCGGCCGCCTCGACAATCAGATCTGCATCCTTCCGCGCGAGGTAGAGGGCGAACCGCGCCGGATACTCGCCGCTTTCGATTGCCGGCCGCCGCCGTTCGGCCTGCTCTGCGAGCGCGGTCTTGCCAAGCACCTCGAAGGCGGCCTCACGCGACAGCCCGAGCCCGTCCGCGAGGGCGAGCGTTTCGCCGAGGAGGCCGATCACGCCGACGAGTGTCGTGTTCGCGACCAGCTTCGCCGCGGTGCCCGCTCCGACCGGCCCGACGTGGAGGACCGTGCCGAGAGTCGCAAGCAGTGACTTCCAGCGCTCAATCGGCTTCGGTTGGCCGCCGGCGAACACGTTCAATGTCCCCGATTCCGCCTCGGAGACGCTGCCGAGCACGGGCGAGTCCAGCAACGCATCGTCGGTGAGCAGCGCAGCGAGCCGTGAGATCGATTCCAGCCCGACGGTCGACATCTGGATCAGGGTCGTCCCCTCGCTCATCCCGGCGACGACGCCGTCCGGCCCCTCCGTCACGTCGACCAGCGCCCGCGGGTCGGCGACCATCGTGATCACTGCCTCAACCCGGCCTGCCAGGTCGGCTGGGCTCGCTGCCGCCACTGCGCCGGCGCCGACGAGCGGCTCGGCTTTCGCCGGATCGCGATTCCAGACGACGAGCTCGTGGCCCGCGTCCGCGAGCCGCCGCGCGATTCTGCTCCCCATCGCGCCGAGCCCGGCGACCCCGACTGTCGCCATCGGTTACGCCGCTCGCTCGACTCCGTCGAGGAGCCGCCAGTTCGCCTCGAGCGCGCGTTCCGCAACGGCGGCGAGCTCCGCGCGCCGGGCCGGCGGGGCCGTGGCGAGAGCCTCACGGGCGGACCGGGCGTGTTCGAGGTCGCGCTCGGCGTGCAGGCGGAAATAGTCGGTCGCCGAATCGTCGCCGTCGAAGCCGTAGTGCTCGACGAGGCCGGCGAGCTTCGTCCGGGAGATCGCCGGCTGTGCCGATTCAACGGCGTAGAGGACGGCGAGCGCCCGGAATCGATCGGCGGGCGACCAGGCCGCTACGCAGTCCGAGGTCTCCGGCACTGGCTCGCGATCGAGCGGCGCTTCGCACGCGGCGGCGAAATCGTCCCAAAGGGCAACGTGCTCAGCCTCCTCCTGGGCGTGCTCGCCGTCGCCCGCGGCGGCGGCCGCGCGAGCCAAAGCGACGACCGCATGCCGGTACTCGCCGGCGTAGAAGGCGAGCTCCTCCCGGGTCAGTTCGCCGCGCTCCCAACGCTCGTAGAAGGGGTGCTTCAGGACGTCCCAGCGCTGCCGGGCCTCGTCGATACTCGCGCAAAGCTCCATCTCGCTCCTTCGCTCGAAAGCGACCCCGCGTGCTGATCCTAGCGGGCGATACGGGGCGACTCGACGCGCTCCGCATGCGGAGGTGGCTCACGGAATGAGGTAGTTCCTCGTTATCGCCGCGTTCGCGCTGGGCTGACCGGGAGCGCCTCGGCCGAGCTGGTCGCACGGTTCTCGGACGGCATGATCGCCGTGACCCCGACGGGGCAGCCGCTCGTCGGCTTCCTCCGGGGAAATGGGCTCGTGATTGCCCCGCGAGCGGCACGCGATCGCTGGTCCCAGCAACAGGTCGCGGGTGGGTCGAAAGGGCATGGCCGCATGGAAGCAGTGGCGCCCGAGAGTTTCCTGAGATGCTGGAGAGGCGCCGAGCGGATTCGAACCGCTGTACGAGGCTTTGCAGGCCTCTGCCTAACCTCTCGGCCACGGCGCCAGGGACGAGGAATCGTAGCGCCGCCTGGCGGGTAGTTTTATCGGCGTGAACCAGTTGCAGATCAACGGCGATGACGGCACAGCCGCGGCGCTTATCCCCGGGCGCCCGAGCCTGAAGAAGCTGCGCGAGGCGGCCGCAGGCTGCAAAGCTTGCCCGCTCTGGGAGACCGGCACGCAGACCGTCTTCGGCGAGGGCTCAGCGCATGCGGATGTGGTCTTCGTCGGCGAGCAGCCCGGCGACCGAGAAGATGTCGAAGGGCGGCCGTTCGTCGGGCCGGCCGGAAAGCTGCTCGACGATGCGCTCGCCGAGGCCAAAATCGAGCGCTCCCAGGTCTACGTCACCAACGTCGTCAAGCACTTCAAGTGGAAGCCCCAGGGCAAGCGGCGGATCCATCAGAAACCGAACTGGCGCGAGATCGCGGCCTGCCGGCCGTGGCTCGACGCGGAGGTCGCGGTGCTCAAGCCCCGCGTGCTCGTCTGTCTCGGTGCGACCGCGGCCCAAGCGCTGCTCGGCCGGGACTTTCGCGTCTCACGCCAGCGGGGCGAGCTCGTCGACTCACCGCTGGCGCCGAACACGATCGCAACCGTGCACCCGTCCTCGATCCTGCGAGCCGAGGACCGCGAAGTCCAGTTCGGGGAGTTCGTCCGCGACCTCGAGAAGGTCGCTGAGCTGATCAACGCGGGCTAGAAGAGATGGTCCTCTTCGGCGTGACCCATCGGGTCAAGCCGGCGATTGCGGCGGACGAGGAAGACGAACCAGCCGCCGATAATCGGCACAAGCAGCAGGACCCAGGCATCACGCCAGGCGATCGAGAACCAGAGCGCGGCCGCCGCGGCGGCCGCGCTCCAGTGCAACATCCGCGCCTCTTTCGGGCGAAGGCTCTCGTACAGCTCTCTCATGACTAGCCGCCGGGGAGGATGTTGGCGACGGCGTTGATCGCGCCCGAGATGCGACCGGAGAGCGTCGTGATCGCGAGCACCACGACCAGCGTGATGACGGCAAGAACCACGCCGTACTCGGCCATCGTCTGCCCCTCCTCGCGCTTGCGCAGCTCGGCGGCTGCAGCGGTGTACGTCTGCGCGAAAGCGAAAAGCTTCAGCAAGGGATTCACCTCCCCTCGGGTTTCTCGGGAGGCGGTGGCTCGTTTTCCGTTGACCGACGGTGCAGCGACAACGCCTGATTCCTCCAAACGTCCGGCGTGGCCGCGCCGCCCTGATTGCGGTACTTGCGCTGATCATCGGCGGCGCGGCGGCGCACGCGATCCCTCGCGGGAGCGATTTCATCGTAAGAGGATCCAGTTTTCAGTAGGCCTGTCTGGTACTCATGTTGGAATGAGCAAGGTTCTCTTCGTCTGCGTCGCGAATAGCGGTCGTTCCGTCATGGCGGAGCGGCTCTTTCGCCAGGCGGCAAACGTCCGTCACAAGGCGCGCTCTGCCGGCTCGGACCCAGGCCCGGCGGTGCATCCGCAAGTTCTC
>Ga0209156_10002869_pt1 | contig 13299 bp, 12 predicted proteins | sample GraSoiAngelo_124_FD_185881 | JGI IMG/M metagenome (GOLD analysis project Ga0209156, IMG submission 185881) | Grasslands soil microbial communities from the Angelo Coastal Reserve, California, USA - 14_0927_05_20cm (SPAdes) (version 2) | ecosystem: Environmental > Terrestrial > Soil > Grasslands...
GAGCTGCTGGTGGCCGCGGTCGGCAAAGCCGGCTTCATCCCCGGGGACTGGATCCGACCCGGGGCCGCGGTATTCGACGTGGGGATCAACCGCAGCGCTTCCGGCAAACTCGTGGGCGATGTCGAGTTCGAGCGTGCGGCCGAGCGTGCCGGCTGGATCACGCCGGTGCCCGGCGGCCTGGGTCCGATGACCATCGCGATGCTGCTCTCCAACACGGTCGATGCCGCATACCTCCGCACCGGCACCCCGGTGTGACGGCGCGCCTGCCTCATCGGCCGCCGCCTCGTCATGTTGACGTCGCGTTTGTCGTCTATCACCGACGCACGCGCATCATCAACCCCACGGTCCCGGCGATCGGCCGCGACGGCTTACAGCTCGGGCAATGGACCCGACCCCGATGAGTTGCAGCGTATCCGCGCGGCGTTTTTCCAGCGCAGTCAGTCCTGATCACTTACAAGCTCACCCACATGCTTGAAGCGAGCGGCGCAGGACGCGCACCGCGGGCACGGGCGCGGCAACAGACCCTCACGGCACGCTGCGCCGAGGCAACATCTAACCCCTGACAATGCGCTGGCCGCGAGATTTCCAACATGTTATGATTCGCGGGTGATCCGTGTATCATGACCAGTCCGGCCCTCCGTTGGGTGATTGTGGAGTAGGAACGATGGCAAGACGTCCACCGAACGATGGCGCATCCTGGAGCGCCCGTGAACTGAAAACTCTGAAGGCACTCGCGAAGGCGGGAACCCCAACCGGACAGGTCGCCAGGAAGCTCGGGCGCACGGCGGCTGCGGTTCAGCAGAAGGCCATGCGCGCGGGCATCTCCTTCAGAGCGGCGAAGCGCTCCGGAGCCCGGAGAAAGAAGTAACGGGATGCGGGTTTGGGTTTTTCAGGCCCGGGCGCCCGTCGCGGGACGGTGCGTCCGGGGCAGCATGTTCAGGCTCATCCGGCTCGCGTGGGTTCCCGTGGCGTTCATGCTTGGCGCCTGTGATGTGCAGGTGCACGATGAGACGCCGGCCGAATATCCGGCCAACAACGACATCGGGATGTACGAGATCAAGGCGACCGTGACGCGCGACGCGCTGGTGACGCCAGGTTCCGTATTCCTGTTTGCGCTCGGCAACAATCAGAGGATTCCACTCAGCCAGGAGGGCTCCGAGTGGCACGGGTTGTATTCGGTGCGCTGTCAGGACAGCTTCCCGCTGCAGATCCTGGCCGAGTGGAAGCTGCAGGGGCTGTCGGTGCGCCACAAGCTCGTGCCGCCGCAACCCCGGCAGATCAAACTGCTCGAGCCATCGCTCAGCTACTCGGCGAGCTTCGACTCCTCGGGCAAGCCGCCCAAAGGGGGCTGGGTGGGGAGCGTGCAGTATCGCTTCGTGACGGTGCCGAGCGCGCAGATCACCGCGGCGCACATCGAGCCCTCGAGCGAGGCTCCGGCGGACGTCAAGGCGGCCAAGGCCATCTCGGTAGTGACGCCGCTTCCGGTCGTGGCGGGCTGTGGCGACCTGGCCGAGATCCGCCTGGCGGCGACGGACCCGCACGCGCACGGCACGCTGGTCATCGACACCGATCATCCGACTGCGCCTCACTGGCAGACGCGAGTGGAGTTCTCGCCGAAATGAGCGGCGCGACCCGGGAGCTGCGGGCACTGGGCGCTGCGGCCGCAGTTACGCTGATGGCGTGCACGGTGGCGGCCGCGGGAGCCGCGGGCGCGGCGCCCGCGGCACAGGCGCCGCTGAAGATCGGCATCATCGGTGCGGGACACATCGGCGGGACCCTCGCCTCCCTGTGGGTGAAAGCGGGCCATGAGGTGCTGGTGTCCTCGCGTCACCCCGGGCAGCTCGAGGGCCTGGTGCGCTCGCTCGGACCCAGGGCCCGGGCGGGTACGCCGCGGGAGGCGGCGGTGTTCGGCGATGTCGTGCTGATCTCGGTGCCCTACGGGGCGCTGCCGCAGATCGGGCGTGACCTCAGGACCGAGTTCAGTGGCAAGATCGTGCTCGACACCGGCAATCCCTATCCGCAACGCGATGGCGACATGGCGGTGGAGGCACGCCGCAAGGGCACCGGCGCGAGCTCGGCGCAGTTTCTGCCCGGCGTGCGTCTGGTGCGGGCATTCAACGCCATCAACTCCGGGGACCTCGCGAGCGAAGCGCACCGCAGCGGCGAGCGGATCGCCATCCCGCTCGCCGGGGACGACAGCCAGGCGCTCGAAGTGGCGCAGCGCCTGGTGAGAGATGCGGGCTTCGAACCGGTGGTCGTCGGGCCGCTGTCTCGCGCGCGCGAGTTCGATGTCGGGACGCCGGTCTACACGCGCCTCATGACCGCGGCGCAGCTGCGGCAGGCACTCGGACTCAAGTAATCGCGCTAGGCCGCCGGTGGCGGCTGACGCTCAACCTTCGGCAGCCGCTCGTCGAAGCACGCCCAGCTCGGCGCGCTCGAGGTCCAGATCGTCACGCTGGGCTTGGCAAGCTCCCGATCGTCGAGTGTGCCGGCGCGCACGAAAATCAGGTGCGGCCGCGCTTCCGAGGCGCTGAAGAGATGCGTTCCGCAGGCCGCACAGAAGCGCCGGTGCGCCACGTTGCCGCTGTCGGCGATCAGGCAGTAGTCGCGCAGCTCACCGCTCACCGTCAGCGCTGCGCTCGGGAAGCAGGCGTTCACGGTGGCGCCGCCGGCGCCGAGGTACTGGCACACGCGGCACCAACAGGTGCGGGTGACGATGGGCGCGGCGCTGATCGAGTAGCGGACCGCCCTGCACAGGCAGCCACCGGTAATTTCCATCGCTTACCTCCTCGCGTCCTCGGCCGGGAATGCTCGCAGCGGCGAGCATGGCGGAAGGGAGTGCACCGGAGTGACGCGAGCTCGAATCCGAACGTCTTGAAAATGTGCCCGCGCTGAAAAAGTTGGGCCGCTCGGGAGCGCGTTCAGTCCGGTGCGATGAGGAGTATCCTGCGGCGGCCCTGAACGCTCGGTGAATAAAAACGTTGGCTCAGCGGCGTGTCGCACGGCGCAGTCACAGGCGCACGTTCCCGATGAGGTGAAACACCCATGGCTTGCGCAAGACACGGGGACGGCGGCCGCTGCCAACGTCAGTCGCATATTCCAGACACTCGGCGCTCGAGCAGATACTCAGCCTCGCAGCCGCCGACGCAGGCGTTCGATCTCATCCTCCTTCAGGCCGATCTGTGCCAGATAGGCGCGCACTCCGCCCGCATCGGCGAGAAACTGCAGCATGTTGTAGGCTCCGTCTTCGGGGCAGTGCAGCGCTTCCAGAATGCGCTGCGGGTCGGCCTCGGCGTAGCGCTTGAGATAGGCGTCGCGAAGATTGGCCGAGCTCATGGCGTAGTCGCGGGCAATCGCCTGCGGTTGCGCATCGGCCAGCGCCAGCAGCAGCGCGGCGATCAGGCCGGTGCGGTCCTTGCCGGCGACGCAGTGAAACAGCAGCGGTCCGGCCGGTGCGGCCGCGATGGCGCTGAGCACGTGGTGCAGCTCGACGCGCACGTGCTCGAGCACCACGCACTTCCACAGCTCCTTGGCGACATCGCGACTGCGCAGCCGCCATTCGTCCTCGGTGTGCGTGAGGAGCGAGATGCGCTCATAACGCACCTGCGGCAGCGCCGCCGGCACCGGGCTCGGGTGCAGGGCCGCTTCCTCCGGCCAGCGCAGGTCCACGACGGTCTGGACGCCGTAGTCGGCGAGCGCCCGAACGCCCTCCGCGGTCAACTGCGCAAGATCATCCGCGCGCACCAGCGAGCGCCAGCTCGTCTGCGCCCCATCCACGGTCGGATAGCCGCCCAGATCGCGCGCGTTCAGCAGATTCGGGAACTGCAGCAGGCGCTTCAACGATTCGCCTGGCGCCTGACTTCGCGCTGGCTGAGCGCGACACCCGCAAGGATCAGCGCGCCGGCCAACGCCATGGTAAGGGTCAGAGGTTCCCCGAGAATCAGCCACGCCCAGATCACGCCGAACAGCGGTATCAGGTAGGTGACCGTCGAGGCGCGCGCGGCGCCGACCCGGCCGATGAGACGGTAATAAAACACGAACGCGATTCCGGTGCACAGGACGCCGAGCAGCACGGCGCTGACCCAGGAGCCCGCGGCGATCGCGTGGCGCGGCCACTCATAAATCGCCAGCGGGGCCAGCAGCACGCTGCCGCTCACGAGGTTCGCGGCCGCCACCGCGCCGGAGGGGTAACCGGTGAGGTAACGGCGCACCAGGTTGATGCCGATGCCATACAGGAGCGCCGCGGTGGTGCCCGCCATTGCCGCGGGCCAGACGCTTGCGCCCGCGGTCCTGCCGCTGGCGAGAATGGCCACGCCCACGAATCCAGCCACCAGGCCGACGAGCCGGCGCGGGCCGATTCGCTCGCCGTAGAAAAGGAAGGCGATGAGCGCGGTGAACATCACCGTCATGGCATTGCTGATGGCGCCGATGCCCGCCGGCGCCCGCTCGGCTGCCCAGGCGAACAACGCAAACGGGATGACGGAGTTGATGGCGGCGATGCCGGCGATGCGCAGCCACAGCGCGAGGCTGAACCGCGCGCGCGCGGCCCACAAGAGCGGCAGCAGGATGAGCGCGCCGAGACTTAAGCGTGCTTCGACCAGTGGCAGGGGGCCGAAGTCGGCTGCCGCGACCCGCATGAACAGGAACGAGCCGCCCCAGATGGCGCCGAGCATCGTCAATTCCAGCGGTGCGCGCCAGGGCGCCCCGACCCTGTCGGCGGCGGGGGCGCTCACGGCAGCGGCGGCAGCAGGAGTGACGCCCGCGGGACTTGCCGTGGTGCATTCAGAGGCGGACATCGAGGCTCCCCGACGCTTGCGGGCGCGCGCGGCGAATCAACGCAGTGCCTCTTCAAAATCCTCCAGCAGGTCCTCGGTCGCCTCGATCCCGACCGACAGGCGCAGCAGCGCATCCCCGATGCCGAGGCGCAGGCGATCTTCGCGCGCGAGCCCGGCGTGCGAGGTGGTCGCCGGCCGAGTCAGCAGTGTATGCACGCCGCCGAGGCTCGGCGCAACGATGGGAATGCGCACCTTGCGGGCAAACTCATCGGCGCCGCTCGCCGGGCCCTTGAGCTCGAAGCTCAGTACGCCGCCGAAGCCGGCGAACAGGCTGCGGGCGCGCGCATGTCGCGGATGCGTCTCGAGACCGGCGTAATTGACGCGCGCGACCGCCGGGTGGCCTTCGAGAAACCGCGCGATCCTGAGCGCGCTGTCGTTCTGGTAGCGCACCCTGAGGGCGAGGGTCTTCAGTCCGCGGCCGAGCAGGAACGCCGCGTGCGGGTCCAGCGATCCGCCGAGGTGGTTGGCCTTGTGCCGGATGCGCTCGATCAGCTCGGCGCCGCCTGCGACCGCGCCCGCCACGATGTCTGCATGGCCGTTCAGATACTTGGTGGCGCTGTGGATCGATAGATCGAAGCCCGCCTCGATGGGGCGGAAGTTGATGGGACTCGCGAACGTATTGTCGATGATGGACACCAGGCCGTGGGCGCGTGCGAATTCCACCACCGCATTGAGATCGGCAACCTGCAGCAGCGGATTGGTCATCGCCTCCACATAGATGGCCCGCGTGTTGGGTCGCAATTGCGCCTGCCACCCATCGCGCCGGTCGGCGTCGATGAAATCCACCGCCAGAGCGAAATTCGCGAAGTCCCGGGTCAGCAGGTCATGGGTGCCGCCATACAGGCAGCTCTGCGCCAGCAGGTGATCCCCCGCCGACAGCACCGTGAGCAGCGTGGTGGAGATCGCCGCCATGCCGCTGGCGGTGACCAGTGCGGCCTGCGAGCCTTCCAGCGCCGCGAGCTTGGCATGGAGCGCGAGCTGGCTCGGGGTGTTGTTGGTACGCAGGTAGCGCACGTCGTGGTAGCTGCCTTCACCACCGTACTCATAGGTCGCGGACTGGAAGATCGGCATCTCGACCGCCCCGGCGATGCGCGGCAGCGGCTCGCCGGCGTGTACCAGCTTGGTTTCGATACGCATGGAGGATTCAGACATTTGTCGCTCCGAAAGTGCGATTGTCACTCGAATACGCTACCGTGTCTTCATGCGCCCGACCGAGCGCTTCTCCAGCCGGGTGGAGGATTACGTCCGCTCCCGCCCGAGCTATCCGCGCGCCGCCATCGATCTGCTCGCGACACGCTGCGCACTATCGCCCGCCGCCGTGGTGGCGGATATCGGCTCCGGCACCGGGATCCTGACCGAGCTGCTGCTCGAGAGCGGGGCGCGGGTCATCGGGGTCGAGCCGAACGACGCCATGCGCGCAGCGGCCGAGGCACGCTTGGGTGCTCAGGCGCGCTTTCGCAGCGTGAACGGCACGGCGGAGGCTACCACGCTGCCGCCGGCCAGTATCGATCTGCTGGTCGCCGGCCAGGCATTTCACTGGTTCGACGTCGACAAAGCACGCCGTGAGGCGCTGCGGCTGCTCAGGAGCGCTGGCTTCGCGGCGTTGTTGTGGAATGAACGCCCCCCCGAGGCGACGGCCTTCCTCGCCGACTACGAGGCGCTGCTGCTGCGCCATGCCGCCGAGTACGGCGAGATCACGGCCAGCCGCGCGGACGAGGCGCGCATGCGCGCTTTCTTCGGCGGCGCCATGGAACTGGCAACGTTCCCCAACCGGCAGACCCTCGACTTCGAAGGACTCAAGGGCCGCCTGATGTCCTCCAGCTATGCGCCCGAGCCCGGTCATCCGCAGCACGAGCCCATGATGGCGGGCCTGCGGGAGCTGTTCGGCCGCCACCAGCACCGCGGGCAGGTGGTGTTCCCCTACCGCACGCTGGTGTATTTCGGACAGCCGCAGCTGCCGGGCCGTTAGAGCGCCGCGGCCGCAGGCGCGGCTACGGCGGCAGCCGGCTCTTCAGGTCCTGCAGCTCTTCGCGCAACCGCTGCACCTGTTCTTCCAGGCGAGCCAGACGCACGGAAGTCTCCGCTGCGGCGCTCGAGAAAGCGGCCGTCTGCGGCTCGGGTGAGGGTGCCGGCACCTCGACCGCGCCGCTGAACAGGTGCGCGTAGCGTGAATCGCGGCGGGCGGGTTCGCGCGGCAGGCGCACCACGTACGGGCCATCCTCGCGGGTCCGCAGGCTCTCGAGTGCTCCTTCAACCTGAGCGACGTCGGCGAACGGGGCCATGCGGCTCGCGCGAGTGCGCAGCTCACCGGGAGTCTGCGGGCCACGTACCAGCAGCTCGCACACGATCGCGAGCTCCTGCGCGGTGAGCTTGAGCGTTCCGTACTCGGTGTTGCAGAAGCGGTGCTGGTATTTCGGAACCCGGCTCCCGAAGCCCGACTTCTCGATCACGAAGTGCTTCCTGGCAAGCTGGTCCAGGGTGTCCTGAACCGTGCGCTCGTCCACCTCCATGACCGGATCGCGATTGCTCTTCTGGTTGCACGCATTGACCAGAGCGTTGAGCGACAGGGGGTATTGGTCGGGCGTCGTGATCTGCTTCTCGATGAGGCAGCCGATAACGCGCGCCTCGAGTGGCGACAGCTCGATGTTCATTGTTGCGTCCGTCTCCTCGCTCTAACCATGGTCCGTTTCACCACACGCGTACGCGATCCGCGGGCGCGAGGTACAGCTTCTGGCCCGGTTTGACGCCGAACGCGTCATACCACGGGTCGAGGTTGCGCACCGTGTCGGCGCGATACTCGGCCGGGGCATGGCTGTCGGTGACGATGCGCTGCCGCAGGGCGGGCTCGCGGATCTTCTGACGCCAGCTCTGTGCGAAGCTCAGGAAGAACAGCTGCTCGCCGCTGAGGCCGGCAGTCCGCGGCGCGGGCTTGCCCTTGAGCGTGCCCCGCCAGGCGTCGTAGGCCACCGAGAGGCCCGCGACGTCGGCGATGTTCTCGCTCAGCGTCTGGTTGCCGTTGACGTGGATGTCGGGGAACGGGCGGTAGGCGTCGAATTGCGCGACGAGACGCTCGCCCGCGGCCTTGAAGTGCGCGAAGTCGCTCTTGGTCCACCAGTGCTTCAGCCGCCCGCTGGCGTCGAACAGCGCACCCTGATCGTCGAAGCTGTGGCTGATCTCGTGGCCGATGACGGCGCCGGTGGCGCCGTAGTCCATGACGGGGTCGCGCTGCGGGTCGAAGTACGGCGGCTGCAGCATCGCGGCCGGAAAGTTGAGCGCATTCATCGCCGGGAGATTTACCGCATTGACCAGCTGCGGATTCATGACCCACTCGGAGCGATCGACCGCGGCGCCGAGCTTGGCGAGGTTGTAGTGCAGCTCGAACAGCTCGGCGCGCTGCGCGTTGCCGAACGCGTCGCCGCGGATCACTTTCAGCCCCGAATAATCCCGCCACTTGTCCGGATAGCCGACGCCGACCTTCAGGGTAGTGAGCTTGGCTTTTGCCCTGGCGCGTGTCTCGGGAGCCATCCACGCAAGCTGGTCGATGCGCACCGCGAAGGCAGCCAGCAGATTGCGCACCATCGCCTCGGCGCGCGCTTTTTCCGCCGGCGGAAAATAGCGCTGTACGTACAGCCTGCCCACCGCCTCGCCCAGCGCGTTATCGGTGTCGGCCATCGCGCGTTTCCATCGCGGGCGCAACTGCGGCGTGCCCGAGAGCGCCCGGCCGTGGAACTCGAAGTCCTCCGCGACGAAGGCTTTGGGCAGATACGCGGCATTGCGCTCGATCGCGTGAAAGCGCAGGTAATCCTTCCAGGTCTCAAGCGGTTGACTCGCGCTGAGCGCGGACAGTCCGGTGAGAGCGCTCGGCTGCCATACCACGAACTCTTCCTGCCGCGCGAGGCCCGCGGCGCCGAGAAACGCTTCCCAGTCGAGGCCCGGTGCGCGCACTGCGAAGTCCTTGCGGGCCCAGTGATTGTCGCCCTTGAGTACCTCTTCGGATTGCGCGCGGTCCCAGTGCACCTGCGCCATGCGTCGCTCGAGGTCGAAGATGCGGGCGGCCTTGCCGTGCGCGTCCGGCAGATGCGCCAGCGCCAGCACGGCGGCGATATGCGCCTGGTACTTGGCGCGGAGGCCGGCCATGTTCTGCGACGGATTGAGGTAGTAGTCCCGGTCCGGCATCCCCAGGCCGCCCTGCAGCAGGAACGGCAGGTAGCGGGCGGGATCATCCAGGTCCTGCGCCACCCACAGACCCAGCAGGTTGCCGGTGTACAGGTTGGTGGCGTTGAGCACATCGACGTCCGCACGCAGCGTGGCGCCGAGCGCTCGCGCGAGCCCGGCGCGATCCTTGACGGCATCGATGCTTCTCAAGGCAGGCTGCAATGGCTCGAGGCCCTTCTTCTCGATCCCCTCCTCATCCATGAAGCTGGCGTAGTACTCGCCGATCTTGCGCGCCTCGGAGCCGGCGGGCGCGCCGGCGGTGTTGCGGACCAGCTCCGCGGTGCGTTCCGCGGTAAGCTCGGTAAGTTGTTCCCCCGGACCGTAGCTGCTGCGATCGGGCGGAATCCCGGTCGCCGTGAGCCAGGCACCGTTGGCGTAGCGGAAGAAGTCATCCCCGGGCGCGATGGAGCGGTCGATGCCGGCAAGATCCACGCCGTGGGGGCTGTGGGCGGGGGTTGCCGCGGCCGACGCGCCGCCGAGCGCGCAGACGGCGAGCTGTAGGCCGGCGACCGCCACTCTCGGTGTGAGCGCGCGCCAGGCGCTGGAGCGGGCAGGGCGGATCATGTGCTGGTTGCCGGAAGAGGTGGTCACGGTGCACGCGCCAAGGCGGGCAAGTCTACACGACGGCCGGGTGTTGAATCCCGCCGCGCGCTGCGTGAATACTGGCGCTCATGATGAGGCTGCCGGGCAAGAATAACGTGCTGGTCGGGTTCCTGGCGATCGCCTGGTCGTGCGTGCCGAGCGCCTGGGCGTGGGGAGGGCAGGGACATCGCACCATCGGCGCGATCGCGGACCGGCTGCTGAGCTCAGCGGCGCGCGCCGCGGTCGCGCAGTTGTTGAGCGGCGATCTGGACAAGTCCGGCAAGCTCTCGGGACGCAGCACGCTGGCGGCGGTGTCCGACTGGGCGGACGAGATCAGCGGCACGCCGGCGGCACGACCGCGCTGGCACTACGACGATGTGCCGATCTGTGGCAGCGTCCCCAAGGCGCACTATTGCCCCGGCCGGCAATGCAACACCGAGCAGCTCAAGCGGCTGATCAGGGTGCTGGCGGACACGCGCGCCGCGTCCCGCGATCGCAACGAAGCGCTCAAGTGGCTCGTGCACCTGGTCGGCGACATTCATCAACCCTTGCACGCGGCCGACAACGGCGACCGCGGCGGCAACCGCGTGCCGGTGGCGCTCGCAGGGGTCCGCACCCGTGGCCGTGAGAGTCTGCACCGCGCCTGGGACAATGACCTGGTGAGGCTCGCGCTGCACGCCCCTGAGCGCCGGCAGCCGCCTGCCGATATCGAAGCGCTGGCGCGCGAGGCGGCCAGCCTCGTCGAGCACGCCGGCCCGGGGTCGCCGGACAGCTGGGCACTTGAGTCCCACCGTCTGGCGCGCAACGTGGCGTATCACTACCGGGTATTTGCCTGCGACGCTGTGCCGCAGGACATCGTGGTACTGGACCGGGACTATCAGCAGCAGGCCGAGGCGATCGTGCGCGAGCGCGTGCTGCTCGCCGGCGCACGGCTCGCCGCCGTCCTGAATCGGATACTGACCGAGTCAGCAGGGCAAAGGAGCTTGTAATGAGTGCGGCTATCATGCTCAGGTCGTTCGCGGCGGTGCTGGGGTGCGTGCTGGGCGTCGCGGCGGCGCGCGGCGAGACGCCCTGGACCGCCGCACTCACGCAACAGGCTCTGACTGCCGGCTACCAGGCGACGCTGCCGCCCCACGTGTCGTTGGTTCTGGGATTGGCTGCCGACGGCAAGAGCGTCCCGGTCAAACAGCTCGTGACGCGAGCTGAGCAAAAGGTCCGGACCTTCAACGTCAGTGTCGCCCATCATCGGGATCTGGTCATTTTTTCCGTCGATGAGGGAACGCAGGCGACCGTCGCCTACCTCCTCGCCCCGGGCGGCAAGCTGCGCAAGGCCGTCTCCTACCAGATCGGGGCTGAGCCGCGGCGGCTCACCGCTTCTGAGGCGCGCGCCGGTTTCGCGGCTGAGGTCCGCTACTGGTCCGGCCGCGCCCATGAGGGCGTGCTGAGCCCGGCGCACTGAGCGGGGCCGTTTCGGCGGGCGGCCCGTGCTAGATTAAGGTGGGTTCCCGAAGGAGGATCGAGCCGTGAACGCCTGTGACGAGAGCGTGGCCGCCGCGACAGAGCGCACCAGGACTGTCCGCCCGCCACCGCCGCTGGCCGCCGGGGCGCCGCAGCAGCCGCCGGCCGAAGGCGGTTCCCTCGAGCGCAGCTCTCTTGATTACTGGCTCCTGTCGAAGCTGCGCTCGCTGCTGGGGAATCCGCCGGTGGAGTTCGCGGTGCGCAGCGGCACGCGGGTGGGGCCCGCAAGTGCGACGGCGGTGGCGCGGGTGACCTTCGCCAGCCGCGCGACCCTGACCTCCATTCTGGCCGATCCATGGATGCGCTTCGGAGATGCGTACGGCGACGGCAGGGTCACCATCGAGGGTGACCTGGTGAGCCTGCTCGAGACCGTCTATCAGGCAAGCGACATGGGAGGCGAGCGGCGCGTATCGCTGCTGCGCCGCGCGGCCGACGTCCTGCGCCGCCGGCACCGCAACTCGCTCGCCCGCTCGCGCGACAACATCCATCATCATTACGACATCGGCAACGATTTCTACGCGCTGTGGCTCGACCGCGGCATGGTCTACACCTGCGCCTACTACCCTACCCCTGCCGCGACGCTCGACCAGGCACAGTTCGCCAAGATGGATCACGTCTGCCGCAAGTTGCGGCTGAACGCCGGCGAGAGCGTGGTGGAGGCGGGCTGTGGCTGGGGCACGCTGGCCCTGCACATGGCGCGCCACTACGGCGTGCGGGTGCGCGCGTTCAACATCTCACACCAGCAGATCGTGTATGCCCGCGAGCGGGCGGCGCGCGAGGGCCTCGGCGCGCGCGTGGAGTACGTGGAGGACGACTATCGCAACATCACCGGCCATTACGACGCCTTCGTGTCGGTCGGTATGCTCGAGCACGTGGGACTGGCGAACTACCCGGCGCTCGGGCGCGTCGCGCACCGCTGCCTGGGCGGTCGCGGTCGCGGGCTCATCCACTCGATCGGTCGCAACCGCCCGGCGACGCTGCAGCCGTGGATCGAGAAGCGTATCTTCCCCGGGGCCTACCCGCCGTCGCTCGGGGAGATGACGCGCATCTTCGAGCCCTGGAACCTGTCCATCCTGGACGTCGAGAACCTGCGCCTGCACTACGCGCAGACGCTGCGTCACTGGCTCGCCCGCTACGAGGCCGCGAGCGAGCGCGTGCGCGAAATGTTCGACGAGAGGTTCGTGCGCATGTGGCGGCTGTATCTCGCCGGCTCGGTGGCGGCGTTCACCACCGGCACCATGCAACTGTTCCAGGTTCTGTTTGCGCCCGGCGAGAATAACGACATCGCGTGGACACGCGCGCATCTGTACACACGCTGACCGGCTCATGCGCTCATGTGACGTCCTCATCGTCGGCGGGGGGCCCGCGGGCTCTACCGCCGCCTGGAAGCTGCGGCGCGCCGGCGCCGACGTCCTGGTGCTCGATCGCGAGCGCTTCCCGCGTGTGAAGCTGTGCGCCGGCTGGATCACGCCCGAGGTGGTGCGCGATCTGGATATGGACCTGCAGTCCTATCCGCACCGCCTGTTGACTTTCCCGCGCTTGCGGGTGCACTTCGGAAGGCTGCACGTTCCGGTGCCGTGCGTGCAACATTCCATCCGCCGCTTCGAATTCGACGCCTGGCTGCTGGAGCGCTCGGGCGCGCCGCTCGAGCGGCACAACGTGCGCCGCATCGCGCGCGACGGCAACGGCTTTGTCATCGACGACGCGTTTCGCTGCCGCTGGCTGATCGGCGCCGGCGGTACACGCTGCCCGGTGTACCGCACCCTGTTCCGCGAGCTGAACCCGCGCGCCGCCGAGCTGCAGATCGTCACGCTCGAGCACGAGATCCAGTACGACTGGCGGGACTGCGACTGCCACCTGTGGTTCTTCGATCACGGGCTGCCCGGTTACTCGTGGTACGTGCCCAAGGAGCAGGGCTGGCTCAATGTAGGCGTCGGCGGGATCGCCGAGCGCATGAAGCGCGGCGGGCACGACATCCGGGAACACTGGGCGCATCTGGCCGCCACGCTCGGGGGCCGCCTCGCGCCGGGCGCCCATTACGATCCCAGCGGCTACAGCTACTACCTGCGCGGGCGCGTGGACGTGGTACGCCGCGACAACGCCTTCATCACCGGGGACGCCGCGGGGCTGGCGACCCGCGATCTGGGTG
>Ga0209156_10002870_pt1 | contig 13295 bp, 11 predicted proteins | sample GraSoiAngelo_124_FD_185881 | JGI IMG/M metagenome (GOLD analysis project Ga0209156, IMG submission 185881) | Grasslands soil microbial communities from the Angelo Coastal Reserve, California, USA - 14_0927_05_20cm (SPAdes) (version 2) | ecosystem: Environmental > Terrestrial > Soil > Grasslands...
GGACGGGGCTCGTCGGCGGGCTCGCTCGTCGCTTACTGCCTCGGGATCACGAACATCGATCCCATGCGTTACGGCCTCCTGTTCGAGCGATTCTTGAACCCCGAGCGGATCTCCATGCCCGACATGGACATCGACTTCGCCGACGACCGGCGCGACGAGGTCATCCGCTACGTCGCCGACAAGTACGGGCGCGATCGGGTGGCCCACATCATCACCTTCGGCACCCTCGGCGCCAAGGCGGCCATCCGGGACGTCGGGCGCGTGCTCGGCATGAGCTACACCGAGGTCGACCGTATCGCCAAGCTGGTGCCGAACTTCCCGCTCAACATCACGCTGGACGACGCCTACCAGAAGTCGCCGCCGCTGGCCGACATGGTCAAGAGCCAGGCGAGCATCGGCGAGCTGTGGGCCATCGCGCGGACGCTGGAGGGCTGCACGCGCCACGCATCCGTGCACGCCTCCGCCGTCGTCATCTCCGACGAGCCGCTCGACGAGCACGTGCCGCTCTACAAGGACCCCAAGCGCCCGGAGCTCATCACCGGCTACGCCATGGGCCCCATCGAGAAGCTCGGCCTGCTGAAGATGGACTTCCTGGGCCTGCGCACGCTCACCGTGCTCGCCAACACGGCCAAGCTCCTCAAGGCATCGCGCGGGATCGACATCGACTTCGACGCGCTCCCGCTCGACGACGCGAAGACCTACGCGATGCTGACGGAGGCGAAGACCTTCGGCGTGTTCCAGCTGGAGTCCTCGGGGATGCGCGAGGCGCTGCGTGGACTGAAGCCGGAGAAGCTCGAAGACGTGATCGCGATGGTCTCGCTCTACCGGCCGGGCCCGATGGACCTGATCCCCGATTTCATCGCGCGCAAGCACGGCCGGGCCAAGATCGCCTACGAGCATCCCGCCATGGAGAAGTTCACGCGGGAGACGTACGGGATCATGGTGTACCAGGAGCAGATCATGCAGATCGCCTCCGAGATGGCGGGCTTCACCATGGGCGAGGCGGACACCCTGCGCCGGGCCATGGGCAAGAAGGACCGCGAGCTCATGGCCAAGCAGCGCGACAAGTTCCTCGCCGGCTGCGTGGACCGCGGCACCCAGGCGGTCAAGGCCGAGCGCGTCTGGGAGCTGATGGAGAAGTTCGCGGGCTACGGGTTCAACAAGTGCCTCACCGCCGACACGTGGATCGAGATGGCCAACGGCACGCGCAAGCCGATCACGGCCGTCCGCGAGGGCGATCTGGTGCTCACCAAGGACGGCGCCCACCGCGCCCGTGCCGTGACGCCGAGCGGCGTGCGGCGGGTGGGCCGCCTCACGCTCACGAACGGTCTGAGCGTCCGCTGCACGCCGGATCATCCGATCTTCACGCATCGCGGCTGGGTCAACGCCGAGAAGCTCGGCCCGGCCGACGGCGTGGCCGTTCTCGACGCCGTCGCGGCCGCCTTCGAGCGCGTGGCCGCGCGCCGCAGCGGTGGCGCCCGCGCGGCCGCGCTGGCCGAGACGCCGATGCTCTGGGCGGCGCCCGTCGCGTTCGTGCTCGAGGGCACCGAGCCGACCTACGACATCGAGGTCCCGGGGGCGGGGAGCTTCATCGCCAACGGCATCGCCGTCCACAACTCGCACGCCGGCGCCTACGCGCTCGTCGCCTACCAGACGGCGTACTTCAAGGCCAACTATCCCGTCGAGTTCATGGCGGCCCTGCTGACCTCGGAAATGGGCGACACCGACAAGATCGTGAAGTACATCGAGGAGTGCCGCGCGATGGGCCTCACGGTGTCGCCGCCCGACGTCAACGTCTCGGCCGTGCAGTTCAGCGTCGCCGGCGACACGATCCGCTTCGGCCTGGCCGCCATCAAGAACGTGGGCGAGGCGGCCATGGAGTCGATCCTCGCCACGCGCGCGGGTGAGGGCGCCTTCAAGACGCTCGACGACTTCTGCACGCGCGTGGACCTCCGCCTGGTCAACCGCCGCGTGATCGAGTCCCTGGTCAAGGCGGGCGCCTTCGACTCGCTGGGGCTGCCGCGCGCCCATCTGCTCGCGCAGACCGACGCCGCCCTCGAGGGAGGCCAGCGCGTGCAGCGCGATCGCCTCGAGGGGCAGGCCTCGTTCTTCGACGCGCTGATCCCGCCGGCCGCCGCGCCGGCGCGCCGCGAGCCGGCGGAGATCGTGGCCGAGTGGCCCGACGACCAGCGCCTGGCGTACGAGAAGGAGGTCCTCGGCTTCTACATCTCCGGCCACCCCCTCGCGCAGTACGCCGCCGTCATCGAGTCGCTCGGCGTCACGACCTCCGCCGACCTCGCGGCGCGCAGCCACGGCGCGCGCGTCACCCTGCTCGGCCACGTGGCCGCCCTCAAGGAGACGGCGACCAAGAGCGGCAGCCGCATGGCCTTCGTCACCCTCGAGGACATGGCGGGGGCGGTGGAGGTCACGGTGTTCCCGGAGCCCTTCAAGACGGCGGCGCCGTTCCTGCGCTCCCGCGAGCCGCTCGTCGTCCGCGGCCGTGTGGACGACGGCGACAAGGGGCGCGTGATCCTCGCCGAGGACGTGCGGCTGCTCGAGCAGGCTCTGGGCGGCGCCCCGCGGCCGCGGGCGACGGGCGCCGAGCCGGGGGCGTGCCGCATCCGCGTGGTCGCCGGCGCCGATCCGGAATCCCGGCTCGCCGCGCTGAGGAAAATCTGCGAGGCGCACCCCGGCGGCGTGCCCGTGTTCGTGCACGTCGTGCTGGCCGGGCAGGAGGTGGTGATCCGCTCGCGCGGCTTCTCGGTGGACGCCACGCCCGAGCTGGTGAGCGAGGTCGAGGGCCTGCTCGGCCGGGCCACGCTCACGATCGACTATGCCTGACGCGCTGGACTTCGAGCAGCCGCTCCTGGAGCTGGAGATCCGCATCGCGGCCCTCCAGGCGACCGACGACCCGGCGCACGCCGACGAGATCGCGCGCCTGCAGGAACGCCTCGAGCGCCAGCGCCAGCGCACGTACGCCGGCCTCACGCCCTGGCAGCGCACGCAGCTGGCGCGGCACCCCAAGCGTCCCCACACGCGCGACTGGTGCAAGCTGCTGCTGGAGGAATTCACCGAGCTGCACGGCGACCGCCTGTTCCGCGACGATCCGGCCATCATCGGCGGCCTCGCGCGCTTCGATGGGCAGTCGGTGGTCGTGATCGGTCACCAGAAGGGGCGCGACACGCGCGAGAAGATCGCGCGCAACTTCGGCATGCCGCACCCCGAGGGCTATCGCAAGGCGCTGCGCCTCATGGAGCTGGCCGCGAAGTTCGGCAAGCCCATCCTCACGTTCATCGACACGCCCGGCGCCTATCCGGGGCTGGGCGCCGAGGAGCGCGGCCAGGCGGAGGCGATCGCGCGCAATCTGCGGCGCATGGCGTCGCTGCCGACCCCGATCGTGGCCGTGGTGACGGGCGAGGGCGGCAGCGGCGGCGCCCTGGCCATCGGCATGGGCAACCGCGTGCTGATGCTCGAGCACGCCGTCTACTCCGTGATCTCGCCCGAGGGCTGCGCGGCGATCCTCTGGGGTGATGCCGCCAAGGCGCCGGAGGCGTCGGAGGCCATGCGCACCACGGCGCCCGAGCTGCTGCGTCTGGGCGTCATCGACGGCATCGTGCCGGAGCCGGTGGGCGGCGCGCACCGCGACTGGGACGGCGCCGCCGCGCGGCTGCGCGTGGTGCTGCGCGCGCAACTGGCCGAGCTGAAGGCCAAGCCACGCGAGGCGTTGATCACGGAGCGCTACGAGAAGTTCCGGCGGATGGGCGCCTTCGAGGAGGCATCCGTGCCCGGCGCCGCCGGCGAGAGAAGTCCCGCCCGCTAGCGGCGCAGGAGGGCGATGGCCGCGTCCTCGTCGGTGACGAGGACGTTCATGAACCGGCCGGCGAGCGCGCCGCGCAGCGCGTCCACCTTGCTCTTGCCGCCGGCCACCGCGATCACGGAGCGGCCGTCGCGGCGCGAGAGCGCCTGTAGCCGCGCGCCCTCCACGGACAGCAGCCGATGCGACAGCGCGCGCAGCTCCGGCCGATCCACCACGTGGCCGTCGGCGTCGAATGGCTGGTAATTGATCTCGCCCACCACGCCGAGCTGGCGCAGCCGCTTGACACTCACGCCGTAGGACTCCGCCAGCGCGCAGAAGCCGGGTGTCTGCTCGGCGATGACGCCGACGCCGGCCAGCGCGATGTCCACGTCCTGGGCGGCGTCGTAGATCGAGCGCACCTCGGGATCGCGCAGCAGCCGCCGGCGCTCGCGCTCGATCTCCTTGAGCGAGAGCAGGTGCTGCACGGGCAGGGCGTAGGCCCGCACGTGGGGACGGTACTTGGCCGCCATCATGCCGACGAGCGTGTTGGCGAAGATGTCGACGAGCTTGAGCGTGCTCTCGCCCGACAGCGGGTAGAGCGCGAGATCGCGGAGGCGGCGCTCGCGCAGCGAGTGGATCGTGTGATAGAGCGTGAGCCCGCACGAGAGCCCGATGCGCATGCCGTTCTCGGCGACCTTCTCGAAATAGGCGGCGGCCGCCGCCCCCAGCTCGGCGCGCAGGTCGCCGCGCCCGCCCGACGCCACCACCACCGCCTCGCGCAGCCCGTACGTCTGCACGAGCCCGGTCTCCAGCTCCTCGGTGCGGGGGAGGTCCAGCTCCACGCGCACGAGCCCGTCGTCCATCGCGCGCTTGAGCAGGCGCGAGACGGTGGCCGCCGACACGCCGAGGGCGACCGCGATGTCCTTCTGGCTGCGGCCCTGCTTGTAGTAGAGCTCCAGGCACTGGACCATCTGGCGGGTCTCGCGAGAGGGCTGAGAAATTAATTTCATCGTCGTCAAGTTCTTGCTTGACGGGCCCAGTCTACCCCGTTATCCTTCGCGGCGACACGGGAATTCCCACCCCCCAACGCCGAGGGAGGCCGAGCATGGGCGCACGACGCTATGGCAACGGCAAGTCTGTCGCACCGGATGCCTACCACCAGTCGAAGAACGAGCTCGATGGGCTGCCGCACACGGTCACGGAGAAGATCCCCGTCACCAACACGCCGAACATCTTCTCGTACAAGTCGTACGTCTTCGCCAAGAACCCGGCGCTCGTGCGTCGGTTCATCAAGGCCACCAAGGCCGACGTGGGTGGCGTGGGCGGCCACGTCGTGGCCGCCGACGAGGTGAAGTCGATCATCGCCAAGCACGTGCTCGACAACAACGGCTACCGCGGCGAGCCGATCTTCACCTCGCTCATCGTCACCCATACCGGCGACGACTGCGCGGTGACCGGCATCATGACCGAGTCCGTCGACATGTCCGTGGTCGACGAGCTCATGTGGGACGCGCTGCAGGAGGGCGCCACCAAGGCCGCCGAGCTCGGCCTCTACGGGCCCGGGCAGGACCTCGTGGCCGACGCCTTCACCGGCAACCTGCGCGGCGCCGGGCCGGCCACGGTGACCCTGCCGTTCCCCGTGCGCAAGGACAATCCGTCGCAGACGGTGCTCGTGTCCTTCGCCGACAAGACGGAGCCGATGGCGTTCAACCACTACGCCACCGGCGCCTACATGCTGCCGCGCTTCAACACCGGCCTCATCATCGCGGCCTCGAAGATGAAGCGCGGCTACATCTTCGAGATCGTCGACCTCGACACCAAGGCCCAGGCCATCGAGGCCGGCGCCCACCCGCGCGACCCCAAGGCGCTCGACGGCAAGATGGAGGAGCTCGCCAAGGGCCTGCAGGAAAAGGTCATCACGCTGCGCGCGCCCGAGGACCTCTACGACATCGAGGGGCTCACGCGCTCCTCGCGCTTCGTCATCGCGCGCATCTGGAGCCGCAACGAGAAGGGCGACAAGGACCAGCTCGGCTACATCTGCTCGGCCGAGCGGCTGCACAACATCAAGACGAAGAAGGGCTTCACCTACGGCGGCAAGGACGATCCGGTGCTCCTCGCGTTCGCGCAGGGCGACTGGCCGGCGCCGGGCGAGATCACCTCGCCGTGGGCGACGGCGCCGATGGTCGCCGGCGACTGCCGCGGCAGCCACAACCTGCACATCCTGCCGATGCCGATCAACTCGCAGACGTCGTACTGGTCGGGGCCGATCCTGTCGGCCATCACGCTGTCCTGCAACATCCACACAGGGCGCATCGGCGCCATCTCCGACCAGTTCGCGCTCGGCACGCCGTGGGACGAGGTGCGCCGCACGGCCTCCACGCTGGCCATCCAGTTCCGCCACGCGCACGGCGTCAAGCAGCCGGCGACGCTGCACGAGGACGAGCTGGAGTACCAGGAGGGCTGGAAGGAGCGCCGCGCCCGCCTCGAGCTGCAGTTCGAGCTCAAGCCCCCCCTGACCTTCACCGACACCGCCAACGGTCACGGCAACGGCCACGCCGCGAAGCCCGCGCCCGCCGCCGCGCGCGCCGCGGGCCGTCCCGAGGAGATTGATTAGTCTCGCGTAACGTCGGCCCGCTCCGAGCGCCGGCTTTGCCGGCGCCACTCGAGATTTCTCGCCTCGCGGATGACCGGTGGGGGGTGTCGGGGGGAGCGCCGCCGCTCCCCCCGACGTCAGTTAATTGACTTGATCCGGAGCGGGTGCTACGGTTCAAGCCAGCGTCAAACAAGGATTTCCTGGACCCGCATGGCGAAGCTACACGTGATTACCTACGGCTGTCAGATGAACGAGTACGACTCCGAGCGGGTCGCCGGCCTGCTTCGCGAGCATCGCTACGAGCTCACCGACAGCGAGACGGACGCCGATCTCATCCTCGTCAACACCTGTGCGATCCGCGAGAAGGCCGAGGACAAGGTGTTCTCCAAGCTCGGCGAGCTGCGGGCGCTGAAGGCGCGCAAGCCCGGGCTGCTCGTGGGGGTCATGGGCTGCATGGCGCAGCTGCAGCAGACGGCCGTGCAGAAGCGCGCGCCCCACGTCGATCTCGTCTTTGGCTCCGCGGCCGTCTCGCGCGTGGCCGAGCTCGTCGAGCGCGCGCGCACCGAGCGGCGCCACGTGCTGGACACCGGCGAAGCCCCGCTCGTGAAGATCACCGCGCGTCCGCCCTCGGCCGACCGCGTGCGCGCCTACGTCACGGTGATGGAGGGCTGCGAGAAGCACTGCACCTTCTGCGTGGTGCCGCGCACGCGCGGGCGCGAGCGCAGCCACGCGCCGGAGACGATCGTGGCCGAGGTGCGCGGCCTCGTGGCCGAGGGCTGCCGCGAGGTCACGCTGCTCGGGCAAACGGTCAACGCCTACGGTCGCGACCTCACCCCGCCGACCGATCTCCCCGCGCTCATGCGCCGCGTGAACGACGTCGAGGGCCTCGCACGGATCCGCTTCACCACCTCCAACCCGTACAACCTCACGCCCCGGATGATCGCGGCCATGCGCGAGGTGCCGAAGGTGTGCGAGTGGTTCCATCTGCCGCTGCAGTCGGGCAGCAACCGCGTGCTGGAGCGGATGAACCGCGGCTACACGCGCGAGCGCTACCTCGCGCTCATCGACGACCTCCGGGCGGCCGTGCCGGACATCGCGCTGTCGACGGACCTCATCGTCGGCTTCCCGGGCGAGAGCGAGGAGGATTTCCTGGAGACGCTGGCCATGGTCGAGCGCGTGGGCTACGACAACGTCTTCGCCTTCCGCTATTCGCGGCGGCCGGGCACGCCGGCGGCGGAGATGACGGAGCAGATCCCCGACGCCGTGAAGGCCGAGCGCAACCGTCGCCTGCTCGACGTCGTCCAGCGCGTGGTCGCCGCGCGCGCGGCGGCGCTGGCGGGGCGGGTGGTGGAGGTGCTGGTCGACGGCGTCTCGCGACGCAACCCCGGCGAGCTGTCCGGCCGGACACGCTGCAACCGTGTCGTCAACTTCGACGGCCTCGGCCGGGTCCGCGTGGGCGACCTCGTCCACGCCCGGGTGACCGAGGTGCTGCCGCACAGCCTGCGGGCCGCGCTCGAGTCGGTGCCCGAGGAGGCCGTATGCTCGTCGAGATGAAAGTGCGCGGGCTCGCCCTCGATCCGGTCTCGAACATGCCGATCATCATCCTGCGCGACGAAGACGACAAGCGCTCGCTGCCGATCTGGGTCGGCATCTTCGAGGCCAACGCCATCGCGCTGGAGCTCGAGAAGATCCCCACCCCCCGGCCGATGACGCACGACCTGATCAAGAACATCCTCGAGTCGCTCGAGGCCCAGGTGCTCAAGATCGTGGTGACCGACCTCAAGGACAACACCTTCTTCGCCGTCCTCCACCTCAAGCTCGGCGACACCGAGTACACGGTCGACTCGCGGCCCTCGGACGCCATCGCCCTGGCGCTGCGCGTGGCCGCCCCGATCTTCGTGGAGGAGGAGGTCTTTCCGAAGGCCGGGAAGATGGAGGTCGCGAAGGAGGCGACGGAGCCGGTCAAGACCGACGATCCGGAGCAGCTGCGCGAGTGGCTGCAGAACATCAAGCCGGAGGACTTCGAGAAGTACAACAAGGCCTGACCGCCGGCATGCGCGTCGCGCTCTTCACGAACAACTACACGCCGTTCTGCGGCGGCGTGACCATCTCCGTCGAGACGCTGCGCCGCGGCCTCGAGGGCCGCGGCCACGAGGCCTGGGTGCTCGCGCCGCGCTTCCCCGGTCCCATCGCCGATCCGCCGCGCGTGCTGCGCTACCCCTCGATCCCGGCCACCACGTATCCCGAGTTCCCGCTGGCGATTCCGTTTGCGCGCGACATCGCGGCGCGGGTGCGCGCGCTCGCCGTCGACGTCTTCCACGCGCACCACCCCTTCTTGCTAGGGCCGGCGGCGGCGCGGCTGGCGCGCCGGCTCGGGCGCCCGCTCGTGTTCACCTACCACACGCGCTACGAGAAGTACGCCCACTACGTGCCGTTTTCACGGGCGGTGGTGGAGCGCGCGGCGGTCGCGCTGAGCGCGCGCTTTGCCCGGCGCGCCGACGCGGTGATCGCGCCCTCGGCGCTGGTGCGCGACGAGCTCGTGCGGCGCGGCGTGCGGGCGCCCGTCGCGGTGGTCCCCACCGGCGTCGATCTGGAGCGCTTCCGTCCCGGCGAACGCGGCGCGGCCCGGCGCGCGCTCGGCCTGTCGCTCGACGAGCCGCTGCTCCTCTACGTCGGCCGCCTGGACCGCGAGAAGTCCGTCGAGCGCGTGCTCCTGGCCTTCGACCACGTGGCGGGCACGCTGCCGCGCGCGCGGCTGGCCCTGGTCGGGCAGGGCAAGGAGGCGGCCAACCTCCGCGCGCTGGCGGCGCGGCTGCCGTCCGCCCCGCGCGTGCAGTTCCTCGGCGCGCGCCCCCACGACACGCTGCCCGTCTGCTACCAGGCCGCCGACCTCTTCCTCTTCGCCTCCGAGACGGAGACCCAGGGCCTCGTGCTCGCCGAGGCTGCCGCGTGTGGCCTGGCCGCGGTGGCGGTGGCCGCGCCCGGCTGCGACGAGGTCGTCCGCGACGGCGCCACGGGCGTGCTGGCGAAGCCCGAGCCCACCGCGCTCGCCGAGGCCGCCATCGGGCTGCTGCTCGATCACGACCGGCGCGCGGCGATGGCCGCGCGCGCCCGCGCCGTCGCGGAGCGCGAGTTCGACGTCCGCCTGCAGATCGAGCGCACGCTCGCCGTCTACACCGCGGCCGTCGCGGCGGGCCGGCGCCGCTGATGGCCGCGCCGCGCGCGATCCGCGTGAGCTGCCGCCGCGAGTTCGCCGCGCCCGAGGGCCAGGGCCTGCTGGCCGCCGACCCGCGCGTGCGGACGCTGCGCCGCGTGCTCGTGTCGTATCCCGACGTCCGCTACATCCTGCCCGACCGCATCAGCCTGGAGGCGACCGCCGACCCGCGCACGCTGGAGACGGTCGCGCGCTTCCTCGAGCGCCAGCAGTGGCTGGTGACCGCGGTGGCGGTGGAGTGAGCCCTCCCTTCGGGAGGACAAGCGCGTGAGCCGCCGATCCGCCGAGGCGCACGCGCGGATCGTCGAGGAGATCGCCCGGGAGAAGGCGGCCACGCTCGGGCGCGCCGGCGAGCGGCTGGAGGCGGCGCTGGCCGAGGTGGCCGAGCGCGCGCGCGCCTGGCGCGCCGCCGACGACGCGCCGACGCGCGCGGAGCTGGCCGCCGCCTACGAGCGGGCCTGGCACGCGGCCGAGGCGGCGCGGCAGACGCTGCTGATCCAGCGCGAGGCGGTCGGGCTGCGGCATCACCGCGACATGGACGTGCAGTTCCCCCGGCCCCCGCGGCGGTTGTGATCTGGAACCCGACGCTCGAGCGCCTGCCGCGCGCCGCGCGCGAGGCGCTCCAGCGGGACCGGCTGCGCACGACGCTCGCCTGGGCCGCCGAGCGCGTGCCGTTCTACGCCGAGGGGCTGCGCGGCCACGCGGTCCGCGAGCTCGGCGAGCTGGCCACGCTGCCGTTCACGCGCAAGAGCGACCTGCGCGAGCACTATCCCTTCGGGTTCCTCGCCGTCCCGCGCGCCGAGCTGGCGCGCATCCACGCGTCGTCGGGCACCAAGGGCAAGCCGACCCTCGTCGGCTACACGGCGGGCGATCTCGACATGTGGCGCGAGGTGATGGCGCGCGTGCTGCTCGCCGCCGGCGCCCGCCCGGGCGACACGCTGCACAACGGGTACGGCTACGGCCTCTTCACCGGCGGTCTCGGCTTTCACGACGGCGCCGAGCGCGTCGGCCTGAGCGTCGTCCCCGTCTCCTCCGGCAACACCGCGCGCCACCTCCTGCTGCTGCACGATCTGAGGCCCGCCGGCCTGTGCGCCACGCCCTCGTTCGCGCTGCACATCGCCGAGACGCTGCAGGAGCAGGGGGGGGACCCGCGCGCCCTCGGCCTGCGTTACGGGCTCTATGGCGCCGAGCCGTGGACCGAGGGCATGCGGGCGGCGCTCGAGCGCGCCTTCGGCTGCCCCGCCTACGACGTCTACGGCCTGTCGGAGATCGTCGGGCCCGGGGTCGCCGGGGAATGCGAGGCGCGCGACGGCCTGCATCTGGCCGACGACCACTTCCTGCCGGAGATCGTCGATCCCGCGACGGGAAGCGTGCGGGCGGCCGGCGCGGAGGGCGAGCTCGTGCTGACGACGCTCACCAAGCGCGCGATGCCGCTGATCCGCTACCGCACGGGCGACATCACCACGCTCACCGACGCCCCGTGCGCCTGCGGGCGCACCACCGCCCGGATCGCGCGGATCAAGGGCCGCACCGACGACATGCTGATCGTCAAGGGCGTGAACCTCTACCCCTCCGAGGTGGAGGGCACGCTGCTCGCCGTGGAGGAGCTGGTGCCGCACTACCAGCTGCTCGTCGATCGCCGCACCACGCTCGCGCGGCTGGAGGTGCAGGTGGAGCCCGCGCCGGCGGTGGTCGAGCGCTGCGGGGGCTTCGACGTCACGCATCCGGTGCTCGTCGACCTACGCCGGCGGGTCGGCGAGCGCCTGGCCCGGGCCATCGGGCTCACGGCCGAGGTCACGCTCGTGGCGCCGCGCACGCTCCCGCGCTCCGAGGGCAAAGCCGTCCGGGTGATCGAGCAGCGGTAGACTGAAGGCAGGAGGCTCCTCATGAGCGACGAGCGGGCAATGATGGCGAAGATCGAGCGGGGCGAGCGCCTGGAGTCCGCGGACGAGATGACGGCCGAGTACCGCGACAACCTCGTGCACCTCATGACCATGCAGGCCGACTCCGAGCTGGCCGGCGGCTACGGCTACGTGTCGTGGATCCAGAAAGCGCCGACGGTGGAGGAAAAGCACGTCGTCGCCCAGATCGTGAAGGACGAGTTGCGCCACGCGGCGGTGATGTACGGGCTGCTGGCCGACCTCGGCGTCGACGTGGACAGCCACGTGCACCGTCACGACGAGACCTTCACGATGCGCATCGAGCCCGACGCCGACATCGGCACCCGGCGCATCACCGACGACAAGCGCGTGAACATCTTCTATTACCCGATCGACACCTGGCAGGATTTCGTCTTCTTCAACTTCTGCATGGACCGGGGCGCCGGCCATCAGCTCGAGGACGTCCGCAGCTGCTCCTACGGGCCCTGGGTCCGCGCGATCGAGGGCATCTTCAAGGAGGAGAAGTTCCACATCCGCCACGGCGAGTACTGGGTCAAGAAGCTCGCCGAGGACCCGGCCACGCGCGCGGAGGCGCAGGCCACCTTCGCCAGGTGGTACGTACGCACGATGAACATCTTCGGCCGTCCCGGCTCGCCCAAGAACGTGCGCTATCGCCAGTACCGCCTCAAGACCCGTGACAACGACGAGGTCCGCCAGGCCTTCGCCACCGAGGTCGCGGGCCTCTGCGAGAAGGTCGGCCTGCTGGTCCCGGCGTGGAAGCCGGTCTGGGAGCAGCTGCCGGAAGAGGCGCAGATCCCGGGCTAGGTGCCGCCGCCGCTTGGGCCCGACGGCCCCGCCGCGCGCCGGGACTGACGCCGCGCCGGCCGCGCCCGCTCCGGGGTGTCCGCCTGCCGCGCGAGGCCATCGAGGTGGTGCTGCACGAGCGCGCGCATGACGGCGCCGGCGATCACGAAGACCAGCCGCGACCCGTCCGCGTTCCAGACGTCCACCGCGTCGTCGTCGCGCAACGCCCAGCGCCGGCCCTCGGCACGCGAGGTGATGTAGAGCGACAGCATGGCTCGCTTGGCCAGCACTCGCACAGATCGCGCCACGCCCAGGGCCGCGCCACGACGCGTACTTGGCCGCCGGGCGGCCGCGCGGCTGGCCCGCCAGTGAGCAGCCGCCGCCCAGCCACGGGCCAGCCGCAGCTAGACTTTACATAATGTCCGTTATCGGCAATAGCCGACGGCCCGGGGGCCGTCTCAGCCGTCCGAGGATGAACGACGCTCCGCGATGTACGTCGCAAACAACTCGTACTTGCGCACCAGGTACGCCCCGACCGGTACGCCATCATACAGATAACGAAACAAGGACTCGATGTCCCGCGGCCGTTGAAAGGCAAAATAGTAATACTCGACGTCGCACCCGCCGCGCCGCAACCGATAGACGCGGCGTTCTGGGAACCCATCGCGATATAGCGCGCCCAACATCTCTTCGACGAAGCGTTGGGAGCCAGAGCCGAATTTTGCAATCAACTGTCGTCCGTTGGCCTGCCGGTAGACAGTGCCATCTCCGTCCCAGCAGCCCCGGACGAAGTGGCGAACACATTCGCGAGGCACTTCCGGGAACTGCATGGTGAGGCTCTTGCGAGGCGTGAGGCCGAGTTCCAACATTCGTGCGACGAGCCGTGCATTAGAGATCGCAAACCGAAACGTGGCACCTGCCGTCTTGCCGTTGTACTCCCGTCGCGGGCGACTATGCACCGTCGTGTTGGAATGCATTAGCGCTTTCAACTTGTGCAGGAGCTCTGGT
>Ga0209156_10002874_pt1 | contig 13272 bp, 9 predicted proteins | sample GraSoiAngelo_124_FD_185881 | JGI IMG/M metagenome (GOLD analysis project Ga0209156, IMG submission 185881) | Grasslands soil microbial communities from the Angelo Coastal Reserve, California, USA - 14_0927_05_20cm (SPAdes) (version 2) | ecosystem: Environmental > Terrestrial > Soil > Grasslands ...
GGTTTGGTGATCACTTCTGCGATCTGCTTCTTTGCGACTGGCGGGTTGATAATCACTTCCGGCGTTTGCTTCATCGCGACCGCCGGTTTCTCTTTCGCGATTACCTGGGGCGGTATCTCCTTCGTGATTACCTCCGGTGCTTCCCTGGTGATCACCTGAACAGGATCCTTCTTTGCCGCCTGGTCGCGTCCCGCAAAAGCGAGCTTGGAAGGTGCGAAGGTCTGCGCGCGGCCAGTATTAGAGATGATCAGAAACGTTGTAACTGTTACGTTTAGACAAACCAGCCTCCGCACAAGTGCGAGCTATGCCGCGAATCCACACTCTCGGCAAGAAATTTCTTTTCACTTTTGAAGGACCTCGCGGAAGAAAAGCCTTCTTCCAAAATGCGATACGCGCTAGATCGACCGCATGAAGGAAGCGACGACAAATCGTCGGGTAACAACAAGCATTGATGCTGGTCTCGCACTTGTCGCTCTAATCGGCCACCTCCTGACGATTCACCGCTATGGCTACTTTCGCGATGAGCTTTATTACATTGCCTGCGCACGCCATCTCGATTTCGGTTACGTCGATCTCGCACCGCTGAGCGCGTTCCTGCTGCGAATTGAACTGATTTTGTTCGGGAGCTCATTGTTCGCGTTGCGGATTTTTCCTGCGCTGGCAAACGCGCTTACCATCGTTTTCACCGGACTTCTCACGCGGGAGCTGGGCGGCCGTGCGTGGGCGGTTGCTCTCGCATGTACGAGCGTGCTCGGGAGCCTGTTTTTCCTCGCCGTCGGCAACTTTTATTCGCCCAATGTTTATGAGCCTTTGTTTTGGACGGGCGCGATTTACCTGCTCTGCCGAATTATTAACGGCGCATCATCTCGCACCTGGCTCTGGTTCGGTGTCGTCGTCGGCTTCGGAATCCAAAACAAGCACTCTATGGTTTTTTTCGGCGTGGCAATCGTGCTTGCGATTCTGTTAACGCCGCAGCGCCGTCAATTTGCGCAAAAATGGATTTGGCTCGGCGGTTTCATTGCCCTTGTTATCGCGCTCCCGAACATCATCTGGCAAATAGAACGCGGCTGGCCCACCTGGGTGTTGTTGCAGGGTATCGCAAAGAGCAACAAAAACGTCGTTCTCAGCCCGTGGGAATTTTTCTCCCAACAGATCACCTTGATGAATCCGGCGACCTTTCCGGTGTGGTTTGGTGGGTTGATCTGGCTGCTCGTCTCCTACGAAGGCCGGCGCTATCGCGTCATCGCTTTCACTTACGTAATCGCTTTCACCGAATTCATCGTCATGCACGGAAAGAATTATTACCTTGCCCCGGCTTATCCGATGTTATTTGCCGCGGGTGGCGTTGCTTTCGAGAGAATTTTCGCGCTGCGCTTCCGTTGGCTCAAACCGGCGATCGCGTTTCTCGTCCTCGTGTCAGCGCTCGTCTTGGCGCCGGTCGTTCTTCCGATTTTGTCACCGGAGAAATTGCTCGCGTATATGCGCGCGATTCATTTCGAGGTCCCACGAGCGGAAACGTCGCATACTGCGGCATTACCCCAACTCTATGCCGACCAATTCGGCTGGGAGGAGATGGTGCGCTCAGTCGCGCGGGTCTACGTCAGCTTGCCTGCGAACGAACAGAAGCTTGCAGCAATTTTTTGCCAGAATTATGGAGAGGCCGGCGCGATTGATCTCTTCGGTCCAAAATATCGGTTACCGCCAACGCTTTCCGGACATCAAAATTATTTTTACTGGGGACCGGGCCGCTACGCGGGCGAGATAATGATTGTCCTGGATGACGACGCGACCGAGGAGCGCGAGCAATTTCGCTCGGTCGAAGATCGTGGGATGGTCGAAAGCAGTCCCTGGGCGATGCCTTGGGAACAGCGATTGCACATTTTCGTTTGTCGCGACTTGAAGATTCCGTTGCGCGAACTCTGGCCGAAAGTGCGTGTCTGGTTGTGAAAGGCGCAAACGTCTTTGGTAGGGCGAGACTCTGTCGAGCCGGTTTCATATGCGTGAAAGACCAAGCCGTAGCCATCCAGCCGAAAGCGTTCTTATTTTTCGGGATCAACCGACCATTGTTTTCGCCACAATCTGCAGCCGCAAACGCCGATCCCAGCTTGCCAACGATTCTGTTCACAATGCGTTGGTGGAATCCTGGAGCATAGCTGTGGCATGGCTGGTGGGCTTTTACTTAATCATGCCGGATCATATTCATCTGTTTTGCGCCCCCAACGGAGAAGATCACACACTTGAACGCTGGATTTCATTCTGGAAACGCCGGTTGCCGCCAGTTCAGAACGCCCGAAGCACTGTTTCAAGCGCACAGCTTTCATCACCGACTGCGGCGAGATGAGAACTATTCTGAAAAATGGGAGTATATACGGATGAATCCCGTTCGCGCGGGATTGGTTTCTCATCCTGATCAATGGCCTTACCAAGGCATCCTTAACGAATTACCTCGGTGGAACTGATGGCGGCTCCGCAGAGCGTCGCCCTACCGGAGACCTTCGCGAGAACAATTGGTAGGGCGAGACTCTGTCGAGCCGGCAACGTTAAGTTAGCGAATGCCTCTACCCAGCCTCGCCCTACAATTTTGCCAAGGCGTCGATCATGCGCTGACGCAGTTTTGTGTCAGGCAATCGGCCGACGCCGCCACGCATATTGTCTTCGAGATGTTGAACATTGTTCGTCGCCGGAATGGCGAAGGTCACCGCCGGATGAGCGACGATCCATTTCAGAAGAAATTGCGCCCAGGAAGTGCACTCAAATTCCGTCGCGAAATCGGGCAACGGCTTTCCGCGCACGCGATGAAACAGATCGCCGGCGCTAAACGGACGATTCACGATCACGGCTACGCTCCGGTCCTGCGCCAGCGGTAAAATTCTTTCCTCAGCTTCGCGTTCCATGATCGAATAGTTGATCTGAACGAAATCGAGTTTCTCGCGCGCGAGGATTTTCGCCACCTCGGCAAAGGCACCGGCTTCGTAATGCGTGACGCCGAGATACCGGAATCTTCCTTGCGCCTTCCATTCCCGCATTGTCTGGAGCTGCGTCTCGGCATCGACCAGGTTGTGCACCTGCATCAAATCGATCGTCTTGGTTTGCAGACGCGCGAACGAACGCTCCATCGAATTGATCCCAGCCTGTTTGCCACGGGTCCAGACCTTGGTGGCAAGAAAAAGGGAATCGCGCAGTTTAAGTTTCGTTAGAAGATCACCGATGACTTGCTCGGCGCGGCCATACATCGGCGACGAATCAACAACGCGGCCGCCGAGTTTCACGAACGTACGCAGAACTTCAGCCAACGGTGCGGACTGCGCCGGATCAACGTCGAATGTTTGCCATGTACCCAGCCCGATCACCGGCAGTTTTTCTCCGGAGGAAGGAATTGGACGCATGATCGGGTTGTCGGTGGGTTGCTGCGCCTTTGCCATTGTTCCCGAGAAACATAACGCCGCCGCTGTGCCGCCAAGCAAGCGCGCGGCTTCGCGGCGAGTCAGGCCACCAAGCGGATCCACAAATGAAAGTGTAGGACGTTGTGGGGAAACGCAATTGTAGCTGGTGCATCCGGGGCCTGGGCGCGGGCATCGACGGCGGCGACAAGATTTGCTGATTAGCAATCAGACATGTCGCGATTACGGTCGACATGATAATTAGTAAAATGAGTACCACTACCCGTCGCCAATTTATCAAACTCTCGGTCGCCGCAACCGCCGCTATGAGCATCCAAAATACGTTCGCTGAGGAAAAGGTGAAACCTTTGCGAATTCTTATTCTCGGCGGCACCGGATTCACCGGCCCGTTTCAGATAAAATACGCCCTAAGCCGCGGACATAAGGTGACGGTTTTTAATCGCGGCAAAACGCATCCCGGCGAATTGCCCAAGGAAGTTGAGCAACTGATCGGGGATCGCAATGGTCAGCTCGAGGCGTTGAAAGGAAAACAATGGGACGTTTGTATCGATAACCCAACCACGCTGCCGGCCTGGGTCCGAGATGCCGCTCAGATTCTGAAGGAAAACGTCGAGCGTTACATTTTTATTTCGACCATTTCGGTCTATGCCGACACCAGTACGGGCCCAAATGAAAACACGCCGCTGGCGAAATACGAAGGCGCTGACCCCTTCAAGGAAACGCTCGAAGCGATGAAGGCGTCGGGTTACAAAACGTACGGACCGCTTAAGGCGTTGAGCGAGCAGGAAACAGAAAAGTGGTTTCCGGGCAAATCGCTCATTATTCGCCCGGGCCTGATTGTTGGGCCACGCGACGAAACCGACCGTTTCACTTATTGGCCGGTGCGGATTGACCGCGGGGGCGAAGTACTGGCGCCGGGTAATCCGAGCGATCCGGTGCAATTCATTGATGGGCGCGATCTGGCGGAATGGACCATTCGCATGGCGGAAAATCGGGAGACTGGAATCTATAACGTCACGGGACCGGCCAAGGAATTGGGGATCGGCGGCATGCTCGATGGAATAAAAACCGCGCTGAGTTCGAACGCGACCTTCGCCTGGGCGGATGCTGAATTTCTCAAGCAACAGAAAGTCGAAGCGTGGTCGGACATGCCGGTGTGGGCCGGCGATGAATTAGGACTGTCGCGCGCCAATATCAGCCGCGCGCTGGCAAAACGGTTAACGTTTCGTCCCTTGGGCGAGACCGCACGCGATACGCTGGCGTGGTTCAAAACGCAGAAGCCGGAACGGCAGGCCAAAATGCGGGCAGGACTTACGCCAGAGCGCGAAGCGGAAGTTCTGGTCGCCTTGCACAAGGCCACGAAATGATGCCGCCTGGCGGAATGTGAACGTGAAAGACGACGACGCGAACGAAACGCAGAACGGTGCGTTCGTTCGTGTCCTGCAGCGCGTCGTGGTCATCGAACCACGCGAGCTGCGTTCGATCGCGTGGTCGCTGCTCTATTTCTTTAGCCTGCTCGCGAGTGCGTTTGTGTTGCGACCGTTGCGAGACTCGATGGGTTTGAACGGCGGCCCCGATAAATACCCGATGCTCTTCACGGGAACGCTCGTTGCGATGATCGCCGTGAGCCCCCTGTTCGCGCTACTCGTGACGAAGCTGCCACGGAGACGGTTTATCCCGATCGTCTACCGCGTCTCGATGGCCTGTCTGTTCGCGTTCTGGCTGTGGCTCAAGTTCTCTCCGGGGAGCCTGAAGCTAACTGCGGCCTATACGTTCTTCGTCTGGTTCAGCGTCTTCAACCTTTTTGTCGTGTCCGTCTTCCGCGGATTCATGGCCGACATCTGGCGCCTCGACCAGGCCAAGCGACTCTTCGGGTTCATCGGCGTCGGCGGTACGCTCGGTGCCCTCGCAGGATCGATGATTGCCACCCTCTTAGCCAAACCGATGGGCAGCACTAATCTGATCTTCATCTCGATCATATTGCTCGAGATCGCGGTCTTCAGCGTGCGCCGCCTCGTCGCCATCCACGGCATCGACGCGATTCAGCCAAACCAAGCCAGCGTCCCGCCGGGCGTCCTTCAGCCCTCAGATCTCTGGCGCGGCCTCAAGCTGATCGTCAGTCAGAGCTATCTGCGTTGGATCGCGACGTATACGTTCCTTTACGGTCTGATCGGAACATTCCTATATTACCAACAGGGCAAGCTCGTCGATCTCACCATCCACGATCGTGACCTCCGCACTCAATACTTCGGTAAAATTGAGTTCTCGGTGCAGCTTGGCACCGTGCTTATCCAACTTCTGCTCACGGCTCGGCTGATTCGTTGGTTCGGAATCACGTTCGCGCTCATCTCGCAGCCGGCGATCGCCGTACTCGGATGGATTGCACTGTCGCTCGCAATGCTCTACGGGCCGTGGCTTGGGAAGCACGGGTTCACGGTGGGTCAGCTCGCGCCGGAACTGGCCGTCCTCGCGGGCGTGCAGATTCTGCTGCGCATTAGCAACTTCGCTACCGCACAACCAGCGCGCGAGGCTCTCTACACTGTCGTCGAACGCGAGGTAAAGTACAAATCGAAGAGCTTCGTCGACACGTTCGTCTATCGTCTCGGCGATTGTCTCGGAGCCTGGGCGTTCATGGGCATCCAAGCCGTAGTGGCGAGCCTGACGGCGATTGCGTTCCTGACCATCCCGATCGCAGGCGTGTGGGTTTTTGTGGGCCGTACGCTGGGCCGCAAACAGCGCGAGCTCACCGATGGAGCGCAAGCACGAACAGGCCCAGTGACCGCAGAAGCGATCAGTTAGGCGACCGATCCTATCGCGGTCTGCACGGTGCCGGCCTAACGATGAGCGCGATCAGCTTCATTGCCGTACCGTTCATCGCAGTTGGTGCTGATTATGCCTGTGGCTTGGAAAAAACAGGTCGCTCTCGCGCAAGTTCACCCTGAAGAAGGAGCCGCCTAAAAAGATGCGAATTTACGACTTAACGAAAACGCCGAGCAACGGACGGCGGGATGGCGTTTTAGACCAAAAATCGCTCACAAAACCATCCTTTGTTCGAATCTCGACGTGACCGGCTGCGCGGTTGGCATTGTAGACCAAAACCGAACCCACGGGCGCTTGATACGGATCGTTCACCGGCAGCTTTCGGAAGCCATAGTTGTTGACCAATTCCTGACCCGCCTGTTTCGCGTATTCCGTCGTCGGACGGGAATTGATCACGCCTGATGCAAGGAGCGCCTCCTTCACTGCGTGCCAGCATTGCCGCCGTGAATGAGCATGTGCCCGTTCCTCCGCAATGGAAGCTGCACGCATCAATTTTGGATCGAATTGACGATCGCTTTTCGCGCCTGTCGCGAAAGGCCGCACGATTTTGGTCGGTTGGTAACTTTGGACGACATCGACCGAGGTGGCTTTGCCGGAAGCGTCTTTAAAAACGAACTTGGACGGTTGCGGGTTTGCCCGGGGCGGTGGTGACATGGAGAGAGCTGAAGCGGTGGCCGGCAAAAGGGCGGCGCAACTTACAGACAAAAGCGTGATGGGGAGAGTTTTTGGCATAGGGAGCGCCCTCTATAGTGCATAATGCGCGCCTGACAAGCGATTTTTCGACAAAATCTCTATAATTTCTGCAACACCCAGAAATACTATGTTACATCCATAGTACCAGGCATTTGCGATTCTTATTAGGTGGCCCGGTTACCCGTCGCCGCTAATTTTTGGGCTGGGACGTCCCGCCAGCGCCTTTTGACGTGAAATTGTAATGCGATTTGCCTTATTAATAGGCCTCTTTCTGACCATCCAAACGGCCTATGCCGCCGAGCAGCCAACCCTCGCGCGGGTAACGACCTATTGGCGGGAGGAAGGTCAACTTCGCGCAGCCTGGAATGGGGCGCGTCTCCGAAATGGACACTGCGCCGTCGATGTGAAAAAAATCCCTTATGGCAGCAGGATTCAGCTAGGGGACGAGGAACTCATCGCCGTTGATACCGGGCCGGCCGTGGTAAGCCGCAAAGCCGCTCGCCTGTCCGGGCGTAACGCAGCGGAGCGAAACGCCGTCGTGGTGGATCGTTACTTTGAAACGAAATCCCAGGCTGTAGCATGGGAAAAGTCGCATCCGCATTTCATGAAAATGCGCGTTCTCAGTGCGAGACCGGCCCTAGCTATCTCTGAAAAGAGCCCGATTAAGGACAGGAATCCGGTGTCACAACCAATCGTCGCAGCTCCGCGAATCAGCAGACCGCCGGCAATGCGCGCGGCTATTCCAATCGGCCACTTTTATTTCGGCGCTTTCCTTGGATTATCGAGGACGACCACCCGCGATGCCCGTAGACGTACCGGTTGCGAGTTGGTCGCCGCAAACATTGTCGCAAGAAGCCGTGGCCGGCCACTCGATTGGTTGCGTTTGCTACAAATAACTTAACTCCCGGGCCACCTTCATAGCAGAGGCAAGGTCGGCAGTGGCATTTTCTTGCGCACCGATTTGCCATTCATCGCAGGCTTTACGAATTGGGTTTAACAGATTTTCCGGCAAAGGATGCTGATTTTCGGTCAGCAAACCCCGAGCAAATCCGATTGCCGCGCTGCTATTCTGCCGATGCAACGCGATCGCAATCAGCGGGCAAAGCGCCATCCAATCGAAACCATAGGGATCATCCATTCCGTGCCATAACTCGAGCGCTTCGCTCGCGAGCTTTTCCGCTTCTGGGTGATCCTCCCGCCGCCATGCAATCCACGCGAGGCTTGCCTTTGCCATCGCGATGTATTCTACCATCCCGAGTTTCGTGGCGAGTTCGAGCGTTCTCTTCGCTTCAGTCGTGCAGCGCGCGACGTCACCCAACCGGCGAAACGCTACTGCTCGGTAAGTCAGGCAGCGCGATTGCAAAACTATATCACCAGTCTGCTCGGCCATCGCGAGAGCTTTTCCACTCTGTTGGACCGCATGGCCAAAATCGCCGTGACACAACTCAATCAATCCCAGGACAAAATTAACATGTCCGGCTTGCGCCGGATTGTTTGCTTCGTCGCTCGCAGCCACGGCGCGCCTTGCTAGGTCGACGCATTCCTGCGACGGCCGGAAACGCGATTCCATCAACATTGAAAGCGCAATCATTTTCAAAAATTCTGCTCGCTGGGCGGCAGCGCCGCGTTCGGTGATCACGCTGCGATATCGTTCGGCCAGCTTTCGCATCTCTTTCACCATTCCCTGCCAGTAAAAAAGATGCATCCGTTCCATTTGGATTTGCACTTTTTCTTGCCACCAATCCGCGCCACCATCTCTGGGCTCGCCCAATACCTGATCAGCCAGGTCGAATTCGCGGGCGGTTTCGGCGAAATGTCGTTGCAGGCTGTGACTAAAACCAATCTTGCGATGAAGACGCGAACGCGAGAGCGGGTCGGCGTTTCCAGCCAGGACCTGAGCGCGGCCAAACGCCTCGCGCGCCTCGTCGTGTCGTCCGACCAGAGTCAAGACATCGCCAAGACCTTCGTTCAGTCTCAGCCCGCTTTCACGAAATTGCCCGCCGCCGGCGCGCGTAATTTGCCCGATCGCCGATTCGTAGAAAGCAATGGCCTCCGCATTGGCAAAGGTCGCTTTCGCTCGTTCGGCTGCTCGTCCCAGATAAAATATTGCCCGTTCGGCCGCGTCCGCCCTCTCATAATGATATCCCAGCGTAGCGGAGAGTTCCTCGAGCCGGCCGGGGAACAACGCTTCGATCGCTTCCGCCGCAAGCTGATGCAGTTCCTTGCGCCGCGCGAAAAGCATCGAGTCGTAGGCGACATCATGCGTGATGGCATGCTTGAAAATATATTCGCCTTCTTCCAGTCCAGCCGTTTCTGACGCTTGCTGGTCGCGCGATTGAATAAATTCCCGCCGTTGCAACTCACCGAGTGAAGCCTCAAGTCGATGCTTCGCTCTTTGCTCATATATATAGGCGAGGACGCGCCCTTGAAAAATCCGGCCAATGACGGAGGCGCGTTGCAGGGTTTGCTTGTTGTCCGGCGGCAGCCGATCGATGCGCGCCGCCAGCACCCCTTGGAGCGTCTCCGGAATTTCCACCGCCTCGATCTCGCGCGTAGCCGCGGCCCGGTCCCCCTCGAGCACGATTGCCCCGGCATCGATTAAGGAACGGAGAAGCTCTTCGACGAAAAACGGATTTCCCTCGGCCCGATTCAAAATTAATTCGCGCATCCCTGCCGGGAAATTCTCGATTTTCAGAAGTCGTTGAATGAGCGAGCCACTTTCATCGCGGGTCAGTGGTGACAAGCGGATGATGTGGCGCACGCAGCGTCCATCGTTCCTTTGCAGTCCTTCTAACAGGCGATTGTCTTCCAGACGTGCCGCGCATAGCAGCAAAAGTGGCACCTCATTGGAAACCGCAACCAACATTTCCAAGACCTCCCAGGACGAGGGGTCGCACCAGTGTAGATCTTCCCAGACCAGAACCAATGGCCCCTGCCGAGTGTGACGGCGAACGTATCCGCCCAACGCTTCCAGAATCCCGGAACGAAGTGCTTCGCTCGAAAGGAATTTCACTCGATCTTCCATGGCTGGGTCCATAGGCAGTTCCAGCAATCGAGCCAGGAAGGGATAAATCTCGGCCTGCCCGTCCAAGCTTTTTTGCAATGCTGCCGCAATTTCGGATTGCGCCGCTTCCGGTTTAACGTTCAGCAGGCTCATTACAATCTCGCGCACGAGCCAGTAGCTCATGCCCGCGGTGAAGGAGAGGGCGCGGCCTTCTGCCCATGTCACGGTTACGGGCAGTAACGCCCTTGTTTCCGCGATTAAACGGCTCTTACCCAGACCCGCTTCGCCCAAAATCGCGAGCATGCTCCCCCGCCCACGCTCCAAGTCTGCAATCGCCTTGCGTATCTCATCCAGTTCGTCATCGCGTCCGATCAGCGGGGCGCGCAAACCTTCAATGCCACGCATAGGCTTGGGCACCGCTTTCGCCCTGAGCAACCGGCGCACTTCCACCGGCGCTTCTTTTCCCTTTAACTTTAATGGTGTGACCGGTTCGAAATCAAAGAGCCGTTGCGTCTGCCGGTAGGTTGCGGGCCCGACAAAAATTTCACCGACCGATGATGCGTCTTCCAGCCGAGCAGCCAGATTGACCGCATCGCCCATGACCGAATAATCGCGGCGATCGCGCCCGCCGATTTCTCCCGCGACCACCAGGCCGGTATTGATACCAATATGGAGACCAAGCTCGGTCCCGTTAGCGTGATTGAACGCAACAATCGCGTCCATCATATCAAGAGCAGCCCGCAAGGCGCGTTCGGCATCATCTTCATGCGCCACCGGCGCGCCAAAAACCGCCATGATTTCATCGCCGATGAACTTGTCGATGGTACCGTCATATTTCTGCACCACCGGCACCAGCCAGTCGAAGCAGGCATTGATTACCTCACGGACTTTTTCGGGATCTAATTTTTCAGAAAGCGCGGTGAATCCCGAGACGTCGGCGAACACAATCGTTACCAGCTTGCGTTCGTCCGTCTCCGCCCGATCTCCCCTGGCGCTCTCAAGTTGGTTCAACTGTTCACGCAAGGCCGCAATTGCTGGATCGACCACAGCGTCGCCCAGACTTTTCCGCTGCGATTCCAAACCGGCGATCGCAGCTGACAACTTTTCAATCTGGGTCTCGAGATCAACCATGGTTTGCGCGAAGAAGAACTTTCCTCGCTCTTTTTATCGGAATAAGTGGGCCGAATCGAGCCGTCTTTGCTTGCAAGGACCGTGGCCGCGACAAACCTTTTCTTTCGTGTCGCAGGAATTCCAAATCCGCCAGGCCAATCCGGACGATGCTAGCATAATCGGCTGGCATCGCGCCCGCATGTTCCAGGATATGGGTCTGGTGCCGAACGAGTTGTTCGAGCCGTTTTGGACAAAAGCGCTTGATCGTTTGGGCAAAGCGCTCGCTTCCGGAGACTATTTCGGTTGGCTGGTGAGTCAACGTGATGTGCCCCAAGAAATCATCGCGGGCGCCGGCGTCATCATGCGGGAAGTTCCGCCATTTCCTATTCGTCACAAAAACGGTGAGATCACGATCGCGGAAGGTCGCCAGGGATTAATCGTCAACGTCTTCACCGAGCCGGCATGGCGCCGGCGCGGGCTGGCAAAGCTTCTCATGAACACAATTATTGCCTGGTCACGCGAACAAAACCTCGATGGTCTCGTCCTTCACGCCTCCGATGATGGGCGCGCCCTTTATGAGCAACTTGGCTTCATCTGCACCACCGAAATGAGACTTGGCGGCGGCGATGATTGAAGAAGAGAAGTCTAATACTCGCTAGTGCCCGGCACCAGAACTGGGAGGCAGCCAACCGCCGATGGCTTGAAGAGGCGTGATATCGCCCGGCCTCGTGATCCAGGCGGCTAACGCGGTACGGTTCGAGCGACTGGCAACCTCAGGCGCAGAAGAAGGTAAATGAAATTCCTGTGGGCTGGAAGCGAGTTTTTGGTGATCGAGCGAGAGAACAACGAAATCGTGACGCAAACTGCGACCATTGTTTTCGCCGGCGCGCACGTTGATGCTTATACCGAAACCAAGACAGGCGAGATAGAGATCGAAATCGCGAGCCTCTCCCTTGGCCGGTTCGAAGTTCACGAGAACACTGTTGTCGCTTCGCACCGTCGCCTTCAGAGCCCCGGGACCTCCGTCATTTATTACAGGAACCCGGGCATCTCGCCATTCGCGACCATTCAAAACAAAGGCTGGAGTGTAAACGCTCTCAGCATTCCAGTTAGCGGCATAAAGGTGCTGTCGCTTTGTCCATTCCACGGACGCAAAAGGATCCTTCCAGCCGAGTCGATCCCAGTAATCGACATGAAAAGCAACCGGCACGAACTCATGCCAGAGCCGTGGATCGTTGACGAGCCGGCCCAACGACGCCTCAGCGGGCGGACAACTACTGCAGCCCTCGGAGGTAAAAAGTTCGAGCAGCTGAACTTTTTTCGGTCCCGACTCGAAAACAACATCGTCGGCGCACAATACTCCGCCAAAGAAGAGGGATAGAACTACTCCGATGATTGCTTTCATAACAGCTGAGCTTGTTCGGACGCTGGGATAAGACTGCCGCTCAATTTCTTCACCAACCATCGGTATTGGCAACGAAGTAGTCAATATTTTCACGCTTTCGGCGTAAGAGGCAATTTGATCTCCTAGCTCGCACGAAACACGCTGCATTTTGGGCCAATGCCTGGTGAAGACCAGTCCAATTCCACACGGGAGAAAGGCGTCAGTACCCCTGTGAAAGACGACAAAACCATGCCGTTTCGCGTCCTCTTCGAGTCGGCCCCGGGACTTTACCTCGTGTTGACGCCAGACGAGTTCTCGATTGTGGCAGTAAGTGAAGCGTATTTGCGAGCTACTATGACCGAGCGCTCGGACATCATGGGTCGGAAACTATTCGACGTCTTTCCCGACGACCCGAAGGATCCCGCGGCCGACGGGGTCCGCAATTTACGGGCCTCGCTCGAGCGCGTGAAAACCAAGCGCACTGCCGATGTAATGAAGGTGCAACGTTACCCGGTGCGCCGCCCTGATAACGACGGCGGCGGTTTTGAGGAGCGGTTTTGGAGTCCGATCAATTCGCCTGTTTTTTCCGATAACGGCGAATTGATTTTCATTATCCATCGCGTCGAGGACGTGACGCTTTTTGTCCGGGCGAAAGCTCTCCAAGGCAAAACCGAGGAAGGCTGGCGGATGCTTGAAGCGCGCGCCGAGCACATGGAAGCGGAGATTGCCTTGCGCGCGTACGACCGGCGCCGCGCCGCGGAGTTACAGCAAGCCTGCGAACGATTACAGAAAAGCGAGGCGCTTCTCCGTGAAAGCGCCGACCGATTTCGTTTTCTGGCCGAGTCGATGCCGCAAAAAAT
>Ga0209156_10002875_pt1 | contig 13267 bp, 14 predicted proteins | sample GraSoiAngelo_124_FD_185881 | JGI IMG/M metagenome (GOLD analysis project Ga0209156, IMG submission 185881) | Grasslands soil microbial communities from the Angelo Coastal Reserve, California, USA - 14_0927_05_20cm (SPAdes) (version 2) | ecosystem: Environmental > Terrestrial > Soil > Grasslands...
AAGATTGATCCGGCATTGCGTTGTTTAAGTTTGGCGAGCACGACCAGCGCTTTCACGTCTGGCCGCAGATCAAAGAGATTTTTCGGCGCAATCTGGCCGGCCATAACGGCTCGATGAACTTTGTGTCCACGAAAAAATTTCAGGAGACGCCCTAATTGACCGACCCGAACCCATTCGACAACATCTGCCTGTTTGTCGATCGACGGATCGGTCTCATCCGTGAACGCGGCAGCAACGATTTTCTTTACGCCGGCTTTGCGTGCAGCGGCGGCCAGAATTCTCGGATAGACGCCGTTACCGGCGATGATTCCGAGAATTTCCGGCGTTTGCATCGGCCTTCTGTAGCAGAAAAAGTTCGTCTGCGCGAGACGCGCGGACCAGGTCGCCGCGGCGACCGCTTTCCCAAACACTACCCGTGGTGACGCCGGCGTTTGACGTGCAATTGCGCGAGAGCCTTCTGCAACGAAGCCTGGATCGCGGCAACTTCTTCCGCGGTGTGATCTTCTTTCATCGCTGCCTGCGCACTTGCTACGGCCTTTTCCGCTGCGGCGATGTCGATCTTTTCAGGCTCTAGTGCCATGTCGGTCAAAACTGAAACGCCATCCGCTTTGATCTCAACGAAACCTTCGCCAACCGCCATGGCGGTTTCGCGTCCATCTTTGACCACGCGAAGCTCGCCCGGTTTCAAAGTCGTCAGGACCGGCACATGTTTCGGATAAACGCCGAGCTCACCTTCCGTTCCGGGCAACGTGACCATGTCCACGTCCTCGGAATAAATCTTTTCTTCCGGCGTAACGATCTCGAGTTTCAGAGTCATGGAATTATTCTTTGATCATGTCGATGTTGCCCTTCATGTAGAAGTTCGTTTCTGGAACATCGTCATGTTTGCCATCGAGAATTTCTTTGAAGCCTTTCACCGTCTCTTGAATCGAGACGTACTGGCCTTTGCTGCCGGTGAAAACTTCCGCGACGTGGAACGGTTGACTCAAAAATCTTTGGATCTTGCGCGCGCGATAAACGGTCAGCTTGTCCTCCGGACTTAGTTCGTCCATGCCGAGAATCGCGATGATGTCCTGCAAGTCTTTGTAGCGTTGCAAAACTTTCTGCACACCGCGGGCAACGCCGTAGTGTTCTTCGCCGACGATTTCCGGGGCGAGCGATTTGGAAGTCGAAGCCAGCGGATCGACCGCGGGATAAATTCCAAGCTCAGCGATTGAGCGCTCGAGGACGATGGTAGAATCCAAATGCGCGAACGTATTCGCCGGCGCGGGATCAGTCAGATCGTCCGCCGGAACGTAAACGGCCTGGAACGAAGTGATCGACCCTTTCTTGGTCGAGGTGATTCGTTCCTGCAAATCGCCCATTTCCGCCGAAAGCGTTGGCTGATAACCAACCGCGCTCGGCGTTCGGCCTAACAATGCCGAAACTTCCGAACCGGCTTGTGAGAAACGGAAGATATTGTCGATGAAGAGGAGCACGTCCTGATTGCGTTCGTCCCGGAAAAATTCCGTCATCGCAAGCGCGGAGAGTCCCACCCGCAACCGCGCGCCGGGCGGTTCGTTCATCTGGCCGAAAACCATTCCCACTTTCGACTTCGACAAATCTTTTTGATCGATCACGCCGGCCTCGCTCATTTCAGTGTAAAGATCGTTGCCTTCGCGGCTCCGTTCGCCCACGCCGGCGAACATCGAAACACCGCCGTGACCTTTAGCGATGTTGTTGATCAGCTCCATGATGATAACCGTTTTGCCAACACCGGCGCCGCCAAACGCGCCGACCTTGCCGCCTTTCGAGAATGGACAGATCAAGTCGATGACCTTGATTCCGGTTTCGAGGATCTGGATTTTCGTATCCTGTTCAGTCAGTTGCGGCGCGGGCCGGTGAATCGGATAACGCTGGGTAAATTTCACCGGGCCGCGATTATCGACCGGATCGCCGGTGACGTTGAATAAACGCCCAAGCACGCCTTCGCCCACCGGCACGCTGATTGGACCGCCGGTATCGTTTACGTTCATCCCGCGCTTCAATCCTTCGGTCGAAGACATCGCGATGGTACGGACCCAGTTTTCGCCGAGATGCTGCTGCACTTCGAGAGTGAGCTTCGTCGGGTTGCCGTTGACTTCGTATTCGATCTCGAGCGCGCTATAAATTTTCGGCAACGATTTCGTGTCCGAAAATTCCACGTCCACTACGGGACCGATCACTTGAACGATATTTCCTTTATTCATAAATTTTAACTAAGCGCCATCTGCGCGGTCGCGATCTCTAGCAGCTCGGTTGTGATGCCGGCCTGGCGCATCTTGTTGTATTCGAGCGTGAGATCCTTGATGAACTGGTTCGCGTTGTCGGTCGCGTTCTTCATCGCCACCATCCGCGCGCTGTGCTCGGACGCGCGCGCGTCGAGGATCATTTGGAAAACCTCATGCTGGATATAAAAGGGCAACATTGCGTCGAGCACGACCTCGGCACTTGGCTCAAAAACATAACCGAGCATCGGATCGACATCTTCGGTCGCGTCTTCGGCTGATTCGCTTTTGGGCAAATCAAAACTGCTGATCGGCAACAACGTCTCCACCACCGGCCGCTGATTGATCGTGTTGATGAAATGCGTGTAGAGGACCGAAACTTTATCCACTTCGCGATTGAGAAACTTCTCAGTGGCAAATTTCGAGATCGCTTTCGTTTCAACAAAACTCGGTGAGTCTTTCAATTCGAAATCAGCCAGCAGCTCGCGCTTCGTTCGCGCCACGAACTGCCGTGCTTTTTTTCCCGTGACTACGAACGCCGTTTTCGATTGATCGAAATTGGCCACTTCACGAAAAAGATTTGTGTTGAGCGCGCCGGCCAACCCTTTGTCGGTGCTGATGATCAGGACCAGCTCCTTCTTTATCTCGCGAATCTGAAGCAACGGATGCAGCGTTGGATCAGTCCGCTTTTGCAATGAAACGAGCACTCTGTTCATCAACGCGGCATAGGGACGGCCGGCGAGAGCGTGCTGCTGCGCGCGCCGCATCTTCGAAGCTGCGACCATCTGCATCGCCTTCGTGATTTGCGCGGTATTGCGGATCGATTTGATCCGCCGCCGTATGTCCTGCGTATTTGCCATTGCTCGTTAGGCGGAAATCATTTCCAGGTCGTTTTGAAGTCCTCGAGTGCGCTCTTGAGCTGTGACTCGAGGTCTTGATCGAGTTGCCCTTTCTCGCGAATCGCACGAAGCAAACTTTCTTTCCGGGTCTGCAGCCAATCCTGCAGTTTCAATTGATATTCTTTCACGCGATCGACCGGCACAGGATCGACATACCCATTTTGCATCGCCCACATGACCGCAACCTGCTCTTCAACTGGAATCGGGTTGTACTGCTTTTGCTTGAACAACTCGACAATCCGCTGACCGCGTTCGAGGCGCGCTTTGGTCGCCGCGTCCAAATCGGAACCGAATTGCGCGAATGCCGCCAACTCGCGGAATTGCGCCAGATCGAGCTTCACTTTGCCGGCCACCTGCTTGATCGCCTTGATCTGCGCGGCCGAACCGACGCGGCTTACCGATAAGCCGACCGAAATCGCAGGACGGACGCCCTGGTAAAAGAGGTCGGTCTCGAGGTAAATCTGGCCGTCGGTGATCGAGATGACGTTCGTGGGAATGTAGGCCGACACGTCGCCTGCTTGCGTCTCAATGATCGGCAATGCGGTTAGCGAACCGCCGCCGAATTCCTCGGCGATACGCGCGCTGCGCTCGAGCAAACGCGAGTGCAGATAAAACACGTCACCGGGATACGCTTCGCGACCGGAAGGCCGTTTGAGCACGAGCGAAACCTGACGATACGCAACCGCGTGCTTTGACAAGTCGTCATAGATGATGAGCGCGTCCATTCCATTGTCCATGAACCACTCGCCCATGGCTGCGCCGGCAAACGGCGCCAGATATTGATTCGTCGCAGTGTCCGATGCAGGCGCGGAAATGATTGTCGTGTACGGCATCGCGCCTTCGCGTTCGAGAACGTCGAGTGAGCGCGCGACGTTGGAATTCTTCTGACCGATCGCAACGTAAATGCAATAAAGCGGGCGATAATTCTTGTCGCCTTTTTCTTCGGCGGCCTTGTTCAACCGCGCTTGACTGATGATTGTGTCAAGCGCGATCGTCGATTTCCCGGTCGCCCTGTCGCCAATGATCAATTCGCGCTGGCCGCGGCCGATTGGAATCATCGCGTCGATCGCCATGATTCCGGTCTGGACCGGTTGGCTCACGCTGCGCCGCTTGATAACGCCCGGGGCGATTTTTTCGAGCGGATAAAATGTTTCGGTCTTAATAGGCCCCTTGTCGTCGAGGGGCAGTCCGATAGTATTCACCACACGACCGAGAAGGGCTTTGCCAACAGGGACTTGGAGAAGTTTTCCCGTAGTCTTCACTTCGTCGCCTTCGGATACTTTGGTTGTTTCCCCGAGCAAAATCGCACCGACTTCAGTCTCCTCCAGGTTCAAGGCGAGCCCGAAGACGCCGTTCGGGAACTCAATCATTTCGTTGAGCATGACATCGCTCAACCCTTCGATGCGGGCGACGCCGTCTCCGGTTTCGCGGACAACGCCGACATTGCTCTTCGATGTCGATGTTTTTAGTCCCGCGATTTTCGTTTCAATCTCTTCTAGAATGCTGCTCATGATTTTGGTTGGTTAAAGTTGTTGTTGAAGCCGTTCCAGGCGGTTGCGCAGAGTGCCGTCCCAGACGTCACTGCCTACGCGCACGCGCACACCACCGAGCAGCGTTGGATCGACAACGAATTCGGTAGTCAGATCTTCGCCGTATTTTCTCTTCAGCCGCGCAACGATATCGACCGCCGCCTCCGGGGCCAGTTGGGTCGCGCTCTCAATTCTGGCATGCCTCTTTTCAATCTCGAGCCGAAGCAGACGCTTAAAGTACTGCAGGACGTCCATGAAATGGCGCGGACGCTTTGTAATTAGCGACTGCACCAGCGAAGCGATCTTGCCGCGGTCAAGTTGGCCGTCGGTAAAGCTGGCGCGCAACATTTCCCGGGCAAGTTGACGGATCTCTTTGTTAATTTTCATCAGGCAACCTGGCGCGCAGCTTCCTCCTGCAAGCGTTTTTGATCCTCGGCCGTGAGCACTTTCCCGGTAACTTTCGCAGTCGTATCAATCACCAACCGGCCGAGCTCCCGTTTCAACGTTTGCATTTGGCGTTCGTGTTCGAGCGCTGCCGCTTCCTTCGCCTTGGCCAGAATTTGCTCCGCAGCGGTGATTGCTTCCTGTTGTTTCCGCTCAGCCAAATGCGAACTGCTCTCGCGCGCTTCGTCGATCATCCGTTGCGCATCGGCATTCGCCTTCGCCACAATTTCTTGATAACGCTTCTCTGCCTCAGCGAGTTCCTTCCGGATTTTCTCCGCGTTAAGCTGGCCTTCTTCGATCTTTCGCCGCCGATCTTCGAGCACGGCCAGGATCGGTTTGTAAGCGAACTGCCGCAGCAAAAAAGCGACAATACAAAAACTCACTACCTGGGAGAGGAATAATTGCCAATTCCAACCGAAGGTATCAGCCATATCGTGAAGCATCTCGGCAAAGCCTCCCGCAGCAGCGGCGATCATCGGATTCATAAGGTAAAACTCATGCGCGCGGGCAATTCGCCTGGGCCCTTTAAAATGTTAGTGACCGAGCAGGAACAACGCGTAGAACACGATCGCCTCGGTGAACGCGATGGCGAGAATTCCGTGCACTAGGACCTGGGTAAAGGCACCGGGATTTCGGCCGACCGCGGTCGCCATTCCCAAGCCGGTGAGGCCCACGCCGATTCCTACACCCATCGCGGCAAGGCCGACGTGAATGCTTCCGGTCATTTCTGCTAGTAGTGGTAATATCATAGTTTGTTTTTTGGTTGGTTTGGCGACCTCACCTTGAAGTCGCCAAAATTTTCAGTGCGCGTGCTCCGGGCCGTCGTCATGCTGCGCAATCAACATTGTGAAAACCGCCGTCAAAAGCATAAAGACAAGCGCCTGGACAATGCCGACGAGAATCTCCATGAAATAAAATGGAATCGGAAGAATCGGCGCGAGGTAAGGGTTCATCGTCGACATCGCCTCCAAAATGCTTTCACCGGCATAGATGTTCCCAAAGAGTCGAAAGCTCAGCGAAATCGGTCGGAAAAGAATCGAAATCACTTCCAGCCAACCGACCATGAAGAAAATCACTGCCATCAGGATTTTTAAGATCCCGGTGGTCTCGCCTTTTGGCGCAAAGAGATGTTTTAAAAATCCGCCGACGCCGTTGGCTTGAAGCGCCCAAACGATCCAAAGCAAAAAGAAAATCACCGCCATCGCCGTCGTCATGTTCAGATCGGCGTTGCCGCCGCGCAAAAGTGGGCGATCGATATGAAAAGTGCCGTTCGGATCGTAATGACCCCAGCCGATCGTGCCGATGCCGGGAATCAGGCCGAACCAGTTCACAAATAGAATAAAAATAAAAATCGTCGCGAAAAACCAAAAAGTTTTCCTGACCAGCTCGCGCCCGATGATTCCCTCGAGGAAATTGTAAAGACTCTCGACCAGCCATTCCCAAAAATTTTGAATGCCGCTCGGAATCGGTTTAATCCGGCGGGTCGCGACTTGCGCGAAAACGATGATGCCCGCGGCCACGATCCAAGTCACGAGCATCGAATTGGTGATCGCAAACTTGCCAATCTCAACGATCGGAGCCGCTTTCAGCGGCACACCTTCATGCTCAACTTGCGCCGGCGCTGCTGTTTCCGCCCCAAATGCAGAGCTCACCAGTGTCGCGCTGAACATCAGCGCCAGGATCGACATCAGTAAATAACGGTTGCGCATTTCGATTGTCAGCCAAGTGGCACGGGCATCCCGCCCGTGATCTCTCGCGCTCCGAAGTCGAGCCGCGAATCTTGACGCGCTTACCAAAGCCGTTTTTGCGCGGATGACAAGCGACTTTCGTTGAAAAAATGTAGCCGCGTCGCTCCGCGACGCGTGCGCGTTTCGCAGAGCGAAACGGCTACAGCTCAAGCCATTTCTCCAATTTCTCCTTCAGCTTCTCAATCCCCTCGCCTTTCGCCGCCGAAATCGGGACGATGTCGATCTTCGGGAATTTCTTGCCTACTCCGCTAAGGTTTTCTTCCGCGCACGGCAAATCAATTTTGTTCGCAATGACAAACCATGGACGCTGCGATAACAGCGGATCATAAAGATCGAGCTCTTTGCGCAGTTGCTGCAAGTCTTCGACCGGATTGCGACCTTCGCTTCCCGCAACATCGATAACGAAGAGGAAAATCCGGCACCGCGTGATGTGCCGCAAAAATTCGTGACCTAGCCCCAGCCCGCGATGCGCGCCTTCGATCAATCCCGGAATGTCCGCGATCGTCGCGCGTCGATAACCGGAAAATTCCACTACGCCGATGATCGGATGCAGGGTCGTGAAAGGATAGGCCGCGACTCTCGGCCGCGCGGCAGAAATTTGTCGGAGCAAAGTTGATTTGCCGGCGTTTGGATAACCAACGAGGCCAGCATCGGCGATTGTGCGCAGCTCTAATGAAAAGCGACCCGCCTCGCCTTCTTCGCCTTCGGTGTACTGCCGCGGCGCACGATTGCGCGAACTCTTGAAATGCACATTCCCCTTCCCGCCCGCGCCCCCGCGACAAAGGACAAACTCCTGTCCGTCCTGAGTAAGATCGACAATCGGAGCGGCGGACGTTGGACGTCCTTTCTCATCCGCTGGCCAAACGATTGTTCCGACCGGCACCTTCACGATTTTCGCCGGGGCTGACTTCCCGTGCATTTTCTTTCCCATTCCGTGACCGCCACTTTTCGCCTTGATGATCGGTTCGTAGAAAAGGTTCGAGAGATTATCGACGTGCCGATCTGCGCGGAGAATCACATCGCCGCCGCGCCCGCCGTCACCACCGTCAGGTCCACCTTTCGGCACAAATTTCTCCCGCCGAAAGCTGACTGAGCCGCGTCCGCCACTGCCCGCTTGCGCAAAAACTTTAATTCGATCGATAAACATTATTCGCTTTTCTGTTAAACAAATGAAGCCTTTAACCGTCGAAGTAGTTATGCGACTTCAACGCGTAAGCTTAGTCGGTTTCCTTATATTTGCCGGTTTTTGCTACGCTCAAACATCGCTTACGCCCATGCCCGAAGCGGCCGAAACAGGAATTGAAGGCGTGATTGCGGTGGGGCCGATTCATGGCGGACCAGTCCGGCCCGGCATCCCGAGCACAAAGCCGCTGGCCAATGCGACCTTTGTTGTCGGCAACGAAACCGGCGCGGTCACTGAGTTCACGACCGATGACCACGGCCGGTTCAGAGTTTCACTCGCGCCGGGTCATTACACCGTGACAAAGAAAGATCAGCAAAAAGGAATCGGCCGCTACGGGCCGTTCGATGTCGATGTTACGGCCGGTCAAATGACGAAGGTCGAGTGGCATTGCGACACCGGGATGCGGTGAGCAACGTGACCCATCGGACTCTCGTTCAGGGCAGGCAGTTGCATCCAGTATTTCGTCGCTGAGGGCTCGTTAGGCGGCACGCGTTTTGCGACGATTAGAGCCAATGTCGCGAAACTGCAAAGTCGCGTTGGCCGTTTTCCTGTCGCTTTCCGCGAATGCCGCAACCATGGCGGGCGGCGTTTCGGTTTTGTTCGTGGGGAATAGTCTGACCCAGGCGAATGATTTGCCGACGGTGTTCAAACGATTTGCGGCTCAGTCAGCGCTGCATGTTGATGTCACTGTTAACTCGATCACGCCTGGCGGCGCTTTCCTTTATGATCATTGGAGGAGCGGCGTAGCGCTTGGGCGGCTGCGTGAGCTTCAGCCGAATTTTCTAGTTCTTCAGGGCCAAAGCATCGAGCCGCTGTTGGCGCCGCTAAAATTCAATTACTACGCGAGCCTCTTCAAAACGGACGCCGACCGTATTTCCACGAAGACTATTTTGTTTTCAACCTGGGCGCGACCGGCCGGGGATCCGTACTATAAAGACGTCACCTCGGGCGGATCTCCCGCCGAAATGCAAACGCGACTGAATTTGGCCTACGCATCACTCGCGCAAAACATCGGCGCGACGCTGGCACCGGTTGGTCTCGGATTCGAACGAGCCCGAAACGACGCCCCGGCGGTCGAACTTCTTAACGGGACGCAACACCCTTCACCAGCGGGCACCTACCTCGCGGCCGCGATCTTGTTTCGCGTCATCTTCAGTAGTTCCCCGGTCGGATCTAACTATCACGCCAGCTTGCCAGCAACTACTGCCGATACTTTGCAGCGCGTCGCTGATTCAATTCCGTTGAACACAGCGCAGTAAAAGATCATCCCGATCTTATTTGAAATTCCGACCCCCGCTTACGACCGGATATTGTTCTTGCCCACTGCCAGGCAGTTCGTTAACCCTGCACCCTTCAACGTCTTATTCAATATGATATCCCTGCTTCTATTCGCGCCGTGTCCGTTTTTAGCTCAAGAGACATCTTTCGATTATTCGTATTCGACCTCGGGGAACCCACCGGGTCCGGTGTTCTGGATCTGTTGGTCCGCGTTCGTCATCCTGATGGTCGCCGCGATGTGGAAAGTGTTCACCAAGGCCGGCCAGCCGGGTTGGGCGGCGCTCATTCCGATCGTGAACGTTTATTTTCTGTGCAAAGTCGCCGGGCGTCCCGGTTGGTGGCTGATCCTAATGCTCATTCCGCTGGTCAATTTCATCATCCTGATCATTCTGGACATCGATGTCGCGAAGAACTTTGGGAAAGGTGTCGGTTTTGGGATCGGATTGCTTCTGTTGCCCTTTATTTTCTTTCCGATCCTCGGATTCGGCAGCGCGCAATACCAAGGCGGGCCGCAGTCAATCCCGACGGCATAAGGCTGGCCTTACTTCGACCAGTTCGGCTTTCGCTTTTCGTTGAAAGCGGCGATCCCCTCGCGCGCTTCGGCGGATTCGCGCGCGCGCATGTGATGCTTCAACGCAAGATCGACATCTTCCCCAACGGAGGTCGAGCACAGTTCTTCGATCAAACGCTTGGTTTGCGTGAGCGCATTGGGAGCGCCTTGCAAAACTGAATCGGCAAACTTTTGCGCCTCGATCATCAATTGGTCAGGCGCAACCACGCGATTGACCAAACCGATTTCTCGCGCAAGCTCAGCATCGATCAACTCGCCGCCAAGCACAAGCTCACGCATGTTGCGCTCGCCGATTTGTCGGCGCAAAAAAGTCATGACGAGTCCCGCGACCAAGCCGCGCCGAACTTCCGGATAACCGATCTTTGTTTTCTCGGCGGCGACGACAAAATCGCAGGCTGACATAATTCCGGCACCGCCGGCAACCGCCGCGCCGTGAACGGCCGCGATCGTTACCAGACGCGTTTCGGCAAGTGTGATCAATGCCTTGGCGACCAATTCGGCAGTCATGTGCGCCTTCTTCTGGTCGGCCGCTTCCTTCAAATCGAGTCCGGTGCAAAACGCCGCACCCGAGCCGCGCAAAATAAGAACGCGTTCGTCCGCTTGATCGGAAGCAACTTTAATCGAGGCGACTAATTCATTCAGCAGCTCAATCGTCAACGAGTTGCGCCGTTGAGGGCGATTCAACGTCACTACTGTGATCTGCGGACTCTGTTTCTCAATCAGAACGACTGGCATAAATCAGAGGTCAGCGATTAGCATTAAACTTGAATGACACCGGTGTGGAAGCGCGCTTTCGGCGTTGGACGAGAGACATATTCGAGCAACTGAACCAACGCCTCCCGCGTTTCGTGCGGTTGAACGATCGCGTCGACCCAACCGCGCGCTGCGCCGTAACGAATGTCGGTTTGTTCTTCGTAATTCTGTTTCACTTTTTGGCGGAGCTCGTCGAGCTCTTCATGCGACGCCTTTTTGTCGCCACGATCGCGGGCCCGCGCGAGAATTGAAAAAACTGTGTCCGAGGCCTGGGCCGCGCCCATCACTGCGTAACGCGCAGTCGGCCACGCCACAATGAATCGCGGGTCGTAGGCCTTGCCGCAAAGCGCGTAGTTGCCCGCGCCGAACGAACCGCCCACCACCACCGTGATTTTCGGCACGACTGAGTTGCTGACCGCATTTACGAGTTTCGCACCGCTGCGAATAATCCCGCTTTGCTCCGCGTCGCGACCGACCATGAACCCGGTCACGTCCTGGAAAAAAATAATCGGCAGTCTGTCTTGATTGCAATCCATTACGAAACGCGCGGCTTTGTCTGCGCTGTCGGAATAGATAACGCCGCCCATTTGGATTCCTTCCTTTTTCGTGCGCACTTGCAGCCGTTGACTCGCGACGATTCCGACGGGCCGACCGGCGATGCGCGCGTAAGTCGTCACCAACGTTTTGCCGTAATCGGCTTTGTATTCGTCGATCGAATTTGAATCGACGATCGTCGCAAGCAGATCGCGCACGTCGTAATTCTTCTGACCATCGAGACTGACGAGGTCGTAAACCGTGTCGGGACTCTTTGCCGACGTAGAACCTTTGATCTCGATCTCGCGATCAGCTGCGCGTTGCGCCTCGGGCAGAAGTGCAACCAGAGAGCGCAAGCGTTTCAAGCACGACTCGTCGCTTTTCTCGTAGAAATCGACCGTGCCGCTGATTTCCGAATGCATTTTCGCGCCGCCAAGTTCTTCTTGATCGACAACCTGACCAATGGCGGCTTTGACCAGCGACGGGCCGGCCAGATAGAGTCCGCTGCCTTCGGTCATCAAAATTTTGTCGCAGAGGACGGGCAGATAAGCCCCGCCCGCAACACAGTTCCCCATGATCGCCGCGAACTGCGGAATTCCCGCCGCGGAAATGACCGAATTATTTCGAAAGATCCGGCCGAAATCGTCTTCGTCCGGAAAAATCTCGTCCTGCATCGGCAAAAAAACGCCGGCCGAATCGACCAGATAAATAATTGGTAGCGAACATTCGAAAGCGATTCGCTGCGCGCGCAGAAGTTTTTTTACAGTCGCCGGAAAGAACGCGCCCGCTTTCACGGTCGCGTCGTTCGCGATGATCATGGAAGGAACGCCCGAAACGTTTCCGATGCCGGCGACTGTTCCGGCGGCGACAATGTTCCCCCACTCTTCGTACATTTTGTAAGCCGCCCAGAGGCCGATTTCGAAGAATCGCGCGTCTTTGTCGAGAAGCTGAGCGATTCGTTCCCGCGCCGGCAGGCGACCGAGCTTGCGTTGCCGCTCGAGTCCGGCTTTCCCGCCGCCCTGCCGCAGGAGCGCTTCCTGCTTCAAAACTTCGCGACAAAAATCGCGCAACGGCTCATCGGAGGATGTCGCTGTTCGGGCCATGTGCGAAGGAGGGTTTAATCCGCGAAGGCGACCGAATCAAGCGTTCCGGTAGGGGCGATTGACCCCAAACCGTCCGAGCCGGACTGGCGTTCGCAGGCGGTTCAGTGAACCGCCGTACCAATTAATAAATATCTGTCTCGGTGGAATAACCCGAATCGCCGCGAATGGAACGCAAGCGCGCGCGGCTGCCGCGTTCCGATTCCGGACGATTAATCCGCTGGAGCGCGATTCTGACCAGAAACGGGAGCGCAGCCAAAGCGCCGACCGACATTAACGCGATGGCGGCCGTCTGTCGGGCTGGCCGTTTGATTTTGTCCGCAACAAGCATTCCGATTCCAAGTCCAAACGCAGTGCGCGTGAACGTGAGCAAATTATCCAGCGGAATCTGGTCGCCCGTTTTTGGAATGGATACCGAGAGAGACATCGGCTACTAATAGGTCCGGTTCGCGAAAAAGAAACGGGAAAATCTGCGTGCTGGCGTGATCTCCGCTATTGGCAGCTTCTGACATGTCGAAACCGATTTATGCGCTCATTCTTGCCGGCGGCAGCGGTGAGCGTTTTTGGCCGTTGAGCCGGCGAAATCGTCCCAAGCAATTGCTGCGTCTCGTTTCCGAACGAACTTTGCTCGAGGAGACGGTCGCGCGCTTGGAGGGCTTTGTTCCGACCGAGCGCGTTCTCATTCTTACCAATATTGAACAGGAGAAAGGCGTTCGCGATTTGCTCGAAGGTTTTCCAAAGCAAAATATCATCGCGGAACCGGCCAAGCGCGACACCGCGGCGGCGGTCGCGCTCGGCGCCGGCTGGGTCGCGGCCCGCGATCATTCGGCAACGATGCTGGCGTTTCCAGCGGACCACGTCATTGCCGATCGCGCCGCATTTCAAGAAACAATGAAAACCGCGGCTGCGGCCGCGGAGGAAACGGGCGCGCTCGTAACGATTGGAATCAAACCGACCTGGGCGTGCCCCGGTTTCGGTTACA